>Ga0073904_10000181_pt1 | contig 42041 bp, 38 predicted proteins | sample KloWWTrecipitate_FD_66668 | JGI IMG/M metagenome (GOLD analysis project Ga0073904, IMG submission 66668) | Active sludge microbial communities from Klosterneuburg, Austria, studying microevolution and ecology of nitrifiers - Klosterneuburg... | ecosystem: Engineered > WWTP > Aerobic digester >... | reverse complement strand
TCGCCCTCGCGCTACACGTCCTCACAGCGTGTAACATGTTCACCTTTTGGGGGGTGAACAACCCTGATTATGCACAATCAATATCAAAAAGCAAACAATCTGTACCTGACGCCTCGTAAAAAATGTACCGAATAACTCTGCTCTATCGCCCATTCCCGGCAGTGACCGTCATTGCGCCTACAAGAGCATCGATCGCTCCTGTTCGGTCAGCAGCAAAGATCGAATAGTTTCCCATCGGAGCGGCCTCATTGACGGTGATATCAAAGCTGATCGCCGTGATCCCATCGCCATATTCCAGATCGCGAATGGTCGAGCGGTCTATGGAAAAGTACGGCGAAGTGGCAAAAACATTCAGGCCGTCTGCCTTGAGCTTATATCCACCCATAATCACATTGTACGTTTGCCCCGGCGTCATTCTCAGGGCAGAATCGCTGAGCAATCCGTTCAGCCCGAGTGCAACGATCGAAAATCCGCGATTCTGGCGCTTGGTCCGTTTGGAGATGGATGCTTCGACCGTACCGAATTTGATCTCGCCGATCGAGTTGATCGAGTACTCGGTCGTTCGCCCTGACGGCCGTGCAAATATCGAGACAGTTTCCGCGTCGATCCCGCCCAGTTTGAACGTGCCGTCCGGCACGGCTGTCGTTTCAGCAACGACCCGCCCGTCCCCGGCCTCCGCCCATATTTCAGTCCCTGGCACGCCCTTCGGCGTCGCCGACAGCCTGCCGCTGACCGTACCGCAGCAGGTGCTGCTGTCCGCTTGCGAATACAGTTCACGCAGATTCGCCGCGTCAACCTCAGCGATCTCTCTAACCAAAACGCCGGGGATGCCGAGCGAACCGTTCCTTGCCGTCGTGGGGTACATTATCGACCCAACGACGTTAGAATGGCGCAGGCCGAGCAGATGGCCGACCTCGTGTGTGACGGTCGATTCGAGGTCAAATGCCCCGTACGTTCCATCGGTCGAGAACTGTTGTGTCGGATTGAGTACGATGTCGGCTTCGGTGATAGAACCTTTTCGGTTGTAAAATATGCGTGTTTTCGCAGCAGCATCAAGGTCATTCCGGCCGAAAATAAGCATATTTTCGGCATTCGGAGCAACAGTGATCAGATTCACACCATCACCCGCAAAACCCGGCCCACTTGAGCTCTCTCCGTCGGTCAGCACGATGTCAAACTTGATGCCCGAACGGCTTTCCCACACCCGAATACCGCGTTCCACGGCGTCAAGGGCGTCGGCACCGTTGATATTGGCAGCCGAGACGAGTGACCGCGAGATCGCGATCCGGATCGTTTCCGTGTTCCAACGTAATTTCTTTTGCGGTATCGTTCCCAACGGTTCGCCGAACGCAGTCTGGGCGACTACGAGTACGGCAAAGCCGATTACAAGATATTTGCGAAAGATAGCCATCCTTAAGATCGTGGCCCGAAAACTATTCGCCCTGATCGAAACCTATGTTTTCGAGATCCGCAAAGGCCACAACAAGCAATAGAGCAGTAAGTGAAAACGTCGCGAGTACATAGAGCACTGAGATCTGCTCAAAATAGATGAGCACGCCGACCACAATGCCGACCAATACTGCCCAAAGAAGAGCCAACTTTCGCCGGCTGATTTTTTGTTCTTTTTTTGCCATAACGCTTAAGTATATGATTGTCACACTCCGTTGACAACCAAAATCGTAAGTATAGTTGAATTTACAAGCTTTTGGCTATTCGACGATCCTGAGCGGCAGGGTCAGCAGAGCCTTCGTCTGTGTTCCTGTCAGAACGGGCGGATAACTGCGCTTTCCGCTCCCTTTTTGGCCGACTTCCACAATATCGAGTGGCCGCAATTCGATATCAGGCGATGTTCCCGCCGCGATCTTGTCGATATCGACGTCGATCGAACGCGTTTCGCCACCGTCGCGCCGAAATATGACGATGTTTTGCGTGTCAGCTTCTTTCGCCAGTCCGCCGGCGGCGGCGATCGCCCTCGTCACGGTCATTATTGTCCGGGCACCGATGTTTCGCGGATTATTGACACCGCCGATCACGTAGATCGGAGTCGTGCCAAGCACCGTGATCAGATCACCACTGTTAACGATCGGATTGGCTGCCGATTTTCCACTTAAAAGATCTGCAATTGTGATGACCTCGACCACACCCGCGTTGCCCGTAGGTGCCTTCGACCCGACACAGCTTAGATTTGGCGGGCGAAATAAACGTATCTCACCACCGGCGTCGTCAGTAATTCCACCGGCCAGCACGATCAGCTCTAAAAGCCTTGCGGGGCGCCGCATCTGAAATCGCTGCGGCAATTTAATCGCTCCATCGATAGTGGCGACCGCTCGATTCGACCGATCGATCACGCGTACGATCACCACCGGATCACGCAGCAAACGCTTATATACTTTTACCACGTCGGCCGCTATGTCCGACTCGCTCCGGCAGAGTCCGTAAACCGGATCACCGTATGTATTTAGTCCGTCAAGAAATCCTTCGGGATTTAGTCGCCCCCGCCAGTCAAATTCGAAACCGCCTTCGACGTCGAGGTCGATCAGATCGCCGTAATGGACCAGTTCAGGCGTCGGCGTCGGCGTCGGCGACAATTGTGCCCGCGAGACGGTGGCCATTGATGCAAAGGTCAGCCCCAAGCCGACAACGGCGATTATCCGGCTCAAATGCTTCAGATTGACTCGGGATCTCATTCGCGACTCAGTGTTAAATGGTACTAGACTTTAGTCACGCTGTGGGGTTGTGCGTTTTGTTGGCTTCTTTCTCGTCGGGCGTGCGCTGACCGTACCGGGCACGGCAAAGCCGAAAAACTCCCAGTTACAGCCGTCGCACAAAAGGTTGTAACGAAAGATGCATTTTGACAGGAACGGCGTGGGACGGTATCCGCGCCTGATCCGATCGCTATGACATTTGGGGCATCGTTGGGAAATCATCTTTTAATCGGATTGTAGTATTTATCGTCAACTACTCAGGAGACCATCTTACGGTCTTTCGAGCGTGACTTCAATCTTGCTCAAGCTGTCGGAGTCGTTCGATCGCCGTATTTATATGATCTGCCGCGATGTCGCGGTCTTCGTTACTGATATTATCGCGGCCCAGATAGAACAAAGCGTCGCGGTAATGACTGCGGGCTTCTTTATAATCGCCTTTGAAAGCCGCACGCTCAGCGCGCTCGACCCAGTGGGCCACTTTGATCGAAGCGACCAGTTCAACGATGACTTCGCGCGACTCGATCAACGCAGGTTCCGCCGGGTAAAAGCTCATCGCCGAGTCGATCACGTTCATCGCCGCCTGAGCGGATTCAACCTTTTCCGAAAACTTGGCACGGCTTTTCGCGTCCTGCGTCAATTCCCTCGCCTCTATCTCCGCCCATTGCAGGACGTGATAACGATGAAATTCGCGAACTCTGTCGCGGCTTTTACGCAGCGGTACAAGCCGAGGCGAACCCGTACCGATCAACGAGAGTTCGCGTTTGTTTCGGGCCAGATAGTCGCCGCACAACTCAAATACTTCGCGATGCGTGGCCGAAAATTTACCAAGCGTTCTGGCAGCACTCGATTTTTTGGCAATATCGGAAAGGATCGCTTCGTTCTGGCCAAGCGTTAGTTTTTCTGAATCTCGATCGTTGCCGAGTCGCGAATAAACTTCTCTGAGTTCTCGGTCAAAATTTCGCTGAGCAGTGACGTAACGGTTTCGGGCTCGCCTCATCACCCATTCTCTGAGAATGACCGCACCGAACAGCACCGCACTTGCTCCGATCCCGGCCGATATCCAGGGCGTTTCATCGCCGCCGTCGTGCAGAATTCCCCATACCAGAAAGAAGAATGCGATCACCACGGCCATCGTCAAAGCATAGTAGTTCGAAGCCGGCAGCCACATCGGGCGACGCGTCGGCGACATTTCAACCGCACCACTTTGTCGAATTTTCGAGATAGGCTTATTCCCTTTCAAAACCGCACCGATAGGACCGTTTGACCGACAATTTACGTCCTCTAATAGTGAATTCTTTGTTAAATATTGTCAATTCCGAAGCAATAACGCTATTTCTGCAGGTGTGGGAATTCGGGCCCGATGCATTTTGCTATAATCACGTAATGGCAAAACGGGAAAAAAAGAAAAAAAGCGAAACCGCGGTCTTTGACTCGATCAGAAAGCCGGTTGCCCCACCGTCACAGAAACTCGGAAAAGAAAAACCGGAGATCAAGATCCATCCCGCCGAACGAAAAGTTAAATACAAGCGCCCCGTTGAAACGGAAGATTAACGATCACAATGAGCTTTTTTAATAGACGCAAGCAGCAAAATAAGTCCACGAACGTGTGGGCCCGCCAGGGAATGCTCGTCACATTTCGTGCCGAGATAATGCCGGGGAAATTACGTGAGGAACGCACTTTCCGTATCGAGAGCGTTATGCCGAATGGCCGCGTTATTCTCGAAAATTTCCTTGGCGAACATCGCGAGGGAGCATTCGAAGCGATCAACTTTTTGCGGGATAAGGCGAACGAGCCTCAGAATTGATAAATGCGTCGAGGCTCAGCAACGATCACATCGTCGATACCGAGGGCATTCAGTTCGCTGACCACCTGTTCGTGAAACATCGGTTTGATATTGACCACATAGATCGGCACGCCGCGACGCTTGAATTTCGTAAGTTCCCGTGCGAGGCCCGACGGCGTCAAATGATGCGAAACGCCTGCCAGATCAACTAACTCATCCGGAAACGCACACTCGACAAATACTGCGGCTAGTGAGTCCTCGACTGAGAGCTTTGCCCAAACATCATCAGTCTGCGCCGTATCGCCCGTGATGCCGATCGAAACAGTTCCGTCGGAAACGATAAATCCCATACTTTCCGGTATGTGATTTACCGCGATCGGCATTATCGACAGGTGTGCAGTGTCAAACCCGACTCCATTCTCAAACGGCACGTACGCCATCACCGGTCCGTATTTATTGGTCAATTCGGAGAACCGCGGGTATATCGTCCAATTGAAGACGTGTTCCTCGAGGGCGGCGATCATCTCACTCGATGCGTGTATGCGGACGGGTTCCGTCAATGTTGAGTACAGATCGTCAATGAATGGCGGCAAACCGGCGATATGATCTAAGTGAACGTGGGAAATGACTACATCGCGAATTTGCGAACGCTGAAGATCGCTGCAGGCATACGCGAGGCATCCGGCATCGATGGCCACCCGGTCGTCGATCACGAGACACGATGAATGCTGCCGCTTGGCGGCAGTACCGTCCGCTTCAAATGTGCTTGGCAACGATTGGATCTTCATTGATCAAATCCGAAATTGAATATTAGTCGTCAACGGGCACAGGTTTGTCCGCGGCCGCCGTCGATCTCATACGTCGCACCGGTGATCCAACCGGCCTTGTCCGAAGCCAGAAATGCGATCAACTCAGCAACTTCCTCGGGCTTGCCGGGGCGGCCGATCGGATGCGTTTCCTTAGCGTGAGCCAGAAATGCCTTATAGCTTTCCTCATCCATCCCGCCCCGCAGGTGGAGGTTGGTAATTACGACGCCCGGATTTACCGCATTGACCCGAACGCCCTTTGGAGCCAGTTCGAGGGCGGTGCAGCGTGTCAATTGGTCGATCGCCGCCTTTGATACGCAGTAAGCCAAAATACCCGGAAAGGAGCGCGTACCGGCGACACTCGATACGTTGACAATATTTCCCTTTGTCGCCTCGAGATGCGGCAGGCATTTCTGAATAAGATTAAACACGGAGCGGACGTTGAGATTCATCATTTTGTCCCAATCGTCCATCGTTGTATTTTCGATACTTCCGGTTTTGATCACACCGGCCGAATTTACGAGTATGTCGATCTGACCGAAATTCTGCACCGTCTCCGACACCATTCGTTCAATCTGCGAAAACTCATTCACGTCCGCGAGGTGTATCTTGACACTGCCCTTTTTTGCCTTGAGCCCTTCGCTCAGGGCCAGCAGTTCCTTTTCATTTCGGCCGACGGCCACGACCGTCGCTCCGTTCTTTGCCAACAGACTAGCCGTTGCCTTTCCGATACCGCTGCTTGCTCCGGTCACTACCGCAACTTTTCCCTGCATATATATATTTTTAATCTGCTACTATTTGATCTGTCTCCGTAGAATAACAGCGACTCTCACACCGCCGCAAATCGAATAGCATCGGAACCGGTCGGCAAACGCGCAAAAGAAAACAGCCGACCTCGTCGACTGTAAGTAAAACCTATGTAAATTGTCGCTATTGATAGCAGTGAAGGCGGCGCTTTCGCGTCATTGGTCTGTTTATATTTCGTTCGACTGGGCCTGTGCCGCGAACAAGTGTTCGAGGGCAGCCTTGGTCTCTTCGCTCTTGCGCGATTTGAATTCCGTAACCCAATCCGTCACATTTGACACCATTTCGCGTGCCGCGATTCGTGCGGCCTTTGCTCCTGCTATCTTCGGTTCAGCCGCTGCAACTGATGCCTTCTTTACGATCTTTATCTTTGATTTGCCGTTCATTTCGTGTCTCCTCCTTGTTAGGTTATCGTGCGGTTTTACCCAATGTATGGTTTCGCATTTCGCTTCGCTAATAATTCAGTGGCAAATTTGATGCCACAACTATTGACGATGGTTTCGATCGTTTTTGCCTAATGGACTAAAAACCATTCGGTTTCTCGGAATTTTTTGCACAATGCGAAAATTTCCGATCGATTTTTGCGATTTGCCAACGATTGGAATACGCCGACGAATAAAAGGTTGTTCCAAAAACTTTCGTAAATGATTGATTTAGTTGAAATTTAATACTTTTGTAACATCATTTGTCAACACATCTGTGTGTGGAACGCAATTTGCCATACTTTTAAGTGAATGAACCTATCCGAAACATTGGTTATTTATCTCGCCTGCGGGGCACCATTTGGTGTCGAGTACCTCCAAAGACCTACCGACCGCTCATTTGTGTTCGTCGCATTCGGCGTTTTTCTCCGTTTTATTCTGTGGCCCGTCGCGGCAGTTCGGATGCTATACCGTTTGCTCGTTCATTCCTCAGAATTGCTTTTGGAACTGCCCGATGCGGGTGAACAGAGGTTAGCGTTGATCCGCTCGAAGTTTGAGGCCATCATTCATTCCGAGCAGGGTTCGCCAAGGGTTTTTGAGTTTCGCGATACATTTATGCGCTACACCGGACTTGCTCGCTCAGATTCGCGTACCGCCGGCAATGGCATCGCCGAGATCTTTGAGGCGACGGATCACAATGATGTTACGCTTGCGAGTGCCTGCCTCAACCGTAAAAATACGGCCAGGCTTGACCGGCACCGCGAGCAGTCGAGACGCGAGTTTTTGCAATTGATCTCAAATATCTCGACTAACGGTGACTCGCTTAGCCAAATTTTGCAGCTTTCAATGAAAACTGCCGACGAAGTGGGCGATCGCGAACTTGCCGAAAGACTTAGGCTTTCCTACGGCATCGCCGCGGAATATGATTCGACCGGGTTCAGATCTGACCCAACAGGTGAATTATGGAGCACGGGACCACAACACCACTCGATAGCAAACTGAAAACGGCCCTTTTGGACAATACGGGCGACACCGCCCAAACTGAGCTCCGTCTCGCCGCCCTGATCGCCGCCAACGCCGAGACTGACCGGCGAAACAAACTCTATCCGACATTGGCCGTCGAGGCCGAGGTTGCGGCGATGCGTCGGCCGTTAACGCCCGAGGACGCTTTTGCGTACTTCGGACTGATGATCGGCCTGCTCGTTCCGGCGTCGATGTTCATCGCATTCGCACTCGCCTCCTCGGGATATACAGAATGGATCGTATATACGCTGACAACGCTGACGACGATCACGACAACTGTCGCGGGATATTTATTCGGGAAGGTTGTCGGCCGATCGGTCGATAAGATCGCTTCGCGTCCTGGCCATATACGATTTATGCTACTGCTGCTGATCGGTGCACTATGGGGCATCGCCGCCGGTGCGATGGGCGGAGTATTCATCTTTATCATCGGGGCGTTTTTCGGTGCAGTACTCGGCGGTATTGTCGGATCGATCGCGTTGCCGGCCTTCGCCCTGCCGTACTATGCCGTCCGAAAGGGCGATATGATCGACACCCGCCATTTTCTCCCGCTCGCGTTCGGAGTGACGTTGGCCATCTGCTCGCTGGTCTTCGGCGCATTCTTCCGCTAGTTGACGGGCTGGATTTTGCATTCGTTCTCCGACGATTTACTATCTAGCCAATGCTGGTGCTGCTCCACCTATTTGCGCTTTTTCTGCTCGTCACGCTGGGGTTTTATGTATTCGTGGCAAATCCGCGAAACCGAGCTCACCAGACATTTGCCGCATTCATCGCCTTTCTCGCCTGTTGGATCACAAAGGACCTGATCTTTTGGAATTTTTATCCCGTCGATCAAGCGTCGGGCTGGTGGGTTGCGGCAAGTTTTGTCATCGCACTGTTGATGCAATTTGCGATGGTGGTGTTCGCTTGGGTCTTTCCTGAGAATGCTCGTACGCCGCGGCAGCGTGCCGCTGTTTTGTTCGCACCGTCGTTATTTCTCGTACCTGCGGCGGCTTTTGGGTTGCTCTGGCATCGGGCCGGATTTGAAGACGGCCGTTTTGTCATCGATCTTTCGCCGCTCGCGTATGCCTTTGTCATTTATGTCTATGTTGTCTATTTTTACGGAGCGGCGGTACTGTTTGGCAAATACCGTCGATACCGCGGCACGCAGGCCGGACAGCAGGTCGGGGCGATCATTTGGGGCCTCGCCATCACGGGCGTACTCAAGACCGTCGCCAACATCATTCTTCCCTACTTTGGTTACTACGGCCTTCTGCCGCTAAGTGCACTTTTTGTATTGCCCGGTGTAGTGATCTACGCTTACGCGATCCTAAATTTCAGACTATTCTCGCTACAGTCCGCGTTGACGCAATTTCGCCTCTTTCCGATCACATACAAAGTAGCATTGATCATTGCATCGGTCGCGATCATCAGCTTTTTGCTTTTCCAGATACCGATCGCTTGGTGGGCGTTTCGGAACGGGATGGATTACGAGGCGTGGCGGCGTTACTTGGTCTTCAGCGTGATCTCGGCTCTGGTGCCTAATCTGTTGCTCGTGCTCTTGATCCTACGGACGATCTCGCGGCCGCTTCAGCGGATCACACTCGCGGCGGTCGAGGTGGCCAAGGGCAGTTACGGCACCGAGGTCGATATGCGGCCGACAAATGACGAGATCGGATTGCTTGCGGATTCCTTCAATGAAATGAGCCGCAAGATGGCGGCTGACATCGACCAACTCCAGCATCTAAATGCCCATTTGATCCGCACGGAAAAGCTCGCATCGATGGGAACGCTCTCCGCGGGCGTCGCGCACGAGGTGAACAATCCGCTTGCTTCCATCTCGTCACTCATCCAGATGCTGCAGGCAAAGGGTGATCTGCCCGGCGATGCCCGCGAAAAACTCGATCTGATCGCCGCTCAGGTCAAGCGGATCTCGCAGGTCACGGGCGACCTGACCAATTTTGCACGCGCTCGTCCTGCGGCACGTTCGGCGGTTGACGTCGGTAAGGTGGTTGCCGCCGCATTGCGGCTTGCGAGTTTTGACGATTCGTTCAAAAAACTCGTCGTCCACGCCGATTTAGGCGAAAGTTTGCCGGTGATCCACGCCGATGCGGACCAGATCCAGCAGGTCGCACTCAATCTGGTCTTAAATTCCCGCGATGCGATGCCCAATGGAGGCGATCTCGCCGTCCGCGTCTACGCAAATAGCGCCGACGTCGTCATCTCGATCGCCGATACGGGCAAAGGCATTGATGCCGATACCGCCGAGCATATTTTCGACCCGTTTTATACCACAAAGCCCGCCGGAAAAGGCACGGGCCTCGGCCTCGCCGTCTGCTACGGCATCATCACTGCCCACGGCGGTAGCATCGAGGTCGCCCAAAACTCCCCGACCGGAACGATATTTACCGTTAGCATTCCAATCTCTGGCGAAATCTAGCTTTTTCACGGTACAAATGTTGACAGTGCCGTAAATAAATTGCACCTTATCAATACAAACCGCTCTAATTTCAAATAAAAAGGGGATCGTTAAATGAAGAAGCTATTTCTCAGCATCATCGCCGTCGGCCTGTTTGCCGTTGCCGCCGATGCTCAGCAAAGACCGATCGCGTATATAAACGCGAAGATCATCCCGATCGTCGGCGAACCGATCGAACAAGGCGTCTTGCTCGTCCAAAACGGCAAGATCGTCGCTGTCGGTGATGCCGCGACGGTCAAGTTACCGCCTGACGCGATCATCGTGGACGCTAAGGGTAAGGTCATTATGCCGGGCCTTGTCGATTCACACAGCCACGTGGGCGAGGGCTCCGGAGCCGATGGCTCGAGTCCGATCCAGCCCGACGTCAGGCTGCTTGACGGCCTCAATGTTCGCTCATCGAGCCTACAAAGGGCTCAGAGTGGCGGCCTAACGACCGTCAATGTAATGCCCGGTTCAGGTCACCTCGACAGTGGTCAGACGCTCTACATCAAGCTCCGTGACGACGCTGTTAAGGTCGACGATATTTTGATCTACGACGCCGCGGGCAAGATTATGGGCGGCATCAAGTTTGCCAACGGAACCAATCCGATCCGTCCCGGCGGCGGCACTTTTCCCGGCACACGGGCAAAATCCGCGGCGCTTGTCCGCGACCAGTTCATCAAGGCTCAGGATTACCGCGATAAGATAAAAAAAGCCGGCACCGACGCCACCAAACTGCCCGCACGCGACCTTGCGATGGAGGCCCTCGTCGAGGCACTGGACGGCAAACGGATGGTCCACTTTCACACGCACCGTGCGGACGACATTATGACGGCTATCCGTCTGCAAAAGGAATTTGGCTTCCGCCTCGTTCTTCAGCACGTGTCCGAGGCGTGGAAGGTCGCCGACGAGATCGCCAAAGCAAAGGTTCCGGCGTCAATAATCTTCATCGATTCGCCCGGCGGTAAACTCGAGACGATGGATGTTTACGCTATCAATGCTGCGGCCCTCGAAAAAGCGGGTGTGCTGACCGGTTTTCACACCGACGACGGCATCACCGATTCGCGTTGGTTCCTGCGCTCGGCCGGGATGGCCGTTCGTGCCGGAATGTCGCGTGAAAAGGCACTCTATGCTCTGACGATGGCAAACGCGATAATGCTCGACCTAGACAAACGCATCGGTTCGCTCGAAAAGGGCAAAGATGCAGATTTCATAGTGCTTTCGGGTGACCCTCTGAGCATCTACTCGCACGTTCTTGAGACTTGGGTCGAGGGCAAAAAGGTCTTTGACCGATCGGATCCGGCCGATTATCTCATCCAGGTCGGCGGCAATGGAGCCACGACCGATCGTACAATGCACACCGATTGCTTCGACGGAGATATTGGAGGTGAGAATTAAATGAATTTCAAACTAAACGTAAAAAGTAGAAGTGTAAATGTAATGAAATATCTCCTCACTCTGTGCTCTCTGTGCACTCTGTGGTTAATTCTCGCGGTCGCTGCCGCCGCCCAGATCGCCGTCAAGGGAGAAACGGTCTGGACTATGGCCGGCGAACCGATAACCAATGGCGTAGTGCTGATCAATAACGGCAAGATCGAGGCCGTCGGGTCAGCCGACTCCGTCACGATACCGGCGAATTACCGCATAATTACCGCCAAGGTCGTCACCCCGGGCTTGATCGACGCTCACACGGTCATCGGGCTCAATGGATATCTCAATCAACCCCACGATCAGATGGCTCTGGACGGTAGCGGCCCGATCCAACCCGAATTGCGTGCGACCGACGCCTATAATCCTAACGAAAGGCTCATCGAATGGGTCCGCGAGTTTGGCGTCACGACCATTCATACGGGCCATCAGCCATCGGCACTTATGCCCGGCCAGACGATGATCGCCAAAACCTGGGGCAACACGGTCGATGAAGCCGTGATCGTCCCGACGGCGACCATCGTCGTAACGCTCGGCACCAGCGGACTCGCCGGTGCGGGTAAATCGCCCGGAACGCGAGCTAAGGCCATCGCAATGCTTCGTGCAGAATTGATCAAGGCTCAGGAAGCTGCCAAAAAGCCCGACGCTCCGCGTGACGTCCGTTCGGTCGCAATGGCATCGGTCATCAAGGGCGAAGTGCCGCTGCTGATCAACGCGAATAAGGCTCAGGACATCATCAGTGCCCTTCGCATCGCCAAGGAGTTCGGCGTCCGCATCATCCTCGACGGTGCTGCCGACGCTCAACTTGTAATGTCGGACATTAAGGCCGCGGGCGTCAGCGTCATAGTCCATCCGACGATGGCACGGGCGGGTGGCGACACCGAGGGCATGTCGATGGAGACTGCCGCCAAGCTCAAGGCCGCCGGCATTCCGGTCGCTCTGCAGAGTGGTTATGAGGGCTATGTGCCGAAGACGCGCGTTGTACTATACGAAGCCGGAATGGCGGCCCAAAACGGACTTTCGCGGTCCGACGCTCTCGCTCTGATCACGATCGACGCCGCCAAACTGCTCGGGCTCGACAAACGCATCGGATCGCTCGCAGTGGGCAAGGATGCCGACATCGCTCTCTACGACGGCGACCCGCTCGAGTGGACGACGCACTGCGTCGGCACGATCATAAACGGCCAACTCCGCAGCACCACCAAGCGGTAGCCCGCTCGGTCATTGCCGATGTCATTGGCAGAAACCCGCACGGTAGTAAGGGTGTTTCTGACGCGATCGAACGGAACGACGGCTTGAACACAGCACTTCCTACCGTGCGGGTTTCAGCATTTGGTCGCGTCCCCAACGGGGACAACGTTAATAGCCCAGAGTAAGGGCAATGCCGGCCATCCTAAGTATCGGTTCGAGATCGATCTGATCGTGTCGGGCGTTAAGTCGTAGATTCGATAGGCGGCGATCTTCGGTGTCTGCTATCGTTTTGGACGCAAACGTGTGCTAATCTCGTTTCGAGTTTCAGACAACGATATCAACGAGTAAAACTGAATTATGATCGCGACATTGATTTTGCCGTTCTTACTCTTTTTTCAAGCGACGCCGTCCGCTGCAGCCGTCACAGCCAAGCCGCAGGAAACGCCGCAGGCCGTCAAACAGCCCGTCGCGGAAGAAGCTCCGACCGTCACCAGACACTCGGTCCGCATCGGAGCCAAGCAGCTTAATTACACCGTTACCACCGGATTTATGCCGCTCAAAAATGCCGTCTCCGGTGACACCGAGGCACGCATTTTCTATATGGCGTACACGCTCGACAACGCGCCCGAGCGGCGGCCGCTGATGTTTTCATTCAATGGCGGGCCCGGTTCGGCCAGCGTCTGGCTGCATCTCGGGGCTCTCGGCCCGCGTCGCGTCAAGATGCTCGACAGCGGAATGTTGCCGCCGCCGCCTTACGAATTAGAAGACAATCAGCAGACGTGGCTGACAGAGACCGACCTGGTCTTTATCGATCCGGTCGGCACGGGCTACTCGCGTGCGGTCAAGCCTGAACTGGCAAGTAAGTATTTCGGCGTCGAAGGTGATATTGCTTCGATCGGCGAATTTATCCGTCTCTATTTGGTTCGCAGCGAACGTTGGTTGTCGCCGCTATTCCTGGTCGGCGAATCATACGGCACGACGCGAGCCTCGGGACTTTCCAATTATCTTTTTGATAAAGGGATCGCACTCAACGGCATTCTTTTGATCTCGACGGTTATGAATTTTCAGACACTCAGGTTTGCTGAAAATAACGATCTTCCGCTCGTCCTGATGTTGCCCTCGTACACCGCGACCGCCTGGTATCACAAGCGCCTGTCGGCGACGATGCAGGCCAGATCGATCGAGCAGGTAACCCAAGAATCGAGGCAGTTTGCCGCTAACGAGTTTATGCCCGCAATGATGCGGATCGACACGCTCCCGGACGCGGAACGCGGCGAGCTTGCCGACAAATTCAGCTCCCTTACCGGCCTCAGTCGCGACTTTATCGAACGCGCAAATTTCCGCGTCGATCTTGACAGATTTCAAAAGGAATTGCTTCGCAGCGAACGCCGCACCACCGGGCGACTCGACAGCCGATTTAAGGGCATCGACCGCGATGCTGCCGGCGAATCGCCGGACTCAGACCCGAGTATGAACGCGATCCGCCCGCCGTACACCGCCGCATTTAACGCATACGTCCGCGGCGAACTCGGATTTAAGACCGACACCGAGTACTACATTCTCGGAGGCGGCGTTTCGAGCCCGTGGAATTGGAATGTCGCCAATGGATACGCCGACACCAGCATCCGTATGAAGGACGCGATGGCCAAGAACCCGTATATGAAGATATTTATGGCTCAGGGTTACTACGATATGGCGACGCCATTTTATGCTGCCGAATATACCGTATCAGCGATGAATCTCGACCCGACGCTTCGAACAAATATTTCATTTGCCTATTACGAAGCGGGACATATGATGTACATCGAGAAAAAGTCGCTGGCCAAGCTAACCGCCGATGCCACGGCATTTATCAATAGCTCGACACACAGATCTATACCGAAATCTTACGGCAACCCTCCAGCTTCATTTTGGAATAAAAAGCCCTCTAATAAATGAATTGGGCCGGATCGATGATCAAACATATGAAATCAATTATTCGCTACGCGGCGATCGCCGCAGTTGTATTAGGTATTGGCATTTCGGCTGTTTTCGCCCAAAGGGCGAAGCCGAAGGCCCCCGTTTCGAAGACACCGGATTATAGGATCGCAACGCTCAAGGTTATGAGCTATAGTTCAACGACCGGCAAGTTAGATGACGTCATTCCGGATGACGCCGAACCGAAAAGCTTCTTTAACGACCTCGACACCTCACTATTTGTTTGGGTATTTGTTCAGGGTGAAAAGGGTTCGTTTGAAGCCGGACGAATGGCAAATGTCGTAGTTACCGCAGGGAGAAAAGTGGTTGCGAGCCGAAATGTCCAGATCGGGATCCCGAATGATGACGGCCTGTACATAGTGCCGGTATTTGTTTACGGCCCGTTGTGTAGCGACGTCAAGATCACAGCCAAACTCACGGGTCAGAAAACCGCATCGCTAACGACGGCCAAAGTTCCCTTTCTCTGCGGCGAATAGTGTTGAGCTATTTCTAGTCGCGAGCAGGCGCTAAGTGACGAGTGCATTATTCACGTGCTCGTCCGAACTTGTTTGCGGCTAATGTCGTGCTTCGCCCGCGATCAGATCGATCGCGTGTACGAGCACCGGGCGGATCACTTCGAAACATTCCGCTACGCCCTTTGGCGATCCCGGCAGATTCACGATCAGAGCCTTTCCGCGAATACCGCACACGCCGCGGGACAACATCGCCATCGGATGCTTTGACGCACTTTCTCGCCGCATCGCCTCGGCCATTCCGGGTGCCTCACGCTGGATCACCGCGAGTGTCGCCTCCGGCGTGTTGTCTCTCGGTGCGAATCCGGTGCCGCCGGTCGTGATGATCAGATTAACATCGCCGCCATCAGCCAGGGCGACCAATGTCTCCCGCAATTGTTCGGGTTCATCCTTTACGATCACACGCTCAAAGATCTCCGCCCCGGCCGCCTTGAGTAATTCAACAAGCCTGTCACCGGATAGATCATCATCACCCGTCCGCGTATCACTAACCGTCACAACCGCTGCATTTATCGAAGTCATATAATTTGCCGTTAGCCTCAGCATTTCGCTTGATCTCTGTGCCCTCTGTGTTCTCTGTGGTGAAGCTCCTACCCCGCTGTCGCTTCGATTTCATCGAGTCTGCTCTGCCGACGGCCGTACACAACACTCAAGAGAACGCCGAAAACTACCAGCACCATTCCGGCCAAAACCATCAATCCGTGCGTTTCGCCGAATACGATCCAACCGATCGCGAGTGCATAAACGAGACCGGTGTAATTAACGATCGCCACGCCGGCGATGCGTTCGCGTTGCAGGGCGTCGGTCAGGAATACCTGCCCAAGCTGCGAAAATACTCCGATCAGAAACAAAAACAGCCAATCCCATCCAGTCGGCATTTCCCATACAAAAAACAGACTTATAGCTCCAACGATCGCACCGATCAGTTGGAAATGCAGCACGACCGTCAACGGATGCTCTTTGCCGCGAAGACTCCGCACCAGATTATACGCAACGCCCGAGCAAAATGCTGAGATTATGCCAAAGATCAGATACTTAAGCTCGATCCGCGAGTCAAACTGCTCGATCAGCAACACGCCCGAAAACGCAATCGCGTAAAAGAACCATTGCGTCGGCCGCACACTCTCTTTCAGCACAAATATCGCGATCGTCGCGGTGAATATCGGTGAAAGGTATTGTATCGTCTGCGCCGAGGCGATCGGCATTTGCTGCAGTGTGACAAAAAAGAAATAGAGTGCCGTCGTGCCAAAAACTCCGCGAAGTACCAGCATCAGGTGATTAGTCCCGAGCAGGTTCGCCTTCGCACGCTTTAACCCCCAGACGCAGAACGCCGTCGCCACGATGCACCGAAAAAAGACTGTCTCCATCGCCGGAATATGAGCGACTTGCTTGACGAAAGCATTCGCCATAAAGAACGAGATCGTCGACAAAAACATCGAGCGCACGCCGGGCGTCAGAATTTGGGTATTTTCCGCCAAACTATGAGGTTAGATTTTTTGGACAAAAGCCGCAACTCCGAACTAGTTTCCGGGATGCAGTTTCAGCCATTCGGCCCGCAGCAGAAAGCTGCCTTCGGTGACGATCCGGTCGCCGACCTTTAGGCCTTCGAGTACGACAAAGCGGCCGCCGGATTCGCTGCCGAGCCGAACGAATCGAAGAGCGAAAACGTTCGCCTCACTCGTCGCGGCAAAGACCATTTGGCGATTGCCGATCATTTGCACGGCAGATGCAGGGATAACGGGAGCGGTCGATTCCGCATTGCCCATCGACGCAAACGATGCATTGACGTACATCCCGATCTTGAGCATCCGGTCGGGATTGTCGAGCTCGACCCGAACTTGCACGGTGCGGGTTTGAGGATCGATATTCGGATCGATATACGCCACGCTGCCGCGAAATACACGGCCCGGATACGCGTCGCTGGTGACACTTGCTCCGCTGCCCTGCCGGAGTTTCGCAAGATCATTCTCATAGACCTGAGCAATGACCCAGACCGACGAAAGGTCAGTCACCTTGAGCAGGTCTTTGTTAGGCTCAACGATCACACCGGGGTTGATATTGCGCTCCGTGACCGTACCGGAAACCGGTGCGGTCAGAGCGATCTCCGAAGATATCTGCGACGGTGACCGGAGGGCTCTGACGCGGGCTCTTGAGAGCCCGAGCAGGACAAGCTTTTCGCCGGCCGTCGCCCGCTCCACCTCGGCGTTTCGCATTTTGACCGCCGCCAGTTCAAATTCACTGCGTCCGATCGGATTGAGCCTCGCGACCTCGATCGCCCGTTTATGATTTTCGCGGGCCTGCGTCACCTCGGCCTCCGCAGTTTTCATCTTTGTCGTCGCCTGTTCAAACTCTTCGCGGCTCGCTGCCCCGATCGCCAAGAGCTTTTGTGTTCGTTCGTGTCGCCGCAAGTTTTCGCTCAGCTCGGCTTCGGCGATCTTTAGTTTGGCGGCCGCCATATCAAGTTCTGCCCGGCTTACCGGATTGAGTTCGGCGAGCTTTGCCGCACGATCGTAAGCTTGTTTCGAGGTGGCAACCTCGGTCGCCAGAGCAATATACCGCGACTGTGCGGCGGCGAGTTCGTCACTGAAAACGACAGCGACCGTCTGGCCCTTTGACACGCTTTGCCCCAATTCGACGTTGACCCGCCGCACGACGCCGCCTAGCAGTGAGATGACAGGCGTTTCGCGATAACCGTTCGCTTGCACAACGCCGGTCGCGGCGACGCTCTGGGCTTCGGCCGACATTGTCTCGCCCACTGAATCGATCTTGATGCCCGCCCGCTCGACCTGTTCCGCCGGAATCGTGAGCGTTTGCTCGCCCGCAGGCATTGAGGTTTCCGGATCGCTACCACCGAAAGTTACGGTTTTCGGCGTCGGCACCGCCTGGCCGCCGGCCCCGGGCCAAAATAGATAGCCAGCACCGAGCAATATAAGCAGTGCAAGAAACGCTCCACCTATGACCAGCGGTTTATGGTTCGACGGCTTCTCGGCCGTGATCCCCTGTGTTTCGATCCGGTCTATTTTCTCGTCATTCATTTTTTTATCAGTTCTGCCGAATTTGCCGCCCGCAATATCTCAACGCGGGCCAGATATGTCGCCATTTGCAGATCGATGAATTCATTCTCGATCTCGATGTAGCGTCGCTGCTCTACGAGATAAGCGACCAGATCACGTGACCCGAGTTCGTACGTTTGCCGTATAACATCGAGGTTTGCATTCGCCTGCTCGCGTACGCCCGCTCGAAATATCGCCATTGCCTTCGCTGTGCTTTCAAATCTTGCATATCCCACCGCGATCTCGCGCCGGATAACCAGTTCGCCAAACTCACGCCGATTTCGAGCGGCCTCACGGTCGGCGGCGGCGGCCTCGATCATGCCTTGATTGCGGTTTCGTACTGGCAGTTCGAGCGTGACGCCAAAGGTGAAAAAATGCATCAGATCTTCGATCGGCATCAGATCGCCCGCGTTCGTGAATCCGTTCAGCGGAAAGCCCGACCGCATTCGCTGATAGCCGGTCTTAAGGCTAGCGTCGATTCGTCCGTCCGCCTTGGCGAGCTCGATCTTTGCAGTCGAAAGTTCCTCGATCGAACGCATTGCCGCAAGGTCAGGTCGCGTCAGCAGAGCCACTGCGGTCACATCCGCGATCGGCGGCAATGCGTCGATCATATTGTTAAAATCACCGCGGATCCGAAGCGGCTCTTCCGGCTTGAGTCCAAGTAGATTACGGAGTTCGAGCAGAGATATTTCGGCTCGACCCGCTTCCGTTTCGCGTGTCGAACGCAGTCGATTGACCTCGACCAACGTCATATTTTCTGCGAGAGGAGCGGTCTTGCCCTCGGCGACGCGTGCGTGTACGAGTTGTAGCCCTTCGATGGCGGTCGCCAGTATCTCGTCCGCAAGGCCCAGTTTGAACGCCGCCGCAAGCGACTCGCCAAATTTTATCCTGACGTCCGCCGCCAGCATACGTTCGCGTTCCTCGACGGCCTTTTCGCGGATCTCGAGTTCACGCTCGGCGACCTTTACTCGTGCGGACCGTCGACCGCCAAGCTCAAGCGGCAGCATACCCTCGACCATCAGGCTGTTATCCATTCCCTTGATCTGACGAGTACCGCTGATATCAACGCTCGGATTGGCACGCAGTCGGGCTTGTCTGATCAACGCTCTCGCGGCGTCCCGCTCGTTTCGAAGTGCGGCAAGGTCGCCGTTGCTGTCGAGTGCCGCCCGAACTGCCTCATCCGCCGTCATTCCATTTGCCTGATCGAGATACCTTGTGGCGGTGACCACCGGACGTGAGGCAGGCGGCGAAGCCTGTGTCCACGCGCACTCCGCCCCGACGGCAATGACCAGCAATACCATCAGCAAACGGATCCATCTGTGATTCGAGTTGGACATCTGTTTACCGCACGATCAATTTGCCCCGCATCATATTCATCCCGCACGTAAACCCGATCGTTCCGGTCCGCTTTGGCCTAAATCGGACAACGACCGCCTGATTCAAAGGCAGCGGTTGATTGATGCCGTGGTCCGGAATCACGATTTCGGTGCCGCAGGTCTTTTCGGTTAGCCTTATAAACGTCAATCGTGCCGGCACACCGCGGCGAAGTGGCACGCTTGCCGGCGAATAGCCCGTTTCGGTGATTTCGATACGTGCCGACTGTGACCGCGGTCTAATTTTCGACTGGGCATTCGCCGCCGACGCAAGCACCGCCAGGCTAAACACCACCAACGCTGATCTCAAATAGATATTTTTCATAACTCCTCGTGTTCCTTTTTCAATTTTCTTTCGTGGATCCAATAAAAGATGACCGGTGTCACGACCAACACGTGCAGGAGGCTCGACACCATTCCGCCCAAGACAGGCGTCGCAAGCGGCTTCATCACTTCCGCACCGGCACTCGTGCTCCACATTATCGGCAGCAGACCGGCAACGACCGTCGAAACCGTCATCACTTTCGGCCGAAGCCTCAGCAGTGCTCCCTCGATCACCGCCTGCATCAGATCAGCCTTTGTCAGTTTGCCGAGTTCCCTTTGCTTGGCCTCGACCGACTCATTGAGATAGATGACCATCACAACGCCCGTTTGCACCGCCGTGCCAAAAAGTGCGATAAAGCCGACCCAGACCGCGACCGAAAAGTTGTAATCGAGTGCCCACAAGAGGTAAACGCCGCCCGTCAATGCAAACGGTACCGCCATCAGCACGTGCGCGGCCTCGATCACCGAATTGTACGTCAGATACAGCAGCCCAAATATCACGATCAGCACCATCGGCACGACCAACAACAACCGCGAACGAGCACGCTGTTGATTCTCGTATTGGCCGCTCCAGTTGATGTAGTACCCTTCGGGCAACTGCACCTGATCCGAGATGGCCTTTTTAGCTTCATCCACAAAACTGCCGACGTCTCGGCCCCGAACATTGAGCAGCACCGTGCCGCGCAAAAGTCCGTTCTCGCTTGAGATCATATTCGGGCCCAACACGGTCTGTACGCTGGCGAGTTGGTTGAGCGGGATGGCGTTGCCGTTCGAGGTGATGACCGGGATCCGGCCGATCGCATCACCATCCTTGCGAAACTCCGGAGCATACCGCACACGCACCGGAAATCGCCTTCGCCCCTCGATGGTGACAGCGAGGTTCGTCTCGCCGATGCCGGTCTCGATGACTTGCTGGATCGTCATCACGTCGACGCCGTAGCGAGCGGCGGCCTGGCGGTCGATCTTGATGTCGATATACGGTGCTCCGCCGATCTGTTCGGGATAGACGTCGGCACCGCCGGGCACGGTCCGAGCGACATCGGCGACCTTTCGCGAAAGGTCTTCGAGTTTGTTGAGGTCATTGCCAAATATTTTAATGCCGACCTCGGATCTGATGCCGGTCGATAGCATCTCGATGCGGTTGATGATCGGCTGTGTCCAGATATTGGTCACGCCCGGCATTCTCAGTGCATGATCCATCTCCGAGATCAACTTTTCGCGGGTCAGGCCGGGCCGCCACTCTGACTGCGGTTTGAGGTGAATGATCGTCTCATTCATATTGACCGGTGCCGGATCGGTCGAGCTTTCGGCTCGGCCTGCTTTGCCGACTGCCAGTTCAACCTCGGGTATCGTTTTCAGGATCCGATCCTGTTTGCTCATAATTTTGAGAGCTTCGTCGATCGAGATCGCCGGATCGGTCACCGGCATATACATCAGATCGCCCTCATTGAGCTGCGGCATAAATTCATTGCCGATGCTCGTCGCCATCAGGACCGCACCCAGAAAAAGTACAAACGCGGTCGCCACGGTCAATAAGCGGTGCTTTAGCGCGAAAAGCAGCGACGGCTTGTAGATCGCGTGCAGAAACCGCATCACCGGATTGGATTGCTCCGAGTGAAATTTGCCGCCGAGCAGAAATGTGCAGAGCACGGGCACGAGCGAAACCGCGATTATCGTCGCTCCGACCATCGCAAATGTCTTGGTAAACGCCAGCGGATGAAACAGCTTGCCCTCTTGCCCCTCGAGTGCAAAGACCGGTATGAACGCCAAAATGATGATCGCCATCGAAAAGAAAACGGGCCGCCCGACCAGCTTTGTCGACTCAAGCACGGTGTCCCAAACGGCTTTTCGATCCTTCGGGTCGACCTTGTTCTTCTCCAGGAACCGAAACGCGTTTTCGGTCACGACAATGCCGGCATCGACCAGCACGCCGATCGCGATCGCGATCCCCGAGAGCGACATCAGATTAGAACTGATGCCCATAAAATGCATAAACAGGAACGACAAAAGCACCGATAGCGGCAGCGGGATCGTCACGATCAGGATCGAGCGAAAATGGGCGAGAAACAGGATATGTGCCAGCGTGACAAGTATCAGTTCCTCGATCAGGGCGGTCTCAAGCGTACCGGTCGCCCGCTTGATGAGGCCTGTTCGGTCATAAAACGGTACGATCCTGACGTCTTTCGGCAGACCGACCTTGAGTTCCTCGAGCTTTTTCTTGATGCCGTCGATCACGTCGAGCGTATTTACGCCATAGCGGGCGATCACGACACCGCCGACCGCCTCCTTGCCGTCCTTATCGAGGGCACCCGTGCGAAATGCGTCGCCGATCTTGACCTCCGCGACATTTTTGACATAGATCGGCGTGCCGTTTGCCGAGCCGATAACGACGTTTTCGACATCGGCGGTGGATTCGATCAGACCGATCCCGCGAACGACGGTCCATTGCCCCGCTTGCTCTACGACGTTGCCGCCGACGTTGTTATTAGATCGCTGAACGGCCTCGATCACGGTCGAGATCGGTATGTTGAGCCCGCGCAGTTTATTTGGGTCCACATCGACCTGATATTGCTGTACATAGCCGCCGACGGACGCGACCTCCGCGACGCCGGGCACCGAATTGAGCTGATATCGCACAAACCAATCCTGCACGGTCCGCAGGTCACGCAGGCCGACCGTGTCACTCTCGAGCGTGTACCAGAAAACCTGCCCGACGCCGGTCGCGTCCGGCCCGAGTGTCGGCACGACACCATCCGGAAGTTGCTTGGCGACCAGATTAAGCCGCTCGAGCACGCGGGTCCGGGCCCAGTAGAGTTCGACGTTGTCCTCAAAAATGACGTTGATCATCGAAAAGCTAAACGCCGAACTCGCCCGCACGACCCGCACGCCCGGCATTCCCTGCAGGCTTGTGACCAGCGGATACGTCACCTGATCTTCGACCTCCTGCGGCGAGCGTCCCGCCCAGTCGGTAAATACGATGACCTGGTTGTCCGAAAGGTCGGGGATCGCGTCGATCGGGGTATGGATCAGTGCCCAATACCCCCAAACGCCTGCGCCCAGAAACAACGCGAGCACGAGCACGCGGTTTTTCAAAGACCATTCGATGATGCGGTTGATCATAATGCCTCAGGCGAACTATTCGGCCACGAGTGGGATCATCGTCTTGCCCTTTCCGGCCGGCCCTTCAAAAGCGATCTGAGCCTGCCAGTCGCCGAGCATACTGATCCGGACCTTGCCGCTGTAAACGCCCGGCGTGCCGGTTGTCGTGAGCGTCGCCGCCTCGTTCATCGCGGCCATCGAGCCCATCTCCGGCATATGAAAGTTCAATGACGCGGCCCCGACATCCACCGCCTTGCCGTCCGCGTCGGTAAACGCCATATTGAGGTCTTGCTGGCCGTTCTTAAGCTTGCCGCTCTCGCTCGACAGCGTCACCGTCATCCCCGTGCCGATCGGCCCGCTCTTGATCACCTGGCCCTTGACGGGGTTTTCCGCAGTCGGTTTTGCACCCGAGCCACACGCCGCTGCGAATGCCGCCAGGATAAGCATCGCCGTAAATATAATTGTTCTCTTCATAGTGTTTTTCTCCGTAGTTTGATCTTAAAACGCAACAAAAAGCCCGCCAATGCGCACGTCCGCTGGACGCACCAAAGGCGCGGCTTGTGTATTATGGCAAAGTGCTCACCCGGCGGACGTCTGCCCGCAAAAATAGGCGCACTTCGCCATCAGAAACTAGATTCTAAAGGAATGGTGTTGGAGGTATCTGGGGCTTGAGGACGGAGCAAAAGCCCGCGTCTCATAGTTGGACGAAGCCGGCAATTCCCTGCCGCCGGCCGCAAACATCTCGGCGATCTGCCTGCGGATCGAGTCCGTGACATTGATCGAACCGACTGCAAGATTGACCGAAAACGCAGACGAAACCGGTGCCGGGTCCGTGCAGTTAAGTGCACAACACAACCTCGCCATCGTCACCTTGGTCGAACTGTCGCGATGCTTTGCCTTAGGGCAGCAATTCATCATCCCGGCCTTCTCCTCGTGCATCGGCATGCCCGAAAGCACCCCGCCCGCCAGAGCGAAAATAACCAAAAATGATGCAAACCACCTCTTCATCCTCACCCACCAACTATATTCGCCCCAGCCAAACCTGTCAAGCACTTTCAAAATTGCATAAACCGCCCGACCGTCGTAAAAAAATAAATCAAACTTGCTTCCCGATTCTGATATCATTACCATTCATCTCAATTACAACCGATTCTGCCGTATCCCGAAACGCTACTTCGCGCGATCCATTCGACCCCGTGTCTGGAGGCAGAAACTATTAAGCAGTGGCTCGCAATCTCGGGTGACGAACGGATGCAAGAGTTGGCCGATCCATTCGCGGTCGGTTGATATGTCTAGGTGGACTTGATGAAAAAAAATGAAAAGCCTGAGCAACTGATACCGCCGCACGGTGGTTATCGGAAACTGAAGAGCTTTCAGGTGGCTCAGTTGGCGTATGACGTGACGGTCCGTTTTTGTGACAGGTACATTGACAAACGCAGCCGGACGCATGACCAGATGGTGCAGGCCGCCAGAAGCGGCGTCCAGAATATTGCCGAGGGCAGCCAGGCCAGCGGAACTTCGAAAAAATTTGAGCTAAAGCTAACGAGCGTCGCCCGGGCAAGCCTCGAAGAACTAAAACTCGACTACGAAGATTTTCTGCGGCAACGCCGCCTGCCAGAATGGCCCCGCGACGATATACGCCGGGCAATGCTGATCGACAGCAGGCCCAAAACGGCTGACGATGTGGCGGAATGGGCGAGGAAGATTAAAGAAAGTGGACAGAGTGGACTAGATGGACATAGTGGACAGGATCGGGAGTCCATTGAGTCCACAGCGTCCACAATGTCCACCTTTCCGGAGATCGCCTCTAATGGTGCTCTGGCACTGCTCGCGGTGGCGTGCAGCCTGCTCGACCGACAGATCGCGACGCTGGAAAAGGGCTTTGTTGAGGAGGGCGGTTTTACCGAGCGGCTTTACCGCGTCAGAAAGGCGGCAAGAGGAAGAGGTAAGAGTTAGTGGACAAGAGTGGACAGGGTGGACGGTATGATTGTCCACTGAGTCCACTCATCCCACAGAAAACCTATGAACGAGGCCGACACCCGTGCAGAACTGGCTTCGGCCCGCTCAGCCACCGATAGCAAAAACACTTGACTAATAACTTGACTTATGCTTGACTTATGGGATGAGCTTTGTGCCACAGTTCACGATTACCGCACAGCTTCTCTCTCTGAGCGAGAAGGTGGCTCAGCTTCGCGAACGCATTCAGTCGGCTGCGGTCGAACTGTCGTGGATACCGGCACTTCAAAAGGATACGCGTGTCCGTAATGTGCACGCGTCAACGGCCATTGAGGGCAATCCGCTGACGCTCGAACAGGTCAGAGCGCTGGAAGAGGGCCGCACGTTGACAGCACCGGGCGACCGCTCACAGCGTGAGGTGCTCAATTATTTCGCCGGCCTGCGTTATGTGGAGCTGAGTGCACGGAAAAAACGCATTCATCACGAGCACCTTTTTACCCTGCACCGAATACTTGCCGACGGTGTTATGGACCAGGGCGAAGCCGGACGGTACCGCAGTATCTTTGTTCGGGTCGGCGATCACATCCCTCCGCCGCCTGAGGATGTTTCGGGCCTGATGATGGAGCTTCTGGATTGGTGGAATAAGGAATCGACCGAAATATCGCCGGTGATAAGCTCCGCCATTCTGCATCACCGGTTCGAGTCGATCCATCCTTTTGCGGACGGCAACGGGCGGACGGGACGTGCTCTGGCCCTGTGGGAACTGTATCGGCGAGGGTTTGATACACACCATATCTTTTCGGTGGACGAATTCTACTGGGAAGATCGTCCGGCATATTACGCCGCTCTATCGAAGGTTCACAGGTCCGGCGACGATCTGACCGGATGGCTCGAATACTCGGCAACGGGCCTGGTGAAAACGCTTGAGCGGGTTTGGATCCGGGTTCAGGCCGTCAAAGGCGAACCCGGCAAAAAGCTCGTCCTGCGTCCCCGGCAGGAACAGCTTCTGCGTTTGCTGGCGGATCACGGTAGTATGTCACCAGCCGAGATCTGGGAAGCACTCGGAGTCTCGCGCCAGGGGGCGATGGACCTGCTACGGCCTTTGATAGAAGCCGGGATGGTCGAAAAAACAGGCGGCAAAAAGACCGGACGTTATAGCCTGCGAAAGTAATGAACGAGGCAGATACAAGAGCAGAATTGATCGAACCACAACTCAAGGCAAGCGGCTGAGGCGAGGTCGCCGAAATCCGCTCTACTTTCATCGATTTTCAACAGTTCCTCTATCAACGCAAGGTCGCATAAGTTTTGATCAGAACCGAATTGTGGACCACTTGACCCATTGCGGTCCTTTGGGGCAGGGCAGTTTTGGGGAAGTGTAGGTTTTATGCGGGTTTGGGGGCGGTTTTGGTGGTCCATTTTGTAGTCAAATTGTCCCACAAAGGGCGGTTTTTGGGACAAATGGGGCAGAAAAGGACTGTTTTTGGGGTGGATTTCGGGTGTTTTTAGGGCAAAAGCGGTGGTTTTTGATCGGAAATCGCAGTTTTTGGTGCCGATTTTGGCGTTTTTAACTCCGACAAATCGTACGGTTTAGCTCACATAGAGCTTTTTGGAAGGACGCATCGGTGCTAGGACTTCGGTTTATGTGTCGTTTCGCCGCAGCCACAATCGTGGCTACAGTCCGATTTGGTGGAAAATGATCTACGCTTGTGCCAGAGCGTAACCGCGCCGTAAAAGGCCGCTGCGGCTATGATGGCAAAAACGATTATCGTCTGTATAGACATTCTATTGATCAGTTGTCGCTGGCTTCTAATAAGTTGCCACTAACTAAAGCTAACGGCAACCTATAGATCTCTGCGTTAACTAACGCTCGAAGCTTTACGCTAAGGCCGCAAAGGCCTGAATCCGCTATCCAAAGCCAAGCAATCTGCCGCCCTGATAGGTCAGCAAGGCCGCGATGTAGGCGAAGCCAGTCATATAGACCAGCATAAATATCGGCCATATCCACGAGTTAGTCTCACGGCGCACCACTGCCAGCGTGGACATACACTGCATCGCCAATACAAAGAAAACCATCAGCGTCAACGCGGTCAGTGGCGTCCACGTCGGGCGTCCGTCGTCGGTCTTGGCGTCGCGTACGGCCGAGATCAGCGTCTCGGACTCTTCGTTTTCGTCCTTGCCGACGTTGTATATGATCGAGAGCGTCGAGACCAGCACTTCGCGGGCCGCAAAACTCGCGATCAGCGCAACGCCGATCTTCCAGTCAAACCCAAGCGGAGCAATCACCGGTTCGATCGCGTGACCGAGCTTTCCGGCGTAACTGTGCTTTAACTGTTCAGACTCCGATAGCGGCGTGTCGGCGGCGACTTCCCCGCCGGTCGAATCAGTTTGCACTTTCACACTCACGTTTCCGCCTGTGGGGATCGGAGCCGGGCCGTTTCGCGGAAAATACATCAGTGCCCAAAGTATGATCGAAATCGCCAGGATCACCGTACCCGCACGCTTGAGAAACAACCACGCCCGCGTCACCATATTCTGAAACACCGTCCGCAGATTGGGCAGACGATACGGCGGCAGTTCCATAAGGAACGGCGGTGGCGGTGCCTTTAGGAGCGTGCGCTTTAGGACGAATCCCGTTGCGATCGCCGCGATGATGCCGATCGAATACATTATCAACATCAGCAAAGCGCCGATCGATACAAACCCAAAAACATATTGGCCGCCGAAAAACGCACCGATCATCAGCGTGTACACCGGCAAGCGAGCCGAACAGCTCATAAACGGAGCGATCATTATCGTCGCAAATCGATCACGCCGACTCTCGATCGTACGCGTCGCCATTATGCCCGGTATCGCACACGCAAAACTGCTGATCAAAGGCAGAAATGCCTTGCCGTGAAGCCCGACACGCGACATTAGTTTGTCTAGCAAAAACGCCGCCCGCGACATATAACCGCTGTCCTCAAGCAACGATATAAACAGAAATAGCAGTAAAATCTGCGGCAAAAATACCACAACGCCGCCGACGCCCGCAACGATGCCGTCCGCCACCAGATCCGCCAAAATTCCCGGCGGCATCTCCGCCCGAACAAAGTCGCCGAACGCCCCGAATCCCTTTTCGAGTAGATCCATAGGCAAACTCGCCCACGAAAATATCGTCTGAAAAACGACCAGCAAGATCGCTACCAGAATTATCAATCCGAAAAAGCGGTGCGTCAGGACACGGTCGATCTTGTCAGAGACGCGATGGCTCTTCTGATCGCTGTGCCACGTGGACTCTTGCACGGCGTTGGAAATGAAATTGTACCGGGCAAAGATCTTGCCGTGCGAACCGTCTTCATCGGTGTTGGCCGTGATCTCGTACGGCACGTCCGGCACCGTTCCGATCACCGAGGCAACCTTCTCAGCAAGTTCGTCGATGCCGCGATGGCTCTTGGCGTTTACCGATACGACCGGCACCTTCAATAACGCCGATAACATCTCAACGTCGATCTCGTGCTGCTGCTTTTCAAAAACGTCGATCATCGTCAGTGCCACAACCACCGGCACTCCAAACTCAAAAAGCTGCGTGACGAGATAGAGATTGCGCTCGAGATTCGTCGCGTCAACAACCGCTACGATCACGTCCGGTTTTGGCACCGAAGGCAATTCGCCGGTGATTATCTCACGCGCGATCTGCTCATCCAGCGAGGTCGCATCCAGGCTGTAAAGCCCCGGCAGATCGATCAGATTCGCCGCCGCACCACCCACGCTCCACGGCCCCTCTTTGCGCTCAACCGTTACGCCGGGATAATTCGCGATCTTCTGCTTCAGGCCGGTGAGAGCGTTAAACAGCGTCGTCTTACCGGCATTCGGATTGCCGGCGAGTGCGATCGTTAATGTGGATGTGTGAACAGATTGGTTCATTGATTGGCCAGTCCCTGCCGCCTCAAATGATGACCTCGATCGCATCCGCCTCCGTTCGACGCATTGCGAGACTGTATCCACGCAATCGAACTTCGATCGGATCGCCAAATGGGGCCGTCTTGATCACCCTAACCTCAACGCCCGGAACGACACCCATTTCCATCAAGCGGCGCGTGATGCCGGAATTACCAACAACCGCGGTTACGCGAGCGTCTTTACCGATCGGGAGATCGGTCAATGACATATGATCCGTTGTTGTTCCTTTCAATTTGTTCATTTTACGTATCGACCGACCAACACCATCATAGAACGGCTGCAAGTAAGAATCATAGAGTAATTGAAAATGAATTTCAATTACGGAACGCGTCGATTTTGCCTAAATATGAAAATAAATGCTGGAAGTTTATTGAATATTTGGAATTATTAGATCAGCTTGAAATGTCCCGACAGAAAACCGCAATGGCTTTCGTCCTCGCTCCGTACTAAGCCAAACCTTTATGGCCAGTTGATCCAATTGCGGATTTCCCGTGTTGACCGTGATGAGTTGGGCAGGCAGTTTCACTCCGTTGATCGAGATCATTTCCGGATTCCCCGGCCGGAGCGTGAATATATACGGACGATCCATCCAGTAAACCGCGACACGCGTGTCATTCACCGGATTTCCGGGGCTTTTGCTCGGATCCAGGTTAAATGAACGCATTGCATAAATTAGGGAGACGAGACTATGCGTGCCAACCGGAGCGTCGATAGTGTTTGGGCCGCCTACCTGGATCGCGCCGGTTTTTGGGTCAAAGGTTACTGTCTGGTTAAACGGTCGAAGTACGCCTGAAAATTTCAATTCCGACTGCAGAGGTGCAAGCGTTTCAGGGTTTACGCGGGACGAAAGCATATCGCCGAGTCCGAATGTCTTATTTCCCTGGTCAACGCCCGAGACAATCGCTGTCAGCAACAAACTGTCTCGATTTTGAAACAAAGTTCGCTCCTTTGCTTCGAATCTGACAATGCCGATGGCATTTCCGGCTGACGACAGTTTGTACTCTAAAACTTCGCCCAAATTGAATGCCAGTTCGGCCAGAAGCGGTTGATTTGATACGTATGGTGCCGGAGACGGTTGCGGTCGCGGCGGCTGTGCAGGGCGCGTAGTCCCGGCCGGAACCGGTGTTGGCCTCACTTCTGGCTGTGCAGGCACAATGTATTGCACATTTGAAAGCTCCACTCGAAACGTTCCCGTTGAAGTCCGAAACCTGACCATTATGGGTAAGCGTCTATCATCGGCACTCAAATTTATAGTTACGTTCTTAATGCCCTTCAGAACAAAAAAACTGCTGTTAATGACCGAGACCGTCGAATCGAATTCGCCGGCCGATATTTTCACTTTTTCCGGTTTGGTCGGCTGAACGGTTACCGCGTGGGATTCGCCATTTTCCGTTAAAGTAAAACTGCCCGAACCTCCAGTCGCTCTGATCGCATACACCAAGGAAAGTAGATCGTTTCCCATCGCCGGCGACGACAGAAAGTTCTCGACGGTATCGACCGGAACCACGACATTACTTTTTGTCCGCTTAACCATTAACGGCATTCCGGTGTCAGCGGCGACAAAGACGGTGCGGTTTTCGTCGATCAGCGATAAAGCTGCGCTTACGATCTGGTAGGTTTTCAACCGGCCGTTGATCTCAAAAACCCGCTTTCCGCCTAGCATCCCGGTGGAGAGTACTTGGGTTTCAAGGTACGCTACATCTTGGAAAGTTTCGTATGAAACGCTGTAACTCAACTTCTCGCCTACCCGAAACGACGTTTCCTGGCCGGCGGTGAGTATGGTTGCAGATTGAGCCACTGCCAGGCCTGTAAAAATAGCGACCGCAAATAGAAATGCGATCGGGACTACCAAGAGTCGTGATGGTCGGGTAATTGGGCAGGAAGTCATTAAATACTAGTCGAATCTATGAAAGAATTTCGTACACCGCTCTTAAACGGTCAGAAGCTTCGGTTATTGGACGGCCGACGACAACGTAATCCGATCCGTTTGCCATAGCCTCAGCAAAAGTAGTTACACGCTTTTGATCGTCTTTCGTTGCAGTGTTCTGACGAATACCCGGCGTAACCACAAGAAATCCCACGTCGTTGACGGCTTGGCGAATCGTTTGCACTTCCATTGGCGACGCGACTACGCCGTCAAATCCGGAAAGTGCAGTCAATTTGGCAAGTTCCGCTACCTGCGTTTCAACATCCCGAGATATGCCTATTTCATTTAACGTTAGGCTGTCAGCGCTTGTGAGAACGGTTACAGCAATGAGTTTAGGCGTTTCGATCGAGTTAATGATGCAGAACTCCCTCACGTCGTCTGAGGTTCGAATCATCATTTCCCTGCCGCCCAATGCGTGCACATTGATCATCCACGCTCCGGTCCTTGCCGCTTCTACCGCAGCCTTTGCAACTGTGTTTGGGATATCGTGAAACTTCAGATCTAGAAATACCTTCGCCCCGATATCGACCAACTCACGGACGAATGCCGGCCCTTCGGCTGAAAATAGCTGAAGTCCAATCTTAAAGGCTCCAACCTCATCTTTTAGCTCATTTACCAGAGAAAAGGCTTCTCGCGAACTCGACACATCGAGAGCCACGATAAGCCTCTCTCTTGAAGAGATTTCAAGACTGTTGGATGTAGAAGTTTGGGTCATTTTAACCGGAGTAGTAAGAATTATGTACTAATCCATATCGAGCGGATTTCTGAAAGGTATCCCTGTATCCTTGTCGGCACGCTTCAGTGCCTCCTTAAATTTCTCGTCCAACAATCGTTCGCGGTCTTTTACCGAAGACATTTCTTGAGCGAACAACTGATCTCGCATATCTTTTTGCTTAGACAATTCTCCTTTGAGATCCTCGAACGAACCCAATACTTTCTTCTGGACCTCGTGTGAAAGTACCGCGCCGGTTTGTGCGTCAATGGTTATAGTTGCCTCGCAGCACGGACAAATAATGTTAAATCTTTCCATATCAAAGCTGACTTCGGATCATTGTGGCTTCCTGTCGGTGGGGGCCGTCCCTTTTGACCCGGTATCCGTCTTTGGTGCCGGCGGTTTGATACCGGCGAGTTCGCGGATCGTTGTCAATGATACCGCGTTTATTTGAGGTATCTTTGAGCCGTCCAACGAAATCTTCCTGCCATTTTTAAGGATGATCGTGACCTTTGATCCGGTTGGGTAGGTCTGCTTCACCAATTTCGCAATGTTTTGGTCAGACCGGAATGTCCTAGTCTCCGTTGCTACTCCGGAACGGTCCATTATTGTGACAATCGAAGAATCCTCACTAGCCTCAACCGCCATCGGTTTCAACGGAGGCCCGGTTGCCGGAACATCAACGATCTGCCGTTTTTGAGGACCTACGTTGCCTGCGGGAGGTGTATTAACGTCGATATTCGACTGATTTGCCGGACCCGTAATTCCAGGTATCGGTGCTTGGCCCGCCGGTGGGGCAACAGATGTCGGAGGAACCGTATTCCCGGCGACAACAGGTTGATTTTGAATTGTATTACCCGCTCTATTTACTGTCGGCGACGCACCGCACCCTGCAGTTCCCACTGAGATAGCACCAACCAACACAAAGCTAAATCTAATCTTCATCTCGTTTTTCCAATCTACGGCAAAGTCGCTGTTTAACCGCGTCCCATTCGTTCTCTATGATACTGAAATAAACCGAATCGCGAAACCGCCCCGACTCGGTGATCATATGGTTTCGCAATATTCCCTCTTCTTTTGCACCCAACCGCTTTATTGCCTTCCGCGACCGCCGGTTGTTCGCATCGGTCTTAAACTCGACGCGTATACATTTCCATTGCTCAAAGGCGTGGGAGAGCATTAACAATTTCGTCTCGGTGTTAACTGACGTCCTTTGCCATTTGGGCGTTACCCAAGTCCAACCGATCTCCGCTTTTCGATTGGCCACGTCAATATTGCCAAACCGCGTCGCCCCAACGATCATTCCGCTATTTTTGACAACGGTCACATAAGGTACTGATGCCCCGAGGTCTCGTTCCACAAGCGCTCGTTTGACGTAGCGTTCCATATCTAAGGCATTTGCGATAACACTCGTAGTCCATTTCCAAAGTTGGCCATCTAGCCCCACGTCACAGAGCGCGGGGATATGATCCACTCGCAATGGCTCGAGCTTCACATTATCGCCAATGATCGGGACTGATTCGACTTTCATCTCTCAAAGGATAGCAAAAAAGGGCAGATCGTTCGATCCGCCCTTTTGTCCAATGCAATTGATATCAGTTTAGATATCGTAATACATAGAAAATTCGAGCGGATGCGGACGCTGCCGAAGTGGTGCGATCTCGTTCTCGCGTTTATATCTTATCCATCGTTCAATTAAGGAGACCGAGAAGACATCGCCCTTTAACAGAAATTCGTGATCTTTCTCCAATGCATCCAAGGCCTCATCAAGACTGCCCGGCAACGACGGTACATTCTTAAGCTCTTCCGGCGGAAGGTCGTAAATATCCTTATCAAGCGGTTCGCCGGGATCGATGCGATTCTGAATCCCGTCGAGACCCGCCATAAGTAGCGCAGCAAACGTTATATAGGGATTGCAGCTAGGATCCGGCGGTCTAAATTCTAGGCGCTTCGCCTTCGGCGAGGATGAGAACATCGGAATGCGAACGGCCGCAGACCTGTTTCTGGCAGAGTATGCGAGATTGACCGGAGCCTCAAATCCTGGCACCAGACGCTTGTAGCTATTCGTTGTCGGTGCTGCAAATCCGATTAACGCAGGAGCGTGCTTCAGAAGGCCGCCGATGTAAAACTTGGCCATTTCGGAAAGTCCAGCGTACTGATCTCCCGCGAAAAGTGGCGTGCCATCTTTCCAAAGCGACTGGTGACAATGCATTCCGGAACCGTTGTCGCCATAGATCGGCTTCGGCATAAAGGTCGCGGACTTGCCTGCCGCATGTGCCGTATTTTTCACCACGTACTTAAATAACATTACGTTGTCGGCCGTGTGCAAAAGATTCGAGAATTCAAAGTCGATCTCGCATTGGCCGGCGGTTGCAACCTCGTGATGATGGCATTCAACATTGATCCCAACTTCGCCGAGGATCGATGAGATCGTGTTTCTGATATCGATCAGTGTATCGAGCGGGGCCACCGGCACATATCCCTCTTTCGGGCGGATGTGATAACCATTGTTTCGGCCGAGATCGCCGGATTTCCGTCCCGAATTCCAATGCCCTTCTTCGGAATTGACCATATAACCCGCCGAATTCTGATCGTTGTGATACCTAGCCTCGTCAAATATGAAGAACTCAGCTTCGGGACCGACAAAAATCGTGTCCGCGATGCCGGTGAACTTCAAATAGCTTTCGGCACGCTGCGCGATCGACCGCGGGTCCAGCCAATATCCCTCCTTTGTGATCGGGTCGACCGCATTAGCGATCAGGCAAAGCGTCGTATCCTCAGTAAACGGATCGATCCAAAAACGTGAAGGATCCGGAACAAGGAGCATATCCGATTCGTGAATGGCGGCCCACCCGCGCAGACTAGACGCGTCAAAGCCAAATCCATCCTCAAAGCTATCCTCAGATAGCCGTTCGATCGGATACGTTAGGTGGTGCCACGATCCGATCAGATCCGTAAATCGAATAGACACGAATCGAGCCTCCTGATCAGCGGCATAATTCAAAACATTCTTAGCGTTCATAATTCTCCTAATAGTCTATATATAATGATCGAAGCTATTACAATAGATTTTGGTGGCAGATGGATGACCCATCAAAAATGAGAGTTTAGCTCAACGATTTGGCATTCAAAAGGTAAGCTACAAACCAACACGCCATTTAATACTTTTCCTACATTTTTGTAGGATTAGTTTTTGGCGACCTAATTGATGGAGCTCACTGAGATTTGTATATATAATCGTTTTCGCACGCGGAGAAACTTATGAAAGCTAATAGATACCGAATTTCGATCCCGCTCGCGGTCACCGTCATATTATGGTTCGCGAGCGTCTCAGTTGCACAGCAGTTGCCCAAGGCGAAATTAACGGAACTTGGCATTTCAGCTGAAAAGCTTGAGAACCTTTCTACAGTATTGAATAGTTATGTGAAGGACGGGCGTCTTGCTGGCAGCGTCGCAATGGTGCTTAGGAATGGTAAGGTCGTATACCTAAATTCCTTCGGATATAGAGATCTGGAGTCTCGATCACCGATGCGTACTGATTCGATATTTCGCATCGCTTCTCAAAGTAAAGCACTGACCAGCGTCGGAATTATGATAATGCAGGAAGAAGGCAAATTGCTGATTTCGGACCCATTGAGCAAGTACCTCCCCGAGTTTGCGAACACAACGGTTGCCCAGCCAAAGGATGGTGGCGGCTACGATATCGTAAAGGCAAAACGAGCGATCACGATCCGCGACCTCCTAACACATACGTCCGGAATCAGTTACGGCAGCGGTCCGGCTAAAGACAAGTGGGAAGCTGCAAATATTACCGGATGGTACTTTGCCGATCGCGACGAGGCTATTTCCGAAACCGTCAAACGGATTGCAGCATTGCCAATGGATGCTCAGCCGGGTGAAAAATTTATCTATGGCTATTCGACCGACATTCTCGGTGCTGTCTTGGAAAAGGTCAGCGGTTTGCCTCTAGACCAATTTATCTTTGAACGCATCACAAAACCGCTCAAAATGACCGACACGTCATTTTACCTCGGTACTGACAAGGCAGATCGATTTACGACAGTCTATTCAGCCAAGGGCTCGAATATCGAAAAGGCACCTGCCCCTGGCTTAGGTGTCGGACAAGGTGCGTATCTGACGGGTCCCAAAAAAAGCTTTTCCGGCGGTGCCGGCCTTTTGTCGACCGCAAATGATTATGCACGCTTTTTACAAATGCTTCTCAATAATGGAGAACTTGAAGGCGTTCGAATTCTTAGCCGAAAGTCAGTGGAATTGATGACGGCTGACCATCTAAGGAAGATACCGTATGACCGTGATGGAGTAGGATTCGGTTTAGGATTTTCGATCGTAAAAGATGTCGGAGCAAGCGGAACACCATCGTCAGTTGGCGAATTTGGTTGGGGTGGAGCGTACCATTCGAATTATTGGGTAGATCCAAAGGAAAAATTAGTGGTCGTCTACTTCACTCAGTTGATTCCTGCCGGCAACATCGACGATTTTGGAAAATTGCGGGTTTTGATCTACGGATCGCTCATTGATTAAATCGAGGAAAAACTAAAATGTTTTATTCCAATAAAAACAGATTCGCTACTTGGCCGATGATCGCCGTAGGTATTGCGATGTTTGTCGTTGCAAATTCGGGGCAGACACTTAGTCCGGATGAAAAGAAGATCGTCGACTTCATTGATAGGAACAATGCATCGGCCATTGCTTTACTTGAGACAACTGTCAATATCGAAAGTCCGACAGAAGACATAGCGGGAGTCAAGAAGGTCGGTTCGGTCTATCAGAAGGAATTCGAATCTTTAGGGATGAAAACCACGTGGATCGATTTGCCGCCCGAATTTAAGCGAGCAGGCCATCTCATGGCTGAGTCCACCGGTAACTGCGGCAAGCGACTTTTACTACTTGGGCATTTGGACACCGTTCTTCGGGGCGAACCCTACAGACTCGACGGCACGCGTGCATTTGGCACCGGCATCGGGGATATGAAAGGTGGAAATTTGATAATTATTCAAGCACTGAAGGCTCTACAGGCTGTGGGAGCCCTAAAGGACACTAGGATAATTGTAATGTTTACGGGCGACGAAGAAGATACGGCCGACCCGATCGAGGCGAGCCGCCGCGATATGGTGGCGGCCGCCAAACGTAGCGATGCTGCCCTAAGCTTCGAAGGTACAGTTCTCAATACGGCTACGGTTGGGCGACGAGGGTTTAGCTCTTGGAGACTCGAAGTTACGGCTAAAACGGGTCATTCGGGTCAGATATTCCGCGATGGTATGGGTCATGGCGCGGTATTTGAAGCCGCACGGATATTAAATGAATTCCGTATTGCTCTTAGTAAGGAGAAGTATCTCACATTCAACCCGTCTCTCATCGTCGGAGGAACCACGGTCGAAACCAAAGATGCCGATGGGCGAGCCTTTGGAAAGACCAACGTGGTGGCGGCAAAAGCGGTTGTAAATGGCGACCTGAGGTTTATTAGCGAAGCTCAAAAACTCTCAGCGCGGACTCGTATGATGGAAATCGTCGCGAAGAGCCTGCCTGGGACCACAGCAACGATAACTTTCGAAGACGGCCTGCCGGCTATGTCACCGAATGATGGAAACTACGGGTTACTTGCCGATCTCGACAAGGTTAGCAAAGATCTCGGGTTTGGGGCGATCGAGGCTCTCGACCCGGGCGAGCGCGGTGCCGGTGACATCGCATTTGTCGCTGACCTTGTTCCAAGCCTCGACGGGATCGGCATCGGAGGTTCAAGAGCATCGCACGCTAAGGGTGAATCAGCCGAACTCAGTTCACTACCAATGCTGACCAAGCGAGCCGCATTGTTGATATATCGGCTTACAAGATAAAGAAGTGGATTGGAGATTCGTTAATTCCGGAAACGCCGCAAATGAATTCTTGAGGTCCGTAAACTCTTATTACACGGTGTTCGGCCGTTCTGATTCGACTATCATTCCCACAAGGTCATAATCGTGAGCCGCGGTAATTTTCACGTCGTAGAGCGACCCGATCGACGGCTTGAAGTTCTCCGGCACGTCATTTATCAAAATGTAGCCGTCTATTTCCTGAGCCTGTCCTTCCAGGCGTCCTTGGAAAAGTAAATCTGACTCCTGCGAGAGACCCTCGAAAAGTACTTTGAACGTCTTTCCGACCTTAGCCTTATTCAATTGATTACTGATCTTGGCCTGCTCTTTCATTAATCGATTTCGCCGCTGTTTGGCTACTCGTGGATCAACCTTGTCCGGCAAGTCAAAGGCCGCTGTCCCTTCTTCGTCCGAGTAGGTAAAGACACCGACGTTATCAAATCTGCAGTTTTGGACGAACTTGATCAGTTCCCCAAAATCCTCTTCGGTTTCGCCGGGAAACCCTGTAATGAATGTCGTACGGATCGCGATTCCCGGCACTTTTGTTCGCACACGTTCGATCAGACGTTCTAGCGAGTCGCGAGTGCCGCCCCGTTTCATCAGTTTTAGGACATTACGCGAAGCGTGTTGCAACGGCATATCCAGATACTTTACAGCCTTCGGTGTCTCGGCAATTGCTGACAGAAATGCGTCAGAGATATGCGTTGGAAATGCGTACATCGGGCGGATCCACTCCAATCCGTCGATCTCACCCAGCGCTCGAATGAGTGCCGCGAGAGCGTCAACCTCACCAAGGTCCTCGCCATATCGTGATGAGTCCTGCGCGATTAGCACGACCTCCTTCACCCCTTGTTTTGCAAGTTCGCGTGCCTCCTCAATGATCGAACCGAAGCGACGCGAGCGAAAACTGCCACGCATCCCGGGTATGGAGCAAAATGCACAAGGGCGGTCACAGCCTTCGGCGATCTTGATAAATGCGGTATGGGCATCGGTCGCCCGAATGCGGGGCGTATGCTCATCATAAAGATATGTCGAGGATTTGTTGCCGATCGGGGTGATGGTCAGTTGATTTGCGTCGAAACTGTCATCTGCCGCATTGAGGATCTCGCCGACCTGTGACGTTCCTATAAAGGCATCGACGTCCGGGAGTTCAGCCATCAAGTCGTCACGGTAACGTTCGACCAGGCACCCCGCGACAATTACGCGATTCGCCTTGCCCTCTGATTTCCAACGCGTGGCTTCGAGGATAGCATCGATCGATTCCTGCTTCGCCGACTCGATAAAGCCGCACGTATTGACAACCACTGTGTCGGCATCCCCGGCATCATTTGTGATGTCGTAACCGGCGGCGGCCAACTGCCCCATCATAACCTCGCTGTCAACGAGATTCTTCGGACACCCAAGACTGACAAAACCGACTTTTTTCATACCATTCGCAAACTGTTAGGCTAGCATAATCCACCCAACGATACTACCTGAGAAAATCCGTACCTGACCCGCCTCAATCCGGGATGTAATAACTTCAAATTCGAAGCGGTTTAGATTTGCCCCGCGGATAGTTACTGCTGGTGACGATCTTAACGAGTCGACTGTTTTGCTGAACCCCGACTTACGCACGACAGAATGACTCTGCCGCTCGCAATCCAAATGTTTCGCGGGTCGCTTTTTTTGCAAATTCAATTGCGGACCAAAGACTCGCAGTTCTTGCCTTCTTAGCGTCGGGATTCAATTCTGACAATCGGTCTTTCCGGCGAAGAATGCAATTTCGATCCGTAAGCTAAACTCGTATCATTTCCCTGCCGCAAGGCTTACAAGAAACTCATTGATCTTCTCGGCTTGATCTTTTGGCAGGTTATCTTTGCCGTAGCGTACACGGTTGTAGGTTTCGGTGACGAAAAGTGCTTCCGGGATGCCGGACTCGTGGGCAAACTCGAGCGGGGTTTGGTGGGGTTGCCGCACAATGCCGCGATCGGCGAGGACCTCAAGCATTCTTTGATAAAACTCGACAATGGACTTGTCGCTCTTGCTGGAGAGACGTCGGCGTAATCGGGTCCATAGCTTTAGCCGGCCAATTCGCCGAATTGACCAAATACAGATCAAGATAATCACAACTGTTCCGACTAGGTAGCTAACGGCCATTCCGATTGCGGCGGCACTCGTCGAAGCGCCTTTGTCCCCACGCACCTCGGCCCACCATTCGGCGACGATTTGTTGGGCTCTAGACAAACCATCCGCGGCCGACGATTGATATTCAGAGAATCCACGCTTGAATGATCTCGCGATCGATGCTTGTTCCTGATTGTCATATGCGACAAAATACTGGATCCAAAACATCTCAAAGGCTTCGACATATTTGCTCAGACCGCTCATCAATGCTGACGATGTTCCCGCTTGCGGTTGTCCTGCAAATGGCGTCGGATCAAATGTGATCCACGCCGCTTCCTTCGGAAAATAGACCTCGACCCACGCGTGTGCATTACGCTGCCTGACGATCGTCACATCGGCGGTGTCGTTATACTCACCTCCGCTAAAACCATTTACGATACGCGTCGCGATTCCCTGCGTCCGCAACATTACCGCCATCGCGGTAGCAAAGTACTCACAATGTCCCTCTCTAACGTTAAACAGAAAGTCTGAGAGCGGTTCGTCGCCGCCGGCCTTTTGTTCAAGGGTATAATTAAAGGTTGATTGCAGATACTTCTCGATCGCAGTCGCCTTTTCATAACGACTGAGTTTGCCGGCCGTGACCGACGTAGCCAGCGAGGAAATTCGACCATCAAGGTTGGACGGTAACTGCAAATATGTGGCATCGTCCGCACGGTAAACTCCGTTGTCGTTTAACAGGTGTTCGACCGGAGGAACACTTACGTCAGAAAAGACCTTGTAACTAACCCGATCGTCGGCCCTTTGGAAAGATATCGATCCGTACGCATCTCTGTTCAACACCGGAAAGTTGCCTTGAACGGCGACTACACGCGGCATCCCAAAAAGTATCGGTGAATCGAGCGGCTCGAGATATATCGTCTGTGCTGTCAAAGTGTCTCGCCCGGTCGCAAAATCAAACTGGATCACGTCCCGATCGCCTCGCACGTACGGCTCCGAAGAAAACCGCTTCGACTTACTCCAACTGCGGTTGTCAAAGGAATCAAGAGCAACTCCCCGCAAATACATCCCGTCCAATGCCCGACCACCACGATCGGATCTAACCCGCATCACAACAGCGTCGTTCTGTTGGATCTTGCCGATTCCACCAAGTTTCACCACATCGGAGAATCCAGACGAGGTCGCTAGGCTAGGCTGGCTTACCCCAAGTCCGGCACTCCCAACCCGTGGTAGGACGAAAAAGAGCGGGAGAGCCACTATAACGGTGAAGATGATCAGAGCGACGGCAACTGTCGGCAACCTATTAACCGAGATCGCAACTGTCCCCGGTTCGGTTCCTTTCGCGGGTGCGTCAGGCGACCCCGCGTGGTGCACCGTCGAAGATGTCTTGCGGATCTCAAATGTGATGATCGCACATACCGAAACCAGAAGAAATAGCACAAATGAACCCAAATACATGGCACTGATGCTGAGCCCAGCAACAAGGAGCACCTGGAAGAAAGCCATCACATAGAGGAATATCCAGTCGCGACCATTCTTTTTCTGCAATAGCTTGATCGCGGTTAGCGACAGTATCATCCGAGCGAGAATCCCGGCCACGGCCGTTTCAGATCCGCTAAACTCGAAAAGCCCAAACCGCCACGCAAGATAGAATACCGGCATCGCTAGCACGATGAGAATCGTCCCCACCCTTTCCGATAGCTGCCACCTGGAATCTTCTAGAGCCCACGCGGCTGCGACCAACGATACAAACAAAATGGTGCTCGTAAGCCCAAACGTCCCGGAAACCCAAAGCGAGAAAAACCCGCACGAAACCACGGCATATGAGATCACTTTGAAGAATCGCTCGAAGTTCATAAGAGACGAGAGGCCATTCACGATTATAGCGTCATATCGGTCAATACAAGAAAAAAGTTCGCCCGGTATGGCAAACGCGAAAAAGCCCACTCAATTGAGCGGGCTTTTTCGTGTGATTTAGATCCGGCGACTTCCTACTTTCCCACAACTGAAAGCTGCAGTATCATCGGCTCCAGTAGGCTTAACTTCCGTGTTCGGGATGGGAACGGGTGTGACCCTACCGACAATATCACCGGAAAACTGAACGATGCGATCCTCGTAAGGACGGCGTCAGATTTTCAAGACTTGATATCTGATAACTGAATACATTGTATATTTCCACAAATTGCTTGAAATTAAATTTGCTAGTCAACAAATTTTATGGTCAAGCCTTGGGACAATTAGTACTGGTCAACTTAATACATTACTGCACTTACATCTCCAGCCTATTACGTGGTGGTCTTCCACGAGTCTCACTGGCAAAATTAATCTTAGGTCTGGCTTCACGCTTAGATGCATTCAGCGTTTATCCATGCTCGACATAGCTACCGTGCGATACCACTGGCGTGATAACACGTACACTAGAGGTCAACCCAACCCGGTCCTCTCGTACTAAGGTCAGATTCCTTCAATTTTGCTGCGCCCACACCAGATAGGGACCGAACTGTCTCGCGACGTTCTGAACCCAGCTCACGTACCATTTTAATCGGCGAACAGCCGAACCCTTGGGACCTTCTTCAGCCCCAGGATATGATGAGCC
>Ga0073904_10000180_pt1 | contig 42132 bp, 33 predicted proteins | sample KloWWTrecipitate_FD_66668 | JGI IMG/M metagenome (GOLD analysis project Ga0073904, IMG submission 66668) | Active sludge microbial communities from Klosterneuburg, Austria, studying microevolution and ecology of nitrifiers - Klosterneuburg... | ecosystem: Engineered > WWTP > Aerobic digester >... | reverse complement strand
GCGCGCAAACGGCTCGCCGGCCACGAGACGCTTGCGGATGTCTTCGGCCCTGGCCATGGCTTCCTCTTCCTGGCCGACATTGACGCTACGGTCGGACGTGGGCACGACCACCAGAATCTCGCGGAGCGTGATCTGCGGCTTCGTGGTGAAGCTGTCCTTGTGGCTGTCGTAGTACATCTTCAGCTCGGCGTCGGTCACCTGCAGTTTGCTCATGACTTCGACCTGCTGCACGCGCTGAATGATCATGGTGCGCTCGAGTTGCTTGCGGAGGTCGGCCATCGTCAGGCCCTCCTGCTTCAGCGCCGCCTGGAACTGCTCTTCGTCCTCGAGCTTGTTCTCTTTCTTGATGTTGTCGACGATGCTGTTGAACTGGTCGGTGGACATCGAATAGCCCAGCTCGCGGCCGCGCTGGACGATGAGCAGTTCGTCCACGGCATCGACAATCACCCCTGGCGTGATCTCGGCGAGCGCCTGCTGCAGGGCGGCCTCGTTGTCGGACCGGAGATTCGGATTCTTCTGGCGGAGCGCCGCCACCTGCCGCTGCTCGAGGTCGGTCTTGGTGATGATGTCGCCGTTGACCTTCACCAGCACCTGCTCGAGGATGTCGGCTGCTGGCACGGCCACGGCCATCGCCACCAGCGCCGCCGAAATTGCCCACGCGCGCATCTTCATGTCCGTAACATCCTGTAATCTCACAGTTTACTGCTCGTCCAGCAACACCAGCAACAATCCCGTCACCCGCTCGATGACTCCGCCGGGGGCGCGGGCGTCTTCGGCCGGCGCCTTCAGGATCTCGGACTTCGAGAACCCGGGGGCCACTTCACCTGACGTGGCCCGGGCCGCCCACCACGCGGGCTTCCGCGCCGGGCGGGGGATGCGGGTGCCGCCGGGGCTGAAGCCCCGGCGCTCCGTGCCTGGGCGGTAGGCCGGACCTGGGCGGTGCGCCAACGGGTCCGTGCGGAGCGCCGGGACCGCAGTGCGGAGCGCCGGGGCTTCAGCCCCGGCGACATCTGCCGCCAGGTCCATCTTCAACGTCGCCGGAGGGAACAGGCGCAGGTCCCCGCGCTCCTGCACCAGGTTGATGAGCCGCACGGGATCCACCGTGGCCTTCTTCTCCCTGATCTTCAAGACGACGGCCGAGCCCTCCCGGTCGAGGGACTCCAGCCCGAGCCGGTCGGCCAGCACCCGGATCCGGGCGTAGTCGGCGAGGTTGAGCAGCGCCGTCGGCGGCGCGCCGTAGCGGTCGCGCACCTCGTCCACGATGGCGGCGATGTCGTCTTCGGACCGCGCTCCCGCCACGCGGCGGTAGATGGTGAGGCGCTGGTTCATGTCGGGGACGTAGGAATCGTCGAGGCGGAAGTCCACCTTCAGGTTCACCACCGCCCGCACGTCGTCTTCGAGGTCTTCGCCCTTGAGCTCCCGGATGGTCTCTTCGAGCAGCTTGGTGTACATCTCGAAGCCCACCGCCTCGATGTGCCCGCTTTGCTCGCCTCCGAGCAGGTTGCCGGCGCCGCGGATTTCCAGGTCGAGCGCCGCCACGCGGAATCCGCTGCCCAGGTCGCTGAACTCCTTAATCGCGGCCAGGCGCTTGCGAGCCACCGGCGAGAGTGACTGCTCGGGCGGGATGAGCAGGTAGGCGAAGGCGGGACGGTCGCTGCGGCCCACGCGCCCGCGCAACTGATAGAGCTGCGATAGCCCGTACCGATCCGCCCGGTTGATGATGATGGTGTTGGCGTTCGGGATGTCGAGGCCGTTTTCGACGATGGTCGTGGCCAGCAGGACGTCGAAGCGATGCGCCATGAAGTCGAGCATGGCGCGCTCCAGCACGTCCTCGCCCATCTGGCCGTGGCCGGTGACCACCCGCGCCTCCGGTACGAGCCGCTGGAGGAGGTTGCCCATCGAGAAGATGGACTCCACCCGGTTGTGCACGAAGTAGACCTGGCCGCCGCGCGCGATCTCGGCACGAATGGCCCGGGTAATCACGTCGGCGTCGAACTTGACCACGTTGGTCTGAATCGCCAGCCTGTCGCGCGGGGGCGTTTCGATGACCGACATGTCGCGGATACCCACGAGCGACATGTTGAGCGTTCGAGGAATCGGGGTGGCCGTCATCGTGAGCACGTCCACCCTCTTGCGCATCTGCTTGATGCGTTCCTTGTGCGTCACGCCGAAGCGCTGCTCCTCGTCCACGACCAGCAGACCGAGGTCCCTGAACTGGACATCCTTCGACAGCAGCCGATGAGTGCCCACAATCACGTCCACCCGGCCGGCGGCCAGGTCCGCGAGCGTGGCGCCGATCTCCTGCCTGCTGCGGAACCGGCTCACCATGTCGATGCGCGTGGGGAAGGCCGCGAAGCGCTCCCCGAGCGTCGTGAGGTGCTGGAATGCCAGCACCGTGGTCGGAGCGAGGACGGCCACCTGCTTGCCGTCCATCACGGCCTTGAACGCGGCGCGCATGGCCACCTCGGTCTTGCCGTAGCCCACATCGCCGCACAGCAGTCGATCCATCGGGACGGCCGATTCCATGTCGCGCTTGATATCCGCAATGGCCGAGGCCTGGTCCACCGTCAGCTCGTAGGGAAAGGTGCCTTCGAACTCCTCCTGCCAGTGCGTGTCGGCATGGAAGGCGTGGCCGGCGACGGCGCGGCGCGCGGCGTAGAGCTTGAGCAACTCTTCGGCCATGTCGCGCATGGCCTTCTTGACGCGCGTCTTCGCGCGCTCCCAGGTGGTGCCGCCCAGACGGTCGAGCGGCGGGCGGGCGCCGCCGCCGTACTTCTGGATGAGATCGAGCCGCTCGACCGGGACGAACAACTTGTCTTCGCCGTGGTAGCGAAGCTCCAAGAACTCCTTCAGATCTTCTCCCACGGCAATCCGCTTGAGGCCCACGTACTGCCCGATGCCGTGGTCCACGTGCACGATGAGATCGCCGACCTTCAGGTCGCGAAGGTCCGACAGGAAGGCCGCGGTTGCCGACCGCCGCGACGAGGTTTCCTGAGTACGGCGGCGGTCTTCGTCGAACACGTCGGCCGCCGCGTATACCTGCACGGCGGCGTCGGCCAGGCGGAAGCCCCGCGACAGATGCCCGTCGACCACGATGACGGCTCCCGAACCGTGTTGCTCGTCGGTATGGCCGGCCCAGGTGGCCCGCACGTCGTAATCGCGAAGCAGCTCGACGGTCCGCTCCGCCCTCCCCCGAGTGCCGGCGGCGAAGAGCACGGTATCGCCGCGCCCCAGCGCCTGCCGGATTTCGGCAACCCACTCCGGAATGCGGCCCTTGAACTCGTGGGGCGGCTGATAGGCCACCGCCAGCGCCGTGTCCGGCAGCGCCGTGTCCAAGCCCAGCTCTTCGAGCAGCACGGCCCGGCCCAGCGGCGCGGCGAGGTCGTCCCACCCGACCATCAACGCCTCCGGGGCGCGGGTAGTGCCGGCCGCTGATTCGGGCACGCGCTCGGCAAACGACGCGCGGACCGACGCCCACGTCTGCTCGACCTGCACCCGAGCGTCCTCGGGCTCGGCCACGACCAGCTGGGCCTCCAACAGGTAGTCGGCGATCGACACACCGGGGCCGAGGTCTGGCCCTGACGCCGGCACGCTGAAATCGCGCACGGGCACCACCGCGAACTGATCCACTGTCTCGATTGATCGCTGTGTCGCCGGATCGAAGCGCCGAATCGACTCGACGGTGTCGCCCACGAACTCGAGGCGCACCGGCACGGCGTCGCCGGCCGCGAACACATCGAGGATGCCGCCCCTCAGGCAGAACTCGCCGTGCTCGTCCACCGGATCCTGGCGCTCGTATCCGCCCTCGGCCAGCATGTCGATGAGGGCGTCGGGGGCGATCTCCTGGCCTGGCCGGACGATGGCCGAGAGCCGGCGCACCTCGTCGGGCGGCGCCAGTCGCGGCAGCAGCGCCGGGGCCGAGGCCACGACAATCCGCGCCCGTCCGGCGACGAGGGCGTGCAGCGCCTGTGCCCGGGCCGAGGTGGCCCGGAAATGCGGCTGCAGGCCTCGGTATGGATCCACCTGCAGCGACGGCAGCGGCAGCACGGCGCGTCCAACCGCCTGGTCGGAGAGCCCCTCGAGTCCCTGCAGCAGGAACCGGACGTCGTCTACGGCCTCGTCGATGGCCGAGTCGGCCGGCACCACGAATACGACGGGCCGCGGACGCAGCCGGTGGGCGGCCGCCGCGGCGGCCAGCGCCCGGGCCGAGCCGCCCAGACCCGTGATCCGCAACTGCGGTCGCGCAAGGCCAGCCCGGGCCACGATGTCGAGCAGGAGCGATTGCAGCGTCAGGGATGTCGTGGTGGTGGTCATGCCGTACAGACACGTATCCCGGCGCCCGCACGCGGGCCCGGGGGGATTGCGCCCCGCCATTGTCCCACGGTCCCGTCCCGCCTCGCCGTGTCAGCGCGGACGCAGGCGGTCCAGAATCGACGACGTGGAGTGCCCGTCCGCCACGGGAACCCGCACGACCTTCCCTCCGCGAGCCTCGACGACCTCACGGCCGACGATGGCATCGTGGGCCCAGTCCGCGCCCTTGACCAGGACGTCCGGCTGCAGGGCCGCAATCAAGTCGAGCGGCGTGTCTTCGTCGAAGACCACCACCGCATCGACCGCCGACAGCGCGGCCAGCACTTCGGCGCGCTCCAGTTCGGGATTGACCGGACGGGCCGGCCCCTTGAGCCGCCGTACCGAGGCGTCGGAGTTGAGGCCGACAATCAACACATCGCCGTGCCGGCGCGCCTCGGAGAGGTATCGCACGTGTCCCGGGTGCAGCACGTCGAATACGCCGTTGGTGACGACAACCGTTCGGCCCTGGTGCCTCAGGCGCTCCACCAGGGCCACGGCGTCGCTCAGCGGGAGGATGCGGCTCACGGCGTTCAGGCTGGGCCCTCAGCGGCCCGGCTCGTCCTTGGGCGGCTTGAACCGGATGGCCGGCGTGAACGACCACTGGTGGTCCGGCCGATAGATGCCGACGTCCTTCGTGCGGGACTTGACGCGGAACGAATAGAGGAGCCGGTGGTAGTCGTACGGGTAGCCGTCGAGCTTGTGCGCCGCCAGGTCGAGGCGGTAGGTGCCTTCGACGAGCTTGAGGCTGTCGATCTCGAAGGTCACCAGGCCGTCGCCCGAAATGGCCTCGGGCTCGAGCTCTTCGAGGTTGGTGTTGGTGCCGTAGCAGCACACCCCGTCGGCGTTGAAGATGCCGAAGCCGAAGACGAAGTCGTTCAGTGGCTGGTGTGCGCGCACCTGCATCTGCACGCGGACGCTCTCGCCGCACTGGAAGACGTGGCCCGGCCTGCCGTCGGCGCCGAGGATCGACACGCCCGTAATCTCTATCTCGCGCGTGCCCCACCGCCCCTCGGTGGCCTTGAACATGTCGGCCGGGGCTTCGCCGGTGTCCACCGGGTCGGCCGGCATCGCGTCGCCAGACGGGAGCGCGGCTGAGGCGGTGGCCGCCAGGCGCGCCGATTCGGCCTTCGACAGCTCTTGCTCCTCGGTCCGCTCGACATCGATGATGTACGAGGCCACCACGCGCTTGGTCTCGCCCTCGGCCTTGGTCTGGCCCTTGTCGAGCCAGAGGGCGAGGTCGCAGAACTTCTCCACGAGGTTCAGCGAGTGGGTGACCAGCAGAATCGTCTTGTTGCGGCGCCGCAACTCCGAGAACTTGTCGAGGCACTTCAGTGTAAAGCCCTGGTCACCGACGGCGAGTACTTCGTCGATGAGCAGGACCTCGGGATCCACGTGGATGGCCACGGCGAACCCGAGCCGCATGTACATTCCGGACGAGTAGGTCTTGACCGGTGCATCGATGAAGTCACGCAGCTCGGCGAACTCGACGATCTCGTCGAAGCGGCGCTGCACCTCCTTCTTCGACAGGCCCAGCATGATGCCGTTGATGAAGATGTTCTCGCGTCCGGAGATTTCGGGGTGGAAGCCCGCGCCGAGTTCGATGAGGGCCGAGATGCGCCCGTCGACCGTGATGCTGCCGGTGTTGGGCCGCGAGATGCCGGCGACGCACTTGAGCAGGGTCGACTTGCCGGAGCCGTTGCGTCCGATGACGCCGTAGGTGCAGCCCTTGGGCACCTGGAACGACACGCCGCGGAGCGCCGGGAACGTCTCGTCGGGCTGGAGATCGCGGATGAGGCTCCCGCTCAGCAGCGCCGACTTGAGGGTGGCGAACTGCTTCTGCCGGGTGAAGCGCCGGTACACCTTGGAGACGTTGACGACGTCGATGGCGGGCGTGCTCATACTTCTTCCGCGAACGAGTCCCTCAGTCTATCGAAGACGAAGTACCCCACCAGGAACACGACGACCGATTCCGCACCGAGAGCGACGAGCCACCGCCAGTGCCCGTGCGGCCCGATGTAGAAGAGCACCTCCTGGTACGAGATGGCCAGGTGCGCCATCGGATTGAGGTTGAGTGCCCACCGGATATTCTGTGGCGCCTCCTGCATCGGGTAGATGATGGGCGTCGCGAAAAACCAGAGGGTCAGCAGGTTTCCGAGCAGGTCCTTCAAGTCGCGGAAGTGCACCGTGAGCGCCGATACCAGCAGCGCCAGGCCCGTTGTCAGCACGAGCTGTACGAACACGATGACGGGGAACCAGAGGAGCTCGAGCGGATCCAGCGGACGCCGGTAGTAGATGAGGAAGGCCGCCAGGATGGGCAGCCCGAAGAAGAAGTGGACCATGTTCGCCAGCACGGTGACGATGGGCAGTACTTCTGCCGGAAAGAGAACCTTCTTGATGAGGTTGCCGCCCGAGATGAGCGTACCGGACGCCTCGAGCACCGACGAGGAGAACCATGTCCACGGCAGGATGCCGCAGAACATGAACAGCGCGTACGGTTCCATTTCGGCGGGGTGCAGGCCGGGCAGCACCGTCGTGAAGACGAACGAGTAGATGAGCAGCAGCAGCAGAGGGTTGATGAACGACCAGAAGAAGCCGAGCACCGAGCCGCGGTAGCGGGCTTTCAGGTCGCGGACGACCAGCGTCTGGATGAGTCCGCGATACCGGAGGAGCGAGACGAGGTTGTGGAACATCAGGGGTTCGTCGCCGGGACTGAAGTCCCGGCGCTCCGTACTGTAGTCCCGGCGCTCCGGACGGCAGCCCGGGCACTCCGGACGGCAGCCCGGGCACTCCGGACACGGCGGAGCGACCAGGCCTCAGGTTCGTCGCCGGGACTGAAGTCCCGGCGCTCCGTACCGAAGTCCCGACGCTCCGTATCGAAGCCCCGGCGCTCCGTACGGCAGTCCAGGCGCTCCGGACACTGAAGCGACTCCGTACGCTGGAGCGACGAGGCTTTAGCCTCGTCGGCCAGCCGGGCGCCCGTGTCTAGTACCCCACACCCCTGCGCGATTCGGCCTGCAGTTGCTGCAGCGTGCGCAGGAGCGCGACACGCGCGCGCTCGAAATCGATCTCGTGCGGGACGGCCGACATCATTTCCTCGGCGCGGCGCATCCCTTCCTGGGCCCGAGCCTCGTCGAAGTCCTCGGCCGACTCGGCGACCTGGGCGATCACCGTGACCCGGTCGGGCAGCACCTCGGCAAAGCCGATCGATACGGCCAGTACGCGCATGGCCGCGCCCTGCCGATAGCTCATCTCCCCTGTCTGCAGCGACGCGAAGAACGGCGTGTGCCCGGGCCGCACGCCGAAATATCCTTCGGTGCCCGGCAGGGACACCTCGTCCACCTCGTGGGAGTACGAGTGATCCGGCGTGACGATCCTGAGCGTCAGTTTGGTCGGCAGGGACATAGTGGTCCTGGGAGCTTGGAGCCTGGCTTGGGCCCCGCCCTACTGTTTCATCGCCTTGGCGTTCTCGAGGACGTCCTCGATGGTGCCCTGCAGGTAGAACGCCTGCTCGGGCACGGCGTCGTGCTTGCCGTCCACGACTTCCTTGAAGCCGCGAATCGTGTCGCCGATGGACACGTACTTGCCTTCGCGGCCCGTGAACTGCGAGGCGACGAAGAAGGGCTGCGAGAGGAAGCGCTGGATCTTGCGCGCCCTCGACACGGTGAGCCGATCTTCTTCAGACAGCTCGTCGATGCCGAGAATGGCGATGATGTCCTGCAGGTCCTTGTAGCGCTGCAGAATCTGCTTCACCTGACGGGCCACGCTGTAGTGCTCCTGGCCGATGATGCGCGGGTCGAGGATGCGCGAGCTCGAGGCCAGCGGATCGACGGCCGGGTAGATGCCCAGCTCGGCGATCTGGCGCGACAGGTTGGTCGTGGCGTCGAGGTGCGCGAAGGTGGTGGCAGGTGCCGGGTCGGTGTAGTCGTCGGCGGGCACGTAAATGGCCTGCACCGATGTGATGGAGCCCTTCTTGGTGGAGGTGATGCGCTCCTGGAGCTCGCCCATCTCGGTGAGCAAGGTCGGCTGATAACCCACCGCCGATGGCATCCGGCCGAGCAGCGCCGATACCTCGGAGCCCGCCTGGGTGAAGCGGAAGATGTTGTCGATGAAGAGCAGTACGTCCTTGCCCTCGGCATCACGGAAGTACTCCGCCACCGTGAGGGCCGAGAGACCGACGCGCTGGCGGGCGCCTGGCGGCTCGGTCATCTGTCCGTAGACCAGGGCCGCGCGCGACTTCGACATGTCCTGCATGTCGATCACGCCCGACTCCTGGAACTCGAGCCACAGGTCGTTGCCCTCGCGCGTGCGTTCACCCACACCGCCGAACACCGACACGCCGCCGTGCTTCATCGCGATGTTGTTGATGAGCTCCATGATGATCACGGTCTTGCCGACGCCGGCGCCGCCGAACAGACCGATCTTGCCGCCCTGCAGGTACGGCTCGAGCAGGTCGATCACCTTGATGCCCGTCTCGAACATCTTGAGCTCGGTCGACTGCTGCTGCAGCGTGGGGGCGGGCCGGTGAATGGGCCAGTGCTCCTTGGCCTCGACGGGGCGGTCCGGGAAGTCCACCGGCTCGCCCAGCACGTTGAGAACCCGGCCCAGCGTCGCGGGGCCTACCGGCACCAGAATCGGCGCGCCGGTGTCGATGACGTCCATGCCGCGCTGCATGCCATCGGTGGGCTTCATCGCGACGGCGCGCACGCGGTTCTCGCCCAGGTGCTGCTGTACCTCGACGACGACGTCGATGGCGTCGCCCGTCACGCGGAGCGCGCTGTAGATGTAGGGCAGGTGGCCGCCCTCGAACTCCACGTCCACCACGGGCCCGATCACCCGAATGACCTTGCCGACCTTCTGCTCGCTCGCTGTGGTTGCCATATGTCTCGCTTCGCTCACCTCTCGCGCCGTCAAACCGACTGCGCGCCCGCCACGATCTCGATGATCTCGCGGGTAATCGACGCCTGCCGCACCTTGTTCATGTAGAGCGTGAGGCGGTCCACCATGTCTTTCGCGTTCCGCGTGGCCGCGTCCATCGCCGTCATGCGCGCCGCGTGCTCGGCCGCCGACGACTCGAGCAGCGCGCGCATCACCTGAATCGACACGTGATAGGGCAGGAGCGTGTTCAGCAGCTCCGCCGGCGATGGTTCGAACAGATAGTCCACCGAGTCCATCGCCGCCGACGCCGACTCGAGTTTTGGAATCGGCAACAGCCGCTCGACGACGACGCGCTGGGAGATGACCGACCGGAATTCGTTGTACACGAGGTACACCGAGCTGATGTCCGGGCCCAGGAACTCGTCGATGCACGACTTGGCGATGGCCTGGGCATGGGCGAAGGTCACGTTCTGGAAGAGCCCGGACTCCTCGTAGAGCACGTCGAAGCCGCGCCGCAGGAAGAAGTCGCGGCCCTTCCGGCCCACCAGCGCCAGCGCCACCTCGCGGTCGGTGGCCGACCCCTGCTCGGTGATGAACTGCGAAGCGCCCTTGATGACATTGGTGTTGAACCCGCCGCACAGGCCGCGATCCGCCGTAATCACCACCAATAGCGTGCGCGCCGGCCGAGGGTCCTTCCTGAGCAGCGGGTGCGCGGCCGGGTCGACGCGAGTCGCCAGGTTGTTGAACACCCGCAGCAGTTCCTGCGCGTACGGCCGGCTGCTCAGAATCCGTTCCTGGGCACGGCGCAGCTTCGACGAGGAGACCATCTTCATGGCCTTCGTGATCTGCTGGGTCGACCTGGTCGCCCGGACGCGTCGGCGGATGTCAATCAGTGAGGGCATGGGTGGCTGGCCGGTGGCCCCTTACGCGCGCGCCGCAGCCGATGCCGCGAACTGTTCGTTGAATTCGTTGAGCGCCGCGTTGAGCTGCGACTTGATCGCATCGTCGAGCGTCTTCTTCTGCCGGATGTCGCTCAACAGCGTGCTGAAGCGGGTGCCCATGAAGCGGTGCAACTCCTCCTCGGCGCGCTGCACATCGGCCACCTCGATGCCGTCCAGGTATCCGTTCGTGCCGGCGTAGACGATGACCACCTGCTGCTCGACTGGCAGCGGCTGATACTGCGGCTGCTTGAGAATCTCGACCAGGCGCGCGCCGCGGTTGAGCTGCTGCTGCGTGGCCTTGTCGAGGTCGCTGCTGCCGAACTGCGCGAAGGCGGCCAGCTCGCGGTACTGGGCGAGGTCCAGGCGAAGCGTGCCGGCGACCTGGCGCATGGCCTTGATCTGGGCCGAGCCGCCCACGCGCGATACCGAGTTGCCGACGTTGATGGCCGGGCGCACGCCCTGGTTGAACAGGTCCGACTCCAGGAAGATCTGGCCGTCGGTGATCGAAATCACGTTCGTCGGGATGTACGCCGACAGGTCGCCCGCCTGCGTCTCGATGATCGGCAGCGAGGTCAGCGACCCGCCACCGTTCGCGTCGTTCAGCTTCGCCGCGCGCTCGAGCAGGCGCGAGTGCAGGTAGAAGACGTCGCCTGGATAGGCCTCGCGTCCGGGCGGACGGCGCAGCAGCAGCGAAATCTCGCGATACGCCTGCGCGTGCTTCGACAGGTCGTCGTAGACGAGCAGCGCGTGCCGGCCGCTGTCGCGGAAGTACTCGCCCATGGTCGTCGCCGCGTAAGGGCTGATGTAGAGCATCGGCGCGGGGTCCGACGCGGTGGCGGCCACGACAATGCTGTAGCGCATCGCGTCGGCTTCCTCGAGCGTGCGCACGACCTGCGCCACCGTGGACTGCTTCTGGCCGATGGCGTTGTAGATGCAGATGACGCCGGTGTCCTTCTGGTTCAGGATCGTGTCGAGCGCCACCGCGGTCTTGCCCGTCTGCCGGTCGCCGATGATGAGCTCGCGCTGGCCGCGGCCGATGGGCACCATGCCGTCGATGGCCTTGAGCCCGGTCTGCATGGGCTCTCGCACGGGCTGGCGATCCACCACGCCCGGCGCCAGCCGTTCGACCGGCGCGAACTTCTGCGCAAGAATCGGACCCTTGCCGTCGATGGGCTGGCCGAGCGCGTTGACCACGCGGCCGAGCATCTCTTCGCCGACGGGCACCGAGATGATGCGGCCCGTCCGCTTCACCGGGTCGCCTTCCCTGATCTCCCGATACTCGCCGAGCAGGACCGCGCCGATGCTGTCTTCCTCGAGGTTGAGCGCGACGCCGATGACGCCGTGCGGAAACTCGAGCATCTCGCCGGCCATCGCACGCTGGCAGCCGTGCAGGCGGGCGATGCCGTCGCCGATCGAGGTGACCGTGCCGACCTCGGCCACGTCCACATCGACGGCGAAGCTGCCGATCTGTTCCTTGATGATCTTGGAAATCTCGTCGGATCGAATGTTCATAAATGTCAGTCCTGGGCGACCAGCTGGTCGCGCATCTTCTTCAACTGCGTCCGGACGCTGCCATCGTAGACCGTGCTGCCCACGCGGGCCACGATGCCACCCAGCAGCGACGGGTCCGGGGTCACGCGCATGGCGACCTGCTTGCCCGTCGCGCGCGCCAGACTGGCCTCGAGCGCCTGTACCGCCTCGGGAGCAAGCGGCGCGGCCGTCTGCACCTCGGCCTGCACCACGTTCTGGTACTCCAGCAGGCTCGCGGCGTATTCGGAGGCGAGGTCGGAGAGCAGCTCGAGCCGGCGGCGCTCGGCCAGCAGCGCCAGCAGCTTGCGAACCGGAGGCGCCACACCGAGCTTGTCGGCAACGGCCAGGATGATGTTGCGCCGGGCGGCGTCGGGCACGTGACGGCTCGAGAGCGCCGCCGCCAGTTCCCCATTGTCGCGAATGGTGGCCAGCACGGCTCCCAGGTGCTGCTGCACCGCGGCCGGGTCGGATTCGCTGCGGGCGACTTCGAGCAGGGCCTTGGCATAGCGGGACGCAGAGATGCGGTTCGACATGATCAGCGCTTCACCTGCTCGAGATACCGATCGACCAGACGCGCCTGGTCGGCGTGGGTGATGCCCGCGGCGATTCGATCGGTGGCCAACTGCACCGCCAGGTCCGCCGCGTGCTCGGTGAGCGACCGCTTGGCCAGCCGGACCTGCAGGTCGATGTCGCGCCGTGCCTGCTCGAGCAGGCGGTCTCGCTCGGCCGAGGCCTGCTGGGCGATACGCTGTTCCTCGGACGCGATCTCGGCGCGGCCCCGGGCGCGGAGCGCGTCGATTTCGTCCGGCAGCGCTTGCAGCTTCCGGTCGATGTCTTCGAGTTGCGCCGTCGCGGCGTTTTTGATGGCCGCAGCCTCGACCAGGTCTTTGCGAATGCTCTCGCCGCGCTGGGCGAGATAGCTGGAGAGCGGCGAGCGGAGCAGGTAGTAGAGCACACCGCACAGGATGACAAAATTGACGACCGGCCAGAACAGGTCGAGCAGGCTGGCCTCGTGATGCTCGGCCTCGGCTTCCTGGGCCGCCGACACCACGTGGGGCGCCGCCGCGAGAGCGGCGACGAAGACGGACACGACGAGATGACGCACTCTGTGCATAAATTCACAAGCTATGCGGCGGGCGGTCACGGGCTCCTCCACGTCGGGCACCTGCATGTTTCAGGAAGCGCGACCGAGTACGCGCGTGACAATGGCATCGGCCAGTCCGGCAGCCTCTCGGTCCAGGGCCACACGGGCGGTGTCAGACTCCTCCGCCACGCGGTTCGTGGCGTCGCGAATTTCACGTTCGACCGACGCCCGCGTCTCGGTCAGCAGTCGCGCACGCTCGTCGAGCGCGCCACGCCGCGTCTCGTCGATTTGCGTGTAGACCTCGGCGCGCGCGGCATTCAGGGTGCGATCGTACTCGGCCGCGGCCGCCCCAGCCTTGGTTCTGGCTGAATCGGCCAGTTCCTTCGCATCACGCACCGCCGCCGTGCGCTGATCCATCACCTTGAGCAACGGCTGAAAAATCAGCGTGTTCAGGAGGACCGTGCAGAGCAGCAGGAAGAAAACGACCCCTATGGTCGACAGGTCTGGGATCATGGCAAACGACTAAGGATATTACGGGTCACCCGCCGGTCACAAGTCCGCGGGCCGATCGGTGTTTTTAGGTTAAACAACAGAAATCAGGAACCCCGGCTGTTGGCCCACGACCCGGCCCACCGTCGCGGCCGGCACGCCGGCCGCGACAAGAGCGTCGGTGAGCGCCCGCGCGCGGCCCGCTTCCACCGCAACTAGCAGGCCACCCGACGTCTGCGGATCGAAAAGGACGTCCTGAAGAGGTCGACCGGCGGCCGGGGAGAATTGCACGCGGGGCCCGAAGTGCTCCCGATTGGTCGCCATCCCTCCCGACCGGTGCCGTGGCAGGAGCGCGAACACGCCGTCGAGCACCGGTACCGCGCGGCCATCGAGCTCCATGCTCACCTGGCTGGCCTCCGCCATTTCCGCGGCATGGCCTAGGAGTCCGAACCCCGTGACGTCCGTGCACGCGTGCGCGCCGCCGACCAGCCGGAGGGTTTCGGCCGCCGCCTTGTTGAGCATGGTCATGGTCGCAACCGCCCGGTCGATCAGGTCCGCCGGAGCGCGCGCCGCCTTGATGGCCGTCCCGACGATGCCAGTGCCCAGAGGTTTGGTGAGAACCAGCACATCGCCTGCGCGAGCGCCGGCATTGGTGAGCACCTGCGCGGGATCGATCGCGCCGGTGACCGCGTATCCGAACTTGATCTCCGGATCCTGCACCGTGTGCCCGCCGAGAAGCGCAGTGCCCGCCTCGCGCAGCTTCTCGAATCCGCCGCGGAAGATGGCTCGGATGACACCCGTTTCGAGACCTTCCTTCGGGAAGGCGGCGATGGCCAGCGCCGTTCGGGGCTCTCCGCCCATCGCGTACACATCGCTCAGGGCGTTGGCCGCGGCGATCTGGCCGTACAGGAAAGGGTCATCCACGATGGGTGTGAAGAAGTCGACGGTCTGGACCAGCGCCGGTCCTCCCTCCCACGCGTACACACCCGCATCGTCCGCGGTCCTGAAGTCGACCAGGACGCGAGAGTCAGACGAGGGAGGAATGTCGCTCAGGACCTGAGCGAGCTCGCCAGCGGCGAGTTTGCTCGCTCAACCAGCGCAGCTGACCATCTCGGTCAGCCGCTTCTTGGCAAAAAGGCTCATCCGACTCATCCTCTCATGTGGAGATGCGACGCGCGCGGCGCGCGTCAAGGCCTATCGCCCGGTTAGGTACTCGTAGAGCCGCTGCAATTCGTCTTCGTTGGCGAAACCGATTTCGATGGCACCGCCCGTGCGCTTGCGGCTGATGGTCACCGGCGCTCCGAGAGCGAGGCGCAACTGTTCCTCTGCAGCGCGCGTATGGACGTCCTTGGTGGGCCTGGCGGCGGACGGCTCGGTCTTCTTCGTGGCTTGGCGCTTGACCAGGCCCTCGGTCTCGCGCACCGACAGCCCGCGGGTGATGACGTCGCGAGCCATGCGGCGCTGGTCGGTCTCGGACGGCAGCCCGAGAATGGCGCGGGCGTGACCCATGGACAGTTCGCCGGCGGCGATGTTGCCGCGCACTTCCTGGGGCAACTTCAGGAGGCGCAGCACGTTGGCGACCGTCGCGCGGTCCTTGCCCACGCGGGCGGCGATGTCTTCCTGCCGGAGCTGGAACTCATCCACCAGGCGCTGGTACGCGGCGGCCTCTTCGATGGGATTGAGGTTTTCGCGCTGGATGTTCTCGATGAGCGCCATTTCGAGCTGCTGGCGCCGGTCCTCCTCGGCGACGTCCTTGACAACGACGGGTACGCGCAGCAGGCCGGCGCGCTGCGCCGCCCGCCAGCGTCGCTCGCCAGCGATGATTTGATAGCGCTGGCGCTCGGCGGTCGCGGCGGCAGCGAGCCGCCGGACGATGATGGGCTGTATCACTCCGCTGGTGCCGATCGACTGCGCAAGTTCGGAGAGTCGCGTATCGTCGTACCGGGTTCGCGGCTGGTAACGGTTGGACTCGAGCAGGTCGATATCGACCTCGAGGGCCGCGCGGGGCTGATCGAGTGTTCCCGTGACCTCGGGAATCAGTGCTCTCAGGCCCTTGCCGAGGGCAGGCTTCTTTTCCACGTTCACACCGCCTGTTGTCGCTGGCTGAATTCGTCTGCGAACGCGGAGTAGGCCTCCGCGCCTCTGGATCTGGCGTCGTAGGCCAGGACGGGCATGCCGTGGCTCGGCGCCTCGGCCAGACGGACGTTGCGAGGGATGACCGTGTTGTACACCTTTTCCTTGAAGAACTCCCGCACGTCGCGTGCGACTTGCTGTCCGAGGTTGGTGCGCTCGTCGTTCATCGTGAGGAGGACGCCCTCGATGTCGAGGGCGGGGTTGAGTCCGGCGCGGACGCGGCGCATGGTGCCGACCAGATCGGCGAGACCCTCGAGGGCGAAGTACTCACAGTGGAGGGGGATGAGGACGCGGTCCGCGGCGACCAGGGCGTTGAGAGTGAGAAGGCCCAGTGATGGTGGGCTGTCGATGAGGATGGTGTCGTACTCGGCGCGGAGCGGTTCGAGGACGTATCGCAGGCGGTGTTCGCGTTCGGGAAGCCTGATGAGTTCGAGCTCGGCGCCGGCGAGATCGCGGGACGATGGGATGAGGGAGAGACGCGGCGTCGGCGTGTCGACGACGAAATGGGTGACGAGCAGGTCCGTGCGGGTGGTGGTGAGGGCGTCGTAGATGGTGCCGCCGGATGCGGTGGCGCCCTTTCGGCCGACACCGCTGGTGGCGTTGGCCTGCGGGTCCATGTCCACGAGGAGCACGCGCTGCCCGGCGGCCGCGAGGGCGGCACCGAGGTTGATGGCTGTCGTCGTCTTGCCGACGCCGCCCTTCTGATTGGTGACGGCAACGATGCTCATGTTAGGTCAATAACCATAAAAACAGTGTTTCACGTGGAACACTGGCGCTACTTTGGTCCGACCCTGACCTTTTCGAGGACGATCAAACGACTTCTTAGCGTTTCGAGAAGTGGGTACGACGCGGTCCACATCAGCGGGGGTGTAACAGCCTCGGACAGGTCGATGCCACCAGGACCGCGAAACAGGATAATCCGGCCGCCGGGTCGAAGAAAAGCCTGGAGTGTGACGAGCACCTTGGATTCCACTCGAACGGCTCGCATGGAGACCACGTCGGTCGACTCGTGCAGATCGGGGCGCGCCAGCAGCTCTTCGAATCGGGTTGTCTCCACCTGCGTGTCGGTAAGCGAAAGTTCGCGCACGGCTTCCCTTAGAAAGACCGCCTTTCGGGTCTTCGACTCGACCATTCGGAGACTCAGATGGGGAAGGGCCAGCTTAAGTGGAATCGCCGGCGATCCTCCGCCCGATCCGGCGTCGAGAAGGGTTCTTGACCCAAGCGGGATGTGGCGGGCTGCGGCCAGTGGCTCGAGCAGCAGGCGGTCCACCGATTTCTCTTCGCCGCCGGGACCGAGCGCGAACGACGTGAGGTTGACGCGGGCGTTCCATTTGGCGAGGAGCAGGTAGTAGCGCTCGAGTCCCTGAGCCAGGTCCGGACCGAGCGTCAGGTTGGCCTGCCGGGCACGCCGCTGGATCCGTTCCTTCAGTTCACGCGCGCTCATGGCCGTACCTGCCAACGTACGCCCCCAGGACGACGACCGCAGCGGGCGTCACACCGGGGATCCGGAGCGCCTGCCCAAGGGTGGCCGGTTGCACGTGCTCGAATCGTGCAACAGTCTCTTTCGACAGCCCAGGAACCGACCGGTAGGGGAACCCACGAGGGATTTCGCAGTCCTCCTGCCGGCGCGCCCGCTCAACGGATTGCTCCTGCCGCCGCAGATAACCCTCGAACTTGAGCTCGGTTTCGGCTGACGTCAGGTCCAGAGGCCTGGTATCGAAACTGGTCTGGAACTCAACCTCCCCGCGGGCAATCAAATCCTCGAGCCGAGCGGCCGGTTGCCTCAGCGCTTGCGCGGCAGACACCCGTTCTCCCGAGGACAGCCGGACAGTCGCGGAGCGCAGACGCGCCACGTTCCGGGCATGTCGATCCCGCCGCTCCGCAAATCTCTCCCACGCATCATCGTCAAGGAGACCGGCTTCCCGGCCGATTGGAGAGAGTCGAAGGTCGGCATTGTCGATCCGCAGCATCAGTCGATACTCCGCGCGGGACGTGAACATCCGGTAAGGCTCCAGGCATCCTTTGGTGATGAGATCGTCCACCAGGATGCCAATGTAGGCTTGATCGCGGCGCAGATGGACAGGTGGACGGCCCCGTGCCAGCCGGGCCGCATTCAAACCCGCCATGAGCCCCTGTCCCGCGGCCTCTTCGTACCCGGAGGTGCCGTTGATCTGACCGGCCAGAAACAGGCCGGGGAGTCGCTTTGCTTCGAGGGAAGCAGAGAGCTCCGTGGGTTGAATGAAGTCGTACTCGATCGCATAGCCAGGCCGCATCATCCGGGCTGTCTCGAGCCCCGGCAATGCGTGCACCAGCCGCTCCTGAACCTCCGCAGGCAGGCTCATCGAATACCCATTCAGATAGACCTCGCGAGCGTCAAGCCCCTCCGGTTCGAGGAACAACTGGTGCCGTTCCCGCTCCGGAAACCGCATGACCTTGTCCTCGAGCGACGGGCAGTACCTGGGGCCTACTCCCTTGATCTGGCCGTTGAACAACGGCGAATCCGCGATGTGGCCCCGAACCAGCCGATGAACCTCGTCGTTGGTGTGGAGGAGCCAGCAGGAAATCCGGTTGGCGAGGGGTCGCGTGGTTCCAAACGAAAACGGTACGGGCTCGGTGTCGCCGTGTTCCACGTGGAACACGCCGCGCTGCTCACCATCCCCGGAATCTATGGACGCTCGGTCCAGCCGTGGTGGAGTCCCCGTCTTCAGCCGGCCAATGGAAAAGCCCAGGGCCCGCAGCGATTCGGCCAGGTCCTGCGTCGGTGGCTCCCCCGCGCGCCCCGCCGGACGCTGTTCAGAGCCCACGTGCACAAGGCCGTTCAGAAACGTCCCGGTCGAAATCACCAGCGCGCGGCACCCCAGTCGCCGTCCATCCTCGAGCGCCAGTCCGCTGACACGTCCGCCGCTCACCTCCACGCTGCCGGCGCGCCCGATGACCCACTCGATAGCCGCCACCGTGTCAATCTCTCTTCTAACCCATTGACCGTAAAGGATCTTGTCTGCCTGGGCCCGTGGCGACCACACCGCGGGGCCGCGGCTGCGATTGAGTAGCTTGAACTGGATACCGGTCGCGTCGATAGCCCGCCCCATCAGTCCGCCCAATGCATCAATCTCCCGCACCAGGTGTCCCTTGGCGGTACCTCCAACCGCCGGGTTGCACGGCATGTGCCCGGCCGTCTCAAGAGAAAGCGTGCAGAGACCCACATGACAGCCGAGCTTGGCCGCGGCCCAGGCGGCCTCCACGCCGGCATGGCCCGCGCCGACCACTATTACATCGAATTTTCTCATTGATATGAATATATCGATGCTGTTGATATATCTGTCGGAGACCCCAAACTACCACGGCCCGCTCCAGAAGGCTTCCGCCGCGCTACTTGCCGATGCAGAAGCGCTCGAAGATGTGCTGCAGCAGGGACGCCGAACTCCGTCGCCCGGTCACTTCCTGAAGGCGGCTGGCAGCCTCCTGAAGGTCGGCGAGCAGGAACTCCTCGGGCAGCGCGTCAGCCGACTCGCCGAGCGCATCCCTGCCTCGAACCATGGCGGCCCTGGCCTCCGTGATGAGTTGCGCGTGCCGCACGTTGGTCACCATCGGCGTATCGCGCTGCGGCGTCGTGGAAGTCGCCAGCCGCCCGGCAATCCGCTCGCCCAGCCCTGTCAGGCCTTCGCCGCTGTGCGCGCTGACCAGAACCGGTGCCTCGCCCTCCGGTAACTTCGCCTCCGGCAGCCACGCGGCTGGAAGATCGACCTTGTTCACGACAATCACGCGCGGCCGGCCCTCCGACTCGCGCAGCACCTGCCTATCGTCAGGCCCCTGCTCGCGAGAACGATCCAGCACGACGATGGCCAGTTCCGCCACACCGAGCGACGCACGCGCGCGCGCTACACCCTCTCGCTCGATGTCGTCCGTGGCGTCTCGCAGGCCCGCCGTGTCCACCAGCGTCAGCGACAACCCCTGCACCTCGACCCGCTCGGTCAGCAGGTCGCGTGTCGTTCCAGGCACCGCCGTGACGATGGCGCGATTGGCGTTCAGAAGGGCGTTGAACAGGCTCGATTTGCCGACGTTGGGTGCACCCACCAGTGCGATCAAGGCGCCCTCCCTGATGACGCGTCCCCGCCCGGCGTCGACCAGCAGTCGATCGCACTGCACGATAATCGCGTTCAGTTCGGTCACCAGTTCACCAGACGAGATGAAGTGGTAGCCCTCGTCCGGAAAATCAAGGGAGGCCTCCAGCCGGGCTCTCACGTCGAAGAGCCGACTCTCGATCTCCGCAATCGCGCCGGTGAGCGTACCCTCCAGTTGATCGAACGCCGCGCGCGCCTGCAGGGGCGTCACCGCCTCGATCAGGTCTGCCACGGCCTCGGCCTGAATCAAGTCGCGCTTGCCGTTGAGGAACGCACGCAGCGTGAACTCCCCGGGCTCGGCCAGTCTTGCACCGCCGGCGATGGCTCCCCGAAGGATGCCCGCCAGCACCACCGGACTTCCGTGCGCTGAAATCTCGACGACGTCTTCGCCTGTGTACGAGGCAGGGGCCGGAAACCGCGTGATGACGACCTCGTCTCTGACGACGGTGTCACCGAGAGGAGAGAGGCGCGCGAAGGTCGCGTGCCGGGCAGTGAACGGGGTCGCGCGTCCGACGAGCGCGGCGGCGATGGCCGCGGCGGCGCTGCCGCTCAGCCGCACCACCCCGAGGCCTGCGCGGCCCTGGGGCGTGGCGATGGCAACGATGGTGTCGGCCGTCGAGAACACGATCTCACCGGGCTCGCCGCCTGGACCCCTGGAAGCGTGATGACGCACGCAATTCCCGGGCGGGGCACTTCGCCTCGCGGCGTGGCTCCCTCACACATCCCCGCATTCGATCGGTCGTCGCGCCGGGCGGTCCGGGCGCCACGCTCCGGGACTGACGTGAGGTCATCACGCTTCCGGTGGTCTAGCGCGGCGCGATGATGACGGTCTTCTCGAACGCGTCGCCGATGCTCTCCGACGAAACGCCCTCGATTTCGGCAACCGCCAGGTGCACGATGCGACGCTCGTACGGGTTGAGCGGGCCCATCTCCTGCGCCAGTCCGCTCGACTTGGCCTTCTCGCCGAGGAAGAGGGCCATCTGCCGCAGCTCGGCGTCCTTGTCCTTGCGGTAGCCCATGCAGTCCACGACGAGGCGGCGGCCCTCGGTGCTCTCGCGGCGATAAATGGCCGCGACAACATGCTGCAGGGCGGCCAGCGCCTCGCCCTGCCGTCGAATCAGGAGCCCGCCGTCCTCGCCATCGAGGTTGATGCGCAGACCGTCGGGCATTTCCTCCGCTGAGGCCGTCAACTGCAAGCCCATCTTCTCGGCAACGGTCTGGACAAACGCGGTGATCTCTGCGGTGGTGGACATGGAAGTCTCAGCTCTTGGCTTTGGCCGGCAGCGGCGCCATGGTGTTGGTCAGGTATTGTTGCCCGATGGCCCACAGGTTGCTGATCGTCCAGTAGATCACCAGGCCGCTCGGGTACGACAGGAACATGAACGTGAACATGATCGGCATGACCATCATCACGCGCTGCTGCACGGGGTCGGCCGACGTGGGCGTCAACCGCTGCTGCCAAAACATCGTCGCGCCCATCAGCACGGGCGTGATGAAGAGCGGGTCGGGCCGGGACAGGTCGGTGATCCAGCCCACGAAGTCGGCGCCCCGGATCTCGATCGCCTGGGAAAGCATGGCATAGAACGCGAAGAGGAAGGGGAAGGTGAGCAGCATGGGCACGCAGCCGCTGGCCGGATTGACGCCCTTCTCCTTGTAGAGGGCCATCACCTCTTCGTTCATCTTCTGGCGCTGGGGATCCGTAATCTTGAAGTTGGCGTAGCGCGCCTGGATGGCCTTCATCTGCGGCTGGATTTCCTGCATCTTCCGCATGGAGGATACCGAGCGTTGCCGCAGGGGGAACATCACCAGGTTAATCAGCAGCGTGATCGCGACAATGGACCAGCCCCAGTTGCCGACATAGCCGTGCACCCACTTCAAGGCGCCCAGCAGCGGCACCGCGAGCCACGAGAAAATGCCGAAGTTGATGACCCGCACCATCTCGGTGTCGATGGCCCGCAACTGATCGAACGCCTTCGGCCCGACGTAGAAGCGCATGCTGGGCGGCGGCGCGTCGAAGTGCACCCCGAAGGCCGCGTACCGGCCCGGCGGCGCACCCTCGCTCTTGGGGGGCACCACGAAGGATGTGTGGTCGAACCGGAAGGGAGAGGCTTGCGGGCCGTTGTTGAGAATCAGGGCCGTGAAGTAGTGGTCGTCCATCCCGGCGTAGAGGAACGACCCTTCGGCGTTGCCGGCCGCTGAGGCCGTAAACCGGGTGACCGAGTTGTTCTGGTGCAGCAGCGCCTGCGCCGGTGTGGAATAACTGGGCCTCAGGAACTTGCCCGGGGGTGCGTTGGCAATGTCATCCCCCAGGCCCGGACCCCAGTCGATGCCTGGGTTCAGGACCTCGGTGCCGCGTGTCGCGCTGACGGCGACCTCAACCACGAAGCCGTCGGGCTGCAGGGTGAAGGCCTTGGTGACGCGCATCCCCTCGGCGTCCTGCCATTCGAACGAGATGGTGGCAGGCGACCCGGTGGCGTCTACCGTCGCCGGGGCCGGGCTGCCGAACAGCGCCCCGTTCACCCGCGAGGTGAGGCCGGCATCGTCGAAGCGCAGCGAGAAGGGCTGCAGCGCATCGTTGACGTTGTCCGGGGCCGGCACGAGGTTCAGCGGCTCTCCGGCGTCGTTACGGTAGTTCTTGAGCACCCAGCTCTTCAGCCGCGCACCACGATTGGTGAAGACCGCGCGAACCGTGCCCGTCTCGACCGTGATGTCACGTTCCGCGCGATCTCCGACCACGACAGCCACGGGGGGTGGCTGAGGTGTGGCGGTCGGCGCGGGCTGCACCGCGAGGGCCGGGCCACCCGGCGCCGCCGGCGGCGCCTGACCGGGAAGCGTCGCGGGGGCTCCCACGGGGACGTCCGGCGCGGGCGAAGAAGGCTTGGGCGCGAAGTACGTCTGGTACGCGAAGAGAACCAGAAACGAGAGCGAAATGGCGAGGAGGACGCGGCGTTCCATGGATAGAAAGAGGGGACCTTGCTTGGTGAACTTACCGCGTCACCTGGCGATCATGGGGGACGGGGTCGTATCCGTGGCCGCCAAAGGGATGACAACGGCAGAGTCGGCGGAAGCCGAGCCAGCTCCCCCGGGCGAAACCATGGCGAACCATGGCCTCGGACGTGTAGTCCGCGCACCCGGGCACGAACCGGCAGGTACCCGAGAACCACGGTGAAAAGGCCACTTTATATGCGCGGATGAGCAGGAGTCCGACGTGGGACGCGGCCGACCGACGATGGCCCGCGACGCTGGTCTCGTCGGTCGAGGAGCGCTCGGAATTCGGCCTCGAGGATGTCATAGGGCGCATCGAGCATCTCCCGGCGCGGAACGATGACCACATCGAAGCCGCCGGTCGGTTTGTGGTGACGAAAAACCTCGCGAACGAGGCGCTTGGCCCGGTTTCGGATCACGGCCGAGCCGATCTTTCTGGTTGCTGCAATGCCCAACCGGGCACCGGGCCGGCCGTTTTCCCTGACGAACATCGTCATCAGGCGGCCCGACGCGCGGCGTCCGGTCTCGTAAATTCTCTCGAAATCCTCGCGCTTCCGGACGTGCTCGTCAGCGCGAAAACGGGGCATCTCAGCGCTCGTCCGACACCGTCAGCCGCTTGCGGCCCTTGGCGCGACGGCGCTTCAGCACCTGGCGACCGTCCTTGGTTGCCATCCTGACCAGAAACCCGTGGGTCTTGGCCCGGCGGCGGTTGTTCGGTTGAAACGTACGCTTACCCTTCTTGGATCTGGCCATGTTCTCCTCGGAACGAACCTCTGATTCTAAACGCCACGGTCGCGCCCTGTAAAGGGCCGAACACCGTGCTAGAGTGGCTTTCCGCCTGTCCGAGTTTTTCCACAGGTGTGGAAAAACTTGTGGAAAAGACCAAGGATCCGTCCGGAACCCGCCAAAATGCTCGGATCTGGCGGAATTCTTGCGGCAACTGTGGCGGTTGACAGCTTCAGTTTTCCCGGCAAGACGAACCCGCTATGCCCGCCACGACCATCTGGGACCAGATCCTCACCCTAATCGAAGGCAAGGTCGGCCAGCACAGCTTCTCCACCTGGTTCAAGCCAACGGCCCTCAAGACCGACCTGGGCCGTGCGCTGGTGATCCGGGTCCCGGCACCACTTTACGTCGAGTGGCTGCCTCGTCACTACTCGGTCGTGCTGGCCGAGGCGCTGACCGAGGTTGGACGAGGGCAGGTACAGTTGGTCTTCGAGGTGGATGGCACCGAGGCGGCCTCGGGCGCGCTTCCCAGGCCCGCACCTGGCCTTACGGCCCCAACCACCACCCCCGAACGCCCGTTCCAGGTTGAGGAGCGCCCCAGCGCGGCCTCACCGGTGATTCCGGGCGGTCTCAACCCTCGCTACACCTTCGACACGTTCATTGTGGGACCGTCGAACCAGTTCGCCCATGCGGCCTGCCGGGCCGTTGCCGAGGCGCCGTCGCGCTCCTATAACCCGCTATTCATCTACGGCGGCGTGGGACTGGGCAAGACGCACTTGATGCACGCCATCGGCCACTACGTGGTGCAGCACAACCCCGCCCTGACGCTAACCTACATCTCGTCGGAGCGTTTCATGAACGAGATGATCAACGCCGTCCGCTTCGATCGGGTGCTCGAGTTCCGCTCCCGCTACCGGAGCGTCGACGTGCTGCTGGTGGATGACATCCAGTTCGTCTCGGGGAAGGAAGGCACACAAACCGAGTTCTTCCACACCTTCAACGCCCTGCACGACGCTCAGAAGCAGATTGTCATCAGCAGCGATCGCCCACCGCACGAGATCCCAGCGCTCGAGGAGCGCCTGAGATCCCGCTTCGAGTGGGGCCTCATCGCCGACATCCAGCCCCCGGATCTCGAGACGAAGACTGCCATCCTGAAGAAGAAGGCCGAAACCGAAGCGGTGCCGCTGCCCGACGCGGTTGCGATGTACATCGCCAGCCGCATCAAGTCGAACGTCCGTGAGCTCGAAGGATCGCTCATCCGGTTGCTCGCTTATGCGTCGCTCACTGGACGGCCGCTCACCATCGAGTTGGCGCAGGACGTGCTCAGGAACGTGCTCGATCACGACGAGCGCGCGGTGACCATCGAGCAGATACAAAAGTTCGTGGCCGACTACTACCAGTTGAAGCTCACTGAGTTGAAGTCGCGCAATAACTCCAAGTCCGTGGCCATGCCGCGGCAGGTCGCCATGTACCTGAGCAAGATGCTCACGCACGCGTCCCTGCCCGAGATCGGACGAAGTTTCGGCGGCAAGCACCACTCGACGGTCATTCACTCCATCAAGCGGGTGGAAGCGCTGCGCAAGGGAAGCGCCGAATTCAACAGCCTGGTGGGCAACTTCCTCGAGTCGTTCAAGTAGGTGCACAGCCGCGTCTGTGGCCCAATTGTGGACGCCTGTGTATGGGGCGAAAGCCCGCGCCGTGTCCCGCAAGGCTCCCACATGTAGAACACAGAAAAATTCACAGGATAAATACCTGTGTAGTAAGGATTTATCGCGACGGTTAATTTTCTGTACGCCCCCTTCTTCCTGTATACTTTCTTATCTTCGCCTTATCTCCTTTCTCTAGAGGTTGAGCAGCACATGGAACTGGTCGCTCGCAAAGCCGATCTTGTGCGTGAACTGCAATTTTTCCAGCAGATCGTCGAGCGCAAGAACACCATTCCCATCCTGGGCAACGTGCTCATCGAAGCGACCGGCAACGAAATGACCCTTCTGGCCACCGACCTCGAGGTGACGCTGCGAAGCCGGGCCGAGGCTGCCGTGCAGCGTCACGGCGCCGTGACGCTGCCGGCCAAGAAACTGTACGAAGTGGTCCGCGCGCTGCCAGACGGCGACGTGACGATTGGGACCGAAAAGTCCGGGACGGGCGTGAAGATTTCGGGTGGGCAGTTCACCTCGCGGATGCCGACGCTTCCCCGTGAAGACTTTCCAACCATCAACGAGGCGCCTGGCACGGCCACAGCGGTCATTAAGGGCGCGTCGCTCGCGCAGATGATTGGCAAGACGCAGTTTGCGATTACGGGTGAGGACACCCGCTACTACCTCAATGGTGCGCTCTTCGTGCTCAAGCCCGGCCAGATGACGTTTGTGGCCACCGATGGCCACCGTCTGGCACTGGTGCACGCCGATCGCGACGGCGATGAGAAGGGCGACGAGGTGCGCGCCATTCTTCCGCGCAAGGCCCTGGCCGAACTGGCGAGACTGCTCGCAGACTCGGACTGCGAGGTTCGATACGAGCGGGGCGAGAACCACCTTTTCTTCGAGATCGGGCCGCGGCTGCTGGTCTCACGGATGATCGACGGGCAGTTTCCCGCCTACGAGAAAGTCGTGCCGAAGAGCAACGACAAGCACGTGGAATTCGAGCGCGATCGGTTGACCAACGCCGTGCGCCGCGTGGCGCTGCTTTCCAATGAGCGGTCTCGCGCGGTGAAGTTCGTCGTCGAGAAGGGTAAGGCCGAGATCACATCGAGCAGCCCTGAATTCGGCGAAGCGCGCGAGCCCATCGAGGTGGACTACGACGGTCCCGAGATCGCCATCTGCTTCAACGCGCAGTATGTACTCGATTTTCTCAACGCCGTTGAATCCGACGTCGTGTCGCTCGATCTCAAGGACGACGTGAGCCAGGCGGTGATGAAGCCGGTTGGCGTGAACGGCTACGACTACACCTACGTCATTATGCCCATGCGGCTGTGAGCGGAAAAACCAGCGTGTCAGAGATCGACGAGATGGTTCCCCCCGGCGCGTCCGGCCAGGACTACGGCGCCGGAAGCATCAAGGTCCTCGAGGGCCTCGAGGCGGTCCGCAAGCGGCCCGCGATGTACATCGGGTCCACGGGTCCGGCTGGCCTGCACCACCTCGTGTACGAAATTGTCGACAACTCGATCGACGAAGCGCTGGCCGGCTACTGCACCGAAATCAACCTCACCCTGCACCTGGACCAGTCTGTCACCGTGGTCGACAACGGCCGCGGCATTCCCGTGGACATGCACGAGAGCGGGCGGCCGGCGGCCGAAGTGGCTCTCACCGTGCTGCACGCCGGCGGCAAGTTCGACAACAAGAGCTACAAGGTTTCGGGCGGCCTTCACGGCGTGGGCTCGTCTGTCGTGAATGCGTTGTCGGAACGCCTGGAACTCGAGATCTGGCGGAACGACAAGGTTTACCAGCAGGCCTACGCGCGCGGCCGTCCGACCACCGACCTCACGATCACCGGGACGACGAAGCGCCGGGGCACCAAGATTACGTTCCGTCCCGACGATCAAATCTTCGAGACCACCGATTTCAGCTTCGACACGCTGGCGCAGCGCCTGCGCGAACTGGCATTTCTCAATGCCGGCCTGATCATCACGCTCGACGACGAGCGCGACGGCAAAGCGCACCGCTTCCATTACGAAGGCGGCATCGTGTCCTTCGTGGAGCATCTCAACAAGAACAAGGGTATCGTCAACGAGAAGGCCATCTACATGCGCGGCGAGCGCGACGGTATCGACGCCGAGATCGCCATGCAGTGGAACGACGGGTACAACCCGCAGGAGTTCTCGTTCGCCAACAACATCAACACCCACGAGGGCGGCACCCACCTGTCCGGGTTCCGCGCCGCGCTCACTCGGACGATCAATACCTACGCGTCGCGGAACAACCTGACGAAGGATCTCAAGGACGCCACCATCAGCGGTGACGACATCCGCGAGGGCATGACCGCGGTGATCAGCGTCAAGATCCCGAATCCCCAGTTCGAGGGCCAGACCAAGACCAAACTCGGGAACACCGAAGTGAAGGGCATCGTCGAGGCGATCATCAACGACCGCCTGGGCGCCTTCCTCGAGGAGAATCCGGCCGTCGCCAAGCGGGTGGTGTCGAAGGCGGCCGACGCGGCCCGCGCCCGCGAGGCGGCCCGCAAGGCCCGCGACCTGGTCCGTCGCAAGGGCGCCCTGGACGGCAGTTCACTGCCCGGCAAGCTGGCCGACTGCCAGGAGCGCGACCCGGCGCAATCCGAGATCTACATCGTGGAAGGCGAGTCGGCCGGCGGCTCGGCCAAGCAGGGGCGCGACCGGCGCTTCCAGGCCATCCTGCCCATCAAGGGCAAGATTCTCAACGTCGAGCGCGCGCGGCTCGACCGCATGCTCAGCTCCGACGAAATCAAGACGATGATCGCCGCGCTCGGTTGTGGCATCGGGACCGAAGACTTCGACATCGAGAAGCTTCGGTACCACAACATCATCATCATGACCGACGCGGACGTGGACGGCTCCCACATCCGCACGCTGCTGCTGACCTTCTTCTACCGCCAGATGCGCCAGTTGGTGGAACGGGGGCACATCTTCATCGCGCAGCCGCCGCTCTTCCGTGCCAAGCGCGGGCGAGTGGAAACCTACATCAAGGACGAGCGCGCGCTCGAGAACTTCCTGGTGCATCGCGCGGTCGAGTCGAGGCTGGTGAAGCTCGGAGACGGCAGCGAACTGTCCGGAGCGGCGCTCGAAAAGGCCCTGCACGGCATCATCGGCTACCAGAAGGTGCTGCAGGTGGTTCAGCGGCGCGGCCATGGGCGGGAGGTCGTCGAAGGACTGCTCGATCGCGAAGTGCGCGACCGCACCTTCTTCGAGTCCGAGGCGCAAGTCGACGTGTTGGCCGCTCAGTTGACGACGCCGCTGCGCGACGTCTCGTCGCTCCGGGACGAGGAACACAACATCTTCGCGCTCCGCGTGGAAGACCGCTCGTCCGGCTACCCGCGCGTGATGGTCGTCGGCCTCGACTTCGTGCTGTCGGGCGAGTACCGCACGCTGATGGCCAGCTACGCCGAGATCAAAGGCGTCGTGAAGGCCTTCCGGCAGGCCGCGGCTGAAGTGCGGCAACTCCCGTCAGCCGTCGCCGCGGAGGAACCGGCCGAGGAAGCGGCCGAAGGGGAGGCGCCCGGCGAACCCGCCGAAGCCGCGGCGCCTGCGGCCGGCCGGAAGGATCTGGGGCCGGTGGCCATCGCCACGCTCGACGAGATGGTCGATCACTTCCTGGCGCTCGGCCGCAAAGGCGTGGCCATCAACCGCTACAAGGGTCTGGGCGAGATGAACCCCGACACCCTCTGGGCGACCACCATGAATCCCGACACGCGCACGCTCCTCCAGGTGAGGGCTGAAGACCATACCGAAGCCGACCAGATGTTCACGACCCTGATGGGCGACCAGGTCGAGCCGCGGCGGAAGTTCATCGAGGACAACGCCCTCGACGTGCGGAACCTCGACATCTGACATCGCCGGTCATGAGTGCGCGGCACCACGCCGCACTCGGCACCCGGCATCCGGCACTCAGGTTCAATGTCCACCACCGACTCCAGAATCCCCGTCAACATCGAAGACGAGATGAAGCGCTCGTACCTGGATTACGCGATGAGCGTGATCATCGGGCGGGCGCTGCCCGACGTGCGCGACGGGCTCAAACCCGCTCATCGTCGCGTGCTGTTCGCCATGCGCCAGATGGGCCTGGCCAGCAACCGCGCCTACCGCAAGTGCGCGAAGATCGTCGGCGAAGTCATCGGCAACTACCATCCACACGGCGACGCCCCGGCCTACGACACGCTGGTGCGCCTGGCGCAGGACTTCAACATGCGCCAGCCCCTGGTGGACGGGCAGGGCAACTTCGGCTCGGTGGACGGCGACCCGCCCGCGGCCTATCGCTACACGGAAGCGCGCCTCGAAGCCCTGGCCGAGGCGATGATGGGGGACCTCGACAAGGACACGGTGGACTACGTCCCGAACTTCGACGAGACCGCCGAGGAACCCGTCGTCCTGCCCACGGCTTTTCCCAACCTGCTCGTCAACGGATCGACGGGTATCGCCGTCGGCATGGCCACGAACATCCCGCCGCACAACATGCGGGATGTGGTCGACGCCGTGATCTGGGTGATCGAGAACGTCTACCTGGCGCCCGCCGACGCCCCGAAGCTGACGCGCGAGCAGAAGCTGAGGGAAATGATTCGCCAGGTGCCCGGCCCCGACTTCCCGACCGGCGGCATCATCGTCGGGCGGCGCGGCATCCAGGAGGCCTACCAGACCGGCCGTGGCGGCATCCAGGTGCGCGCCCTGGCGGAGATCGAGACGACGAAGAAGGGCGACCGGTCGCAGATCGTCATCACCGAGATCCCGTTCCAGGTCAACAAGAAGAACCTGCTCGAACGGATGGCCGACCTGGTCCGCGACAAGACCATCGAAGGCATTTCCGACATCCGCGACGAGTCCGACCGCGACGGCATGCGCGTGGTCGTCGAGCTGAAACGGGGTGAGGTCGGCGAGGTCGTCCTCAACAACCTCTACAAGTACACCCAGCTCCAGCAGACCTTCGGCATCATCCTGCTGGCGATTGTGGGCGGACGGCCGCGCGTGCTCAACCTGCTCGAGATCGTCGAGCACTTCATCGAGTTCAGACGCGAAATCGTCAGGCGCCGCACCGAGTTCGAGCTGCGCAAGGCCGAAGCCCGGGCGCACGTCCTCGAGGGCCTGCGCATCGCGCTCGACCACCTCGACGCGGTCATTACCCTCATCCGCGGGGCGAAGAACCCACCGGAGGCCAAGGTCGGCCTCGTGGCGCAGTTCGGACTGAGCGAGATCCAGGCGCAGGCCATCCTCGACATGCAGCTCCAGCGCCTCACGGGACTCGAGCGGCAGAAGATCCTGGACGAGCTCGCCGAGCTCATGCGCCTGATCGAGCGGCTGCAGGCCATCCTTCGCAACCAGCCCCTCCTGCTCCAGATTGTCGTGGACGAGCTCCGCGAGGTCCGCGACCGTTTCAGCAACGAGCGGCGCACCCGGATTATCGACGCCGAAGGCGAGTTCAGCGTCGAGGACTTGATTGCGGACGAGGACGTGGCGGTCACGGTGACCGACACCGGATACATCAAGCGCACGCCGATTACGACATACCGGAACCAGCGGCGCGGCGGCAAGGGCCGCATCGGCATGCGCCCGCGCGAGGAGGACGTCGTCAACCACCTCTTCGTCGCCTCCACGCACTCCTTCCTGATGATCTTCTCCGACCGGGGCCGCGCCTACTGGCTGAAGGTGCACGAGGTTCCCGACGTGGGCGCCGATGGCCGCGGCAAGTCCATCGCCAATCTCGTCCAGATGGCAGCCGGCGAGAAGATTGCCGCCCTGCTGGCCGTCCGCGAATTCGACGACGCCCACTTCGTGGTGATGTGTACGCGAAGGGGCACCGTGAAGAAGACGGAGCTGTCGGCCTTCGCCAATCCACGGGCGGGAGGCATCATCGCCATCGGTGTGGACGATACCGACGCCGTCATGAGCGTCCAGCGGTCCGACGGCGCCAGCGAAGTGTTCATCGGCACACGTGACGGCATGGCCATCCGCTTCGCCGAAGGCGACGTTCGCTCGATGGGACGTACCGCCTACGGCGTGCGCGGCATCCAGCTGCGCGAAGGCGACGAGGTCGTCGCCATGGAGGTCGTCAAGCCGGGCGGTACGCTGCTGACGGTGACCGAGCAGGGCTACGCCAAGCAGACCGCCCTCGACGAGTACCGTGTCCAGGGCCGCGGGGGCTATGGCCTCAAGAACCTCGAAATCACCGACAAGAACGGCCGCGTGGTCGGCATCGCGCAGGTGAGCGAAGACGAGGAATTGATGGTCATCACCGAACAGGGCAAGATCATGCGCACGCCCGCGAGACAGATTCGGACGATCGGCCGCGCCACGCAGGGCGTGCGGTTGATGGACCTCGGCGGCGAGGACAAGGTCGTGTCGATCGCGCTCGTCCCCAAGACGGCGGACGAAAGCGGAGACGAGCCGGAGTCGTCCGACCCACCAACCGGGGCCGGCGCCGAGGGCCAGGAGCCCGGACCAGAGGATCAGTCCTAGCCGAGGCGTCCGATGAAGGAAAGGAGAAGGTGTTCGATGATCATGACGAAGGTTCGTCCCGTGCTGCGCATCGCACTGCTGATGGCCCCGGTGGTCCTGCTCGAAGTGGCGTGCTCGCGGCCGCCCGAACAGCAGATGCTCAACCAGTTCTTTCGCGCCGCCCGCTCGCGCGACAACACCACGGCCGCGCTGATGTCCTCGGTGGTGCTCGACCCGCGCAACCAGGGATCGGTGGAGAGCTTCGACATCGTCACCATGGGGCCCGAGCAGCGCGCGCCACTCGGCCTGAAGGCCTACGTCGACGCCGTCGAGGCGGCACGGCTGGCCGAGGCCGAGTTCCAGCGGCAGAAGGCGGAATACTCGAGCGCCAACCTGACGACCATCGAGGAAGTGCTCAAGCTCGAAGGCAATCCGGCTGCGAAGCTCACGCGCGAGCAGGCTGCCGTGAAGCCGGTCTGGGACAAGTGGCGTGCCGACACGGCCATGCACGTCAAGAACCTGAGCACGGCCCGCGCGGCGCTGGCCGCCGCCATGGCGCCGGTGCAGGCCTCGCTCGATCAGCCGGGGCAGCCCGCCTTCGACGTCAACACGTTCCAGGGCGACATGGTGGCCAAGGACATCGCCATCAAGGCACAATTCAAGTCGCCCGAGGGGCAGGTGTCGGAGAAGGACCTCGTCGTGACGATCTCCCGCGTCGTCGGCACCCAGGGGGGAGCTCCGCGCGAAGGCAAGTGGATCATCACCAACATCGTGGGCCTGTAGGTCAGGCCCGCTCCAGCTTCGCGTACTTCGCCCGCAGCGTCTTCTGGCCGACCGTGGAGAACCTCACGACCAGCTTCTGATCGTCATCGAGGTTCTCCACGCTCACGACGGTCCCCACGCCGAACTGCCCGTGCCTGACCTTGTGGCCCGGCCGCAGGTCCGTGGACTGATCCTGGTCCTCGTCCTCGTATGCGAATGGCGGGGGCGTTTCGCGGACTCGGTCCGGACGGCGCGGCATCCGCCCGTACGGGTTGGCGCGATACTCCCAGCCCCCACGCCCGACGCGCGGGGCCGTCGGTGCCGACGAGAACGCCTGCTCGATGAGATCCGGCGGAATCTCGTCGATGAACCGGGACGGTTCGGTCATCTGATACTCGCCAAAGACCCTGCGCCTGGCCGCGCTGGTCAGCACGAGCCGCTGCCGCGCGCGCGTGATGCCGACGTAGCACAGGCGGCGCTCCTCTTCGAGCTCGGCCTCGTCTTCACGCGACCGTGAGTGCGGGAAGAGGCCCTCTTCGAGACCCGCGAGCACCACCACCGGAAACTCGAGGCCCTTGGCCGAATGCAGGGTCATCATGAGCACCCGCGCGTCCTTCGTGCCCTGCTCGCGGTCGACGTCGGAGAGCAGCGACAGCCGATCCACGAAGCCGCCAAGCGAGGCCTCCAGCTCGCGCACCTCGTACTCCTTGGCAGCCGACACCAGCTCCATCAGGTTCTCGATGCGGCCCTCCGATTCCTCGCTGCGATCCTCGCGCAGGTCGCGGAGATAGCCGCTCATGTCGAGCGCCTTGCCGAGCGTCACCGAGAGCGTGTCGCGCCGCGCGAGATCGGCCAGCGCCGTCACCATGTCTCGAAACGCCGCGAGCGAGGCTACCTGACGGGCTGTGAGCAACCGCTGATCCACCGCCGTCACCAGCCTCGACCAGAGCGAGTTGGAGGCGACGGCGGGCTGCAGGCCGGCCAGCAAGGGCGGCAGATCGCGGCCCGGGTCGCCGGTGTCCACCTGTTCCAGGGCGTCGAGCACGCCCTTGCCGATACCGCGGGCGGGCGTGTTGATCACGCGGCGGAGGGCGACATCGTCGTGCGGGTTCAGGATCACTTTCAGGTAACCGAGAGCGTCCTTGATTTCCCGGCGCTCGTAGAAGCCCACGCCGCCGAGGACGAGGTAAGGGATCCCCACCGCACGCAGCGCATCCTCCACGGCCCGCGATTGCGCGTTGGTCCGATAGAGAACCGCCATGGTGGCCGACACGTCCTCCCGGATGGTGTCCCTGGCCACGCGCGTGATGAACTCGGCCTCTTCGAGCTCGTCCGACCCCCGGAAGCAGGAGACCTTCGCGCCGCCCTTACGGTCGGTCCACAGCGCCTTCTCCTTGCGGTTCCGATTGTGCGCGATTACCGCTGAAGCCGCGGCGAGGATGACCTCGGTCGACCGGTAGTTGCGCTCGAGCCGCACCACGACCGCTTCGGGGAAGTCCTGCTCGAAGTCCATGATGTTGCGCAGGTCCGCACCGCGCCACTTGTAGATGGACTGATCGGGATCGCCGACCACGCAGAGGTTCCGGTGCAGGCCGGCGAGCTGGGTGATCAGCAGGTATTGCGGCCGGTTCGTGTCCTGATACTCGTCCACCATGACGAACCGGAACCGGCGACCGTAGCGTTCCCGCAGGGCCGGCACGCGCTCGAACAGATCCACCGTCTTCAGCAGGAGATCGTCGAAGTCCAGGGCGCTGGCTTCGCCCAACGCCTGCTGGTAACCGGCGAACAGACGGCCAATCTCTCGGTCGCGCGGATTCCAGGTGGCTTCGAAGCTCTCCGGACCTTCCATCCGGTTCTTGGCGTGACTGATGCGGCCCAGCACCATTCGTGGCTGGTACGCGCCGTCGTCGAACCCGTACTGCTTGACGAGCTGCTTGATCACCGACTGCTGATCGGCCGAGTCGTAAATCGTGAAGTCGCGGCTGAGACCGATGTGCGGCGCCTCGCGCCGCAGCAGACGTGCGCACATGGCGTGGAAGGTGGAAATCCACATCGAGCGGCAGTCCGCATCGAGCAACGCCTCGACGCGGGCGCGCATCTCGGCGGCGGCCTTGTTGGTGAACGTGACGGCGAGAATCTCCTCCGGCGCGGCGACGCCGGTCGAGACCAGGTGGGCGATACGGTGCGCGATGACGCGCGTCTTGCCGGAGCCGGCCCCGGCGAGGATCAGCAGCGGACCCTCGATATGGCGAACGGCCTCCTGCTGTTCGGGATTCAGTGCAGACAGAAGATCCAACGCATCTATTCTACTGTGACGCTCTTGGCCAGGTTCCTCGGTTGATCGACGTCGCAGCCACGCCGCACGGCGATGTGGTAGGCGAGCAGCTGCAAGGGAATGGTGAGCGCCACCGGTGTCAGGAGCGGTGAGGTGGCAGGAATGGCGATCAACGAATCGCGAGCCGGATCCAGCAGCTCGTCCAGGGTGGAGTGGCCGGCAGTCGTGATGGCGATCACCGAGCCGCCCCGAGCCTTGGCTTCCTGGATGTTGCCGACCATCTTCTCGAAAACCGCGTCGGCGGGCGCGAGGGCGACCACCGGCATCGCCTCGTCGATGAGGGCGATGGGGCCGTGCTTCATTTCGCCGGCGGGGTAGCCTTCGGCGTGGATATACGAGATCTCCTTGAGCTTCAGCGCGCCTTCGAGCGCAATGGGATAGTTGACGCCGCGGCCCAGATACAGGAAATCCGAGCGGTTGTAGAAGCGCGCGGCGACTTCCTCCATCACGGCCGATGTCTCCAGGGCCTCCTGCACGACCTGGTGGAGACCCATGAGGGCTTCGATAGCCGCTCGTCGCTCGGCGTCGGGGAGCGTCCGGCGCGCCTCGGCGAGCTTCAAGGCCAGCAGGTAGAGCGCCACGAGCTGGGTGGTGAAGGCCTTGGTCGAAGCCACGCCTATTTCGGGACCAGCGTGCGTGTAGATGGTGCCTTCCGCCTCGCGGGTGGCCATGCTGCCGACGACGTTGCAAATGGCGAGGCTGCGCGCGCCGCGCGCCCTGGCCTCGCGAAGGGCCGCCAGGGTGTCGGCCGTCTCGCCAGACTGCGTAATCGCCACCGCGAGTGACCGGGGACCCAGAATGGGGTTGCGGTACCGGAATTCAGAGCCGTAGTCCACCTCGACCGGCACGCGCGCCAGCTCTTCGATCATGAACTTGCCGACCAGCGCCGCGTGCCACGACGTACCGCAGGCCACCAGCGTGACCTTGTCGAGGGCGCCGAGGTCCTGGTCGGTGATCCCGATTTCGTTCAGGAAGATCTGCCCGGATTCGACCGACACGCGGCCGAGGATCGTCTCGCGCAGCGCGTGCGGCTGCTCGACGATCTCCTTCAGCATGAAGTGCTTGTAGCCCGCCTTTTCGGCCATCACGGGGTCCCACGTGACCCGTGTCGGCTGGTGCAGGCGCTCGGTGCCGTCCAGCATCCTGAAGGTGACGCCCGACCGGGTCACCACCGCCATCTCACCATCGTCCATGAAGACCACGTCGCGCGTGTGTGCCAGGATGGCCGGCACATCGGAGGCGACGAAATACTCGCCCTCGCCGAGGCCGATGACGATGGGTGGCCCGTTTCGGACCGCGACGAGCTTGTGTGGATCGTCTGCCGAGAGCAGGACCAGCGCGAAGAGACCGCGCATGCGGGGCATGGCGCGCAGCACGGCCGACTCGAGGCCGTCGTCGCGCCACTCGTCCTGTACAAGGTGGGCGACGACCTCGGTGTCGGTCTCCGAATCGAACCGGTGGCCCTTGGCGACCAGTGCGCGCTTGAGCTCGACGTAATTCTCGATGATGCCGTTGTGCACCACGACGATGCGTCCGCTGCCGTCGCGATGAGGGTGGGCGTTCTCTTCGGTCGGACGCCCGTGCGTCGCCCACCGGGTGTGGCCGAGCCCGTAGTCCCCTTCGAGGGGATGCTTCGAGACGGCCTGCTCGAGGTTCGCCAGCTTGCCCGCGCTGCGCCTGACCTCCATGCGTCCGTCTTTGACGACGGCGATGCCGGCCGAGTCGTAGCCGCGGTACTCCAGGCGCTTCAGCCCGTCGAGGATGACGGGCACGATGGGCTTGGGCCCGATGTATCCGATGATGCCGCACATGACTGCTAGTGACCGCCCTTTCCTGCCTTGCGCCGGCTCACCCAGCCCTCCTTGTTCTCCTGGTGGGCCCGGGCGATGGCCAGCGCCCCCGGAGGCACGTCGCCGGTGATGGCCGACCCGGCCGCGACATACGCGTCGTCGCCGATGGTGACCGGGGCCACGAGGGTGGAGTCGCTGCCAACGAAGGCGCGCTTGCCGATGACGGTCTCGTGCTTGGAGACGCCGTCGTAATTGCAGGTGATGGTGCCCGCGCCGACGTTCGCGCGCTCGCCGACCGAGGCGTCGCCCAGGTACGACAGGTGATTCGCCTTCGCGCCCGGCCCCATCGTCGTCTTCTTGAGCTCGACGAAGTTGCCGACCTTCGCCCCCTCGCCCAGGGCCGTGCCCGGACGCAGGTGGGCGAAGGGCCCGACACTGCAGGCCGCGTCCACCCTGGAGTCGGTGACGACGCAGTGATTGAGCACCGTCACGCGGTCACCGAGCGTCGAGTTGACGATGCGGACGCCAGCGTGAAGCTCGCACGCCGCTCCGATGCGCGTGGACCCTTCGAGGTGTACGCCGGGATGAATCACCGTGTCGGGACCCACCTGGACGTCGACGTCGATGTAGGTGGTGGCCGGATCGACGAGCGTCACGCCGGCGGCCATCAGTTCCTCGTTTTTCTGCTGTCGCACCATGCGGTTCACCTCTGCCAGTTCACTGCGGCTGTTGATGCCTCGAATCTCGCCGGCGTTGGGTACGGTCCACGTAGCCACCGGCAGCTTGCGCCGGCGGTAGATGGCCACGAGATCGGGCAGATAGTACTCGCCTTGTGTGTTGGCGGCGCCGATGCCGCGCAGAGCCTCGAAGAGGGGCGGCAGGTCGAAGGCGTAGATGCCGGCGTTGATTTCCCTGATCTCGCGTTCGGCGGGCGACCCGTCGCGCTCCTCGACGATGCGTACGATGGCGCCGCTGCGGCGAACGATGCGCCCGTACCCATAGGGCCGGTCGAGGATGGCGGTGATGACGGTAGCGGCGGCGCCTGCTTCCCGGTGGGCGGCCAGGAGCGCGTGCAGGGTCTGGCTCGTCAAGAGGGGCACATCTCCCGAGAGGAGCACGACGGTGCCGTCCCGGCTCGGCAGGGCGGGTTCGGTTTGCAGCAGCGCGTGCCCGGTGCCCAGCTGCGGTTCCTGCACCACGGTCCCCACGCCGGGTCGGCCGGCAAGGTGAGCCTGGACGACATCGGCCTGGTGCCCTACGACCACTGTCACCGAGGCAGGCTCGAGCCTCGTCGCGGCCCGGAGGGCGAAATCGAGCATCGGAAGGCCCGCGAGCGGGTGGAGGACCTTCGGCGTCGCCGATCGCATCCGGGTGCCCTTTCCGGCGGCCAGGATGACAACGTGGACGGGGGTCACGGGTGGGTTGTCGGACACGAGCGCTCTAACCCTTAGCCTTTCGTCGCATCGTATACCTGCTTCGTGGACAGGCCGAACCGGTGCCCCACGGTCCGGGCCGCCGCTCGACGCGAGAGCCCGCCATTTTCTATCAATTGACCAACTTCGTGTTTCAGCGTCTCATCGCTGACATCAACAGCTCCATTTTCAGTAGTTTCATGGAACGGAACGACGATTGTGAATTCGCCCTGGATGGTTTCGAGGCGGCTCAGTATTTCGGTTGGTGTACCATGAAGCGTCTCTTCGTGCAGTTTGGTCAGCTCACGGAAGACCAAAATAGGGTGTTTGACGTATGACACGAGGTCTTCGAGCGTGCGCCTCACCCGATGGGGTGCTTCGAACAGCACGATTGTAACGTCTGTCTTCAAGCGGTTCAGTCGATCGAACCACAAATTTCGGTCTTTTGCCTTAACTGGCGGAAATCCCAGAAACGCAAATGCTGGCCAATCCACGCCGGCAACCGACATCGCAGCCGTGACCGCACTCGGACCCGGGACCGGTTCCACGCGATGACCCGCCTCCCGCGCGCGCCGCACCAGCGCCGCCCCGGGATCGGAAATACCCGGCGTGCCCGCGTCCGAGACCAGGGCCACCACTGAGCCCCGGGTCAGCAGACCAAGCAGTTCCTCGGTCCGTGACCGCTCGTTGTGGCGATGGAGGCTGACGACCCGGCTCGAAATGCCGAAATGCCGGAGCAGGTTTCCTGTGCGGCGCGTGTCTTCGGCGGCTACCATTTCCGCCTCACCGAGCACGCGCAAGGCGCGGGCCGACACGTCGTCCAGATGGCCGATCGGCGTCGCGACAACGAACAGCGTACCGGCCATATTTTATTGTAACCTTGGGGGATGGTCGCTCCGCGACAGGCGCGGCCGTATGTCGCCTTCATGCACGCCGCGGAACCGCTCGGCCATTTCGTCGAAGACTACCTCGGCTACCTGTACGAGGTCTGTCCCACCAACGCCACGCTCGACGGCGTGCACCTGCACGACGATCTGCTGGAGGACTTCCGGAAGGGAGCCATTGAGCGGCACCTGGGCACACTGGCCGGGTTCGCCCGGCGTCTCGCTGCCATCCCGACCGAACTGCTGCCCCTGCACGAACAGGTCGATCATGGCATTGTCGCGGCCAACCTGCGTGCCCGGATGTTCGAGCTCGAGGAGGTTCGCACCTGGGAACGAAGCCCCCATTTCTACGGAGAAGTGCTGGCGTCGAGTCTCGCCACGCAGGCGATTTTCGCTTACGCGCCAGAGGCCGAGCGAGCCCGGCGCGTCCTCTCGAAGCTACGGCAGGTCCCGCGCCTCATCCAGGCCGCCCGCGAGAACATCAAGGACGCCCCGGCCATCTACGTCAAGGTGGGCCTCGACACCTGGCGCGGCATCAAGTCGTTCATCGACGTCGACCTGCCCCGGGCCTTCTCGGGCGTCGACGACCTTCACCTGCTGGCCGACCTTGCCGATGCGTCGGCCGAGGCCGATCAGGCGGTTGGGGCGTATCTCGACTACCTCGACACCGACCTCCGGCCGCGGGCGAAGGGTTCCTTCCGTCTCGGCACCGAACGCTTCGAGCAGAAGCTGCGGCTCGAGGAAGGCATTACCCTGCCGGTCGATCGGCTGCTCGCCATCGCCATGCGCGAACTGCGGGCGACGCAGGACGAGTTCCGCGCGGTGGCGGGGCGGCTCAACGGTGGCGATCCCGCCGAAACCTGGCGCCAGGCCAAGGAATCGTACCCCGCGCCTGGCACGCTCATCAAGACGGCCCGCGGCCAGCTCGACGAGCTTCGAACCTTCCTGTCTCGCACACCGGTCGTGGATCTGCCTCCCGATGACGGAGTCGTGGTCGGGGCGACGCCCGAGTTCTTCCGGTGGTCGTTCGCCAGCATGTGGACCCCCGGGCCGTTCGAAGCGCGTCCGTCACAGGCGGTCTACTACCTGACCGATGCCGATGCGTCGTGGCCCGAGGAGCGGAAGCGGGAGCACCTGCGCGACTTCAACATCCCGACCCTCTGGACGATCTCCATTCACGAGGTGTACCCGGGGCACTACGTGCATTACCAGCTCCTGCGGCGGGTCTCGTCGAAAGTGCGGCGCTCGACGCTGCTCGCGCCGGCGTCTTACGTCGAGGGCTGGGCGCACTACTGCGAGCAGATGATGCTCGAAGCCGGGTTCGGCCGCGGCGATCACGCCCTCAAGCTGGGACAGCTTGGTGAGGCGCTCGTCCGCCTGGCCCGTTTCGTCGTGGGTATCCGCCTGCACGCCGAGGACTGGTCAGTGGAGCAGTGTGTGCGCTTCTTTCGCGAGGAGGCATTTCTCGAGGAGGCCAGTGCACGACGGGAGGCCGAGCGCGGCACGTTCGACCCCACTTATCTGGTGTATTCGGCCGGCAAACTGATGCTGCTGAAGCTGCGGCACGACTGGCAGGAAGAACAGCGCGGGCGGTTCACGCTGCGCGCCTTCCACGATGCCTTCCTCGCCCAGGGCGCCGCGCCGTTTCCCGCGCTCCGCCGCCTCATGCTCGACCGCGCCGCCGGCGACGTGCTGGAGTAACCCCCTTTATGCCTCTTTACGAATATCAGTGCGACGCGTGCGCCCATCGCTTCGAGCTCATCCAGAAATTCTCGGATGCGCCCGCCGACACCTGCCCGAAGTGCGGCGGGGCCGTGAAGAAGCTCCTGTCGTCGCCCGCCATCCAGTTCAAGGGTTCGGGCTGGTACGTCACCGACTACGCCAAGTCCGGCCGCTCTGCCGGGGCATCGTCGTCGAAGAGCGAGAGTGCGGGCGAGGCCGCCGGGCCGGCAAAGCCCGAGTCGACATCCGAAACCAAGAGTGCGGCGAAGCCTGAGTCGAAGCCCGGCGGCAAGCCTACTTCTTCGTCATCAGATTGAGCGACTCGAGGTACTCGCGGAACGGCCCGGCCAGATCCGGCCGTTTGAGCGCGAAGTAGACCATGGCCTTCAGGAAGCCGAGCTTGTGGCCGGTGTCGTGGCGTACGCCGTCGATCTCGTAGGCGTACAGCGGGCGCGACCGCAGCAGCCGCCGCAATCCGTTGGTCAACTGAATCTCGCCCGACTTGTCCCGGCCCGTCTCGCGAAGCGCCGGAAAAATGTCGGGCGTGAGGATGTAGCGGCCGATGATGGCCAGGTTCGAGGGCGCATCCTCGCGCCGCGGCTTCTCCACCAGGTCCTTGATCCGAAACACACCTCGTCCGAACTCCGGCGCGGGCTCCACGTCCACGATGCCGTAGCTCGACACCTGGTCTTCGGGCACCCGCTCGACGGCGATCACCGGCCCGTCCGCCCGTTCGTAGACGTCGATCATCTGCTTGAGCGCCGGCGGGTCCGCGTCGATGACGTCATCGCCCAGGATGACCGCGAACGGCTCGCCGGCAACCAGCGCGTCGGTGACCAGCACGGCGTGGCCCAGGCCGAGCGGCTCGCCCTGGCGGACGTAGGACACGTTGATCAAGTTCGAGATCTTGCGGATCTCGTCGAGCTGTTCGGTCTTGCCGCGGCTTTCGAGGAACGTCTCGAGCTCGGCCGACACGTCGAAGTGATCCTCGATGGCGTTCTTGCCCCGGCCGGTCACGAGGATGATGTTCGACACGCCCGAGGCCACGGCCTCCTCGACGCCGTACTGGATGGTGGGCTTGTCCACCAGCGGCAGCATCTCCTTGGGTTGAGCCTTTGTGGCCGGCAGGAACCGGGTACCGAGGCCCGCGGCGGGAAAGACGGCCTTGCGAATCGGAACGGTCATCCGCACTAGAATAGTGCACTCGCATCATGCTGGATCCGTCCTTCGTCCGTGAGCATCTCGACGCCGTGCGCAAGGGGCTGCTGTCGCGCGGCCTGGACGCGACCGCCGAGCTCGAGCAACTGGCCTCCCTCGAGGCCCATCGCCGCCGCCTGATCCCGCAAGTCGAGGGCATGAAGCGAGAACAGAACACGGCGGGCGACGAGGTGGCGCGGGCCAAGCGCCAGGGGAAGGACGCCTCGCATATTTTCGAGGCCAATAAACAGCGGAGCCAGAAGATCAAGCAGCTCGAGATCGAGCTCGACGGTATCGAACGAAGTCGCGCCAGGATTCTCGAGGTGCTTCCGAACCTGCCGCACGCCAGCGTGTCGGTGGGCGCTTCGGCAGCCGACAATCCGGTCGTTCGCACCTGGGGCGAGCGGCGGGAGTTCGACTTCGAGCCCAAGGCGCACTGGGACCTGGGGCCCGAGCTGGGAATCATCGACTTCGAGCGCGCGACGAAGATCTCGGGGGCCCGGTTCGCCGTGCTCATGGGCGCTGGTGCGCAACTCGAGCGCGCGCTCATCAACTACATGCTGCAGCTCCACACCACGCGGCACGGCTACACCGAGGTGCAGCCGCCGTTTCTCGTGTCGGCCTCCACCCTGTATGGCACCGGGCAGCTGCCGAAGTTCGAACCAGACCTGTTCAAGATTGCC
>Ga0073904_10000178_pt1 | contig 42533 bp, 36 predicted proteins | sample KloWWTrecipitate_FD_66668 | JGI IMG/M metagenome (GOLD analysis project Ga0073904, IMG submission 66668) | Active sludge microbial communities from Klosterneuburg, Austria, studying microevolution and ecology of nitrifiers - Klosterneuburg... | ecosystem: Engineered > WWTP > Aerobic digester >... | reverse complement strand
TTTTACTTAATTCTTGATAAACAGCTATTTTTAAGTTTGTTGAAAAGGCAGGTTTTCATTTTTAAAATATTTTTATCAACCAAATAAAAATTAAACCTGCTAATCTTCCCTTTTTGTTTCTAAAGTTTCTACTTTTGAGTAATCTGATTTTTAAATTTAAATAGAAATGAAATGAGCATAACCCAAAATTGGTTACAAACAACGATGATGATATGCGAATTACATATGACCGATAAAAAACAATAAATATTTACATATGAAATACCATCAAATTGACCGACAACTTTATATAAAAAATCGCGCAAAATTCACGGCTCAAATGAAACCAAATAGCGTAGCCGTTTTCAATTCCAACGACATTTATCCCGTTTCTGCCGACAGCACTTTGCCTTTTGCGCAACATCGTGATATTTTATATTTGTCAGGCGTTGACCAAGAAGAAAGCATTTTGTTGCTTTTTCCTGACGCTCCGTATGAAAACCAAAGAGAAATGTTATTCTTGAAGGAAACCAGCGAACATATCGCGATTTGGGAAGGTGAAAAACTAACCAAAGACCGTGCTTTTGAAGTTTCGGGAATCAAAACTGTACATTGGTTGCAGGATTTCGAGAAAGTGCTATTCGAAATGATGACACATTGCGATACAATTTATATCAATACCAACGAACATTATCGTGCCTCCGTGGAAACCGAAACCCGTGAAGCACGTTTTGTAAAATGGTGGAAAGCCAAATATCCAGCGCATCAAGTAGCCAAAAGTAATCCTATTTTGCAACGCATTCGTTCCATAAAAGAGACCGAAGAATTGGATTTAATCCAAAATGCCTGCGATATTACCGAAAAAGGTTTCAGAAGATTGCTTCCTTTTGTAAAACCCAACGTAATGGAATACGAAATTGAAGCCGAATTGATTCACGAGTTCATTCGAAATCGTTCCAAAGGTTTTGCCTACACACCCATTATCGCTTCTGGAAACAATGCCAATGTGTTGCATTACATCGAAAACAACCAACAATGCAAAGCCGGAGATTTGATTTTATTAGACGTTGCTGCTGAATATGCCAATTATTCCAGTGATTTAACTCGAACTATACCAGTTTCAGGACGTTATAATGATAGACAAAAAGCAGTTTACAATGCTGTTCTTCGTGTAAAAAACGAAGCAACCAAAATGCTGACTCCAGGAACGCTTTGGAAAGAATACCAATTTGAAGTAGGCAAAATAATGACTTCAGAATTGCTTGGCTTAGGACTTATCGACAAAGCTGACGTTCAAAACGAAAACCCGGAATGGCCAGCTTACAAAAAATATTTTATGCACGGAACATCCCACCATATGGGATTGGACACCCACGATTACGGAAAACTAACCGAACCGATGCAAGCCAATATGGTTTTCACCGTAGAGCCGGGAATCTACATTCCTGCCGAAGGTTTCGGAATCCGATTAGAAGACAATGTAGTAATTCAGAAAACTGGTGAACCTTTCAACTTAATGCGAAATATTCCAATTGAAATTGAGGAAATTGAAAGTTTGATGAATTAATTTTAGAATTTAGAATTTAGATTTAAAACGGTTTACAGCAATGTGAGCCGTTTTTTTTATCTCTTTATAATTTATTGCATCTACTCAATCATTTTCAAAATCCATAAAAAAATAGTAACTTTTACATCCTTTTTTAGACTTATTGTTTAATTCAAAAAAGATACAAATGAAAGCACATGAAATAGATTTCCAAATTTTCGGAGAAGAAATGCAATATGTTGAAATCGAATTGGACCCACAAGAAATTGTCATTGCCGAAGCAGGCAGCTTTATGATGATGGACAATAATATCCGAATGCAAACCATTTTTGGCGATGGCTCTCAACAACAAACCGGGATTTTCGACAAACTTCTCAGCGCAGGAAAACGCGTCCTAACTGGCGAAAGCTTGTTTATGACTGCATTTATCAATCAAAATAATTACAAAAGCAAGGTTTCGTTTGCTTCGCCTTATCCCGGAAAAATACTTCCTATTGATTTAACACAATTTCAAGGGAAATTCATCTGCCAGAAAAGCTCTTTTCTATGTGCGGCCAAAGGCGTATCAGTGGGAATCGAATTTTCTAAAAAATTGGGCCGTGGTTTCTTTGGCGGAGAAGGTTTCATTATGCAAAAAATTGAGGGCGACGGTTTGGCATTTGTACATTCAGGAGGAACTTTGGCAAAAAAAGAACTTAGGGATGGCGAAATTCTAAAAGTAGACACGGGTTGCCTTGTAGGATTTACTCAGAATGTAGATTATGATATTGAATTTATTGGCGGAATAAAAAACTCCATTTTTGGCGGCGAAGGTTTATTCTATGCCACACTTCGCGGCCCTGGAACTGTCTATATACAATCCTTGCCTTTCAGTCGTCTTGCCGATCGAATTATTGCTTCAGCACCAAGAGCAGGAGGAAATAATCGTGAGGAAGGTAGTTTACTTGGCGGATTAGGTAATTTATTGGATGGGGATAATAAGTTTTAGTCCTAATTTCAAATCTAACTTTGTCATTTCGACGAAGGAGAAATCACATCTGTTGCTGATTGAACTTGCTCTCGTTATGTGATTTCTCCTTCGTCGAAATGACAAAATAACTACGGTTTGCAGAGATGTGAGCCGTTTTTTATTTTACCATATAAGTGACATAAGAAAAACTTAAATGACTTATATGGTTCAAAAAATAAAACCTTATTTTTGTTCCAAGTTTAAACCAATGAATCAAATCCTTTACAAAAACACGAAAATCTCCTATTCCGATACTGGGAAAGGCAATGCCGTTGTGTTGCTTCACGGTTTTTTGGAAAACCAAACGATGTGGCAGGATTTAGTTCCAGAATTGAGCAAAAAACACCGTCTTATAACCTTAGATTTATTGGGTCACGGCGAAACGGAATGTATGGGCTACGTCCATTCTATGGAAGACAACGCGGATGTTGTTCAAGCGGTTTTATCAAAACTAAGGATTCGGAAAGCCGTTTTCATTGGACATTCTATGGGTGGTTATGTGGCTTTAGCTTACGCCGAATTGTATCCTGAAAAAATTAGGGGATTTGTTTTATTAAATTCAACTTCCAAAGCCGATAGCGAGGAACGAAAAGCCAATCGGAATCGTGCCATCAAAGCAGTAAAGAAAGATTACACCACTTTTATCAGACTTTCGATTACCAATCTTTTTAGTCCAGATAACAGAGAACTATTGGTTGATGAAATCGAAAAGGTAAAAAACGAAGCTTTAAAAACACCGTTACAAGGAGTTGTAGCTTCACTCGAAGGAATGAAAATCCGCAAAGACCGAGAAGTTTTATTACACCTCACGCCTTATCCAAAAATGCTGATTCTCGGCAAAAAAGATCCTGTGTTAATTTACGAAACCACATTAGAACAAATAGAAGATACTGCTGTCAAACTTGTCACTTTTCCCGACGGACATATGAGCCATATTGAAAATCGAGACGAATTATTAAAGGTATTATTAGACTTTTTAAAAAGTGCTTAAAAAATCTTTGTGTTCTTTGTGAAACCTTAGTGGTCTTTGTGTTTAAATCTTTTCTTCAAAAGGTTTTGTTTCATCCAAAATTTCATTCAACAACAAAACCATTTGCTCCAGATAATCATTTAAAATAGCGGAATCAATTGTTGTATTTTCTTCTTTTCCATCCTTTAAACTAAAAGGCAAAAAACCAGATTTTAAATTCTTGAACGAAATAATTCCGGCTTCAATTGGTTTGCCGTTTGCTTCATTTTCATACATAAAGGAATACGCTAAAATCTGAATTATTTTATCGTTTTTAATTTCATCCGTCAATCCTTTCCAAGATTTCAGCGTTACGTTTGTCTTTTCTACTTTGCCAGTTTTATAATCGATAATTCGGATGATGCCGTTACGTTCTTCTATTCGATCGACTTTTCCAGCAATTTTTATAGGAAATGGCAAACTTGGATGTTCTAAAACTCTTTCACACGGTTTTTCCAAATGAAGAATTTTTATCGCTTCCCCGTTTTTTATACTTTCCAATTCGACTTTCAAGAAATTTGAAACATTACGCTTCGCCACTTCAAAAGCCAACAGGTTTCTCCCTTTTTTGATTTCACCTTCTTTGTAAACCAACTTGAATTGTTTCAATACTTCGGCATCCAAAAGCTTGAAGCAACCTAAAATATCTGTTTCAGATAAAAACTTTCCAATAAATGGAGTATATAAAGCTTCCAAAGTTTCGTGAATAATAGTTCCCAAAGTATTCAAAGCGATGTTTTCCTCGACTTCTTCGACTTCGCTGATGCGTAAAATCTTTTGGAAATAAAAATCAATCGGATTACGGATATAACTCGTCAATGCTGATGGAGAAAATCCTTTTTCTGCAATTTCTTTCAAACGCACCATCACCGATTCCGATTTTGGAACCACAATCGGCTGATAAGCCGTTTCTGGTAAAACAGCATTGTAAATTTCGTGGGTTAGCGTGTGCTTGGTTTGCTTTTCGACTTCCAATTGGGTAATAAAACGGCTTTTTTCGCCAGCATCCAGACCTTCACTTTCCGTGTTGTAAATCAAGTAAATGTTTTTGGCGCGTTGCAATAAATGATAGAAATGATAGGTGTAGATGGCATCTTTTTCCTTGAAAGTAGGCAAACCCAATTCCCTTTTCACATCATACGGAATAAAAGAATTCATCGATTTTCCCGCCGGAAATTTCCCTTCATTCATTGAAGTGACAATCACGGTTTCAAAATCCAAAACACGACTTTCCAAAACTCCCATTATTTGCAAACCATTCAAAGGTTCCCCTTCAAAAGAAACTTCGGCCAAATCAATTACCTGTTTGTAAATAGCGTGAAGTGTATCAATTTTATCAATATGCGAATGCTGTGAATAGTAATTAATCAGTTTGTTGATAGTCTTGAAAATAGAATAAACAAAGGCTTTGGTGATTTTTTCCTCTTCATTGTCGTTGCTCAAATTGTTTTTAATGGTTTGCAACAAACTCGAAATTGTTTCCAAAACCGCCATCGAACCATCTTCCCATTTTTGAAACAACAAAAGAAACAAATCGCTTGGATTTGAATTCAACTCCATCAATTTCTGATGAGTTATGAACGTGTAATTGTTTTGATTAATAACATTTACCAAAGCATTGGTTTTTGCATAAGGTTCCACCAAAGGATGCGTCAAAATATCCAAAACGTCTTTATAATACAAGACATAATTTTTAGCATTTCGAGACAAAGCATTGGTGTGCATTTTGAACAATTTGGCAATCAAAATCTGTGCTGGATTGTTTTTGCTCGAATATCCCATTGTGATATTCAAAGCTCCAACAGTGGATGGTAAAGAATATAAAAGTGGCACTAACAAGTTTTCCTCTCCAAGAACTACGGCCACTTTGTCTAGTGTTGTATTTGGGTTTTCATTGATAATATTTTCTATAATACTTCCGGCGATTTTGGCTTGACCAATAGTTTTTGGCGTACCAATAACCTGAATATTTTTCGACTGCGAGAAATCATCGACAATCCATTCGAAAGGATTGGATTTATAATGTTTCCAACTCGATTTGAAACGACGCACAAACAATCCTGCATCGTGATACGGATCATTTAGAAAAGTTTGATCAACATCCCAATATATTTTAGCTTGATCAGATGCTATTAAATGTTGGATTATTCGTTCTTCGGCAGCATTCAAGGCATTGAAACCTGCAAAAATATATTGTTTCTCTTTTATGGAATCCGAAAAATGATTGAGATTGTTTACAGCTTCCCGATAAATTAATCCTTGGTAACCAATTCCTTTATTCAACAAATGATTGTAAAGGGATTGATAGTAATTGGGTAATAATTTCCAGAAATCAATATAATTTTCGAGTAATTGCGTTTTGTTTTCGACTTCAATTCCCCATTTTTTGATGTCTTCAATGTCCTTTAAATAAGAAAGCACGTGAGAAGGATCTAATAAGTAGCGATCTATCTCATTGAAATCCTGAAGCAATGTCTTCGCCCAATTGGCAAAAAGTTCAAAAGATTGTTGATTCGGTTTTTCGGTAATAGACAAATAGACTTCGTAAAATTCAAATAACAATTCTATGGGGTCTATATTACGAATACTGGCAATATCTTGAATGAATTCCTCAATGCTAATAATCTCAGGAGAAAGAATATTACTTGAAACTTGTTTTTTTAAGGCTTCAACCAGAAATATTTTGGCACGCTTGTTAGGCAAAACCACAATGGTATTGGAGAGTTTACTTGAATAGTTTTCAATTAAAACGGTTGCGATTTTATCTAAAAAAGAAGTATTTGTCATTCTATAAATATAAAAAAAGCCGTTCAATTAAGAACGGCTTTTTAAAATTATTTATTAAAAGTAAATTACAATTTACCTTCGTATATAGAACCTACGTGTCTAACTTCAGTTCTTCTGTTTTGAGCTTTACCAGTTTTAGTTTTGTTTGAAGCAATTGGTTTAGATTCACCAAAACCTACAGCAGTCAAATTATCAGATTTAACTCCTTTTTCAATCAAGGCATTTCTAACAGCATTTGCTCTGTCTTCAGAAAGTTTTTGGTTGAATGCATTAGAACCATCGCTATCTGTATGACCTTCAATACTGAATTTTGCGTTTGGATAGTTTCTAAGGATTTCTCTCATAGCATCTAAACTAGCAATAGTTGCAGCATCACCTACTTTGAAAGTAGATTTACCTGTATTAAAGAAAACAGATCTAGCTTGAATTTTAAGGCTTTCGATAACTTCTGGAGTTACTTCAGGACATCCTTTATTGCTAACTGGACCAGCTACAGTAGGACAATCATCTTCTAAATCTGGAACACCATCTTTGTCAGCATCCAATACTGGACAACCTCCATTAGATTTAGGACCAGCTACAGTAGGACATTTGTCATCTTTATCAGCTAAACCATCTCCGTCAGTATCAGGACAACCTTGGAAAGCAGCTAAACCTGCAATTTCAGGACATGCATCATCTTTGTCAGCAATTCCATCTCCGTCAGTGTCAGGACAACCGTTTAGAGCAGCTAAACCAAATACATCTGGACAAGCATCGCTTCCGTCAACGATTCCATCTCCGTCAGTATCAGGACAACCATTGAATTGTTTCAAGCCAGCAACTTCTGGACATGCGTCATCTTTGTCATATATTCCGTCTCCATCAGTGTCTTTACCTCCAAATTGGAAAGTAATACCAAGAGAATGTTGAAAATGAGAAGGAGCTTTAGGAGTATAAATATCTCCATATTCGTTACGATCATTACCAAGAAATTGAGATACTTTATAAGTAGTTTCTAAAGCCAAACCTACATTTTCAGAAAACCAAAAAGTTAGACCAGCACCTGGATTAACAGTTCCGTAGCTTTTGTCTCCCAACCAAGTGTAACCTCCACCTAAACGTAAAGATGGATCAATTGTTTTAGAACCAATTAATGACATGAAGCTGTACTTTACGTTAGCGTCAACAGCATAGTACATTAAATCACCTGGATTTGTCACTACATAACCAGTAGAATTATGGTTTGGGTTACTAGGATCAAAAACAACAAATTTATCGATTTTGTTGATAGACCCTTGAATTCCAACAGAAAAATTGTTTCCAACTGATCTTGCTAAGCTAAGGTAAGATACTGAAGGAAGGATATTCCAATTTTCACTTACATTGAATGCTTGAGAAACGTGGGAATCTAACCAATTTTTTCCTCCACCAGCACTTGCTCGTGTGTCAACTGCATTTACGCCAAACGAAAGGGCCCAAGGATTGTTACTGTTTTGTGCGTGAGAGCTCATCGCCAACACCATCATTACAGCAAGTAAAAGTTTGTTAAGATGTTTCATACTTAATTAAGTTTAATTACAATTTAGTTAATTTTAAAGCAAAAGTAACACGTAATTTTTTAACTACAAAATAAAAAGTTAAAAAAAACACATGTAAAGTCAATAAAAACAACATTTAGATGACATTTAGACTCGTTCCAACCTGAACGAAAGCTTTAATAGCTTTATCTAAGTGTTCTCTTGTGTGTGAAGCTGACAATTGTACTCTAATTCTTGCTTTTTCTTTTGGAACTACTGGAAAAAAGAAACCAATAACATAAATTCCTTTCTTTAAAAGTTCATTTGCCATAGTTTGAGCCAATTTTGCATCATAAAGCATTACTGGAACTATTGCAGAATCTCCATCAATAAAATCAAAACCCGCTTTTTTCATTCCTGCTTTGAAATAATTGGTATTCCATTCCAGTTTATCCCGAAGCGTGGTGTCTTTTTCCAATAATTCAAAAACTTTTATAGAAGCTCCCACGATTGCTGGCGCCAATGAATTTGAAAATAAATAAGGTCTGGAACGTTGACGCAACAATTCAATAATTTCTTTTTTGGACGTTGTATAACCTCCCATTGCGCCACCAAGTGCTTTTCCAAGAGTTCCTGTAATTATATCAACTCTTCCCATAACTCCTTTGGCTTCGAGGGTTCCTTTTCCAGTTTCTCCAATGAATCCTGCGGCGTGACATTCATCCACCATAACCATAGCGTCGTATTTATCTGCCAAATCACAAATCTTGTCCAAAGGCGCGACAACTCCATCCATAGAGAATACACCATCAGTAACAATTAATTTGAAACGAGCACCAGCTTCATTGGCTTTTATTAATTGCTGTTCCAAATCTTCCATATTGCTGTTTTCATATCGGTATCGTGCCGCTTTGCACAAGCGAACGCCGTCAATAATAGAAGCGTGGTTCAAACTATCCGAAATTATCGCATCATTTTCATTCAACAAAGGTTCGAAAACTCCTCCATTGGCATCAAAAGCTGCAGCATATAAAATCGTATCTTCGGTTCCGTAGAAATCCGAAATCTTTTTTTCTAAGGTTTTGTGAATATCCTGCGTTCCACAAATGAAACGAACAGAAGACATTCCAAAGCCGTGGGTGTCCATAGCATCTTTAGCCGCTTGAATTACTTCAGGATGTGACGAAAGCCCGAGATAATTATTGGCACAAAAATTCAAAACCGTTTCTCCATTAACAGTAATTTCAGGTCCTTGTGGCGAAGTGATGATTCTTTCCCTTTTGAAAATGCCGTTATCTTCAATGGTTTGAAGTTCTTCTTGCAGATATTCTTTTATTTTTCCGTACATATTTTTGTTTATAATGGTTAAATGCAATTTTTTACAAATTTACCACATTGATTTGTTCTCCTATATATATGAGCAATTTTTTTACAACTTTGTAACCCATTAATTCAATGGCATTTTGGTAATTTTCCAATTGCAATTGATACTTTGGATTATGCAATCCCGTTTTATAATCCAATAAAAAAACATCCTTATTTTTAGTAAAAACCATTCGGTCTGGTTTGATGGTTTTGCCTTCTTTTTGAATAATTGTTTGCTCATTTAACACTTCATTTCCTTCTTCAAAACAAATCGAAAGCTCGGTATGATTCACAATTTCCTGAATGGTTTTGAAAACCATATCTTTTTGATTAAAACTGATTAATCCACTTTCAACAGCTTTAGTAATTGCCAAATCCACATCACTCTTGGTTTTTACAAAAGACAAAATCTCGTGAACCACATTTCCGTATTCTATGGCTTCCTGCTGATGCGTTCCCCACATTACGGATTCTCTTTGGGCAATTTTGATATTTTTTGGATTCAAAATTTCGCCAACGGATCGAATCAGTTGCACATCATCGGTTTTATCACTTTCAGCAGACAATTTTGTTGGATTTCCAAATTCGTATTCGAATTTTTCTTCGTCGAATTCTCCTTTGTTATCCAAATAATTAACAAAAAAAGTGGACATATTATTCTTTCTTACAACGCCTTTGGAATCTAAATTCATATCCGAAATCACGTACAATTGTTCTTCGGCACGAGTTAAAGCCACATACAAAACATTCACATTGTCCAATAATTCTTCCTGTGATTTTTGAACGTAAACCGATTTTGCTGCTTCTCCAAAACCTTCAACGGCTTTGCTATTATCTACTAAAACTTTAGGCAAACCAAAATCATCTACTTCGGTATCAATCCATAATTTGTTTTTGGGACTACGACTGTAATCTTCGTCGGCGAAAGGCATAATCACGACAGGAAATTCCAATCCTTTCGATTTGTGAATGGTCATAATTCGGACTGCATTTTTTCCTTCGGGAGATGGAATACTGAATTTCTCTGCATTTTTGTCCCAATAATTCAAGAAATCTGAAATTCCTGCTTGGTTGCGCACATCGCGCTCCAAAACAATATCCAGAAAATATTGGACATAGGCATTCCCCACCCCGACCCTCCCCGAAGGGGAGGGAGACGAAACCGATAGATTGAAATTTTGAATTTTCTCTTGTAAAATTAATTCTTGTTGAATTGCACTTAAAACACTGTGAATGTTTTTTAAAATATCATTATTTGTAAATCGAATTACTTTATACCCTAATTGATTTAAAGCAATCGTTCGTTCATTATCTAATTGAATTTGTTCATCCGTAAAATGATAATCTCCATCAACTTCAATTATTAATTTCCTCGACAAACAAACGAAATCAACTATAAAATCTCCTATCAGATGTTGTTGTCTGAACTTATTACCCATAGATTTAGATTTTATTTCCGACCACAAAACCTTTTCTGCGTTTGTTGGACTTTTTCTCATTTCCTGAGCTTTTTCTATCAACAAATGAGAGTAATTTCCGCCAGTCATATATCCCAACTTTTTAGTTTCGGCTCCCTCTCCTTTGGAGAGGGCTGGGGAGAGGAATTTACTTATTATGGTTTCCACCGATTCATACAGTGACTTTTTTCGAATATCCTGAAATGTAAGCGAAATATCAAAATTCGTTAACCAATTTTCAAATTCGGATTCTTGTTTTTTGTCCATTCCTTGTGCGATAAAATCGTGAACGTCCAATTTGTCCTGAATGTTGTCGGCGACATAATGAAGAAAATGCGCTTTGGCTTCTAAATCGGAACTGTTTTTTAAATATTTTAATAAATAAATAATGAATCGAACTTCAGTAGCGTTTTGAATCATCAGGGTTTCCGAGGACAACAATGGAATTCCTTGCTCGGTCAAATAATTGGCAACGGCAATTCCGTGACTGCGTTTTCGAGTCAGGATAACAATGTCTTTGAGTTCAAAACCTTGCTTTTGTACTTTTTGAATCGTGTTTAAAGTTGCCAATAAATACGATTCGGCTTTGTCCAATGCTTCATCTTCTTCACCTTCCTCTATTTTTGGAATGAAAGAAATATTGACGTAACCACCTGTTTTTGCATTGCTTTTTTGATGACTGTGATTTTCGTATAAATCTTTGTAATCTTCGTGTTCAAATTCATTAGACAACAATTGAAAAAAGTCGTTGTTGAATTCGATTATTTGCGAATACGAGCGGTAATTTTTATCTAAATGTTCTAATACTTTTTCAGGATTATTGAACGGATTGTGTTCTTTACTCAATTCGATAAATTGCTCGGCTTTTCCGCCACGCCAACGGTAAATGGATTGTTTTGGGTCGCCCACAATCATCAAAGTTCCTTTTTCTCCATCAATTTCACTGGATGTTGCGTTATCGATTAGCGGAATCAGATTTTGCCATTGCATTTCGGAAGTATCCTGGAATTCATCGATAAAAAAATGACGATAACGTTCGCCTAATCTTTCGTAAATAAAAGGTGCCGGTTGATTTTGAATTTCCCGATGAATTATGGCGTTAAATTCCGAAATGGAAAGCACATTTTGTTCCTCCTGAATTTTAGCCAATTCATTACTAACTGTATTCAACAACGATAATGGCGTGATGTTTTTTAGAAATGCTTTGTAGAAATCCCGCTTTTCAAAATTCTTGTAAACAGTGCCGAGAATTTGCAATAATTCGGGAATGATGTTTTCAATAATTGCGCCGTCTTTGGCGGTTTTGTTAATGGAAATGTCCTCAAATTCTCGGAACATTTTATTTTTTGGATTGAATTTTCCATCCACTATACTTTGAAGATGATTTGGAAACGTTCCTCTTGAAAATGATTTCAAATCAATTCCGTTTTTTTCGATTAACAACAAAGCATTTTCGGCAAATGTCGTGTTATCTTTTTCCAAAACTTTACAAGCTTCGGCGAGTTTATTTTTTATTTCGACAAATTCGGAAATGGATTTATCTTGAAAATGGGTAATTTCATTTCGATTGTTTTCATTGAGAACCAAACGACCCGTTTCCAGAATCTCGCGAGAAATGTCCCAAGATTTGTCGTCGTCGGTTTTTTCCATCGTGAAATCGATGAGTAACTTGGTCAAAGTTTCGTCTTCTCCGGCTTGGGCAATGATGGCGTCAACGGCTTCAATGAGTAAATTTTCAGTATCTAAAGTCACTTCGAAAGTCATTTGCAAACCCAAATCGTGAGCAAATGCTCGAATGACTTTGTGCGTAAATTTATCGATGGTCGAAATATCAAAAGCTGCATAATTGTGAATAATATGCTTGATGATTTGCTGTGATTTGGTTTTGATTTGAATGATGGAAAGTTCCGTTTCTATTGCCAAATCCTGCATTAAATCCTGTGCTTTTTGGCTCGGTTCGTCTTTGGCAAATTCGGATAAATTGCCCACGATTCTGCTTTTCATTTCGTGAACCGCTTTATTGGTAAACGTAATGGCGAGAATGTTGCGATAGGCATCATTTTTAGGAGCAACGAGAATGATTTTAAGGTATTCTTTGACCAGTGCGTAGGTTTTTCCGGAACCTGCCGATGCGTCGTATATGGAAAATGAGGGTCTTTGCATATTTATTTACCGCTAATTCGCAGATTTTTATTTTTTATTTTATTGACTTTTGGGTTCGATTTTGAACTGACAGATTTGACAACTTTTTTAAAGTTGTCAAATCTTTAGAAAACCTAATTCCCTTCTTATCCCGAATGCCCTAGCCCTGATGGAAGGGAAAATCCTCGCCATTTTTCTTGGCGAGATTGGAATGACAGCAGGAAAAAGCTCCTCACTTCGACAAGCTCAGTGTGACATTAAAAACCACTATCAATTTATTTAATAAAACTATAACGAAATAGAATTACCAATTCCAAAGTTAATTGTTTAATTTTGAATAAAATATTTATAAATCATTAAACAACTATATTATGGCTTTTGAATTACCACAATTACCTTATGCGTATGATGCATTGGAACCTCATATTGATGCGCGCACGATGGAAATCCATCACACGAAACATCATAATGCTTACATTACCAACGTGAATGCTGCTATCGCAGGAACGGATTTGGAAGGTAAAAGCATTGAAGATATCTTGAAAAATTTGGATATGAAAAACATGCCTGTTCGTAACAACGGCGGTGGACATTTTAATCACAGTTTGTTTTGGACGATAATGTCTCCAAACGGTGGCGGATTGCCAACAGGTGAATTATTAGCAGGAATTGAAAGCGCTTTTGGTTCTTTTGATGCTTTTAAAGCGGCTTTCGCCAAAGCTGGAGCGACTCAATTTGGTTCAGGATGGGCTTGGCTTTGTGTAAAAGACGGAAAATTGGAAGTTTGCGGAACACCAAATCAAGACAACACCTTGATGCCAGGTGTGGGTTGTGGTGGAACTCCAATCTTAGGAATGGATGTTTGGGAACACGCTTATTACTTGAACTACCAAAACAGAAGACCAGATTATATTGAAGCTTTCTTTAATGTAATTAATTGGGATGAAGTAGCTAAAAGATATGCTGCGGCTAAATAATTACTGTCTCCTAAAGAGAAATTAATAAAATTATAAAAGGCAAGAAGAAAGAATTATTCTTTTCTCTTGCCTTTTATTTTATTTTGGTTTTTAACTTAAAACTAAAAACTCCTATCCTACTATTGCTGATGATGAAATGCTTTTTTGTTGAAAACAATCAAAATCCCAACGCCAGTAGAAATGGCAGCATCGGCAATGTTGAAAATCGCATTGAAAAATTTGAAATGTTGTCCACCAATAACTGGCATCCATTCAGGCCAATTTCCTTCGAATAACGGAAAGTATAACATATCGACCACTTTGCCGTGAAACCAAGTTCCATAAGGTTTGTCTGTGAATAAAGTAGCCAAATGTCCGTAACTGTCATCGAAAATTACACCGTAAAAAACAGAGTCGATGATGTTGCCAAAAGCTCCTGCAAGAATGAGAGAAATAGCTACAATCAAATAATTTGAACTGTGCTTTTTTTCGACTGAATCCCAAAGCCAATACCCAATTCCTGTAACAGCAACGAGACGAAAAACAGTAAGAAACAATTTTCCATAAGTTCCAGGAATTACCGTTCCCCAAGCCATTCCTTCGTTTTCTATCAATAGAATTTTGAACCAACTAGTAACGTCAATTTGCCCGATTTCGCCGTAAATAAAATTAGTTTTGATGTAAATTTTTGAAAGTTGATCTACCAATAAGATGATAAAAACGATCAGATAAGCTTTTCGTAAAGACATTTTGTGAATTTTAATGGCGCAAAAATAGGTAAATTCTAAAAATTAAATTCCAAATCCCAATAATTTAATAAGTTATTGTTGGAATTTGGAATTTTAGTATTGAAATTTCAATTGTTTATCGTTGCAAATTTTTGGCTTCGATACTCATTGTTGCGTGAGGAACAATCAATAATCGTTCTTTGCTGATTAGTTTGCCTGTTACTTTACAAGTTCCGTAAGTTTTGTTTTCTACACGGAAAAGTGCGTTTTTCAAGTCACGGATGAATTTCTCCTGACGAATGGCCAATTGCGAATTCGCTTCCTTCGACATTGTTTCGCTACCTTCTTCAAACGCTTTGAATGTAGGAGAAGTATCGTCGGTTCCGTTATTTAAATCATTCATATAAGCACTTTTTATCAAATCTAAATCTGCCTGTGCTTTGTTTATTTTTTTAATAATAAGCTCTTTAAACTCAGCTAAATCAGCGTCTGAGTATCTTGCTATTTCATCTATCATTTTCTAATTATTTTGTAATTGATATTCTTGTTTTTATCTCGTCGAATTCTATTTCCGTTCCGTTGTCTATATTTTCTTCAAAAACCAATGTTTCGGTTAATGTTTCTGATTTAATATAGGCTTCGTTTGCTTTTACAGCATTTTCTAATTGCTTCGCCTGTTCGCTTTGGCTCGGGTCTGAATTTTTTTGCAAATGTACTTTAATTTTATCAGTAACCTCAAAACCAGAATCTTTTCTTATATTCTGAATCCTGTTTACTAATTCTCTGGCAATTCCTTCTTGTTTTAATTCGTCCGAAATGGTTATATCAAGTGCCACCGTTATTCCGTTTGAATTGGCAACCAACCAACCCTCAATATCTTGCGAAGAAATCTCCACTTCTTCTAATGATAAAATTATACTATTTCCCGAAATAACAATACTTAGGCTTCCTTCCTTGTCCAATTGATTGATTTGAGCTGCCGAAAAACCCTGTATCTCTTTGGCAATCAATCCCATATCTTTTCCAAATCGTGGCCCAAGAGCCTTGAAATTGGGTTTAATTTGCTTTACCAAAATCCCCGAAGCATCGTCTAAAAGCACGATTTCTTTCACATTTACTTCCGCTTTTATCAGGTCAGAAACTGCTTCAACTTCAGCTCTAAAACCTGCGTCAAGCACCGGAATCATTACCTTTTGCAACGGTTGACGCACCTTAATCATCTCCTTTTTTCGAAGGGATAAAACGAGTGACGAAATGGTTTGTGCCTTCATCATTTTGCTCTCCAACAATTTATCAACAAAGTTTCCAACATATTTTGGAAATTCGGCCAAATGTACTGAGTCAAATTTTTCGGACTGTGTTGCCAAGGTTAAGTCTCTGTAAAGTTTGTCCATAAAGAACGGAGCGATTGGCGCACCCAATTTACTGATGGTTAACAAACACGTATATAAAGTTTGGTAAGCAGCGATTTTGTCTTGTGCATATTCGCCTTTCCAGAAACGACGACGACACAAACGAACGTACCAGTTACTTAAATTTTCCTGTACAAATTCCGAAATTGCACGAGCCGCTTTTGTTGGCTCATAATCAGCATACGCTTCATCCACTACTTTTACCAAAGTATTCAATTCAGAGATAATCCACTGGTCTATTTCAGGTCTTTCGTTTAACGGAACCTCCGCTTCTGCGTAAGTAAAATCATCAATGTTAGCATACAACGCAAAGAAAGAATAAGTGTTGTATAAAGTTCCGAAGAATTTTCTTCGAACCTCAGCAATTCCTTCTAAATCAAACTTCAAATTGTCCCAAGGATTCGCATTCGAAATCATATACCAACGCGTGGCATCTGGTCCGTATTCATTTAATGTTTCGAACGGATCGGCTGCATTTCCTAGACGTTTGGACATTTTTTGTCCGTTTTTGTCCAAAACCAAACCATTTGAAACCACATTTTTATAGGCTACTTTATCAAAAACCAAAGTGGCAATCGCGTGCAAAGTATAAAACCAACCACGAGTTTGATCGACACCTTCGGCAATAAAATCAGCAGGAAAATCTTTGTTTTCGTCTATTTTGTCTTTGTTTTCAAAAGGATAATGCCATTGTGCATATGGCATTGAACCGGAATCAAACCAAACGTCAATCAAATCGGATTCGCGTTTCATTGGTTTTCCGGAAGCAGAAACCAAAGTGATTTCGTCGACCACATTTTTGTGCAAGTCAACCAAATCATAATTTGATTCATCCATATTTCCAATTTCGAAGCCTTTGAAAGGATTTTCTTTTTGGAAACCTGCAGCGATAGATTTTTCTATTTCGTTGTATAATTCTTCAACAGAACCAATCAAGATTTCTTCTGTTCCTTCTTCGTTTCTCCAAATTGGCAACGGAATTCCCCAAAAACGAGAACGAGATAAATTCCAGTCGTTGGCATTTTTTAACCAATTTCCAAAACGTCCTTCACCAGTTGATTTCGGTTTCCAGTTGATGGTTTCGTTCAAATCGAACATACGATCACGAACTTTAGTGATTTCTATAAACCAAGAATCCAATGGATAATACAAAATTGGCGTGTCGGTTCTCCAACAATGTGGATAACTGTGAACGTATTTCTCTACTTTGAAAGCTTTATTTTCTTCTTTTAATTGAATGGCAATTTCTACATCGGCTGAACGCTCAGGAGCATCGTTATCGGTATAATATTCGTTTTTAACGTATTTTCCAGAATAACTTCCTAAACCGTCAATGAATTTTCCTTGCAAGTTTACCAATGGAACTGGGTTTCCGTTTTCGTCCAAAACCAACATTGGCGGAACTTCAGGAACAGCTTCTTTGGCCACTTTAGCATCATCAGCACCAAATGTTGGAGCGGTATGCACAATTCCTGTTCCGTCTTCGGTAGTTACAAAATCACCTGAAATTACTCGGAAAGCGTTTTCTGGATTTTGGTATGGCAATACCATCGGCATTAATTGTTCGTAACGAATTCCAACTAAATCAGCTCCTTTACATTCGGCTAGGATTTGGTATGGAATTTTCTTGTCTCCTTCTTTGAAATTTTCGAAATCGGAAGCTTCAGTACTTGCGAAAAAACCCTTTGAAAATTGTTTTCCAACCAAGTTTTTAGCCAAAACCACATTCGAAGGTAAAAAAGTATATTGATTGAAAGTTTTAACTAAAACATAATCGATTTTTGGTCCGATTGTCAACGCTGTATTCGAAGGCAAAGTCCAAGGTGTTGTCGTCCAAGCCAAGATATGAATGTCTCCAAATCCTTGAAGAAATGAAGGTAAAGTTTCGTTTAAAGCTTTGAATTGGGCAACAATCGTTGTATCGGTTACATCTCTATAACTTCCTGGCTGGTTTACTTCGTGTGAAGATAATCCTGTTCCCGCCTTTGGAGAATACGGCTGAATGGTGTAGCCTTTGTACATCAAATCCTTGTTGTAGATTTGTTTCAAAATCCACCAAACGGTTTCCATATACTTGGATTTGTAGGTCACGTATGGATCTTCCATATCGACCCAATATCCCATTTTTTCTGTCAGATCGTTCCACACATCGGTGTAACGCATCACGGTTTTTTTACAGGCTTCATTGTATTCGGCTACGGAAATAGTTTTTCCAATGTCTTCTTTGGTAATTCCCAATGCCGCTTCGGTACCCAATTCTACTGGTAAACCGTGCGTATCCCAGCCCGCTTTACGCTTTACTTGGAATCCTTTTTGGGTTTTATAACGGCAAAAAATATCTTTAATGGCGCGTGCCATTACGTGGTGAATTCCCGGCAATCCATTTGCCGAAGGCGGACCTTCAAAAAATACGAATGGCGGGTTGCCTTCACGAGTGGTTACACTCTTCTCGAATATGTTTTCTTTTTTCCAAAAATCAAGTACTTCCGATGCAACTGTAGGCAGGTTAAGTCCTTTGTATTCAGTAAATTTTATGCTCATTTTATCCTTTTCTTTAATCGTGGTGCGAAAGTAAGGAATTTTGATTTATTGACCACAAATTTCACGATTTTTTGTTTGCCTCGAAGACACGCAGATTCTTAAGTTAAACGCAAACTTAAAACTGTGTCGAAAATTCAATCAAAATCTATTTAATGGATAATCTTGTAAATCTTTATGGCAAATCATTTCAAAAAAAAACTTCCTTTAAAACGTCCAGAGATTTTGGTTTTCGGAAACCATCGAGATGGAAAGTGTAATAATCGATCAGGATTTTGAGGAGGATTTGCCTTTCGATGACGTGAAAGATTTTTTGGTCATTGTCGAATTTCAAATGGATGAGTTTTTTGAAAAGATTGGTTTCGTGTTCCGTGAGTGAGCCTAGGCCATGAAATGGTGTAAAAACACCTTCGTTGGTATCGAAAAAAGGGAATTCCACTTCGGAAATGTCGGGATAGAAACCAAGATATTTTGTTATTTCAAGCATTAGAATTAAATGAAAATTAGCGGTTTCGTCGTGATTGTCGAGCCAAAACAAAGCCGTTTCTAGAAAAGCAAAAAGGTGTTCGTTTTCCTCCTCTTCGTGAATGGAATGATTCAAGATTTCGGAAATGAACATCACCATCGTGCTTTTGAAAATGTCTGAATGAATAGTTTGAAAAGGAATTGCAATTTTGATTTCTTTGAAATTCTCCAAAGTGCCTTTGTTTTTGTGAACGGCTTCGATTTCGAGAATAGTCAATGGCTGGAAATAGGCTATTTTCTGGTTTGATTTTCGGGAGGAAAAAGCATCACGAACAAAGTAGGTTTTCAAACCATGCGATTGTGTAAAACATTTTACAATCAAGCTTTTCTCTTGGTATTTGAGAGAAGAAATGACAATGGCTTTGGTTTTGATTAACATACGACCGGAGTTCGTTTAACATCACTGTTTTTGAATCTGTCCAAAAATCTTTTTTCAATTAAAAACCAAGACAAAACAGCAAAAAATAAAGTAATTAAAATTACTGTGATTCCCATTAAAATTGGATTATATTTTTCGAATAAATTATATTGTCTAAAAAGCTGGATGATTGGAAAATGATAAATATAAAGTCCATAAGTGAAATCGCCATATTTGCCAAAATTGTTAAGAAAAGGAAGACTGTAAGCAGCAATTATAACTATTGAACCAAATGCTGCCGGATAAAAAACGTCTATTTGAAAATCTGAAAAATTTGAAAGAATCAATAATAAAATAGCTGAAGCCAAAAGCATTTTTTTGTTTTCCAAAACGAAATCAAAATTCAAAAATAGAAAAATCCCTATTGCAAAATAAGCCAAATAGCCGGGCAATTGTTTAGCTAATAAGGGCTGATTTAGATAAAAATCCATCACAAACCAATACAAAAGAGATAAAAAATATAGGCTTCCGAGTATTAAAAAAGGTTTTTTCGATTTATTAATGGCATAAAAAATAAAGGGCAAAACAATGTAAAAACCTTCTTCGACTTTTAAAGTCCATAATGCACCATTTACGGCGCACATAAGATTATTTTCGAAAAGACCCGGCAAACAAGGGTGCATAAAATTTAGAAAGATAGAATTCCATCCTAAATATTGATACACATTTATATCCGAAAAATAGGCTGAAAAACTAAAACTGCTAAAAAATGATAATGTAATTGCTGAAAATACTAAAACAACAAAATAAGCGGGTAAAATTCTTTTGGCTCTTTTGATAAAATATTCTTTTAAAGAAGGCGTATTTTTATAACTTTTTGCCACTAAAAACCCACTGATTATAAAAAATCCTTTGACAGCGATACTTGCATTAGAAAAATTGGATAAAAACTCCAGACTTTTACTTTGAGAAAGTTCGCAAAGATGAGCTAATAGAATATTTGCGGCGAAAAAAAATCTTAAAAAATCAAAACAATTTTTATTGTTCATAATCCAATTGAAAATTACCGAATTATCATTACTTTTTTGACTTTGGTTTCAATTCCGTCACTTGCCGAAACAAAAATCATATACACTCCAGAAGCCACTTTATGTTTGCCAAAAGCGGTGGTATCCCATTCTATTGTTCCCCCTTCGGAAGTGGTTTCGTAAACTAGATTCCCTTCAATATCTGTAATTTTTACGGTAGCTTTATTTAATAATCCAGCGATTTTCACAGTCCCTTCGAAATCTGGACGTACAGGGTTTGGATAAACATATACATTATTCAAATCTTCGTTGGCTGATGTTGCTGTTCCTTTAAAAGAAATCATTCCTTTAGTTGTGGCAATAAAAACTTCTCCTGTGATGTTGTTTATTTCGATATCATTGATTGAATTACTGGGCAAAGGCGAGTTGGTGATAGTAAAATGATATTTAGTTTCCTGCCCGTTTGGGGAAACCAAAAATACACCAGAATCAGTTGTTCCTATCCATTTATTATTGGCTCCATCCACAACAATGTCGGTAATAAATTGTTCATACATTAATTCTTGAGCAAGATTATCTTCCAAGATGATTATGGGCTTTGTTGTTAATTTATCTTCTGTTAAAAAACTAGTAACATTCGACAAAACTCTCAATCCTTTTGAAGTTCCAATCCAAAGTTGATTATTATTGTCCACCGCAGCTACACGAACATCTTCATTAGGCAAGTTTCCGGTATCAGCGCCCACCGTTATTTTTTTAAAAACATTGCCTTTTTCATTGAAGCCTACAAGACCATTATTAATAGTTCCGGTCCATTTTGTTCCATTTTTATCAATAGACATTCTCCCATAAGTAGTATTTTTTGGGTTGCCTATAATTGATTGTGTCGAGAAACTCTGCCAGGTTCCATCTGTTTTAAGGACTTTTATTGCATTATCAACCTGACTATTGTTCATCCATAAATTCCCTGATTTATCAAATACTAATCCATTTATCCATACATCATTGGTGTTTGCAATTGCCTCTATTGCACTATTTGTTGGATTATATAAAACGCTGGGGATATCATTTTCTATTTTTAACATCCCTGCATCATAAGAACCAATGTAAACTTCATTTTCATTACTAGGATTAATGCCGACTCTTATCAATGATTTTGCCCCAAGTACTTGCTGATAAGGAATATTTAACCATCCCTTTTCGCTAAATTTACTTATTCCATAACTATCTTTTGGATACGGATTATAAAATAAATCATAGTCCCCATAAACTGCCCAGAGCGAAGTAGCTGTTGTTTGAAGTGCAAAAATATTGTTCCGACTAGGTCCTGAGGGCATTGTGTTTTCAAAAGCTGATGAAACTGAAATTGTAGTTGTATAAATTCCGTTTTCTTTTGTTCCAATATAAATTTTATCTTCAATAGTTGTTGCACAAGTGAAACTTACTGTAGTTTCTATAATTTGACTGCTGTTTATTTGACGAACAAGAATCATTTGTTTGTTGTAAATATAAACGCTATTTAGTGTGGTAATTAGTAAATAATTTTCCGAAGTCCTCATATCGACAGCGGCTTGTGGAAGTTGAAGATAGCTAGTAAATGAATTAGAGCCTGAATTGTATTTGTGAATATTCCCAGTAGCATTTATGGCTATAAGTTCTGTGTCAAAAGTTTCTATACTGGACCAACTACCTGTGGCAATTTGTGTCCATTGGTTGAAATCAATTAAATTTTTATTCGCAATATCGGCTTTTCTTATACCGTCAATTGTTGATGCGTATATAAAACCATCAAATACTGCTGTTTGAGAAACGCTTATTTCGGCTCCATTGTTGCCAATAAAATAAGTGTCGCCGAAAAGCATGGTTGCTAAGTTGAATTGTACAATTCCAAAATCACAAGAAACATAAACAATCCCGTTATATTCCATAAAATGATTGATTTTTTTTATGTTGGCCGGAAGTTGTTTATTTATAATATCAACTACGTTAAGCATACTGCCATCGGCTTCATTAATCACGGTCATCAATCCATTTTCGTAGCCTACAAGAGTTTTATTGGATGTAGGACTGTAATATAAAGACACGATAGTTTGCCCAGAAAGTCCATCGATAGTGTTTGTGGTTTTAATTTGATTTGTACTGCTGTTTTTTGAAAACAGAGCGTTTTCGGAGGCAGCAAAAATGGTCGTTGCCGATTGAGACACATCTCTAATGTCATTGTAAGAAAAATAGCCTTGCCACAACATTGTGTTTTGGGCGAAACCTATTTGCAAAAAGAGAAGAAATACAAGATATTGAAATCCGTTTTTTATCATTTGAATAAATATTTCGTTCACAAATATAATACAAACGAAAGTAATTGGATTTTGTTACACAAAAAAAAGACCTTCATTTCTAATCTGAATTTCAGATTGAATGAAGGTCTTTTTAAATTTATAAAAAGTCTAAACGACTCCTTGAGCCAGCATAGCATCAGCTACTTTTACAAATCCTGCGATATTGGCTCCTGTTACATAATCTACATATCCTGTTTCATCGGTTCCGTATTTTTTGCACTGATTGTGAATTCCAACCATAATATCTTTTAATCTATGATCTACTTCTTCGCTTGACCAGTTCAAACGAATAGAGTTTTGAGTCATTTCTAATCCAGAAGCAGCAACTCCACCAGCATTAGCAGCTTTACCAGGAGCAAAAAGAATTTTCTTCCCTAATAAATATTTAATTGCCTCCAAAGTACAAGGCATATTGGCCGCTTCGGTAACACAAATTACTCCATTTTCAACAAGTTTTATAGCGTCATCTTCGTTTAATTCATTTTGTGTCGCACACGGAATTGCGATATCTGCTTTCACTTCCCAAACTCTTTTTCCTTTATGAAAAACGGCATTCGGATATTTCTCCACATACATTTCGGCTCTATTGTCTCCACTATCTCTCATTTCAAGCATATAGTCTATTTTTTCTCCAGAAATTCCGTCTGCATCATAAATATAGCCATCAGGTCCAGAAATAGTCAAAAGTTTTCCTCCTAATTCATTTATTTTTAAGGCAACTCCCCAAGCCACATTTCCAAATCCAGAAATAACAAAAGTTTTTCCTTTGATTTCGTGCCCTATTGTTCTAAGCATTTGCTCTGTAAAATAAACTACTCCATAACCAGTTGCTTCTGGTCGTATCAGCGATCCTCCGTAAGCAAGTCCTTTTCCAGTTAAAACTCCTGTAAATTCATTTCTAATTCGTTTGTATTGACCAAATAGATAACCAATTTCTCTTGCTCCAACTCCAATATCTCCCGCAGGAACGTCAATTTCTGGTCCAATATGACGACATAATTCTGTCATAAAAGATTGACAAAAACGCATTACTTCAGCATCTGATTTGCCTTGAGGATCAAAATCTGACCCTCCTTTTCCTCCTCCCATTGGAAGTGTGGTTAAACTATTTTTGAATACTTGTTCAAAAGCCAAAAATTTAAGCACCGATAAATTCACCGAATTATGAAATCTAATTCCTCCTTTATACGGACCAATAGCTGAATTCATCTGAATTCTAAAACCTCTATTCACTCGGATTTCTCCTTTGTCATCGACCCAAGTAACACGAAAAGTGATACTTCTTTCTGGCTCTGCAATTCTAAGGAGAATGTGCTTGCCATCATATTTTCGTTTCGAAGCTATAAAAGGAATTACTGTTTCGGCAAATTCTCGAACCGCTTGAATAAATTCAGGCTCATTTGGATTTTTGGCCTCAATTTGAGCCATAAAATTATTGATTTTGTCTTCCATTTTGAAATATATTAGTATACCAAAGTTAATATTAATCGTTTACTTAACCAAAATATTTTTATTTAAGAAAACGTTTTCGTAAGGTGCAAATATACATTATATAAGAATATTTTCGGCTTAATTTGTGATTTCTTAACACCTGGAAGTTCTTTTTATTGATGTTGGAATGATTTTATTTAAAATCAAAACTATTGCTATAAAAATACAAAAAATCGTATATTTTGTTTAGATAATATTTATAATGATTATCGTTTTATTATATTTACTTCCATAACATAAGGATTGAATGATGTTTTTATATATTTGTAAAAAAGTAATTTATAATTAATGATCCCAAAATCTATTACATTTTTCTACTTATTCCTTCTTTTTGGGATTTCAAATAAAGCTCAGGCTCAGTTTGGATTTTCACACGAAATTGGGGCAATTGCTGGACCTGTGGCCTTTCAGTCTGACTATGGCGAAAGACATGATTTATCGACAAATGCAGGCAACACTGGATATGGAATTGGAATCATTCATTACATGAATTTCTCCTATACAGCTGAATGTAATTGTTATACTCCCGAAACTTATTTTAATGATCACTTCAAGTTAAGAAGTGAATTGTCCTATAACAAAACAGAATTAGATCATTTTGGGCAATGGGTTGAAGGGAAGCCCTCACTTGGAAAAGAACAATTAAAAGCAATGGACGGAAGCACTGACGTAACCAATATTGGGATGCAATTAGAATTTTTCCCTTTGAGTATTCGTGACTTTACCGAAACTATAGGAAGCTGGGCGCCCTTTATTAGTCTTGGCGGGCAATATAGTTTTTATAACGCAAAAGCTTGGTCCACAATGGGTCCATTGGGAACACCATTGACAACTTTTCCAAAATATTTAACACCTACTGATGATCGTTCTTATGGATTTTCTACTGAATCCAGTTCGGTTTGGTCTGTGGTTTCAAGTGTGGGAACCCGTTATAAACTGTCTCCTTTATCTGATTTGATGGTCGATTTAAGATTGCAATATTATTTTTCAGACTGGGTAGATGGACTAAATCCTAATCCTGACTTTTACAAAGAGAACAAAGCCAATGATTGGTTGGTTTGGTTCAATGTGGGATACATTTATTACTTACAATAGTAGAAACCAATTTTAAAAAATAAAAAATCCCAATGCTAGAAATCGTTCAGCTTTGGGATTTTTGCTTTAAGTTGGTAGTTCTTAAATCAACTTTCTCAAACTCATCATAATCCCAATATGAAGCCCTTCGTGAAAATTATTAAAAACCATTGCATCTTCTACATTTCCTAAAACGAAACCTGTTGAAGTGGGATATTCTTGATAGTTTTTGAAAATTCCATTATCATAATCTTCTTCGGTTTGATTGATAGTTTTTGTCAACAAAGTTTTGATTTCATCAACATCAGCTTGGGTTGCATCAAGCTCTGGCTTGGTTCCTTTCATATATTTCTGTACCAATTCGTCCGAAACTAGCATAGGCAAACCTGAGAATTTATAAACCAACAATTGTTGTGTCACCACAATATGTGCAATATTCCAAATAAGGTTGTTCTTGAATCCATTGGGGATTTTGTTGAGTTGATCTAAAGAGTAGTTGTCTAAAAATTGGGATACTATTTTTCTGCTCGTTCTGGTAATTTCGAATGTTCGTTGCATTTTTTTAAATTTTCGATAAAAATAATCATTTTCCGTGGTAAATGAATTTTCTTTGCACAAAGAAATTGCACGTACTATTATGAACAAAATATATTATCTCGCTTCCTGCGATACCTGTCGAAAAATAATCAAGTCGTTACCAAAAGACCATAATCTAGTATTTCACGACATCAAACAAGATCCGATTACGTTAGAAGAATTGGAAGAAATGCACCGTCTTTCTGGAAGTTACGAAGCCCTTTTTAGCAAAAAAGCACAACTCTACAAATCAATGGATTTAAAAAACAAATCCTTGACCGAAGATGATTTTAAAAAATACATTCTGGAACATTACACGTTTTTAAGTCGTCCCGTTTTTATAATTGATGGCAAAATTTACATTGGCAACAGCCAGCAAAATATGCTCCAAGTAATGAAAGCACTATCGAATGTCTAAAAGAACAATCGCACTTATTGGCGCGACAATCGTTTCCATAATATATGGCTTAACTTTTACCATTGCCAAAGACGTAATGCCAAATTATGTTGACGCTTATGGTTTCATTATAATGCGTGTTGGCGGAGCCACTATTTTATTTTGGCTAGTTTGGCTTTTCAGCAGGAAATCAAAGGAAATTCGGAAGGAGCAAATTGATTCAAAAGATTACTTACGAATAATTGCAGCGGCATTTTTTGGAGTGGCTTTAAATATGCTTTCTTTCTTCAAAGGATTGAGTTTAACTTCCCCAATTTCAGCGTCGGTACTTATGGTTTCGACGCCCATAATTGTTCTAATCCTTTCGGCAATTATTCTCAAAGAACGAATGCGTAAACGAATGATTTTTGGGATTGTTTTAGGATTAATTGGCACTGCTTTTTTGATACTTTACGGAAAATCTTCAGAAAATGCAACGAATCCGACTTTGGGTAACTTTCTGGTTTTTGTCAATGCTACTTCTTATGGATTGTACTTAGTCATTGTCAAAAAATTGATGCAAAAATACAACCCTTTCAACTTTGCCAAATGGATTTATTTGATTGGTTTTATAATGGTTTTGCCCTTTGGCTGGAGCCAATTCCAAGTTGTTGATTGGACTTCGATGCCAATGGATATTTATTGGAAAATAGGTTTTGTGGTAGTTTTTTCGACCTTTGGAACTTATATGCTGAATTTGCTTTCGATGCGAGAATTAAAACCAACAACAGTAGCTGTTTTTGTGTATCTTCAACCTGTTTTTGCAACTATTTTTGCCATTAGTTTGGGAAAAGATGAACTGACTTTAGTAAAAATCATTTCGGCAATTTTGATATTTACAGGCGTATATTTGGTTACACAAAAGAAAGGTTAATATTTACAAATTATTGGCTCACTATCAAACTGAGACTGACCACTGAACACTTTTTTCTTATCTTTGAATTCTTTTAGAAAATTATATGATACAATCAATGACTGGATTTGGTAAAGCAAGCTTGCAATTACCAACCAAAAAAATTACAGTAGAAGTAAAATCCCTGAACAGCAAAGGTTTGGATTTAAGCGTGCGAATGCCTTCTTCTTACCGCGAAATGGAACTGGGTTTACGCAACCAAATTGCCTTGAAACTCGAAAGAGGAAAAATAGATTTTTCGATTTTTATCGAAAGTACCGCCGAGCAAACCTCCACGAAAGTGAACGTGCCCATCGTGAAAGCCTACATCAATCAATTGCGCGAAGTATATCCCGCTGCTGATGAAACCGAATTGATGAAAATGGCTATCAGAATGCCGGACACTCTAAAAACCGAACGAGAAGAAATCGACGAAAATGACTGGTCAGAAATTCAAAAAGTGATTCTCGAAGCCTTGGATTATATTGGAGATTTTAGAAAAGACGAAGGTGCTTCATTAGAAAAAGAATTTCAGTTGCGTATTGGCAACATTCGACAATATATGAATGATGCTTTGGCATTGGATCCAGAACGTGTTCAAGCAATAAAAGACCGTTTGCAGACTGCGATTGCTGAGTTAAAAGTCAATGTTGATGAAAACCGTTTTGAGCAAGAATTGATTTATTACCTAGAAAAATTAGACATCACCGAAGAAAAAGTGCGTTTGACCAATCACCTAGATTATTTCCTAGAAACCATTAACGGAACGGAAGCCAATGGTAGAAAACTAGGTTTCATTACCCAAGAAATGGGACGTGAAATCAACACAATGGGTTCCAAATCCAATCACGCTCAAATGCAAAAATTAGTCGTGATGATGAAGGACGAATTGGAGAAGATTAAGGAGCAGGTTTTGAATGTGTTGTAAAATTTAGCCACAAATTACACGAATTATCACAAATTGATTAGTGGAAATTCGTGTAATTCGTAATTAAAAAAAAGATACTGGAATAAATTCAGCATAAAATGAAAAAAGGAAAATTAATAGTGTTTTCGGCTCCATCGGGTTCAGGAAAAACCACCATCGTTAGACATTTATTAAAGCAAGAAGACTTGAATTTGGAGTTTTCGATTTCGGCAGCAACGCGGGAAGCTCGTGGCGAAGAAGTAAACGGAAAAGATTATTACTTTATGTCGCTAAAAGAATTCAAAACCCACATTAAAAACGAAGATTTTGTAGAATGGGAAGAAGTCTATAGAGATAACTTTTACGGCACTCTGAAAAGTGAAGTCGAACGCATTTGGGCTCAAGGCAAAAACGTGATTTTCGACATTGACGTTGCCGGAGGTTTACGCATCAAACATAAATTCCCAGAGGAAACTTTGGCCGTTTTCGTAAAACCACCCAGCGTGGATGAACTCAAAAGAAGACTCAAAGAACGTTCTACTGAAAGTGACGAAAAAATCAATATGCGTATCGCCAAAGCTCACGTAGAATTGGCGACAGCTCCACAATTTGATACTATAATAAAGAATTATGATTTGGATACTGCCAAAGAGGAAGCGTATCAATTGGTGAAACAATTTGTAAAAGATTAAAAACATTACACGAAGATTCACAAAGAGAAACACAGAGACACACAAAAAATTTTAATATTACTTTGCGAATCTTTGTGTAAACTTGGTGAATCTTTGCGAAACAAAATAATATGAAAATCGGTCTCTATTTCGGAACATTCAATCCCATTCACATTGGGCACTTGATTATTGCCAACCACTTGGCAGAATATTCCGGCTTGGACCAAATTTGGATGGTCGTTACACCACACAATCCGTTGAAAAACAAACAGACTTTGCTTGATGATTACCAACGTCTGCAATTGGTTTTTTTGGCTACGGAAGATTATCCAAAAATCAAACCTTCGGACATTGAGTTCAAGTTGCCTCAACCTAATTATACCGTGAATACTTTAGCTCATTTGCAGGAAAAATTTCCGCAACACATTTTTTCGTTAATTATGGGCGAAGACAATTTGAAATCTTTACACAAATGGAAAAACCACGAGATAATTTTGCAAAACCACGAAATTTATGTGTACCCTAGAATTTCATCGGAGTTGCAAAATTCTGCCTTTAAAAACCATCCCAAAATTCATATTATTAGTGCGCCAATAGTAGAAATATCATCGACATTTATTCGGGAAAATATCAAATTAAAAAAGAACGTACGTCCTCTTTTACCAGAAAAAGTTTGGGAATATATCGACCACAATAATTTGTACAAGAAGTAATTATAAAAATCTTTCAAAAAAAGGCTGGTGAATTCCCTTGACTTTATTCCAATAAAAAAGGTGAAATTGCTTTCACCTCTTTGCCCCAAATCTACCATAAACTTAATCTACTAAATTACGGTAATGCAAAGTTAATAACCTTGTGGTTTTAAACGTTTATTTATTTAAAATATATTGGGATAAGTATCAAATCGGGGTGAAAGCAACAGTTTTAAGATTCTTTGACTTTATTCCAATAAAAAAGGTGGAATTTCTTCCACCCTTTTTGCCCCAAATCTACCATAAACTTAACCTACTAATATTATGGTGAGACAAATATATATTCAAATACTGTTGTGTACAAGTTTTTTAGACGAAAAGCTTAAATACTCGATAAAATACTTAAATAGTAACTCATTAATAAGCTCTTGCGTCTTTTCCTTCATAAAAATTCATAAATGCCTTATTTACAACACGATTCCCTCCGGGAGTTGGGTAATCGCCTGTAAAGTACCAATCCCCTAAATTCTTCGGACAAGCGATATGCAAATTTTCAACCGTTTGGAAAATAATTTTCACTTCTGCATTGATTTCAGGTGAACTTAAAAGTTCTGCTATTTTATCTGAAATTTCCTGCGGCTGGAATGGCGCATAGATTTCGGTGACAAAATTGACCACTTCGCTGTCTTGAAAATCTTCCTGTTGTTTGCATTTAACATAAACTTCATCGACAATATGATACAAATTTCTGTCTTTTAATAAATCTAAAGCCGCTCTAAAAGCAACCAAACCTTCTAATTTTGCCATATCGATTCCGTAACAATCCGGATAACGAATTTGTGGAGCCGATGAAACGATAACAATGCTTTTGGGTTTCAAACGATCCATCATTTTGATAATACTCATTTTAAGTGTGGTTCCACGAACAATACTGTCATCAATAATTACCAAATTATCCGTTGGTTTTATCACTCCATAAGTCACATCATAAACGTGAGCTACTAAATCATCACGATTGCTGTCTTCGGTAATAAAAGTTCGCAGTTTGGCATCTTTGATGGCTACTTTTTCGGTACGAATTTTTACCGCTAGTATTTCCTCGAGTTTTTCTCTGGTTAATTTTTTTCTGTTTTCGAGAATGTAATTGTTTTTTCTTTGGTTCAAAAAATCCTGAGCCGCTTCGACCATTCCGTAGAAAGAAGTTTCGGCAGTATTAGGAATATACGAAAAAACGGTGTTGTCTGTATCGTCATCAATGGCTTCTAGAACAGCTGGAAGTATTAGTTTTCCTAAGTTTTTTCGCTCCTGATATATTTCGGCATCGCTACCTCGAGAGAAATAAATTCTTTCGAAAGAACAAGCTTTTTTGATAGTTGGCGGGAGAATTTCTTCTTCGGTAACTGTTCCGTTTTTCTTTATAATTAAAGCATTTCCAGGTTGTAACTCCTGTACTTTTTCGAAAGGCACATTGAAAACCGTTTGAATAACCGGACGTTCGGACGCAACAACTACAATTTCGTCGTCTTCATAAAAATAAGCTGGGCGAATTCCTGCTGGGTCTCTAAAAACAAAAGCGTCTCCGTGTCCCAAAAGTCCTGCCATTGCATAACCACCATCTAAATTTTTGGAAGCCCTCTTCAAAATTCTGGCGATATCTAATTTTTCGGCAATTACTGGTGAAGCTTCTCTTTTGTTCAATCCATTATTTTTGCATTCTTGATACAAATCAGTAACCGCATTGTCTAAGAAATGTCCGATTTTTTCCATTATCGTAACGGTATCCGCCATTTCTTTTGGATGTTGACCCAGTTCAATTAGGCTTTGAAAAAGCTCCGTTACATTGGTCATATTAAAATTTCCAGCCAAAATTAGATTTCGGTGCATCCAGTTGTTTTGACGTAAAAACGGATGGACACTTTCGATGCTGTTCTTTCCGAAAGTACCATAACGAACGTGTCCTAAAAACAATTCGCCTATGTAAGGGATTTTGTGTTTTTGCAAAGCTACATTATCTACATATTCAGGATTGGCAGCCAATTCATCATTTATTCTTTCGTTTATTTGGGCGAAAACATCTTGAATAGGTTGGGAAGCATTCGACCGAACTCTGCTTATGTATCGTTCGCCTGGCTCCACATCAAGTTTGATGCTTGCAAAACCAGCTCCATCTTGACCTCGATTGTGCTGCTTTTCCATTAAGAGATACATTTTTTTTATCCCGTAGAAAGCAGTTCCGTATTTTTCTTTGTAGAATTCTAACGGTTTTTTTAATCTTAAAAGGGCAATGCCACATTCGTGTTTAATTGCGTCGCTCATTGTGTTGTTGTAATTTGTAGTTAGTTGTTTTTATCGCAAATTATTAGTTTAAAATCTGATAAATTACGTTTATTCTTAATAAAAAAAGCCTCGAAATCTCGAGGCAAATTTTTTATATTTCTATATCAAATTGAGTTAGAGATTTGAATTGCTGTAATCTCGCAATCACTTCATCCTTCTCTAGATGCACCATTCTTTCGGTTCCAAATCTTTCTACACAAAAGGAAGCGAGATTAGAACCATAAATTATAGCGTTTTTCATATTTTCGAAAGATACGTTTTCACTTTGCGTAATATATCCTGCAAATCCTCCTGCAAAGGTATCTCCGGCTCCTGTTGGATCAAAAACTTCTTCTAATGGTAGAGCTGGCGCAAAGAAAATTTGGTGATCGTGAAACAATAACGCTCCGTGTTCCCCTTTTTTGATAACCACATATTCTGGTCCCATTGCGTGAATTTTCACGGCTGCTTTCACCAAAGAATATTCGCCAGAAAGTTGTCTTGCTTCTTCATCATTGATTGTGATTACATCTACACGCTTAATCACGTCTAATAATTCTGGCAATGCGCAATCCATCCAAAAATTCATAGTGTCAAGAACTACTAATTTAGGCTTAACATCCATTTGGTCTAAAACACTGCTTTGTACTAATGGATGCAAGTTTCCTAGCATTACCACATCGGCAGTTTTGAAATTTTGAGGTACTTTTGGCTGAAAATCAGCTAACACATTCAACTCGGTTGCCAAAGTGTCTCTGGAGTTTAAATCATTGTGATACAATCCACTCCAAAAGAAGGTTTTCCCACCTTTAACAACTTCTAAACCTGAAATATCAATATTTTTATCAGTCAATAAATCTAAATATTCTTGAGGAAAATCATCGCCAACCACCGAAACAATGGCTGATTGAAGATTAAAATGTGAAGCTGAAAGTCCTATGTAAGTCCCTGCACCACCTAAGATTTTGTCTGTTTTGCCAAAAGGCGTTTCAATAGCGTCGAAAGCAACGGTTCCAACAATCAGTAATTTATTCATCTGAAGAGTTTCGAATTAAGCGGCAAAGATAGTTTATAAGTTTTAGAGTTGCAAAGTTTGGAAGTCTCAAAGTTATCACAAAAGTTTCTCCTCCTCTTTCTCATAAAAAACATCAACTGAAAGCTCTTTTTGGCTCGATGCAAAAACCGCTAATTCATCGCAACGCTCGTTTTGAGGATGATTGTTATGTCCTTTGATCCATTTGAAATCGACTTGGTGTTTTCTGTAAACCACAAGAAATCGTTTCCACAAATCGGGGTTTTTCTTGCCTGCAAAACCTTTTTTCTCCCAGCCAAAAACCCATTTCTTTAAAACGGAATCCACAACGTATTTTGAATCCGAAACTATCAGAACTTTCATATTGGGGTTTTTTAGTTTTTCGAGCCCCACAATTACGGCCAGTAATTCCATTCTATTATTGGTAGTATGACGAAACCCTTCGTAGAATTCTTTTTTGTGTGGCGTTCCCACGAGTTCCATCACAACACCATAACCGCCACGACCGGGATTACCTTTTGCAGCGCCATCAGTATATATGTGTACGTCGTGATTCAAAATGTGAGGTTAAAAGTTGGAAGTTAGAACATCTTCTACAACTGATGGAAAGTATTTTTGTTCCAGTTCGTGAATTTTTTCGGCTACAACTTCTGGAGTATCTGTAACTAAAAGGGTTACTTTTTTTTGAAAAATAATATTTCCTTCGTCATAATTTTCATTGACATAATGAATAGTAATTCCGGTTTCCTTTTCCTTATTTTCGACAATGGCTTTGTGCACGTTCATTCCATACATTCCTTTTCCGCCATATTTTGGCAACAAAGCGGGATGAATATTTATTATAGAATTGGGATAGGATTCGATGATGGTTTTGGGTAATTTTAATAAAAAACCAGCAAGAACTATCAAATCTGGGGCAATGGCAAGTATTTTTTGTAAGACTTTGCCTGAAAATAATTCCTCTTTTGAAAAAATCTCCGTTGGAATTTGAAAGTTTTTGGCCCTTTCAATCACTTTGGCATTTGGGTTGTTTGTAAACACAGAAACGACTGTTCCGGTGTTTGTGCTTTTAAAGTGTTTTATAATGTTTTCAGCATTAGTACCCGATCCAGAAGCGAAAATTACGATTTTCTTCATAACCAAATTGATTTCATTTATGCAAAAAAAAGAATAAAAAGTGATAATAAATAACTTTATAAAGTCTTTGTTAAATTTATTTTATAAATTAGCTGTCACATTTATTAACTAAATAGTTGTTTTAAAATAAAGTTTTTTATTTTTGCCAACAAATTAAATTTTAAAATTAAAGATTATGTCAGACATTGCATCAAGAGTAAAAGCGATTATCGTAGACAAATTAGGCGTTGACGAAAACGAAGTTGTAACAGAAGCTAGCTTCACTAATGATTTAGGAGCTGATTCATTAGACACAGTAGAACTTATCATGGAATTCGAAAAAGAATTTGATATTCAAATTCCAGACGATCAAGCTGAAAACATTGCTACCGTAGGTCAAGCGATTTCTTATATCGAAGAAGCTAAGAAATAATAAAAAAACACCCGATCTTTAAAATCTAAAATTTAGAAATTTCAAATTCCAAAAAAAATGGGATTTGTTTTTGAAAATTAGTTTTTTGAAAATCGGGTGCTATTATTTTTAAAACTAAATTTCGATTGAATTTCAATCAAAACAATATTTAAAATAAAATAACCCCATGTCTCTTTGTAGTAGTATTACAGATAAGAAAGCGTGGGTTTTATTTGTTGAAAATAGATAAAAACCTTAGGTTATGGTATTAAAGAGAGTTGTAGTAACTGGCTTAGGAGCGCTTACTCCTATAGGAAATAATATACAAGAATACTGGAATGGCCTTATTAACGGTGTTAGTGGCGCCGCGACAATAACTCATTATGATGCTTCAAAGCACAAAACCCAATTTGCTTGTGAAGTAAAAAACTTCAATGTTGAAGATTTCATAGACCGAAAAGAAGCCCGAAAAATGGATCGCTATGCACAATATGCGATAGTTACAGCTGAGGAAGCTGTAAAAGATGCTGGTTTCAATCTTGAAAAATTAGACAAAGACAGAGTGGGAGTTATTTGGGGTTCAGGAATTGGCGGATTAGAAACTTTTCAAAATGAAATGCTTGATTTTGCCAAAGGAGATGGAACACCTCGATTCAATCCTTTCTTCATACCAAAAATGATTGCCGATATTGCTGGTGGTCATATTTCAATTAAATACGGATTCAGAGGTCCAAACTTCACAACCGTTTCGGCTTGTGCTTCTTCTACAAATGCCATTATTGACGCCTTCAATTACATTCGACTAGGTCATGCTGATGCAATGGTAACTGGTGGTTCAGAAGCCGCAGTAACAATTGCAGGAATGGGTGGATTTAATGCCATGCACGCTTTATCTACAAGAAATGATGATCCAAAAACAGCTTCCAGACCTATGGACAAAGACCGTGATGGTTTTGTTTTAGGCGAAGGAGCAGGAGCTTTAATTCTTGAAGAATACGAACATGCCGTAGCTCGTGGCGCAAAAATATATTGCGAAATTGGTGGTGGTGGAATGTCTGCCGATGCGTATCATATCACAGCACCACATCCAGAAGGATTAGGTGCAAAAAATGTTATGTTAAATTGCTTAAGAGATGCGGGCTTAAGTCCTACAGATGTTGATGGTGTAAATATGCACGGAACATCAACGCCTCTTGGGGACATAGCCGAATCTAAAGCTATTCTGCACGTTTTTGGAGAACACGCTTACACCATGAATTTGAATTCTACCAAATCGATGACTGGTCATTTACTTGGAGCCGCTGGTGTAATAGAGACCATATCTTCTATACTTTCTATAAAATACGGAATTGTTCCGCCTACCATAAATCATTTTACGGATGACGAAAACATTGATCCTAAATTAAACTTCACTTTTAATGTAGCCCAAAAAAGAGATGTGAAAGTTTTGATGAGCAATACTTTTGGTTTTGGAGGTCATAATGCCTGCGTTTTAGTAAAAAAATTAGACATCTAATACTTAGAATGAGACTAATTAGAAAAATATTTTCAAAATCCCGTTCTCTTGAAGACGGGATTTTTTTTGATTCTATTAGCGAAATACTAGGATTTGTTCCTATTAATCTTGATTATTTCAAAAAAGCATTCACGCATCGCTCCTCTAATAAACAAGATGAAAAAGGAAATGCTTTTAGTTACGAACGATTAGAATTTCTTGGAGATGCAATGTTGAGCTCCGTAATTGCAGCTCATTTATTCAATAAAGTACCAGCAGGTGACGAAGGCTATTTGACCAAAATGCGGTCCAAAATTGTCAGTAGAGAACACCTGAACGAACTTGGGAAAGACCTAAATTTGGTTCGTTTCATAGACAGCAAAGTGCCTGTGCAACATTTTGGAGAAAATATTCACGGTAATGTTTTTGAATCTTTGGTTGGCGCCATTTATTTAGACCGAGGATATGAATATTGCGAAAAGTTTATTCAAAAAAGAGTCGTTAATCCTTATGTAGATATTGCCAGATTAGAAGGAAAAGTAATCAGCTACAAAAGCCTGTTGATTGAATGGTGTCAGAAAGAAAAAAAACAATTTCATTATGATATTTTTGAAGATAACGGAATTGATGGGCAACGCTTTTTTGGCGTAAAACTAAGCATCGACAATAAAGTTATTGCAAAAGCTAGAGCCACGTCAAAAAAGAAAGCAGAAGAAAAAGCCTCACAAAGAGCCTATTTTGCGTTTCAAAAAAAAATCGATGCTAAATAGCTGAATTTTCTTTAATTTACAACGTTTTCGTTTTTCAATTAGAAAAAACTTGCTTTTTTTGAAGTCAATGCTACAATAGAAATACTATATTTACACCTTATTTTTTCAATAAAATGGCTGTTCATAAATTAGATTTTGAAGATTTTGACGAAATTAATTATCAACTAGTGGCTATTCATACTTCATTAGAAGACTATAGACTAGCCTATTTTATCAATCAAAAACTGCCCATAAATTTAATAAGTAACAAGAATGAAATTCATATTAACATCAAAGAAGGAGAGACCAATTTCTCGAGATTTTATTATTATGATAAAGAAAAAGAAATTTCCTGGAATTTGATTCAAAACAAAAATGAAGTAATTCAACAGAAAAAAGAGAACAATCAAAATCTGTTTTCAAATTTAAATATGGAAGTGTCAACAAAAGTGTTTTTACTTCCTGAATTTAAAAAAGTGGATTATTTTTTAAAAATAGAAAACACAGAAGAAGTGATGGATATTAAAGAAATTCAGCTTCTATTGAATACAATTGAAAACATATCTACAGCCTATTCTGTAGATACACATAAAATAAAATCGAAAAATAATTTAATTTTTTAATATCAATGTCAACAAACAAAAAAACAAAAATTGTAGCCACTCTTGGGCCTGCATGTAGTACAAGAGAAATCATAAAGGATATGATTGACGCAGGTGTAAACGTGTTTAGAATCAATTTTTCGCATGCTGATTATAATGATGTAAAGGAAAGAATTGCAATTGTTAGACAACTTAACGAAGAGTTTGGTTATACCACAGCAATTTTGGGAGATTTACAAGGTCCAAAACTTCGCGTTGGAATTATGGAAGAAGGTGTGGTAGTAAATGATGGTGATTTAATTACGTTTACAACTGCCGAAGACATCATTGGAACTGCTAAAAAAGTCTTCATGAAGTATCAAAACTTTCCAAACGATGTGAATCCAGGAGAACGTATTTTGCTTGATGATGGTAAACTTATTTTTGAAATTATTGAAACCGACAAAAAAACGGAAGTTTTAGCTAAAGTAATTCAAGGCGGAGAATTGAAATCAAAAAAAGGAGTTAATCTTCCTAATACCAAAATATCACTTCCTGCTTTAACTGAAAAAGATATCGCCGATGCTATTTTTGCTATCGAACAAAAAGTAGATTGGATTGCACTTTCATTTGTAAAAACACCAAGAGATCTTCAGGACTTACAGGAATTAATAGCAAAACATTCTGATGAAAAAATTCCTATTATTGCCAAAATAGAAATGCCGGAAGCGTTAGTAAATATCGATAAAATTGTCGCTTATTGCGATGCCTTAATGGTAGCTCGTGGTGATTTAGGTGTGGAACTTCCTGCACAAGAAGTGCCATTAGTACAAAAAGAATTGATTCTTAGAGCCAAAACTGCTCGAATTCCAGTAATTGTGGCAACACAAATGATGGAAACTATGATTACTAGCTTGACACCAACTCGTGCCGAAGTAAATGATGTCGCTAACTCCGTAATGGATGGTGCCGATGCAGTTATGCTTTCTGGCGAAACGGCTGCTGGTCTTTATCCTGTTCAGGTTATCGAAAAAATGACTCAAATCATCGAAGCGGTTGAAGATTCTCCTCTTATTAAAGTGCCTCAAAATACACCACAGGTAAGAACAAACCGTTTTATCACCAAAACGATATGCCATCACGCAGCTCAAACTGCAAACATAATCGAAGCCAAAGCCATTTGTACGTTGACCAATAGTGGTTACACCGCTTTCCAAATTTCGGCTTGGAGACCGTCTGCTCATATTCTTGTTTTTACGTCTAATAAAAGAATCCTTACGCAACTCAATTTGTTGTGGGGTGTAAAATCTTATTTTTATGACAAAATGAGAAGTACCGACGACACTATTGCCGATGTAAATGAAATAGCTAGAGAACAAGGTTATGTAACCAAAGGAGATTATCTTATCAATTTGGCTGCAATGCCTTTAAAAGATAAAGGGATGGTAAATACCTTAAGAGTTTCTGAAATTTTATAACTCCGGAAAATCATAAACTTATTAATCCGCCTTTTTTTAAATATTAAAGGCGGATTTTTTATAGAATTTATTTTTTAATCTATCTTTGATAAAAATTAAACAAAAACAGTATGGCATTCGAATCGAAAAATCCGTTTTTAAACAATAAATCATTTTCGGCTACATCTGCATCAGCCGATAGCAAAGTGCATAACGCTACGCTTATTGATTACAACCAAGACATGACATTGTCAGGAACAATCAATAAAACTTTAATCTTATTTTTGTTGCTTACCGCATCAGCAATCGTTGTTTGGTGGATGACTTTTAACGGGATGAACCCAATGTTACCGACTATTGGTGGTGCCATCGTAGGATTAATTTTGGTTCTAATTGCCTCCTTTAAACCTCAATATTCGCCAGTTTTAGCACCAGGTTACGCTTTATTCGAAGGATTGTTTATTGGTGGAGTTTCAGCTATTTTCGAAGCTCAATATCCAGGAATTGTAATGCAAGCCGTAGGAGCCACATTTGTAACCTTTGCGGTATGTTTGGGATTGTATAAATTTAAAATTGTAAAAGTTACCGAACAATTCAAATCAGTTGTCGTAGCAGCAACTCTAGCTATCGCTACTTATTACTTGATTTCCTGGCTGTTTTCTATGTTTACCAGCTTTGTACCCGTACACTATGGCAATTCGATGATGAGCATTGGAATTAGTGTTTTTGTAATTGTAATTGCTGCTTTAAATTTGTTTTTAGACTTTGACCGAATGGAAAAAGGAGTAGAACAAAAAATGCCAAAATTCATGGAATGGTTCGCTGCTATGGGATTAATAATCACTTTGGTTTGGTTGTACATCGAGTTTTTAAGATTGCTATCTAAACTCAATCGAAAATAAGAATAAAAATTTTCAAGTTATAGAACCACACTTTCGAGTATGGTTTTTTTTAAAAAAGTTAACCCTTAAAAAGAGCTCTTTTTAAGGGTTAATTATTTATTATGAAGAAATCAAGCTAAAGTAAATAGTTGTTAATTGTCCCTAGTAAGCTTTAATTCTCCTGGCCCACCAGGCCCTTCAGGCGCTCCTTCTGGCATTATCATTGCAAGTTTGATAATATCCTTATCTAGTTTTCCATTAAACTTCGCCACATTCCCCATCAAATCAATTTCGTAATAGAATTCATTTTCGGTCACCTTCCCGTTATTTATATCCTGACTTCCCATCGGAGAGGATACGGTTCCGGTCAATTTTGTCCCATCTGCTTTAAAAGTAAATGACAAATCCATATTACCCTGTGGACTTTCCAAGGTTGTTTTCCATTTGCCACTTATCCCTTGTGCGTGGGATATGGTAAAAGCAAAAACGGCAATTAAAACTGTCAAAAATGATTTTTTCATAGTTATGTGTTTAAAATTTAATTGTTTAAAGATATATAAAAAAATAATTAAAATACTAATTCAATAGATGGATAGGGTAAATTTGCTAACGTTCAGAAGAGTTTTATCGACAAACACGAATTTATTGGTTTCCAAAGAGTAATCTTTTTTCTAAAACGCAAATTTCAACTGCACAACAACTTTCTAAAACGCAAATTTCAACTGCACAACAACCGTCTTTTTTTCTTCGGTGTTGAGATTGCTCAGGGAAATTCCCAATAATCTAACAGAGTCTTTCATTCGCTCCTGAAACAATAGCTCTTTTACCGTTTCTAGAATTAGTCCTTTGTCAGAGATAAAATAAGGTAATGTTTTGCTGCGGGTTTGCTGGGTAAAATCGCTGTATTTAATTTTTAAAGTAACCGTTTTACCTGCAATGTGGTGTTTTTTGAGTCGTTTTTCTAATGAAGTCGCTATTTTTTCCAACTGTTCCATCATAAAAATTTCGGATGATAAATTGACCTCAAAAGTATGTTCGGCAGCCACTGATTTTGTAATTCTATCTGATTTTACCTCACTGTTGTGAATGCCTCGCACAACATTATAATAAAAATTTCCTGATTTTCCGAAATGTTTTTCAAGGAATTCCAACGATTTACTTTTGAGTTCCAAACCTGTGAAAATACCCAATTGGTACATTTTTTCGGTGGTCACTTTTCCAACTCCATAAAATTTCCTAATGGGTAACACTTCCAAAAAAGAAAGAACCTCATCGGGATTGACCGTTTTTTGACCGTTGGGTTTATTGAAATCACTGGCAATTTTGGCTACAAATTTATTGACCGAAATTCCAGCTGAAGCTGTCAAACCCACTTCGTTAAGAATTCGTAATCGAATTTCTTGTGCTAACAAAGTGGCGCTAGGATTTCCCTTTTTGTTTATTGTAACATCCAGATAGGCTTCGTCAAGTGACAACGGCTCGACCAAATCGGTGTATTCGTGAAATATTTTCTGGATTTTCTGTGATATTTCTTTGTAGCGATCGAATCTAGGTCGGACAAAAATAATATCAGGACAATTTTTTTTGGCCAAAACCCCGCTAATAGCACTTCGGACACCAAATTTTCTAGCTTCATAACTGGCAGCTGCTACGACTCCACGATTTTCGGCACCGCCAACCGCAATGGGTTTTCCGCGCAAAGCAGGATTATCCATTTGCTCTACCGAAGCAAAAAAAGCATCCATATCGATGTGTATGATTTTTCTATTTGGAATTATTTCGGACATATTACAAATTTATGTAAAAACTATTAGCTTAAGATAGCCAAAGATTTTTTATACATTTGATAACGAAAATCTACAAAATATTTTTGAACACTTTCAATAATTACAAAATGATTGAAATAGAAAGAAAATTTCTCGTCAACTCGGATGCCTTCAAAAATGAAGCATTTACTCAAAATCGAATTTCACAGGGTTATTTGAGCTCTGTTCCCGGAAGGACGGTTCGTGTCCGCATAAAAGGAAATAAAGGATTCTTGACGATAAAAGGAGCCTCAAATGAGTCGGGCTTGTCGCGTTTTGAATGGGAAAAGGAAATTCCTGTAGATGAAGCTACAGCTTTATTGCAATTATGTGAGGAAGGCGTAATCGATAAAACCCGTTTTGAAGTAAAAATGGGGAATCACGTTTTTGAAATTGACGAATTTTATGGAGAAAATGAAGGCCTGATTATGGCCGAAATTGAATTGAATTCCGAAACCGAAGTTTTCGAAAAACCAAACTGGCTTGGAAAAGAAGTGACCAATGATATTCGGTATTATAATTCCTATTTAAGCAAGAATCCTTTTAAAAAATGGTAACGCTTATTTTTGAAGTATTTCCAAAGTTACTTTCATGTTTCCAGAGGATTTATTTCCCGTAATTTCCATAAATGCTTTCCTTGACAAGTCGATTTCTCTAGATCTTACAAATGGACCTCTGTCGGTAACTTCTACAATTACTGATTTATCGTTGGCTTCATTGGTGACTTTTACAATGGTTCCAAAGGGTAGTTTTTTGTGTGCTGCAGAAAATTTATTTTTATCGTATTTTTTTCCGCTTGCTGTTTTACGATTGTGGAATTTATCGGCATAATAGGAGGCGTGCGCATTTTTTTTATAAAGTTTAAATGTTCCTGTGCCTAGAAACAAACTGTCTATTATAACTTCCTGTTGATCGAAAAAAGATTTGTTTTTTTTGATAGTATCTAAAGCCAGCATTTTTTCGGTTTTTGCAATCGCTAACTTGTTTTTGGTTACGCTATCCTTATATTTTAAAGTCTTATTTTTTTCTTTATTCGACGTTTGCCCAATTACTATTCCAAGAAAAGCAATGGAGATAAAAAGTGTTAATGCTTTTCTACTCCAATTTATAAAATTACTTTTTTGGTGTTTTTGACTCTTTGATTGCATAATAAACTTTTAGTTAAACTCCATTTAGCAAAAACCATGCCTAGGTAAAAAAAGTCCTTTTCAGGACTTTTTATTTTTATTTAAAACCACAAATTCCAGGGAATTCTACTCAGGATGAGCACAAATC
>Ga0073904_10000173_pt1 | contig 43021 bp, 32 predicted proteins | sample KloWWTrecipitate_FD_66668 | JGI IMG/M metagenome (GOLD analysis project Ga0073904, IMG submission 66668) | Active sludge microbial communities from Klosterneuburg, Austria, studying microevolution and ecology of nitrifiers - Klosterneuburg... | ecosystem: Engineered > WWTP > Aerobic digester >... | reverse complement strand
CGCATTCACCATCAGGTCGCCGCCGGATTCGACGGTCGGGTTCTGTGGCAGGCCGCCGGTGGCGATGATGACGACATCAGGGGTGAGCGCTGACACCAGCTCGGTGTCTGCGAAGGTGTCCAGGCGGACCTCGACACCCAGCCGCTGCAGCTCGCTCATTCGCCAGTCGACCATGCCCAGCAGGTCGCGTCGACGTGGGTTGCGGGCGGCCAGCCGCAGTTGCCCTCCCGCCCACGGCATTGCCTCCAGCAGCGTGACAGTGTGACCACGCTCACCACAGACACGGGCGGCTTCCAGCCCACCCACGCCGGCTCCGATGATGACCACCCTCCTGCCGGTAGCGGCAGGCTCGATGATGTGCGGCATCGTGAGTTCGCGACCGGTTGCCGCGTTGTGGATGCACAGCGCCTCACCGGCCATGTAGATGCGGTCCAGGCAGTACGTGGCGCCGACACAGGGTCGGATGGTCGCCTCCTGCCCGGCCTCGATCTTGCGGACGAGGTACGGGTCGGCAAGGTGTGCGCGCGTCATACCGATCATGTCGACCTTGCCCTCACGAATCGCGTGACGCGCCGTTGCAACGTCGTCGATCTTGGCGGCATGGAAGACGGCCAGGCCGGTGCGCTCGCGGACCGTGCCGGCGAAGTCGAGGTGTGGCGCGGACGGCATCCCGTGGATGGGGATCACGTCGCTGAGCACTGCGTCATTGACGATGTTGCCGCGGATGACGTTGACGAAGTCGATCAGACCCTCGGCTGCGAGCTGCTGGAGGATGGTGATTCCCGTCGGCGTGTCGATGCCGTCGGGCCGTGATTCGTCGACGGCCATGCGCAGGCCCACCAGATGATCGTTGCCGACCCGCTCGCGAATCGCACGCAGCACTGCGAGGGGGAAGCGCATCCGGTTCTCGAAGCTGCCGCCCCACTCGTCGGTGCGTTGGTTGGTGGCGGGTGACCAGAATTGATCGAGGAGGTGCCCGTAGGCCTCGATCTCGATGCCATCCATGCCACCCTCGCGCATGCGCTCGGCGGCGTCCGCGTACTCGCCGATGATGCGGGCGATGTCCCACGCCTCGGCCTGCTTGGGGTGCGAGCGATGAGCGGGTTCGCGTAGGGGCGATGGTGCCACCACGGGCAGCCAATCGTCTTGCCCCCAGCCAGTGCGGCGACCGAGGTGGCTGATCTGGATCATGGCCGCGCACTCGTGTTCGTGGATCTCATCGGTCATTCGCCGGATCCAGGGCACGATTGCATCGTCGAACGCGTGGAGGTTGCCGAACGCTGGTGGGCTGTCCGGGCTGACCACTGCGGTGCCAGCGGTCATCGTCATCGCGAGACCGCCCTTGGCCTTCTCCACGTGGTACGCCCGGTAACGATCCTTGGGCATTCCGTCTTCGCTGTAGGCAGGCTCGTGAGATGTGCTGAGCACACGGTTCTTCAGCCGCAGGTGCTTCAGCTGGAACGGCTGTAACAGCGGATCGTCGATCATCGGTCGGTCAGTACCACTGGTCGGTCATCTCGGCTTTGCGGCGGGTGATGAAGTCCAGCAGCGCCTCGTTCACCGCGTCGTCCATCGGCGGCAGCTCGTAGTCGCCGAGGGTTTGTTGCACCTTCACCGCGGCACGTTGTTCGGCGGTGGATTCGCCGTTGTCTCGCCACTGCTCGAACGAGGAGTTGTCGCTCAGTGCGGGCTCGTAGAACGCGGTCTCGTAGTGACGCAGGGTGTGTTGTGAACCGAAGAAGTGCTTTCCGGGGCCAACCTCGGCAAAACCGTCGAGTGCGAACTGGTCGTCGTCCAGCGAGATTCCCCGCAGGTACGAGTGGGCGGCGCCGCAGAGGTCGAGGTCCATCATGAACTTCTCGTAGCCCATCGCCAGGCCGCCTTCCAGCCACCCCGCTGAGTGGAGGATGAAGTTGGCGCCGCAGAGCAGGGCCGACAACATACTGACGGCCGATTCCTGCATCGCCTGCCCATCTGGCACCTTCGATGACGTGAACGCACCCGAGCAGCGAAGGGGGAGGCCTACTCGGCGGGCGAGTTGGCCGACCACGAGCGAGCCGAGAGCTGGCTCGGGAGTACCGAAGGTCGGGCTGCCGCTGCGCAACGCCATCGACGACAGAAAGTTGCCGTAGATGACCGGCGCACCCGGCCGAATCAGTTGCGTCAGCGCAACACCGACCATCGTCTCGGCGTGTGCCTGGGCCACCGCCCCAGCCGTGGTGACCGGCCCCATCGCGCCACCGAGGATGAACGGAACGACGACGGCAGCCTGGTTGGCGGCCGCATACGTCTTCAACGCCCCGGTCATGGTGGCGTCCCACACCAGCGGCGAGTTCACATTGACGTTGCCGAGGATGGCGCAGTTGCTGTCGAGGAAGTCGGCGCCGAACGCGATGCGTGCCAACTCAATGCTGTCGGCTGCTCGTTCCGGTGCCGTGACCGAACCCATGAAGGCCTTGTCGCTGTATCGCAGGTGGGCGTACACCATGTCGAGGTGCCGCTTGTTGACGGGCACGTCGGTGGGCTCGCACACCGTGCCACCGGAGTGGTGCAGCCACGGGGTGGCGTACGCGAGCTTGACGAAGTTCTGGAAGTCGGTCAGCGTGCCGTAGCGGCGGCCACCGGGCAGGTCGCGCACGAACGGCGAGCCGTAGGTCGGCGCCAGCACCACGTTGTCGCCACCGATCTGCACGGATCGTGACGGGTTTCGTGCGTGCTGCGTGAACTCGCGTGGGGCCGTCGCGCAGAGCGCCCGCACGTGCCCGGCGTCGAAGCGGACTCGCACCCCGTCGACCGATGCGCCGGCGTCGCGAAACAGTCGTAGCGACTGTTCGTCGTCGTGGAACTCGATACCGACCTCGGCGAGCAGCTGGTCCGACTTCTGCTCGACGAGTGCGAGACCTTCCTCACCCAGCAGTTCGTAGGTCGGGATCTGACGCCGGATGAACGCGGGCCCCTGGCGATGCGCATCGGCGGCCCGCAGAGCGGCCCGGCCGGCGCGACCACCCGTTCGCGTGCGGGCTGGGTTCGCTTCGACCCCGGTCATGGTCGCCTACGTCTCGCTCGGCAGCGCCTGCAGGCGCGCCAACTCATCGGGTGGGATGTGGCAGCGAATGGTGTGACCCACCACGACCTCGACCGTGGGTGGCTCGGTGGTTTCGCAGAGACCCTCGATCGCCCGGTGACAGCGGGGGTGGAAGACACAGCCGCTGGGAGGGTTGGCCGGGCTGGGTATCTCGCCATCCAGTCGAATGCGGGCGTGCGTCTCCCCATCGACGCTGGGGACAGCAGAGATGAGTGCCTCGGTGTACGGGTGGTTCGGTCCCTCGAACAGGTCGGCGGTGGTTGCCACTTCCATGATGCGCCCGAGGTACATCACGGCGATTCGGTCGGCAAGGTAGCGGACCACGCCGAGGTCGTGGCTGATGAACACGTAACTGGTTCGTTGATCGCTCTGCAGCTCAGCGAGCAGGTTCAAGATGGCTGCCTGCACCGAAACGTCGAGTGCGGAGGTCGGCTCGTCGCAGACGACGATGCGAGGGTCGCCGGCGAACGCGCGGGCGATGGCGACGCGTTGCTTCAAACCTCCCGACAACTGCCGCGGCTTCATGTCGAGGTGGCGCGGGGACAATCGCAGGTGGTCCGCCAAAGCTGCCACCCGCTCGTTGGCGGCGGCCTTGTTCTTGCCCGTCAGCTTCTTCACCGAACGCAGCAGAATGTTGCGTACCGTCCACGATGCGTTGAGCGCAGAGTCGGGGTTCTGGAAGATGATCTGCATCGCCCGCTTGTCATCGGCCGAACGTTTGCCGACCCTCGAGGCGAGCTCGTGGTGATCCAGCGTCAGGCTGCTGCCCTCGTCGGGTGCGTGCACTCCCAGCAGGGCTTTGGCGAGAGTGCTCTTGCCGGATCCGGATTCACCGACGATGCCGAGCGTCTCGCCATCGGTGAGGGACAGGTCGACATCGACCAGCGCCGGCACATCGTGGCCCGCCTGACGGAAGGTCTTGGACACTCCCGAGATCTGCAGCACGGTGTCCGTGCCGGCGTCGCGCAGGGCGGTCGGAACGGGGGCATCGATCTCGGAGACCTTGTCCACGTGGTGGCAGCGGGTGAAGTGACCGACAGCCACCTCAACGATCGGTGCCACCTCGGTGCGACAGATCTCGTCCGCCAGCGGGCAGCGGTCGACGTAGACGCAGGTCGGCAGGTCGGCGCCCAGTACTGGGAGTGTGCCCGGGATTGTGGCCAGCGCGCTGTGGCTCTTGTGCATGCCGCGGCGGGGCAGCGACCTGAGTAGTCCAACGGTGTACGGGTGCTTGGGGGTGTCGAAGACCTCCTGCGAGTTGCCCTCCTCCACCATCTTGCCGGCGTACATGACGCCGACCCTGTCGCACATCGAGCGGATGACACCGAGGTTGTGCGCGATCAGCAAGATGGCCGCACCGGTTTCGTTGCGCAGGGTGCGAACCAAGTCGAGGACCTCGGCTTCGACGGTTGCATCGAGACCGGTCGTTGGTTCGTCGAGCACCAACAGTTTCGGGTCGCAGGCCAACGCCATCGCAATGACGACGCGCTGCAACATGCCGCCGGAAAGTTGATGCGGGAAGCGACCCATCACGCGGGCGGGGTCGGCGATCTGCACCTTGTTCAGAGCATCGAGCGCGCTCTGCTCGGCAGCCGAGCGGGATTGGCCGAGGATCGTGAACGACTCGATGAGCTGTTTGCCTATTTTGATGGTCGGGTTCAGGGCACTGCCCGGGTCCTGGTACACCATGGATGCCTTGTGCATCCTGAACTCGCGCAACTGCGAGCGATTCATCGACGTGATGTCGTCGCCGTCGACCAGAATCTGGCCGCCGGTGATGATGCCGTTGCGCGGCATGTAGCGCAGCGCGGCGTACGCCGTGGTGCTCTTACCGCAGCCCGACTCACCGACGAGCCCATAGGCCTCGCCGGGCTTGATCTCGAACGAGACGCCGCGCAGCACGGGGCGCTGTATCCCACGCACGATGTACGCGAGGTGCAGGTCTTTGACCTCCAGCGCCAAGGTCGACGTGGCAGGAAGAGTCGTGGTGGAAGTGCTCATCGTTCGTACACCGCCTGGATCGAGTCGGCTATCAGGTTGACGGCCACGACCAGCGTGGCAATGGCGATGGCGGGAAACGTCACTGGCCACCACTGGTCGGCCGGCAGCAGATCGCGGCCCTCGGCGATGGCCAGACCCCAGTCGGGCGATGGGCGTTGCAGGCCGACGCCGAGCAGGCTGAGCGTGGCGACCGTGAAGATGGAGTAGCCGATACGCACGGTGAACTCGACGATGATCGGCGCCGTGATGTTGGGCAGAATCTCGCGGGTCATGATGAACATGCTGGATTCGCCGCGCAGTTTCGCCGAGACGACGTAGTCGAGGTCGCGTTCGCCCATCACGGTGGCGCGAACGGTACGGGCCACGATGGGAGTGAACAGCAGCGCCACCACGTAGATGATGATGACGTTCCGCGAGCCGAAACTGATGGTGTCGAGTACCGCACTGTCCTTACTGAGGGTGAGGATGAAGAGGCCCACCATCACGACCGGCAGTGCGAGAAAGGCCTCGACGATGCGGCTGAGAACGTTGTCGACGACACCGCGGTAGTAGCCCATCAGCATCCCCAGAATGGTGCCGAAGACGATCGAGAGCACAGCGGCAACCGGCGCGACCGTCAGCAGGTCGCGCGCACCCATCATCACGCGCGAGAGAATGTCGCGGCCGATCTTGTCGGTGCCGAACCAGTGCGCACTGCTGGGTGGGCACGGTGCCCGGCCGCAGCTGAGGCCGTCGCGGTCCTTGAACGGATCGAACGGTGTGATGCGGTCGCCGAGCACGGCGCAGGTGGTCCAGAAGCCGGCGATGAACACACCAATGATGAAGCCCGGTCGGCGACGCAGCAGATGCCAGCGCTCGCGTCGGGCGGTCTTGCGTTCGGCCATGGAGGCCTCGAGCACGTTCGGAGTCGGCGGGGTATTCGGTGCCGGCGGTGTGGCGGTGTCGGTCATGACGACCCCAGTTCCAGACGGGCCCGTGGGTTGAGCCAGGCGATGAACAGATCGGCGAACAGCGTGGCGACCATGTAGACCAACGCCGAGATGATCACCGCGACCTGCAGTACCGGTAGGTCGCCCTGGGTGGATGCATCGAGCAACACACGCGAGAAACCCGGGTAGTTGTAGATGTACTCGACACCCAAGATGCCGCTGATGAGATAGCCCACCTGCACCGACATGACAGTGATCGTGGGAGCGACTGCGTTGCGCAACACATGGCGACGCATCACCTGTCCGCTGGAGAGGCCCTTCATGGACGCCGTGCGGACATAGTCCGAATCGAGCGCCTGAATTGTACCGGCGCGCATCATGCGAGCGATGTAGCCGAAGTAGGCGAGCGCCAGGGCGAACGCCGGGATCAGCAGGTATTGCAGTTGACCGAACAGCGACAGGCGCTCGGCGTTCGAACTGTAGACCGGAGCCAGCCAGCCCAGTTTGAGGCCAACGCCGACCGCCAGAAGGGCGCAGGTGACGAACTCGGGGATGGACGAGGCGGCCAAGCCGAACAGGACGATGAACCGGTCCGTCTTGCGATCACGGTACTTGGCGGCGATCAAGCCGCCTCCGATGGATATCGGGGTGGTGATGATCAACGCGAGGATGGCGATCTTGGCGGTCTTGCCGAGCGGGCTGCGCAAGTACTCCCACACGCCGAACTGCGGGTACTTCCACGAGTGACCGAAGTCGAACGTGAACAGCCCTTTGATCAACCGGAAGTACTGCGTGAGAAATGGGTCGTTGAGGCCATTGGCGATACGGAACTGGGCAACGGACGCCTGCGGTGCCTGAGCCCCCAGGATCAGGCGAGCGGAGTCACTCGGTAGGAACCACGTCATCAAGAAGACGATGGTTGCCAACAACCAGAGTGTGACGATGGAGAGCAATACTCGCTTGACGATGTATCGAAACATTGGCCGTCCTTCGCCGTGATGGCTGGGTTGTCGGAACGTGCGAACAGTCGAGAGGGGGCCGGCCGCAACCCGCGGCCAGCCCCCTCTCGCCCAGGCAGGTCAGGCCGTGGCGGCCTTCTGCAGCAATGTTTGTCCGAGTGCCGAGAACTCGACGCCGGTGAACCTCTTCGAGAAACCCGCCAGGAAGTTGTACCGATAGGCAACTGCCACCGGCACGTCCTCATTGGAGATGGCCTCGATCTTGCCGGACGCAGCTTTGCGACCCTCGAGTTCGGCAGTCGATTGGAAGTCCAGGATCGCCGCGTCGAGTTCCTTGTTCGAGTACTGCGAGCTGTTCCAGTCACCGCCGGTCCTGTACGCCTTCGTCAGGAAGACGTCGGGTGTGGGACGGTGGCCGTAGTCGACAATGCCCAATTCGGCAGAGCCGGCACACGGGTAGGTGACGCACCACTGCGTGCCGTAGAAGGTGGCGCCCGACTCGACGTTGAGCGTCAGGTCGAACCCAGCGTCGGCCAATTGCAACTGCAGCAATTCGGCAAGCTGGGGGATTTCCTGGAAATCAACGGCATTCAGCGTGGCCTTGATGCCGTCAGGGAAGCCCGCATCAGCCAGGAGCGCCTTGGCGGCATCGGTGTCGCGAACGCGCTGCTTGACTGCGTCGGGGTTGTAGTACGGCCACAGGTCGAAGACGACGTGGTCGTTGGCTACTTTGGCCTTTCCGGCGAACAGGGTCTGCACCAGTTCTTCGCGGTCGATGCCCAGAGCAAAAGCTTGACGGACGCGCTTGTCAGTGAACTGGCCCTCGTCGCACCCCATCCAAATTTCACGGTGGTTGGAGGCATCGATCTCGACAACGTTGAAGTTCGCATCGTTGAGCAGCGCATCGCCACCCACGACCGAGAACTGCTGAATGGCATCCACGGAGCCGGCGGACATGGCGGTGACCTGAGCGGCCAGATCCGAGAAGAACTGCATGTCGACCGACTCGAGTGCGAGGGCGCCGCCCCACCAGTTGTCGTTGCGCTTCCACTTGATGCCCACGTTGGGGTCGTACGTATCGAGGATCCAGGGTCCGGTGCCGGCGGGTGTCGCGTCGAGCGTGGAGCCCGCAGCGTAGTTGGCCGGTGTGATTGCGGACTGCGGGTTGAACAACGACACCAGGTAGGGGAGGCTGGCGTTGGGCGAGTCGAGTTTGATCACGATCGTCAAGTCGTCGGGGGCAGTCACGGCTCCCTCGACGAGGCGCTGTGTCGGACCATCGTCTCCCTGCGGGGGCGGTGCGTCGGGGTCGTCCTCGATGGGTAGCGCACCACCGAGAGCGTCGCCGGCCGCGGCGATGCGGACCATGGTGGCAACGACGTCGGCAGACGTGAAGGCGGTGCCATCGTGCCACTTGACGCCGTCACGGAGCTTGAACGTCCACTCGGTCGAGTCGGCATTCGCAGTCCACTCGGTAGCCAACATGGGGCCGATGTCGGCGCCATCAGGGCCGGTGAGGTACTCGAAGGACTGCGAGATCACGTTGTATGTGCCCAGGTCGACCATGGCGATCGGGTCGAGCGGGCTGGAAGGCTTGAGGATGGCAACGCGGATGGTGCCGCCGGCAACGGGCTCGCCACCGGTGCCACCAGGAGCGACAGTGGTGTCGCCGCCGACAACGGGGTTGGTGGTCTTCGTGTCGGCCTTGTCGTCGCCGCACGCCGCCATTATCACGCCGATGGCGGGGATCGCGAGACCGGCCCCAACGAGTTGACGACGAGTGAACTGGCCTCGTAACTGGAGACCGTGAGTAGCTTCGTTGTCCATGGATGCATTCCCCCTTGAATGAGCGACCCTGAAACAGTCGTGGTGCGAACCTAGTGCGACTGGTTTGGCAGGTCAACCGCTTCGGACCTATTCCTTGTACGAGTGCACCGTGAATTCCGGACAGAAGTGATGACCTGGGGGCCTACGAGGAGGGCACGAGCACTGCGTGAGTCGGGTGGGTGGCCACCAGCCCACGGTCGTAGGTGGCGACCAGGCATTCGTGTGCTGCTGACAGATGACAGAGGTAGGCGTCGGTGACCTGCCGGTGGCCGAGCACGCCGGTCAGCATGTCCTCGTAGAATGCAACGTCGTCCGGGCAGAAACGATGGCGTGCAAGGCCTGCGATTCGACGCAGCGCCGGGCCGACGGTTGCCGCCGCGTGTCCTTGCCGGAGAAGGTAGCGAACCAGCGCACCCTGGGTGATCGGGCAGGTGGCGAAGGGTTGTTCGTGGCTGGAAAGCCAGACACTGGCCGCCTGGTGGTGTACGTGATCTGGGTCGACCAGTGCGATCAGTACGTTGGCGTCGAGAAGGTACATCACAATTCATCGTCCAGCAGGTCTCGGACATCGTCGCTACTGACCGCATGTCCGGATGCCAGCAGGGGAAAGCCGGTTCGTGCGTCGACCTGCTCGACCCGAACCTGCCCGCCAAGGCCGCGTTTGATGAGATCGACGACAGCCGCGGACAACGTGCAACCACGATCTCGAGCAACTGATGTTGCGAGCGCGTGCAGATCGTCGGGAAGATCGATCGTCGTTCGCATGCTGATGATGCTACATCACTGCATCATGATGCGGCGATCGTCACGCACGCATGCGCAGACCCTGCGGGTCGAGCACCGGCTCGTGTTGCAAGGTCGCCGGGCGGCGGCGGCCGATGATTTCGATCTCGAACTCGTTGCCGTCCGTCGCCAGTTCGGCGGGGATGTAGCCCAATGCCAGCGAGACGCCGCTGAAGTGTGCGTAGCCGCCAGAAGTGATCCAGCCGACGACCTCATCACCGTTGGCGCCGCGGTGCCACACCGGCTCGTCGCCGAGCACGTCGGCGGGGGCTTCCGGGTCGACGTCGACCTTGAACATCACCAGCTTGCGCTTCGGGCCACCGGCAGCGATCTCGGCTTCCACGGCCTCGCGACCGATGAAGTCGTGGTCGAGCTTGAGTACCCGGTCCATACCTGCTTCGAGCGGTGTGTAGATGGGCCGGAACTCGCGGAACCAGGTGCCGAAGTTCTTCTCCAGGCGCATGGTGATCAGCGAGCGGAAGCCGAAAAGGCGCATGTCGAACTCGCGGCCCGCCTCCCAGATGAGGTCGAACAGATATCGCTGGTACTCGGGCTGCATCCAGATCTCGTAGCCCAGGTCGCCTGTGTACGTCATCCGCGACAGCCACACCGGCGCCATGCCGATGTCGACTCGGCGGAAGGCCATGAACGGGAAGTCCTTCGACGCCAGTGACGTGTCGGTCAGCTTCTGCAGCACGTCTCGCGAGCGGGGCCCTGCAATCGTCAGACCGACCATCGAAAGCGCGAGCACTTCGAAGCGGATCTCCGTGTTCTCCGGCAGATGCGCGAGAAACCACCGCGGGTGATGTACTTCGGCGGCCTGTGAGCCGAACAGGAAGAACTCGTCATCGCTGATCCGCGAGACGGAGAACTCACCCTCGATGCGGCCTTGCGGGTTCAGCATCGCGGTGAGGTTGGTTCGCCCGATCTTGGGCAGGCGATTGGTGAACAGTCCCTGCAGCCACTCGGCGGCTCCCGGCCCACTGACCTTGTACTTGGCGAAGTTCGATGCCTCGCTGAAGCCAACCCGCTCACGAACAGCCCGCGATTCTTGGGCCACGACCTCGAACGCGTTCGAGCGGTAGAAGGTGACGTTCTCGGTTGGTTCCATGCCGGGCTCCTGGAACCACAGCGGGTGTTCGAGGCCGAAGCCCGCCCCCCACACCGCGTTGTGATCGGTGAGACGGTCGTAAATGGGTGTGGTGTGCAGCGGGCGGGCAGCCGTGAGCTCTTCGTTGGGGAACGTGATGCGGAACCGACGGGAATAGTTCTCGCGCACCTTCGCATTGGTGTACGCAAGCGTCGCGTAATCGCCGTAGCGCGCCACGTCCATTCCCCAGATGTCGGCGCCGGGGTCGCCGTGCACCATCCAGTTCGCCAGTGAGAGGCCCACACCCCCACCCTGCGAGAGGCCGGCCATCACCGCATTGGCCATCCACATGCCACGCATGCCCTTGATCGGGCCGATCAGCGGGTTGCCATCGGGGCTGAAGGTGAACGGACCGTTGACGAACTTCTTGATGCCTGCTTTGCCGACGAGTGGGAAGTGCTCGAACGCCTTCTCCAGCTCTGGTGCGATGCGGTCGAGGTCGTGGGGGAGCAGTTGGAAGACGAAGTCCCATGGCGTCTCCTTCGGCGCCCACGGACGGTTGTCCTGTTCGTAGGTGCCCAGCAGGATGCTCTGACCCTCCTGGCGGGCGTAGATCTCGCCGGCGAAGTCGATCATGTGCGGCAACTCGCGGCCGCGAGTTGCGTTGTACTCGATGACTTCCGGCATCGGTTCGGTCATCAGGTAGTGATGCTCCATTGCGAGCACCGGCAGCTCAAGGCCGGCCATCCGGCCGACTTCGCGTGCCCACAGCCCGCCGGCATTGACCACGTGTTCGGCGTGGATGGTGTGGTCGCGGTCGGTGATCACGTCCCACGTGCCGTCCTGGCGTTGCTGAAGATCGGTCACCCAGGTGTCCGTGTAGACCCCGGCGCCACGGTTCTTCGCACAGATCGCGTAGGCGTGCGTGACGCCGTACGGGTCGACGCTGCCCTCGTCCTCGTCGTACAGGGCCCCGACGAAGAAGCGCTCCTCCAGCAGCGGGTTCAGTTCTTTGGCTTCCTTCATGGAGATGATTTCCATGTGCATGCCCAGGTAGCGGCCGCGTGCCTGCGCCATGCGCAACCAGTCGAGACGCTCGGGCGTGTCGGCCAGCTGAATGCCGCCGGGCAGGTGGATGCCGCAGTCCTGGCCGGATTCCTTCTCGATCTCCTTGTAGAGGTTGACCGTGTACTGCTGCAGGCGCGCCACGTTGGGGTCGCCGTTGAGCGTGTGCATTCCACCGGCCGCATGCCATGTGCTGCCAGCGGTGAGCTGCTTGCGTTCCAACAGCACGACATCGGTCCAACCCGCCTTGGTGAGGTGGTAGAGCACGCTCGCACCGACCACACCTCCGCCGACGACGACCACCTGTGCTGATGACTTCATTGCATTCCCCCTGTTGACATCTGTGTACGTCGTGTTCGTGGATGGATCAGTAGTCGGTGGCGACGCCACCCTCGGCGACACGACGGTCGACGAAGGCTCGTAGCTCGGCTTTGACCGCCGGGTCCATTGCCGGCGGCTCGTAGGCGTCCAGATACTGGGTGACGAGGCGTTCGACCTTTTGGTCCGCCGTCGGGCTACCTGCCTCCTGCCACGATTCGTAGTTGCGCCAGTCCGAGACGAGCGGCTTGTAGAACGCGTGGCGGAAGCGGTCTTGGGTGTGCTGCGTGCCGAAGAAGTGGCCACCAGGGCCGACCTCCTCGATGGTGTCGATGGCAAGTGTTTCGGCCGTGACTTCCACCGGCTCGAGCATCGCCGCGACCATTGCCAGCAGATCGGCGTCGAGCACCATCTTGCCCAGGCTGGCGTGCAAGCCGCCTTCCATCCACCCGGCACCGTGCATCAAGAAGTTGACCCCGCCCATGATGGCGCCCCACAGCGAAAAGACACTCTCGTAGGCGGCTTGCATGTCGAGGGCATTGGCCGCACACACGTTGCTGCTGCGGTAGGGGAAGCCGTAGCGGCGGGCCATCTGGCCGCCGATCATGGCTGTACGCACGTACTCGGGCGTCCCGAATGCCGGTGCGCCAGACTGCATGTCGACGTTGGAAGTGAAACCTCCGTACATCACCGGGGCCCCAGGGTTGATGGTCTGCACGAACGTGATGCCGCCGAGCGCCTCGGCGTTCTGCTGTGCAACTGCGCCGGCGAGCGTGATCGGGGCCATTGCGCCGGCGAGCGTGAACGGTGTGACGACGATGGGCTGATTGTGCGCAGCGAATTCCATCATCCCCTGCGCCATCGGCGAATCCAGACGGAGCGGCGAATTGGTGTTGACGACCGTCATCACCGACGGCTCACGATCGAGCGTGGCCATGTCGATATTGCGAGCGATGCGCACCATCTCGAGCACGTCACGGTTGCGTTGGCGACCGAGGCTGTAGCAGTGGATGCCCTTGTCGGTCAGCGTGAGAATGTCGTAGCTGGCTTCGAGGTGGCGGATGCTGTGGTGAATATCGACGGGCTCGACGGGGTAGCCGCCGATGTAGTGGACGATGTTCAACATCTGGGCGAGTTTGAGCAGATCTCGGAAGCCTTGGCGGTCGCCTGTGCGTCGAACGCCCTGACGGTCGATGTAGTGGGGGGCGCTGGCAACGGTGCTGAAGGTCATCCAACGTCCCCCGACGCGCATGTCGTGGGCGGGGTTCCAACTGTGCAGGGTGAACTCGCTGGGCGCCTTCGCAGCGGCTGTCTCGACCAACTCGCGTGGGAAACGAACACGATGGGTGGATTCGTCGACGTCGGCTCCGGCCTCGCGCATGATCGATCGCGACTCACCGTCGATGAACTCCATGCCGATGCGTTCGAGAATGGTGAGGCTTGCCTCGTGAATGGACTCCACCTCGTCAGCAGACAGAACCTCGGTGGGGTTCAGTCGCATGACGGGTTGCCGAAACGGCTCCTGGTAGGGCAGACGCGGCCCGCGATCCGACCGAGCACGTCCGCCGCGGCGGCCCTCGGAGTGGGCGCCGGCCGGACGGATTGCGGCCGGCTCGACGGGCTCTTGCTGCATGTCGGTCACGGACGGCGACACTACACGTTTGGAGGAATTCCTTGTACGGTCGTATCAGGAATTCTGGGTGGCGCGATCGCTCGCGGCCGCGCAGCTCGAAGAGCTCTTCGCCGGTACGGTCGTTCCGCTATCATGCCACCGACCGAGCCGGGCACGCGGCCGGTGAGTGGCTGGAGACGGAGTTGTCGAATGACGCTTCTCAGTTCAATACGATCGATCTGACGGTCGCGCCGTCCAGGTCAGCCGAATGGCCGACCATTGCGCTGCTGGGGTCGTTTTTCGCTACCTGGCTCTCGGTGGTGTGGCTGCACGAATCGATCCCATGGCCGCTACAGCTCATCGTTCTGGTCCCGCTCGGCGGTTTGTGGATGTCGCTGGGCCACGAACTGCTGCACGGACACCCCACGCGTTGGAACTGGGTCAACACGGCCATCGGATCACTTCCGCTGGCGCTGTGGCTGCCATTCGGCCGTTACAAGTCGTTGCACATCGAGCACCACCTGTCCGACCTCACCTCCCCGGAGGACGACCCGGAGTCGTTCTACGTGTCACCACCGGCATGGCAGCAGGCTGGTCCGTGGCGGCGTCGCTACTTCTTGTTCCTGCGCACGGTTCCTGGTCGACTCACGATCGGCGTACCGCGGGGCATTCTCCGCTTCTGGCGCCGCGAGATTCGCCTCGTCGGTCGAGGTGGCGTCGTGCGGCCCTGGCTGCTCCACATCGTGACTGCAGCAGCGCTGTGCTGGTGGCTCTTCGGAATCGTCGGTGTGGATCCGCTGGTGTATGTCGTGGGCTTCTGTCTGGGTGGTGCCTCGTGCACGCAACTGCGTTCGTTCATCGAGCATGCCGCCGTTGCTGAAGGAACCCGAAGCGCCGTGGTGAAGGCGAGCCCGCCGATGGCGTTGCTGTATCTCAACAACAATCTGCATCACACGCACCACACGGTGCCGCAGGCGGCGTGGTACAAGATCCCAGCGCTGCACCGAGAGTTGGGGTCTGATGATGTCGCCGCCAGGGGGGCGGGGTTGTACGCGGGTGGCTACCTCGAAGTGGTGCGAACGTACTTCTTTCATGCGTTCTGTCAGCCCGATCACCCGTTGTCGCCGGGGGCGCGGCCGCGTGGCTCGCGTGGCATCTCTTGAGCGAGGCACCTGTGTTGGTGTCGCTGGCGATGTATTCGTTCGAACCGCTGCGACCGGCGATCACATCGTTGTGGTCGACAGTTCGTCAGCATCTTGGTTGGGGTCCGCCAACGCTCGAGTGGGTGGTGCCACCTCCAGAAGTGTGGCGACACCCCGACCTGCTGCTGGCGCAGGCGTGCGGCTGGCCGCTGGTGAGTCAACTGGCGGATGAAGTCGCCGTCGTCGGCACGTTCGACTACGACGTACCCGGCGCGGCAGGGGGTCGGTACCAGTCAGTGTTGATCGGCCGCAGCGCGTCGACCCTCGACGACCTGCGGGTACGGCCGGCGGCGGTGGCTGCGATCAACTCGACCGAAAGCCTCTCGGGCTGGGTCAGCCTGCAGTGCGCGTGGGGCGGCGTGCCCCCCTCCATCGTCGAGGCCGGCTCGCACCTGGGCAGTGTTCGGGCCGTCGCCGAGGGTCGAGCCGACATCGCCTCGATCGATGCGGTGACGTGGGCATTGATTTCGTCGCTCGACCCGGTGCTGGTGAGCGAATTGTCGGTCCTGGGAGCGGGGCCGGTCGTGCCCTGTCTGCCGTTGGTCGTCCCACTGCGTCACCGCGGCCAGGTCGATGCTCTGCGGGTCGCATTCACCCTCGCGGTCGCCGACCCGAATGCGGTTGAGGCCTGTACTGCACTGCGCATCCGCGGCTTCGTACCGCTCGACCTCGACGACTACCAGTCCCTGCTGACGTTGCTGCCCCCCGCCTGATCGGGCGCGAATCTCAGTCCCATCCGTCCGTGTTTCGCGCCCGTGGGGGCTGAGGCGGCCAATGGTGTCCGGGTTTCGCGCCCAACCGGTTGCCGGCTAGCGCGGACCGAGGGCTTGCTGGATCGTGCTGGCGCACCTGGCCACGGCGGCTCGGGCTGTGGCCAGCGCGGTGTCGGTCAGGCGGAAGGACGGGCCGACGACACTGACGGCGGCGACGACCTTGCCGGTGCCGTCGTGCACGGGTGCGGAGACGGCGGTGATGCCGGGCTCGACGGCGTCGAGCCGAACAGCAACACCATCGGCATCGACCTTGCCGGCCAGCGCAGCACCGACGGCGGACGAGCGGCGGGTCACGCGCTGGCCAAGCCAGCTGACGTGACGTACCGCGTGAGAGCCGGGCTGGCTGGCTATGTAGACGGCATGGCGGCTGTCGACCACCTCGGCCAGGTACGCGGACTCGCCGGTCTCGACGGCCAGCGCGAGCAGGGCAGCCTCGGCGAGGCGGGGAAGCGTGGCGGTGGCGGCGAGGTTGCGGGCGATACGCAGGAGCTCGGGACCTGGCAGATAGCGACCCTGCGCGTTGCGACCGGCGAACCCAGCCGTTTCGAGCGACCGCAGCTGGCGAAGGGCGGTGCTGGGCGACAGGTCGACCGCTCGTGCTGCATCGGCCAGAGCGATGCCGTGAGTTCCCGCACCCCCGCTCTCGTTGGTGGCATGATCGGCAACGACTCGTAGCAACGCCAGTCCGCGATCGGTGGCGCGGGGTTGCGACGCTGGAGAGGCTTGCGGCATGTTTCACAGCATGACATACTGTGTCACACAATGAAAGGGCAGTGCGTCTGATGAACTCGAGTGTGGAAGTGCTCCTGGGAAGCCATGGGGTCGAACTGTCCGACGTGGTGGGTGTTGCCCGCTCCGGATCGAAGGCGACGCTGGCCGCTGAGGCGTTCACTGCGATGAGTCGTTCTGCGGCCCTGGTGGACGGCTTCGTGGAGGGCCACACACCCGTGTACGGCGTGACGACCGGGTTCGGTTCCCTGGCCAGCACCCTCATCCCCGCCGAGCGCACTGCAGAACTGCAGGTTGCGCTCGTTCGCTCCCACGCCGCCGGTATGGGTGACACCATCGAGATCGAAGTCGTTCGAGCAATGCTGTTCCTGCGTGCCCGCAGCTTGGCAATGGCGTTCTCCGGTGCGCGGCCCGAGATCGTGGAGCTGCAGTTGGCGATGCTGAACGCGGGAATCACCCCAGTGGTGCGTGAGCACGGTTCGTTGGGCGCCAGCGGCGACCTTGCGCCGCTCAGTCACTGTGCGCTGGCCGTCATCGGCGAGGGTGAAGTGTGGGCTGGCGGCGAGGCAGAGCCCACGGCCGTCGCCTTCCAGCGCGCCGGCCTCAGCCCTGTGCAGTTGCGAGCCAAGGAAGGCCTAGCGCTCATCAATGGCACCGACGGAATTCTGGGCATGCTGTGTCTCGCGCTGCACGACCTGGGCGAGCTGGCACGGCTGGCCGATTTGACTGCCGCGATGACCGTCGAGGGGCTTTTGGGCACGGATCGCGCGTTCGCTGCTGACCTGCAAGCGTTGCGGCCGCAGGTGGGTCAGGCTGTCAGCGCCCGCAACATGACCCGCCTCCTTGCCGGTTCTGCAATAGTCGCCAGCCACCGCGAGGGCGACTCGCGGGTGCAGGACGCCTACTCGCTGCGTTGTACACCGCAGGTGCACGGTGCAGCACTCGACACCATGGCGCACGCTCGCATGATCGCCGATCGTGAACTGCAGTCGGCCATCGACAACCCGATGATCCTCCCGGATGGACGTGTCGAGAGCTGCGGCAACTTCCATGGCGCGCCGGTCGGCTTCGTCTGCGACTTCCTGGCCATTGCCTCCAGCGAACTGTCTGCGATCGCCGAGCGCCGCACCGACCGGATGCTCGACGTCGCTCGCTCGCACGGCCTGCCGCCGTTCCTCTCGCCGGACGCCGGCGTCAACAGCGGCATGATGATCGCGCATTACACGCAGGTGTCGATGGCGCTGGAGAACCAGCGTCTGGCTGTGCCGGCCAGCACCCAGAGCATGCCCACCAGTGCCATGCAGGAGGATCACGTGTCGAATGGCTGGGCGGCGGCTCGCAAGCTGCGTCGTTCGGTGGCAAACCTGCGTCGTGTCCTTGCCGTCGAGCTGGTCTGCGCCGCCGCTGCCATCGATCTGCGCGGCCCGCTGCAGCCGGCTGCTGGCACCGGCGCGGCGCTGCGCGTGCTGCGCGACCGGGTCGCCGGCCCGGGGCCGGACCGCTGGCTGTCACCCGATCTCAGAACCGCTGAACTGCTGCTCGCCGATGGCAGCGTTCTCGCCGCGGTCGAATCCGCCGTCGGCCCCTTGGAGGTGTTGTGATGTCTGGTCCCCGCCCGGTGCACGCTGCTCGCGGTACCGACCTGAACTGTCTCGGTTGGCCGCAGGAGGCCGTGTATCGCATGATGCACAACAACCTCGACCCGGCGGTGGCCGAGCGCCCCGACGACCTCGTGGTGTACGGCGGCACCGGCCGCGCCGCTCGCAGCTGGGACGCGTTCGATGCGATGGCGCGCACGCTGACCACGCTGAAGGCCGACGAGACGATGCTGGTGCAGTCGGGCAAGCCGGTCGGCGTGTTCCGCACGCACGAATGGGCACCGCGTGTGCTGCTGGCCAACAGCAACCTGGTCCCCGAGTGGGGTAACTGGGACGAGTTCCGTCGACTGGAGGACATGGGCCTGACGATGTACGGCCAGATGACGGCCGGTTCATGGATCTACATCGGCACCCAGGGAATCCTGCAGGGCACGTACGAGTGTTTCGCCGAGATCGGTCGCCGCAAGTTCAACGGCTCGCTGGCCGGCACCATCACGCTGACGGCCGGCCTGGGAGGTATGGGCGGCGCACAGCCGTTGGCCGTGACGATGAACGACGGTGTTGCACTGTGCATCGACGTGGAGGCGTGGCGTGTGCAGCGCCGCCTCGAGCACCGCTACCTCGACGAGATCGCTGACTCGCTGGAGGATGCTGTCGCACGCTGCATCCGTGCTCGCGACGAGCGCCGTCCGCTGTCGGTTGGCCTGGTCGGCAACGCTGCAACGGTCGTGCAACAGCTGCTGGACATGGACTTTCCAGCCGACATCGTCACCGATCAGACGAGCGCTCACGACCCACTCAGTTATGTACCGGTCGACCTCACCCCCGAGGCGACGGCCGAGATGGCGCGCACCAACCCGCAGGAGCTCATCCGCCGCAGCCGCGAGAGCATGGCGATGCACTGCCGCGCGATGGTCGGGTTCATGGACAAGGGCAGCGAGGTGTTCGACTACGGCAACAGCCTGCGCGCCGAGGCGAAGCTGGGCGGGTTCGAGCGGGCGTTCGACTATCCGGGCTTCACCCCCGCATACATCCGCCCGCTGTTCTGCGAGGGCAAGGGACCGTTCCGCTGGGTGGCGCTCAGTGGCGACCCGGCCGACATCGCTGCCACCGACAGGGCAGTGCTGGAGGAGTTCCCGGACGACGAAGGTCTGCATCGCTGGATTCGAATGGCGGGGGAGAGGGTCGCGTTCCAGGGCCTGCCCGCCCGTATTTGCTGGCTGGGCTACGGCGAACGCAGTCGTCTGGGGCTGCGCTTCAACGAGATGGTGCGCAGTGGAGACCTCAAGGCGCCGATCGTGATCGGGCGCGACCACCTCGACTCGGGTTCGGTGGCGTCGCCGTACCGCGAGACCGAATCGATGATGGACGGTAGCGATGCCATTGCCGACTGGCCGCTGCTCAACGCGATGGTCAACACGTCCAGCGGCGCCACATGGGTCAGCATCCACCACGGTGGAGGCGTCGGCATCGGCCGCAGCATCCACGCCGGCATGGTCGCGCTGGCCGACGGCACGGACCTGGCCGCAGAGAAGTTGGAGCGTGTGCTCACCACCGACCCCGGAATGGGCGTCATCCGGCATGCCGACGCCGGCTACCAACGGGCCATCGACGTGGCCGATGAGCGCGGCGTTCGCATTCCCATGCGCGAGGGTTGAGCCGTGCCGGTTCGCGACATTCTTCACGTTGGCAATCCGTTGTTGCGCGAGCGGTCACGCGAGATCACCCGTGACGAACTCGCGTCGCCGAAGATGCAACAACTGATCGACGACCTGATCGACACGATGCATGCCGCCAACGGGGCCGGTATCGCTGCTCCGCAGGTGGGCGAGCTGGTGCGCGTCGCCACCATCGAGGTCACCGAGAACCCGCGGTACCCGTACAAACCACGCATCCCGCTCACCGTTGTGGTCAACCCCATCATCGAGCCGCTCGACGACGAGTTGGTGGAGGTCAACGAGGGCTGCCTGTCGGTCCCCAACATGCGCGGCAACGTGATGCGCAACGTGAATGTGCGCGTCCGGTGGATGGATCGTGACGGCGGGGAGCACGACGAGGTTCGTCGCGGTCTCACGGCGGGCACGTTCCAGCACGAGTGCGATCATCTCGACGGTCTGCTGTTTCTCGACCGGGTGCACGACACCCGCAGCCTCACCACCTGGGAGCAGTTCGAACGCTTTCATCGTGCGGAGTTCATCGACCGGATCACCGCCTTCGTTGCCCGAGTCGGCTCCTGAGTGGCGGGCTTCTGGTGTGAGTCGGCGTGGTTGGGTGGCGATGCAGCGACTGCCGACGTGCTGGTGACGACGGCAGGCGATCGCATCACCGAGGTCGTCGCCGGCGTGCCCTGCCCGGCAGGGGTGGCACGGCTCACGGGGCTGACGCTGCCGGGAATGGCGAATGCGCACAGCCACGCATTTCATCGGGCACTGCGCGGCCGCACGCAGGTGGGCACCGGTTCGTTCTGGACCTGGCGCGACCAGATGTACACAGCAGTGCAGCGATTGAACCCGGACTCGTACTTTCGGCTGGCACGGGCCGTGTACGGCGAGATGGCAATGGCCGGAATCACCTGCGTGGGTGAGTTCCACTACCTTCATCACGGAGCGGGTGGCGTTTCGTACGCCGACCCGAACGCGATGGGTGCCGCACTCGTCGCCGCGGCCAAAGAAGCGGGTGTTCGCATCACGCTGTTGGACACGTGCTACCTGCACGGTGGAATCGGCGTCGGACCGAACGAGACGCAGCAACGCTTCAGCGACCGCGACGCGTCGTCCTGGGGGGCTCGTGCCTCAGCTGCCGCCTCACTCGGGTCCGACACCGCGAAGGTCGGTGCCGCGATTCATTCCGTGCGTGCCGTCGATCCGGCAACCATCGAACTCGTTGCCGCGTGGGCGCGCTCGAGCGAGGCACCGCTGCATGCGCACGTCTCTGAGCAAAAAGGCGAGAACCAGCAGTGCATCGACGCCTACGGTCTGACACCGACGGCACTGCTCGCTGAGCGCGGTGCGCTCGGGCCACGGTTCACCGCGGTGCACGCCACTCACCTGGCCGGCTCGGACATCGGACTGTACGGCGTGCAGCGCTGCACCGTCTGTATGTGTCCCACAACCGAACGCGACCTCGCCGACGGCATCGGTCCTGCACTGGCGCTGCGCGACGCCGGTGCCCGACTTTCGCTCGGAACGGATTCGCACGCGGTGATCGACATGTTCGAAGAAGCGCGGGCGGTGGAACTCGACGAACGGCTGGCTGCCCAGGTACGCGGCAGCCATGACGCGCCCTCACTGCTGCGTGCAGCGACTGTCAATGGCCACGACAGTCTTGGTTGGGCAGACGCAGGTCGCATCGAGGTCGGCATGTTGGCCGACCTGGTTTCGGTGCGCATGGACAGCGTGCGCACTGCGGGCAGTTCGGCCACGACGGCCATCGAGTCGGTCGTGTTCGCAGCCGGGGCGTCGGATGTGCACCACGTCGTGTCCGGCGGAGTCGTGATCGTCGCCGACGGCCATCATCAGCGGATGGATGTCGCCGGTGAACTGGGTTCCTCCATCCGGGAAGTGATGGCCGAGACATGACCGTGCGCACGACCGTGCTCGACAACATCGGCCTGCTGGTGACCAATGATCACACGGTCGGGGAGGGTGCCCTAGGTCTGCTTCGCGACGCGTCCGTCGTCTTCGCCGGAGATCGAGTGGCATCCGTCGGAGCCGCCGGTCAGACGGCCGACGCGCGAATTGACGCTGCCGGTGCGTGCGTCATCCCCGGTTTCGTCGACAGCCACACGCACCTCGTATTCGCCGGCGATCGCGGCGACGAGTTCGCGGCCCGCATGGCAGGCCGGCCATATGAGGCCGGGGGTATTCGGACATCGGTCGCTGCCACCCGCGCCGCCTCCGACGAGCAGTTGACGCTGTTGACGGCGACGCGTCGCACGGAGGCCCGACGTGCAGGCATCACCACGCTGGAGATCAAGTCCGGTTACGGGCTCGACGCACACCACGAGGCGCGGTGTCTGGAGGTCGGTCAGCAGTTCACCGGCGACACCACGTTCCTCGGTGCGCATGTCGTGCCGCCCGAGTTCGAGGGTCGCACCGACGACTACGTGCACCACGTGTGTACGGACATGTTGGCCGCTGCCGCGCCCCACGCCCGCTGGATCGACGCCTTCTGCGAGGTCGGGGCATTCGATGTCGATCAGTCGCGAGCCGTTCTCGCGGCCGGCAAGGCAGCCGGGCTCGGGATGCGGCTGCACGCCAACCAGTTGGGCCACGGACCAGGGGTGCAGCTCGCAGTCGAGATGGGTTGTGCGTCGGCCGACCACTGCACGTACCTGTCCGACGATGACATCCAGGCGCTCTCGGGCAGCGAGACGGTTGCAACATTCCTGCCAGCAACAGACTTCAGTACGCGTCAGCCGTATCCGGACGCGAGGCGGGTCATCGATGCGGGCGTGTCAGTAGCGCTCGCCACCAACTGCAACCCGGGCAGCAGCTACACCACGTCGATGTCGTTCTGCCTGGCGCTGGCCGTCCGCGATCTGCGAATGAGCCCCGAAGAGGCACTGCTGGCGGCCACTGTCGGCGGAGCCAATGCTCTGCGGCGAACCGACGTGGGTCGTATCGCTGCCGGTTTCAGAGCCGACATGGTGGTGCTCGCTGCGCCCTCCTACACGCACTTCGTCTACCGACCAGGTGTCCCGCTGATCAGCGCAGTGATCGAGGCCGGGCATCTCACGTGAGCGTCATCAACAAGTCGTGGGCGTACCTTCGTCCACTCGTCCCGGGCACTGCTGTGGCGCTCCTGGTCGCGATGGTGGGCTACATCGTGCATTACAACGTCGATGTCATCTCGCCGCATGTCGTCGCTGTGTTCTGCGGCATTCTCGGCGCAACGTTCTTCCGCATCCCTGAGAGCTTGAAGCCGGGTCTGAAGTTCTGCGCGAAAAAGGTATTGCGGGCCGGCATCGTGCTGCTCGGTTTTCGCCTGTCGCTCTCCGAGTTGGGCAAGCTCGGCCCCAGGTCGTTGATTGCTGTCGTCGCGGTGGTGACAGCGACGTTCTTCGGCACACAGTGGCTCGCGCGCCGACTCGGTCTCACACGTTCACTTGGGCTGCTGATGGCTACCGGCTACAGCATCTGCGGTGCCTCCGCGATTGCAGCAGTCGAGCCGTTCGCCGATTCCAGCGAGGAGGAGGTGGCATATTCCATTGCGCTCGTGACGCTGTGCGGAACCCTTGCCATCTTCGTGCTGCCCGGCTTCGGAAGCTTGCTGGGGTTGTCGGTCAGTGAGTACGGCGCGTGGGTCGGCGCGTCCGTGCACGACGTGGGGCAGGTGGTTGCCGCGGCATCCAGCAGAGGGGAGGTGGCGCTGAAACTCGCCACCTTGGTGAAGCTGACCCGAGTGGCGATGCTTGCCCCGTTGCTCGCCGGCGTCGCGATCAACGCCCGCAGGCGTCAGGGCGAGGAGGCACTCGTCGGTGCCAAGCGTCCGCCGCTGCTGCCATTGTTCATCGTGTTGTTCCTGGCCGCCTCTGCCGTCACCTCCACGGGCGTGTTGTCTACGCATGTGCTTTCCGGCGTCAAGAACGCCGAGACCATCCTGCTGGGAATGGGTCTGGTCGGTCTCGGCAGCAATGTCGACCTGCGCAAGCTCCGCGCAGTTGGCGGGCGGCCACTCGGTCTGGCGCTGGGAAGCTGGGCACTCGTCGCCGTCGTCTCGCTGGGGGCGGTGAAACTGTCGGGTTTGTGAGGGGTGCAGTAGGGTGACCGCCCGTGGCCAGGACCCCTGATCTCGAGCGTCGTCAAGAACTGCTCGACAGCATCGTGGAGTACTTGGCGCAGAACGGCGTCTCGCAAGCCACCCTGCGGCCGATGGCCGCCTCGCTCGAGGTCAGCATCAACCGGCTGGTTCATCATTTCGGTTCGAAGGAAGAACTGTTGACCGCCGCACTCGCCCGATCCATCGAACGGCAGATCGCGCTGCAGGACATGTGGGTGTCCAGGTCGCCCCGGCTGACACAGGCAGAGTTGTACCGAAAGTGGTGGCGCTGGATGAACGCATCGTCGGCGAATCTTGCCCTCGTGCGCTTGAACTACGAGGCCGCCACCCTGGACACGAATGTGACGGGACTTGCCGGAGAGGTGCGGGCCGACCAGATCGGTGTGTGGCGTCACGACACCGAACTGCGTCTCGAGGCTGAAGGAATGCCGCGTGAGAGGGCAGAGGACGAGGCCTCACTCATCAAAGCCACGTTCACCGGCCTGGTGATGGACCTCTTCGCGACCGGCGACAAGAGGCGGTTGACGCGAGCGATGGATGTCTTTCTGGCGCGACTCACCGAAACGATCGCCTCGAACCAGCGATGAGCCAGCCGAACGTTCTGCTGCCCGCACTCGCCGGCCGGTTCGGAGACCATCGCGCCGCGATCTCGGTGGCGGGGGAGAGCCTTTCGTGGGCACAGCTCGCGGCTCGGGCCAACGGCACTGCCGCCCGACTGGTGGGTGCCGACGCTGTTGCAGTGGATGCCCGTCCCACTCTGGACACGGTGATCGCAATCGCAGCGGGCTTGTCCGCGGGTGTGCCGGTGGTGCCCGTTCCGCCGGATGCTGGGCCTGTGGAGCGCGCGCACATTGTTCGAGACTCGGGAGTGGTGGCAGTCCTCGGCGCGGCAGATTGGCCCGACGTGGTGTTGCCGCGCATTGCCCTGGCGGCGACGGGCGAACCGCTACCGGAACCGTCCATCGACGCCACGGCGCTCATCGTCTACACCTCCGGTACCACCGGTGCGCCCAAGGGAGTCGTGCTGTCACGGCGAGCAATTGCCGCTGGCCTCGACGGTCTCGCCGACGCGTGGGCGTGGACAACGGACGACACGCTGGTTCATGGCCTTCCGTTGTTCCACGTACATGGCCTGGTGCTCGGTGTCCTCGGTGCGCTGCGCGCCGGCTCGCGCCTGGTACACACGGGCCGCCCGACGCCGGGCGCGTATGCCGCTGCCGGCGGAAGTCTCTACTTCGGAGTGCCGACGGTGTGGGGCCGGGTCTGCGCCGAGCCGGAGGCGGCCAAGGCCCTCGCGGGTGCGCGACTACTGGTCTCGGGTAGCGCCCCACTGCCGGTACCCGTCTTCGAACAGCTGCGGTCGCTCACCGGTCATACGCCGGTCGAGCGCTACGGCATGACCGAGACGCTGATCACTCTCAGCACCCGCGCCGATGGCGAGCGACGTCCAGGTTGGGTGGGTCTGCCCATCGCCGGCGTGCGTACTCGGCTCGTGGAGGAGAACGGGGGGGTTGTCGAACACGACGGCGAGACCATCGGTGAGCTGCACGTCACCGGCACGACGCTGTTCGACGGCTACCTCGACCGGCCCGAGGCGACGAGTGCCGCGATGGACGGCGAGTGGTTCCGGACCGGGGACGCGGCGGTCATCGACGCGGGCGGGTTCCACCGGATCGTCGGCCGCCAGTCGATGGACATCATCAAGACCGGTGGCTACAAGGTGGGCGCAGGCGAAGTCGAGACGGCGCTGATGGGTCATCCATCCGTTGCTGAGGTAGCGGTCGTCGGGCTGCCCGATGACGACCTCGGTCAGCGCATCGTCGCCTACGTCGTGGGGAGCGACGTCGACTCGACGGCACTGATCGACCACGTCGCCAGCACCCTGTCGGTCCACAAGCGCCCTCGAGAGATCCGTGTCGTGGAGCAACTCCCCAGAAACGCCATGGGCAAGGTCCAAAAGAACCTCCTGGCCTAGCAAGCAGGTCGGCGTCAGGCGACGATGTTGACCATTCGGCCAGGGATCACGATGACCTTCTTCGGCGCGGCGCCGGCCAGCGCGGCCTGCACCTTCTCGTCGGCAAGGGCGATTGCCTGCACAGCGTCGGAATCGGCGTCGGCGGCGACCGTCACGCGGCTGCGTACCTTGCCGTTGACCTGCACCGGGTACTCCACGGTGTCGGCAACCAGCAGCGCCGGGTCTGCAACCGGGAACGGCTCGTAAGTCACCGATTCGGTGTGTCCAAGCTTCTGCCACAGCTCCTCGGCGGCATGCGGCGCCAGGGGAGCCAGCATCTTGACCAGCGGCTCGGCCATGTCGGCAGGGCAGCCACCCAGCTTGGTGAGATGGTTGTTGAATTCGATCAGCTTGGCGATGGCGGTGTTGAAGCGCAGGTTGTCCAGCTCCTCGCGGACACCGGAGATGGCGATGTGCAACTGGCGCACGGTCTCCTCGTCGGCATCGACGGGCAGCAGACGCAGATCACCGGTTGCTTCGTCGACGATGTTGCGCCACACGCGTTGCAGGAAGCGGTGCACGCCGACGACATCCTTGCTCTCCCACGGGCGTGAGGCATCGAGCGGGCCCATCGCCATCAGGTACAGACGCAGCGTGTCGGCGCCGTACTGAGCGCACATCTCATCGGGATCGATGGCGTTCTTCAGACTCTTGCCCATCTTGCCGTACTCGCGGGTGACGGGCTGGCCGTCGTAGGAGTACCCGCCATCGGCGGCGACCACGTCGGCGGCCTCCACGTACATGCCGCGCTCGTCGAGGTAGGCAGCGGCCAGGATGTAGCCCTGGTTGAACAGTCGGTGGAACGGCTCGCACGAGCTCACCAGGCCCAGGTCGAACAGCACCTTGTGCCAGAACCGGGCGTAGAGCAGGTGTAGCACTGCATGCTCCACACCTCCGACGTACAGGTCGGCGCCGCCGCAGCCGCCCTCGGTCTGTGGCCCCATCCAGTACGCCTCGTTGGCAGGGTCGACGAACGCTCGGTCGTTGGTGGGGTCGAGGTACCGCATCTCGTACCAGCAGCTGCCGGCCCATTGCGGCATGACGTTGGTGTCGCGCCGGTACGGCTGCAGCCCGTCGCCCAGATCGAGCTCGACGTTGACCCAGTCGGTCAGGCGATCCAGCGGGCTCTCCGGGTTGCTCATCGAATCATTGGGCTCGAACGTGCGCGGCGAGAACTGGTCGGTCTCGGGCAGGGCGACCGGCAGCATTTCGTCGGGCAGCCCGTGCGGGTTGCCGTCGGCGTCGTAGACGATGGGGAAGGGCTCACCCCAGTAGCGCTGACGGCTGAACAGCCAGTCGCGCAGCTTGTACGTGATGGTGGCCTCGCCGTGGCCGTGCGCCGACAACCACTCGTTCGTGAGGCGCTTTGCCTCGGCGACGGTGGCGACTCCGTCGAGGTTCAGCGACTCGTTGCTGCTGTTCGCATACGGCGCCTCGCCGACGAATGCGTCGGCCCACGTGTCGGTGTCGAGCGTGCGATCGGCAGGCTGCTGAATGGCAACGATGTCAAGGCCGAACTTGCGGGCGAACTCGAAGTCGCGCTGGTCGCCGGACGGGACGGCCATGATGGCCCCGGTGCCGTAGCCCATCAGCACGTAGTCCGCAATCCAGACGGGGATCTGTGATCCGCTGAGGGGATTGGTGGCGTACGAGCCGGTGAACACTCCGGTCTTCTCGCGGCCCTCGTTCTGGCGGTCGAAGTCGTCCTTCGCTGCGGCCTGCACTCGGTACTCGGAGACGGCTGCCGCTTGGTCGGCCGTGGTCAGTGTGTCGACCAGTGAGTGCTCGGGCGCCAGCACCATGAATGTTGCGCCGAACAGGGTGTCGGGCCGGGTGGTGAATACAGAAATGGGGCCGGCCTTCGAATCGAAGTGGACGAACGCGCCCTCGCTACGGCCGATCCAGTTCCGCTGCATCGACTTGATGGCTTCGGTCCAGTCCAGCAGGTCGAGATCGTCGATCAACCGGTCGGCGTAGGACGTGATGCGCATCATCCATTGGCGCATGTTCCGCTTGAAGACCGGGAAGTTGCCGCGGTCGCTGCGTCCGTCGGACGTGACTTCCTCGTTGGCAACGACGGTGCCCAAGCCCGGACACCAGTTCACAGGGGCGTTGCTGACGTAGGCGAGACGCCAGCCGTCCAGTTCCAGCCCACGATCGGCAGCGGACATCTCGGCCCAGGCGCGACCCGTGCCGTGGGCGCCGGACGGCTGACGGGTGCCGGCCTCGAACTCGGCGACCAGTTCGTCGATGCGACGAGCCTTCTTCATGTCGGGGTCGAACCAGGAGTTGAACACCTGCAGGAAGATCCACTGCGTCCAGCGGTAGTACTCGGGATCGGTGGTGCTGATACTGCGGCGCGGGTCGTGACTGAGGCCCAGCCGGCGCAACTGCGCACGAATGTTGGCGATGTTCTGGTTGGTGGTGATGGCCGGGTGCTGGCCGGTCTGCACTGCGAACTGCTCAGCGGGCAGACCGAAGGCATCGAAGCCCATCGTGTACAGCACGTTGTGGCCGGTCATTCGCTGGTACCGGGCATACATGTCGGTTGCGGTGAACCCCAGCGGGTGGCCCATGTGGAGCCCCGTGCCGCTCGGGTAGGGGAACATGTCGAGGATGAACTTCTTCGGTCGGGCAGCCCCGGTGTCATCGAAGAAGCGGCCGTCATCGGCCAGCGGGCCGTGCGGATTCGGCGTGTTGAACGTGCCCTCGGCCTCCCAACGGTCCTGCCAGCGGGCCTCGATTCCCTGGGCAAGCTCGCCGGTGTACCGAAACGGGTGTGTGTCGGTTGCGGCGCCGTCGGCGCGGGGCGCGTCGTCGGACGAGTTCGGGGTGTCGGTGGCGTTCATGGCGCTGCGATTCTACGAGCCACCGATCGAGTCGGCCCGTTCTTTCCCGTACTACCGTTACCGGTCATGCCTCCAAGTTTGCCCGAGACCGATTCGCCCGAGACCGATTCGATCGTCAACCGACTGATTGCCGCCACCAAGCACCAGACCGGTGTGCGGTTCGTCGGCAACAGCGTCATGCCTGGCGAGGGCGAGTCGTTCGTGCCCTGGGCACAGCTGCACGATGAGGCTCGTGTCGTGGGTGCGGCGCTGCAGGCGCGTGGGCTGGTCCCCGGCGACCACGTGGCGATCCTCGGCCCGACGTCGCGCTCGTTGATGACGATCATCCAGGGCTGCTGGCTGGCCGGCATCGCCAGCATGGTGCTACCACTGCCCATGCGGATGGGCTCGCTCGACGTGTTCGTCGAAACCACTCGCGCTCGAATTCGTCATGGTGACGCCAAGCTGATCCTGATCGACGACATGCTGGCGGCGTTCTACGAAGCCGGCCCGGACGACCCGCCGATCGAGCCGATGGCGGCCGTGATGCCCGGGTTCGCAGGTGTCCCCACGAGCGACGCGCTCGAATTGCCCGATCACGACCCTGAGCGGCTGGTCATCCTGCAATACACCAGCGGGTCCACCAGCGAACCCAAGGGCGTGATGATCCCCGACCGCGTGCTGCGCGCCAACCTCGATGCCTCGTGCGCCGCAGCCCAGCTGGACGTGGGTGAGGTGATGGTCAGCTGGTTGCCGCTGTATCACGACATGGGTCTGGTGGGCTTCCTCTCGCTGCCGATGACCGTGGGTGTCGACCTGGTGCAGGCGGCCCCGCAGGACTTCCTGGCGAAGCCCGGCAACTGGATGCAGTGGGTGAGCGACTGGGGTGGCACCGCTACCGCCGGCCCCAACTTCGCGTGGGTGCTGGCCACTCGTGCGCTCGGTCGTATGGAGGGCCTCGACCTGTCGCGACTGACGCTGGCGCTCAGCGGCGCCGAGCCCGTCGACCCGAACGCGGTGGAGGCCTTCGTGCGCGCCGCCGAGCCGTTCGGGTTCAAGCCGGGAAGTGTCTTTCCCGCGTTCGGAATGGCCGAGGTCGCCATCGGTGGCGCCTTTCCGCCACGGCACCGCGGCATGGTCACCGATTCCGTGGACCGTGAGTTCCTCGAGCGCGAGCGTGTCGCCAAGCCGCTACACCTTGCCGACGCGCACGAGGAACTCGACGTGCGTCGGCTGCCGCTGCTGGGTAAGGCCGTTCCCGGGCTGGAGATGAAGGTCGTACACCCCGACAGTTACGAGGAGGTGCCCGAACGCCACGTTGGTGAGTTGCTGCTGCGCGGCACCTCGGTGACGTCGGGCTATTACAAGCGGCCCGACGCGACGGCGGCGCTGTTTCGTGATGGCTGGCTGTGCACCGGCGACCTCGCCTACCTCGTCGACGGCGAACTGGTGCTCTGCGGGCGCATCAAGGACGTCATCATCGTCGGCGGCCGCAACGTGTTCCCCGAGGACATCGAGCGCGCCATTGCGGTCATCGACGGCGTGCGCGCCGGCAACGTCATCGCCTTCGGTGTCGAGGGCTACAAGGGCAAGGAGAGCGTGGTCGTGGTGTGCGAGGTACGCGCGACGGACGATGATGGCCTCGACGCAGTGCGCCATGCTGTGCATCAACGCACGCTCGACGTCTGCGGCCTACCTCCACGAGACGTGATGCTGGTGAAACCGGGAACACTGCCCAAGACCTCATCGGGCAAGCTGCAACGGGCGAAGTGCCGTGACCTGTACCTAGAAGAAGCATTGGAGATGGCATGAAAGTCGTCTATACCCCGGTTCATCTGTTGCATGATCCGCATGTCGAGTTCGAGACCTCGCAGGTGCACAGCCCGTTCGAGCACATCGGGCGGGCAGAGGCCATCCGCGAAACACTGGAAGCAGACAGCCGCTTCGAGTTCCTGTCCCCGACGGACTGGGGTGTCGCGCCGATCGAAGCGGTGCACAACCCCGATCTCGTGCGCTTTCTTTCCGAGGGATGGGCGCTGTACGCCGCCGAGCATCCTGGCGTGCGCGAGGTGGTTCCCGACGTTTTCTACCGGCCTGCGCTGCGCGACAAGATGGGCGAACGCGGCCAGCCGCAGGCCATCAATGGCCGCCTCGGGTACTGGTGCTTCGAGACCACCACGCCGCTCACCGAGACCACGTATGAGGCTGCCCGTGGCGCGGTCGATACGGCACTGACCACCGCGCAACTGGTGCTCGACGGCCAGCACGCTGCCTACGGACTGTGCCGCCCGCCCGGCCACCATGCCACGTCCGACATGTACGGCGGCTATTGCTTCTTCAACAACGCCGCCGTCGTTGCGAATCACGTGGCCTCCACCACCGGTTCGAAGGTCACCATCCTCGATGTCGACTATCACCACGGCAACGGCACTCAGCAGATCTTCTACGACCGTGACGACGTCCAGTACGTCTCGCTGCACGGTGACCCGGCACGGGCATATCCGTACTCGGTGGGCTTTGCTGACGAGACCGGCAGCGGTCGCGGCCTTGGTCACAACATCAACTACCCGATGCCGCTGCGCGCCGACGACGACCTGTACGTGTCGGCGCTGGCCGACGCCTGCGAACGCGTCGCCAGCTTCGGGCCATCGCTGCTCATCGTCTCGCTCGGGCTCGACACGTACATCACAGATCCGATCAGCGACCTCGCTGTCACCACCGATGGCATGCGCCGCAGTGGCGACGTCGTGCGCCAGCTCGGATTGCCGACCGTCGTGCTGCAAGAGGGCGGCTACGACGTCAACGCCCTGGGCGCCAACGTTCAGGCGTGGCTCAGTGGCCTGGGTGCGTAGGCGCTACTGCGCCAGTGGACCGGCCACGGCGGCCAGCAATGCGGCTCCGTACTGCTGCAGCTTCGCGGGCCCGATGCCCTTGATGGATGCCAACTCATCGAGAGAGGTGGGTTGCAGCGCGGCGATGGCGTGCAGTGCCGTGTCGGGTAGCACGGTGTAGGCAGGCTTCCCGGCGGCGAGGTGCAGCCTGACCGCACGGAGATCCTCGAACAGCCTGGCCTGGCTGGGGGAGAGGTTGTCGCCGGGTTTCGTCGCCATTGCCGTCGGCGGTCTCGGAGCCGACGTGCCCGTGGGTCTGCCACTGGTGACGGGTGCTCGTGGTTCCGTGCTGCAATCCATGATGAACGGCGAGGGCCGGTCAGAGGGCACCACCAGCACGTCACGCGAGGCGCGGGTGATTGCCACGTGGAACAAGCGACGTTCCTCCTCCTCATCCTCTGCCAGTCGATGGGGGAACTGCTCGACGTCGGCCTGGTGGACGATGACGAACGGCCACTCCTGTCCCTTCACACGGTGGACGGTGGCGAGCGTGACGCCATCGGACTGCCACTTGTTGGCCAGCGCCCCGCGCAGCCAACTCTCGAACTTCATCGGGTCGGGTTGCAGCGCGGCGAGCTGGGCGATGGCGATGAGGTCGTCGTTCTGCGCTGCCCGGTTCATGCCGTGGCGATGAGCGTCGAGTTTGGCAATGCTGTTGGCCAAGCCCATGCCGTCGCGCAACGCGGCCATTGCCTGGGCGGTGGTACCGCGACTGGCCACCAACCGCTGCAGCCGCTCGATGTCGGAGGCGAACTTCTCGACCGTGTCGGCGTCGCGCTCGGTCGTGATGCGGCCGACAAGTCGGCGCAGCCCGACCAGCGACGACTGCTCGCCCACCCACGTGGCGATGCGCGGATGCAGCGGGCGCGACGGGCGACGCAAGGCCTCGGCGATGTCGGATGCGGAGAAGTCGCCCTTCGCCGTTGCAATGCGCAACCAGGCCAGCGCTGCTCGGACCGCGGTGCGTTCCACGAACTCCAGCCCTACGCCGCCATTGGTAGGAATGCCAGCACCGCGAAGCGCGACCTGCACAGGCGCCAGTAACGAGTTGACCCGCGTGAGCACGGCGATCTCCGCTGCAGGCGAACCAGCAGCGATGGCGGTCGTGACGGCTTGCAGCGTGACGTCGACCGGGTCACCGGTGGCAGGGGCAACCATGAAACCGTCGCCAGTGGTGTCGAACGCGCGGATCACCTTCGCCACCCGTCGACGGTTGTGGCGCAGCAAGGTGTCGGCGGCGCGCACAATGCCTGCGGGGCAGCGGTAGTTGACCTCGAGCGGATGTTGGCCGGCACCGGGAAACAGATCACCGAACTCGATCAGCCATGCCGGGTCGGCGCCGTTGTAGCCGTAGATGGTCTGGTCATCGTCGCCGACGCCGAACACCGCTGCATCGGGACCAGCGAGCAGCCGCACCAGCAGCACGTGCGCCGGCGTCAGGTCTTGGAACTCGTCGACGAGGAGCAGCCGGCACGATCGTTGGGCGGTAGCGCGTGCCGCAGGGTCGCGCAGCAGCAGTTCGATGGCCTTGAAGATCTGCTCGTCGTAGTCCACTGCCCCGCTTCTGGCCAGGTGTTCTCGGTATCCGGCAAACGCATCGCCGAACCCGTTGACCTCGCCGTCGTAGATGCCTTCCACCTTTGCGGGGTCGATGAGGCCCAGACGGGCCAGCGAGAGCGCCTCCAGCCAGGTGGCCACCGGGTCGGCATTTCGGACCCGAGGGAACTTGACGAGGCGGCCGATGATGCGGCGCACCTCGGGCTCGTCGATGGTGTTGAACCGTTGCGGCTGGCGGGCGAACGGCGCGCTGCCGTTGATGACCGCGAGTGCAATGGCGTTGAGCGTGCGGATTTGCAGACCCGGAACGTCGGCGGTCCGTGCGGCGATCTCTTCCTGTGCTCGCTTGTTGAACGCGATGAGCGTGATGGCCGACGCAGGAATGCGCCACCGCTGCACGAGGTGGCGGGCACGCTCGGTGAGCACGCGGGTCTTGCCGGACCCTGCGGGTGCGATGATGCGGGCCGCCCCACCGTCGTGAGTGACTGCCGCCAACTGATCCGGAGCAAGGTCAGCATTCGTTGAATTGTCCAACGGTGTGCGCAGCGACCGATGCTCGATGGTCACGCGGTGCAGCACGGCCACGCCGTCGATGGCTGCCGTGAATCGTGGTGGCCCACCGTCGAGCCACGCACGTGTACCGTCCGGCAGCTCGACATCGCCACGACCGTCGGCGACCGGCTGAGCCCCGAGCGTGACAGCGATGGAGAGCAACGGCCATACGGGCTTGGCACGCATATCGACCGCGTTGCTGCGCACGAGATGGGCTACCTGCTCGCTGGTGAAACGAACCCTCGGGCCGATCGCGTGCGGTGGCAGGGTGGTGGAGAACGGCGTGGAGAGCTGCGCATCGACGGTGTCGGCAAGCTCGAAGACGTGCGAGATGCGCTGGGCCGCGGCATGTTGGAGCAGGGTGATGAGGTCGCCCTGGGTGGGGTCGATGGCCAGGCGCAGTGCGTCGGCCCATTCCGGGGGAGTGGCTTGCCCCGGCGACACGATGACGTTGCGCCCCAACCAGGCGGGCCCGCGGGTCAGATGGATTGCGGTGCCGCCCACCACCGTCGGGGGTGCCGGCACATCCTCGAAATCGGCGAAGGTGGAGGAGGGTGGGGACGTGACTTCCTCGCTGTCGACGATGTCGTCGCGCACAACTTCTTGGCCCGCGGTGCGCTGCCAACAGGCCTTGACCTCGTCGGCAGAGGGGTGCTCGCCGCCGCAGTAGACGCACGCGATGGCCCGTCGGCGGGGGTTGTCGTCGAACAAGCTCATCTGCTCACCCTATCGAACGAACGTTCTTGTCCAGGTCGCTGTCTGCAGCCCCGCCGCCGGGTGGTCAGGCGGACTTGAGGGCGTCGATGATGCCGGCCCAGCGCTCCGGGTCGGACTTGTAGGGGGCGTAGAAGCTGATGCGCTGAATCACATCGCCGTATCGACGGTGCAGCTCGGGCGCAATCTGTTCGGGCTCGCCGACGACTGCGAACGTGTTGAGGATCTCGTCGGTGATCAGGTTGCCCATCTCCACCCAGCCCCCCTGCTTCGAGAGCTTGTTCAGCTCTTCGTGCAATCCGTCCCAGCCGTGCAGTTCGAGTACTCCGCGGTACGCAGGGGTGCTGCCGTAGAACGCGATCTGCTGGCGAGTGCCGGCTGCGGCCGCCGCCAGTTCCTCCTCGTTGCTGCCGGTGACGACGAACGACGGCCCGATGATCTCGAAGCCGTCCATCGTCTTTGCGGCCTTGGCCCGCCCGCGCTCCAATGCGGGCAGCGTGACCTCCCGCAAATAGCGCTCGGTCGTGAAGCCGTGACAGAGGAAACCGTCGCACACTTCACCGGCGACCTCGGTCATCAGTTCGCCGACACCGGCCAGAAAGATCTTGGGCACACCGAAACCGGCCAGATCGGCACGGTCGGGTGTGAAGAACGGGGTCATCAGCGTGTGCGTGTAGAAGTCGCCACGGAACGCCAGGGGAGTGCCGTTCTCCCACGTGTCCCAGATGGCCCGAATGGCCATGATCATCTCGCGCATACGAGGCGCCGGATGGCTCCATTCCTGGCTGAAACGCTTGGTGATGTGCGGCTTGATCTGGCTGCCGAGACCGAGGACGAAGCGGCCCTTGGAGAACGACTGCAGGTCCCATCCAATGTTGGCAAGGGTCATCGGGTTGCGGGCGAATGCCACCGCGATCGAGGTACCCAGCTCCAGCTTCTCGGTGTGTTCCGCGGCGAGCAACAGCGGAAAGAACGGGTCGTGGCTGGTCTCGGCAGTCCACGCTCCGGAGTAGCCGGCGTCCTCGAGTTCCTTCGCCTGTGCGCCGGCGCGCTCCAGGTTGGTACCAATGCCACCGTCGACCTTCATCTGTCCTCCTGAGGTGTTCGTGGCGAGCGTAGTCAGTGACCGGCTGCCAGACAGAGGTGAGGTCGCTCAGGCTGCTGCGGTGCAGAGCCGCTGCGGTGCTGCGAGGGCGAGTCCGTGCATGAGGCCGAAGGCTCGCACTCGAGCGATGGTGGGCTGGGTGTCGTCACGGACGACGTCGATGGCCACGTGGTGAAACCCTTCGCAGTCGAGGATGTTGGCGACGCCGACTGCCACCGAGGCGTGCGAGGCGAAGCCATCGGCGGCGATGCTGTCAGCGAGTTCTGAGAGTTGGGAAGGGCTGTTGCGGAGGGATTCGAGGCTGCTCATACCATTGACGGTACGCCCGTTTGAGCATTCTATATAGCGATGATCTCTTGTGTTTGTCATCGCAAATGCTTATGATCAGCCGATGCTGAGAGACGTCGAAGTTCGACAGCTGCGAGCCCTGCAGGCTGTCGCAGAAGAGGGCTCGTTCGGGCGAGCCGCTGAGCGATTGGGCTTCACCCAGTCCGCCATCAGCCAGCAGATTGCTGCTCTCGAGCGTGCCGTGGGTGACAAGGTTTTCGACCGACCCGGTGGCCCCAGGCGCGTCGAGCTGACCCCCACCGGATCATTGGTGTTGGACTATGCGTCACGGCTGTTCGAGCAGATGCGAGTCGCCGAAGACGGGCTTCGCTCGCTGCGTGCCGGCGAGGTCGGCCGTCTCGTCGTCGGCTCGTTCCAGAGCATTTCCGTCAACGTCCTTCCGGCGGTGGTGGGCCGGCTGCGTACCGAACGCCCCGGCCTGTCGGTGCGGTGCGTGGAGGAGGACGAGAACGAAGATCTCATCGCTCAGCTCCTGTGCGATGAATTGGACCTCACGTTTCTCAGCGGCGAGCCCAGCCACGACTCGATCGAGGCCATCACGCTGCTGGTCGATCCCTTCGTCCTGGTGAGCCCTGCCGGTGCGGCAGCGCCGATAACCAACCCGGCGTTGCTGGGCGGAGTTGCGATGATCGGTCAGTCGCCCTGTGCCTGCCAATTATCCATCGACGATGCCCTGCGCGAATTCGGCGTGACACCCGACTATGTGTTTCGAACCAACGACAATGCTGCGGTGCAGGCAATGGTGCGAGCCGGTATGGGTCACGCGATCCTGCCGAACCTGGCGGTGGACCCCCACGACCCCGGGGTGGTCATCTCGATGATGGATCCGGCCATCCCGCCGCGTCTGCTGGTGCTCGCGCGACGTCGTGGTCGAACCTTGCCACCGGCTGCTGAACGCTTCACCGCGCTCGCGCTCGCAGTGTGCCGCGACCTGCAACTTCCGGAGTATCAACCTGTCGACGCCTAGCTGCAAAGTGATCAGCTGAGCCCGGGCAACCCCGGTTCACCGGCGCCGGGCTCTTGCTCACGCAGGAACTGTTCGAACTCGGCGGCCAGTTCGTCCCCACTCGGCATTTCGCTCATGGCCCGGTCGAGATCGAGCGATTGTTGTTCGGCCTGGTCGTAGAGCGACTCCAGCTGTCTCACCATTGCCTCGTGCTCGTCGTTGCCGCCGACCAACACGTTGATCCGCTGGTGCTGTATTTCGGCTTCGCTGGTCAGAGTGGAGGTGTCGATCGTGACGCCGGTGACTTCCTGCAGTCCGTCCAGCAGTGCCGCGGATGCCGCCGGGTAGCTCATTGCACTCACGTAGTGCGGCACCTGCACCCAGAGCCCGAGCGATGCGACACCCGCTTCGGTGAGTGCATGTTCCAGAACTGCGCTCATGCCGGCAGGCACGTCGACCGAGCTCTTCAAGTACGCGAGGTCGGCGATCACATCGGCCGACGGGGAGCTGCTCGAAAGACGCGCCGGACGAGTGTGCGGCGACGCGAACGGATATGAGCCCAGTGCCACCATTTGATACACGCCGAGCTGCAGTGCGAGTTGGGTGACTGCACTGGCGAACGCACGCCACTGCGAGTCCGGCTCGGGGCCCACCAGCGTCAGCACTGCGTGGCCCTTGCTGTCGGCACCTACCTTCAGCTGGATGTCGTTCCACACGAGTCGAGTGTTGACGCCCTCGCGAAGTTCCATCGTGGGGCGCCGAGCGCGGTAGTCGATGAACGTGTCGCCATCGAAGGTGGCCAGCGCCTTCGTTTCACATGCAGCGTCGAGGGCAGCCATCGCTGCCGCGGCGGCGCCACTGGCGTCGATCCAACCGTGCAGCTGGACGACCAAAACCGGCCGATCGAGGACAGGAATGTCGCCATGCAGCTCGTATCGAGGGTTCATGGGAGTTGCTCCAACATCTGCTCGGCAGCGGCGGCAGCGGCCTCGACCTGCAACTTGAACGGATCGAGTTCGGTGGCGTCGCGAGCGCCGAGTGCGCCACCGAGGTAACGGGCGTACACGCCCTCCAGAATGCAGGCCAGCTTCCAGTATGCGAATGACACGTAGAACGGCAGGTGGCTGAGGTCTCGTCCGCTGGCCTGTGCGTAGCGTTCGGCCAGCTCGGCCCGGTCGTAGAACCCGGGCGCAGTCGTTGCCGACCCCGTCCACGCAGACGCTGGGTCGTTGGGCCCGGTCCAGTACACCTGCAGGAGACCCAGGTCGGCGAGGGGATCACCGAGAGTGCAGATCTCCCAGTCGAGCACGGCGACCACGCGGCCGTCGTTGCCGACCATGCAGTTGTCCAGGCGGTAGTCGCCGTGGACGATGGTGGCCGGGCCCTGCTCGGGAATGCGCCGCAACAACTCGTCGTGCACTCGGTCGACCGCGGGCAGCGGCCGGGTCTGCTGCTGGTTCCACTGGCCGTACCAACGCTTCAACTGGCGGGCGATGTAGCCCTCGTGACGACTGAGGGTGTCGAGACCTGCGGCATGCAGGTCCACCGTGTGGATTGCTGCCATCGTGTCGACCAGTGACTCGCTGGCCACCCGACGGGCATCGTGTGTGAGGACCGCCTCGGCGACGGCCCGGTCGCGCAGCACGTGACCCTCGACGAAACCCATCACGTAGAACGGCGAACCGTTGACGGAGAGATCGTCGCAGAACCCGAGCGCCGGAGGAACGGGGACGGCGGAGTGTTGCAGCCCGCTGATGATGCGGTGCTCGCGGCCCATGTCGTGGGCGCTGGCCAGCACGTGACCCAGCGGTGGTCGTCGCAGGACGAAGTGCGTGCCATCAGCATCCGTGACCCGGAACGTCAGGTTGGAGTGGCCCCCCGCAATGACGTCGAACGTGAATGGGCCAACAGCGCCGCCGACGTTGGCTCGAAGCCACTCGCTGACGGCGGCCTCATCGATTCCCTGTACGGCGCTCATTGCGTCCGTACCGTACCGCCCTTCCCTGTTACGTGCGTCGTTGACCGGTATCGTGCCGTTCATGGCCATCGATGTCACCGACGCAACGTTCCAGACCGAAGTCATCGACCGCTCGCACACCGTGCCGGTGATCGTTGATCTGTGGGCGCCGTGGTGCGGCCCGTGCCGTACGCTCGGCCCCATCATCGAGAAGGTCGTCGAGGCCACCAACGGCAAGGTGGTGCTGGTCAAGGTCGACACCGACCAGAACCCTGCCATCTCGCAAGCATTCGACGTCCAGTCGATCCCGGCCGTCTACGCACTGAAGAACGGCGGCGTCGTGGACGGCTTCGTGGGTGCGCTGCCCGAGCACGTCATCCAGGAGTTCGTCGACTCATTGATGCCCACAGAGGGTGAGGACGCGCTGGCAGCTCTGATCAGCGAGGGCACCGAAGGCTCGTATCGCGCCGCGTTGGAGATCGAGCCGGGCAACGAGGACGCCATCGCTGGCCTTGCCCAGCTCTTGATCGCTCGCGGCGAGAACGAGCAGGCGCTGCAGTTCCTCGCACGTATCCCCGAGACGGACCGCACGCGTCACATCGCTGCGTCGGCACGCGTGCAGGTTGCGCCAGATGACGATCACGAGGCCACGTTGACCGCGCTGCTCGACCAGGTGAAGGCTGACGAAGCCGCCCGCCAGCAGTATGTCGACCTGCTCGAGCTGATGGGTCCTGACGACCCTCGCGTCGCCGTCTACCGCAAGAAGCTCACCGCGCGCCTGTTCTGAGCCTCACGAGGGTTGCTCACCCGAGCGCCCGAAGATGAGCACTCGGTACTCATGTGGTGGTCGACGGGACCTGGTCCACTCGATCCATGACACCAACGCGTACGTCTCGTCTCGCCACCGCTGCGACGGCCTCTTTGCTCTTGATGGCCGTTGCGCTCGTGTCGGGCTGCAAGGAATCGAGCGAGGCCATCGTGGAGCGGACGATTCCTGTACCTGACGTACTCGTCGGTGAGTGGCGTGTTGACAGCTTCATCACCGTCGGTGCACTCCGACCGGTGCCAGGGGACCTCGTCATCAGCATCCGGTTCTCAGGCGATCCGATGGTGGAGATCGAGACCGGCTGTAGTCAAGCGTCCGCGTTGGTCACCTTCCCATCCGATTCCACACTCCTGCTGAGCGAACTGACGGTGACTCCCTCGGGAGCATGCGTGACTGAAGCGGAGGCCGGTGGGGGCGCTCTGCTGGTCATCCTCGGCCACCCACTTTCCTGGGCCGTTCGCGATGGTCAACTGACGCTGTTGCCAACCGATGTCAGCGACTCGGGCGTGATCCTGAGCAGCGTTGCCCCCCAAAATTCGGGGTCGACGGAGAGCGTCGCAGCTCTGGTGGCAGTCGCGGCAGACCACAGAGTTCGAATGGCGAACGGTTTCGACACGCCGGACGCGGTGTCATCCGTCGCAATCCTCGACACGTTCGGCGTCGCTGACGCTGACGGGTTGCTCGACCCGGTACCCGGGCGTGTGTCCATTCCTGTGAACGTTCGCCGGGCGGTCGAGATGAAACTCGGGCCGATCACCGTGCGATGGGTATCCACCGCCTCGGACGTGGCAACCGAGCCGAGCGCGACGTGGGACGAACAGCCGCCGACAGCAATGCTCACCCTGACCGAACCGGTGGTCGACGGCGCGACGGCAACAGTCATCTCCGATCTCCGCTGTGGGCCCGGATGCGTGATCGGCGGCGGTGAAGCATTTGAACGCGGCGCTGACGGTTCGTGGGTAGCTGTTCGACAGATCGGCGCCCAATGGCAGTCGTGAACGTCGGTGCTCACCCGGTGCTGGCGAATCAAGGGCACGATCGCTCCTCGCGCCGTCTCCGCTAGGGTCACTCCGCGTGTCGGACGAGGAGCGCATGCTGCGCGTGGGAATGGTCAGCCCGTACAGCCTGTCGGTGCCCGGTGGCGTCCAGATGCAGGTGATGGGTCTGGCTCGCGAGCTGCGGCGAATGGGGTACGAGGTGCGGGTGCTGGGTCCGTGCGACGGGCCGCCGCCGGCGACCTTCGTCACTCCACTGGGCAACAGCTTGCCAACGTCGACCAACGGCTCGATCGCCCCGTTGGCACCGGACCCAGCCTGCGTGTTGCGCACCATGCGTGTGCTCTTCGAGGAACAGTTCGATGTGCTGCACCTCCACGAGCCCTTCGCCCCGGGGCCTCCGATGACGTCGATGCTGTTGCACCCAGCACCTGTGATCGCCACCTTCCACGCTGCCGGCGACAGCCCCAGCTACAAGTACGGAAACGCACCGATGAGGGCTGCCGCCAAGAACATCGCCCGGCGAATCGCAGTGTCGAAGGATGCACTGGCCCTGGTCCAAGAAGCCGTCCCGGGGGAGTACGAGGTGCTGTACAACGGGGTGGAGTTGCACGACTACAGGGCCGCCACGCCCTACCCGACCACCGGGCCGACCGTGTTCTTCTGTGGTCGCCACGAGGAACGCAAAGGTCTCGACGTCCTCCTGGCGGCCATGCCCCTGCTGGGTCCCGACGTGCAGTTGTGGGTTGCCAGTAACGGCCCCGATACCGATCGGCTGCGGACACGGACATCGGGCGACGATCGAATTCAATGGTTGGGTCGGCTCAGCGACGAGGAGAAGATCGCCCGGCTCAAGGGTGCAGACGTGTTCTGTGCACCCTCGCTGCACGGCGAGTCCTTTGGTGTCGTGCTCATCGAGGCAATGGCTGCGGGTACCTGCATCGTGGCCAGCGCACTCGACGGCTATCGCAACGTGGCCACCGATGATGTCGATTCACTTTTGGTTCCTCCCGGCGATGCGAATGCACTTGCCGCAGCGATCACGAAGGCGTTGCAGGACCCCGCGCTGAGCGCGCGACTGGTGGCCGCAGGCGACCGCCGGGCCGATGATTTCTCGATGGTTGCGCTCGCCACGGCCTACGCGGCGATGTACCGAGAGGTCGCAGCGCCGCCCAGCAGCACCCGCCGCCCGATGTCGCCGTGGCCGTTCATGTCGGGTCCGGTGTCACCCCGGCAGCGGCGTCGCACCCGTATGATGGCGCCATAACGGCGCAGCCCCACAGCGCCCCGACCCCTCGGAGTCACAACAATGGTGTGGATCATCCTTCTGGCTGTCGTAGCGCTACTCGCTGTCTACGGCATCGTCAGCTACAACAGCCTCATCCGCGGTCGCAACCAGGTGGAGAACGCCTGGTCACAGATCGACGTGCAGCTCAAGCGTCGTATCGACCTCATCCCCAACCTGGTAGAGACCGTCAAGGCCTACGCCGCCCACGAGAAGAGCACGTTGGAGGCGGTCATCAACGCCCGAAATGCCGCCATCGCGGCACCTGGCACCCCTGCCGGCCAAGCAGCTGCCGACAACCAGATGACTGGTGCCCTGCGCCAGATCTTCGCTCTCGGCGAGGCCTATCCCGACCTGAAGGCCAACCAGAACTTCCTTGCCCTGCAGGAGGAACTCAGCGCCACAGAAGGCCGCGTTGCGTACTCCCGCCAGTTCTACAACGACAGCGTGTTGGGCTACAACAACAAGCTGCAGGCGTTTCCGACCGTCTTCTTCGCTCGCCTGCTGAAGTTCGAAAAGCGCGAGTACTTCGAGACTGACGAGGCTGCCCGCGAGGTGCCCAAGGTCCAGTTCTAACCCGCCATGTTCGAACTCATTCGTGCAAACAAGCGGCGTAGCGTCGCGCTCATTGCCTCGTTCGTCCTGGTGCTGGTGCTGGTCGGTGCCGCGTTCGGGGTACTCATCGGCAACGGAATCGCCGGCACGCTGGTCGCCCTCGTCTTCTCCGCCATCATGGCCTTCGTCTCGTACTGGAAGGCCGATGCCATCGCGCTGAAGGTCAGCCGAGCACGTCCCGCCGACCCGGTCGAGTTCCAACGGCTGCACAACCTGGTGGAAGGCTTGTGCATCGCCAGTGGCCTACCCAAGCCCGGCATCTACATCGTCGACGACCCGGCACCCAATGCCTTTGCGACCGGTCGCGATCCGAAGCACGCCGCCATCGCCGTCACCACCGGCCTCTTGGAGAAGATGAACCGCGTCGAGTTGGAAGGCGTGCTCGCCCACGAGCTCTCCCACATTCGTAACTACGACATCCTGGTCAGCACTCTGGCGGTCACGCTGGTCGGCTCGATCGCGTTGCTCACCAATATCGGAATTCGCATGATGTGGTGGAACGGTGGTCGCGAACGCCGCGATGGCGATCACGGCAACAGCGGCAACGTCTTGGCCATCGTCGGCTTCGCGCTGCTCATCTTCGCACCCATCATCGCCAAGGCGATGCAGGCCACCATCAGCCGCAAGCGCGAGACG
>Ga0073904_10000169_pt1 | contig 43467 bp, 38 predicted proteins | sample KloWWTrecipitate_FD_66668 | JGI IMG/M metagenome (GOLD analysis project Ga0073904, IMG submission 66668) | Active sludge microbial communities from Klosterneuburg, Austria, studying microevolution and ecology of nitrifiers - Klosterneuburg... | ecosystem: Engineered > WWTP > Aerobic digester >... | reverse complement strand
CCGCGCAGGTCGAGATCCACCTCGGCCAACTCGAAGCCGTCGGTCGTGGCCACCAACGCCTCGACTCGCGGGTTGCGGCCTTCCACCTCCTGGGTCACCAGCCAGCACGTCGACGGGTGTGCACCGCGGCCGACACGCCCCCGCAACTGGTGCAACTGCGCGATGCCGAAGCGGTCGGCATCCACGATCACCATCACCGTTGCATTGGGCACGTCGACGCCAACCTCGATGACGGTCGTCGCGACCAACACGTCGAGAGCGCCGAGGCGGAAGGACTCCATCACGGATTCCTTCTCCGCCGATGGCATGCGCCCGTGCAGCAGCGCGATGCGCAGCCCCTTCAGTTCGTCGTGATGGAGGCGCTCGTACATCTCTTGTGCGCTGGCGACCTCCAGCTTCTCGCTCTCCTCGATGAGCGGACAGACCACGAACGCCTGACGACCCGCGGCAACCTCCTCGCGCACTGTTGCCCATGCGCCCTGCTCCATCAGTGGGCCGTTGGCCCACTTGGTCACTATCGGTGTGCGCCCGGGCGGAAGCTCGTCGAGCACGCTGACATCGAGATCGCCGTAGACCGTCATCGCCGCGGTCCGCGGAATCGGGGTGGCCGTCATCACCAGCACATCGGGTACGACGTCGCCGTCGCCCTTCGCCCGCAACGCAGCGCGCTGCTCGACCCCGAAGCGGTGTTGCTCGTCGACGACGACAACACCGAGACTGTGGAACTGGACGCCATCTTGGATCAGCGCATGCGTGCCGATCGCGATATCGACCGTGCCGTCGGCCAATCCGGCCAACACATCACGCCGGTCACTGCCGGTGATTCGATTGGCCAGCAGTTCCACGCGCAGCGGCCTGTCACCGAAGAGATTGCCGGGGTCTGGGACCGTGACCCCTTGCAGAAGCCGACGCACACCGGTTGCGTGCTGCTCTGCCAGCACTTCTGTGGGCGCCATCAACGCGCCCTGGTGACCACCCTGCACCGCCGTGAGCATCGCGCTGACGGCGACCAATGTCTTGCCCGACCCGACGTCGCCCTGGAGCAGCCGGTGCATCGGGTGCGGGCCGGCCAGGTCGGCCTCGATCTCGGCGATCGTTCGCTGTTGCGCGCCCGTCAGTTTGTAGGGCAGCGCGGCACGCAGCCGACCCACCAGCTCACCGTCGAGCGTGTGACGAATACCGCGCGAATCACGCTCGATGGCCCGCTTGCGCATCACCAACACCGTCTGCACCCGCAGCAACTCGTCGAACGCGAGGCGGCGGCGAGCGAGTTCCTTCTCCCCCATCGTCTCGGGAAGGTGGATGTCGTGCAGCGCCTTGTTGCGCGTGATCAAGCCCAGCCGCACCCGCACCGCTGAGGGCACGGGGTCGGCCAGCCCACGGGGTTCGCACCGCTTGAGCGCATCCTCCACCCAGCCGGCGATCTCCCACGTGCTGAGCGCAGCCTTCTCGCTCTGCGGATAGATCGGCACGATGCGGCCCGTCCGGTCGCCGATCATGTCGACGATCGGGTTCGTCATCTGCAGCCCACCACGAAACACTTCTGCCTTGCCGAACAGTGCGATCTGCAAGCCCTCACGCAGCTGCTTCTCGCGCCACGGTTGGTTGAAGAACACGACGTGGAAGCGTCCGCTGCCATCGCCGACAAGCGCTTCCACGATCGAGCGACGGTTGCGCCCCATGCGCTTGGTGACCGAACGGACGGCGACCAGCACGAGCGCTTCCTGCCCCGCCTTCAGATCACTGACGCGACATTCGTTGGTGCGATCGACCCATCGCCGCGGATATGTCGTGAGCAGATCGAGCACGTTCTCGACACCCACCTCGCGAAGCGACGCAAGCTTCTTGTCGCCAACGCCCTTCAGCCGATCGACACCGATCGCAGACAGTTCGCGAAGGGTGATCTCGCTCACTCGACGCCGAAGAGGTAGGGGTACAACGGTTGACCGCCACGATGCACTTCCACCTGTACGCCGGGGCGACTTTCTTCGAGCCATGCATGAATGACATCGGTATGACCACTGCTGGCATCGCGACCCTCGACGACCGTGACGATCTCGCGGCCAGGCTCGACCAGATGTTCGAGCAATGCGACAGTGGCACCGTCGAGCGTGCCGCTGACGACGACGATGCCGTCACCGCGAACGATGCCGATCCAGTCGCCCTCCTCGATGGGGCCGGCATCGCTGTTGGTGGCGCGCACGGCCTGCGTCACCTCGCCCGTGGCCATCGACTCCGCTGCCTGCGACATCTCCTCGGCGTTGACCACGGCATCGGCTTCCGGGTCGTACACCACCAGTGCAGCCAAGGCTTCGGGCATCGACTTACTCGGCACCACGAACACCGTCTTGCTGGTGAGCGCATCGAGCTGCTGTGCCACCGGGATGATGTTCTTGTTGTTGGGCAGCACCACGACCTGCTGCGCGTTGACCGCTTCGACTGCCGACAACAGCTCTGCGGTCGACGGGTTCAGTGTTTGACCACCGGTGACCACACCCTGCACACCGAGTGCAGCAAACAGCTCGGAAAGACCATCGCCACTGGAGACAGCAACGATCGCACACGTCACGGGCGGCAGGCCGGCGCCCGCCTTGGGCGCATGGCTGCCACCAAGGAGCGCCGCCTCACGATGTGCGTGCTCTTCGGCCATCTCCTCGAAGAGGTCGGTGACCCGGATCTGCTTCGGACGACCACCGAGGTCGATGGCCACCTCTATCGCCGCGCCGATGTCATTGGTGTGCACGTGGCAGTTCCAGATGCCGTCGCCACCGACGACCACGATGCTGTCGCCGATCTCGCCCCAGTCCTGCTTGAAGTTCTGGATCTTGCCGTCGTCCAGATGAAGGAAGTACATGACCTCGTAGCGCAGCTCGCTGACATCGACGCCGCCGTCGGTTGCACGGCGATGGGCGACCGCGTCGAGCTGCTCGGCGGAGGGGCCTGCGATGTCTTCGGGCTCAGGGATGGCCACGCCGTCAACCACGTGCAGCGCCGAATCCAACAGCAGCAAGAACCCTGCGCCACCCGCATCGACCACGCCCGCGTCCTTCAGGACCGGCAGCAGGTCTGGCGTGCTGTCGAGGGCAGCCTTCCCGGCAGCGCGAGCCGCTCGCAGTACCGCGACGAGTGACGCGCCATCGTGCGCAGCAGCCTGGGCGGCGTCTGCCGACTCGCGGACCACGGTGAGAATGGTGCCTTCGATGGGCTTGAGGACGGCCTGGTAGGCGGCGGTCGACGCGGCCTTCAAGGCGTCGGCGACCTTGCTGCCCGTGCCCTCGGTGACGTCCTTCATGGTGCTTGCCACGCCACGCAGGATCTGACTGAGGATGACCCCGCTATTGCCGCGGGCGCCCATCAGGCTGCCATGGCTGATGGCATCGCAGGTGGGGCCCATCGCTCGATCGGCGCCATCCATCTCGGCAACGACGGCGTCGAGCGTACGCGCCATGTTGGTGCCGGTGTCGCCGTCGGGCACGGGGTACACGTTGAGCTTGTTGATGCCGGGGGCATGCGCCTTCATCGCGTCGCGGAAGGTGATCACGGTGTCGCGCAGCGCATCAGCGCTGAAATGTTCCAGGGTCGGCACCTCGCAAGACTACTGACACGACCGATGACGGCACGCCCTGCCGAGATGGCTGCAACGGCTTGGCGGTTGCTGGACGATCGCTGGTAGCATCTCTGCGCTCGTAGATCGCTCGTGGAAGAAGTTACGTCATGGCAGCAGTATGTGAAGTGTGTGGCAAAGGCCCGAGCTGGGGCATGAATGTCTCGCACTCCCACCGTCGCACCAAGCGTCGTTGGAATCCGAACATCCAGCGGGTGCGCGCGCTCGTCAGCGGTTCGCCCAAGCGGCTCTATGTGTGCACCGGTTGCATCAAGAGCGGCAAGATCGTCAAGGCCGGCTGAGGCAACCCCGTGCAGGGTGTCATCAAGAGCTTCGATCCGGCGTCGGCTGACGGTGTCGTCATGTGCGACGCCGACATGGCCGACTACGACCTGGCCACCGATGCCCTCGCTGGTTCCATCTTCCGCATGCTGCGCCAGGGCCAGCGCGTGGTGTTCGATCTCGACGCGTCGGGCCGGGCAACTCGCCTTCGCCTCGGCAGCGAAGTCGACATGGACACGCCTGGAAGCGACTGAGCCCCCAGCAATCGACCGTAGAGATACAAACCATCTCGAAGAATCGTCCGGCCGCGAGGCCGGGCTTTTCTTGTTTTAGGGTCATGTTTGGCAGACTGAACACGAGCACGGCGCTGTGCCCTTTCCCCAAAGGAGAACCCTATGACTGGTACGACGAGCAACACTCGATTGCAGCAGTGGGTATCGGACTGGGCAGCCATTCTTCAGCCGTCCGACATCCACTGGTGCGACGGCAGTGCCGAGGAGTACGAACAGCTGGCACAGGGCCTTGTCGAGGCAGGCATCTTCACCAAGCTCGACGAGGCGAAGCGACCGAACAGCTACTGGGCACACAGCGACCCGGCCGACGTTGCTCGCGTGGAGGATCGCACCTTCATCTGCTCGGCGAAGCAGGTCGACGCCGGCCCCACCAACAACTGGCGCGACCCCGACGAGATGCGCGCCGAGATGTTGACGCTCTACACCGGCGCGATGAAGGGCCGCACGATGTACGTCGTGCCGTTCAGCATGGGCCCATTGGGTTCGCCCATCGCACACATCGGCGTGCAGCTCACCGACAGCGCCTACGTGGCGACCAACATGCGCATCATGACCCGTATGGGCCAAGGCGCCCTCGACGTGCTGGGTGACGGCGAGTGGGTGCCGTGTCTGCACTCCGTCGGCGCACCGCTCGAGCCGGGCCAGGCCGACAGCGCATGGCCGTGCAACCCGGACAACAAGTACATCGTTCACTTCCCCGATACCCGCGAAATCATGTCGTACGGCTCGGGTTACGGCGGCAACGCGTTGCTGGGCAAGAAGTGCTTCGCACTGCGCATCGCTTCGGTCATGGCCCGCGACGATGGCTGGCTGGCCGAGCACATGCTGATCCTCAAGCTCACCAACCCGGCCGGCGAGTCGAAGTTCATCGCCGCCGCGTTCCCCAGCGCCTGCGGCAAGACCAACCTGGCCATGCTCGTCCCCACCATTCCAGGCTGGAAGGCCGAGACCGTCGGCGACGACATCTGCTGGATGAAGCACGGCCCCGACGGCCGCCTCTATGCCATCAACCCCGAGGCCGGCTTCTTCGGCGTGGCCCCGGGCACCGGCTGGGACACCAACGCGAACGCGATGCACAGCCTGCACTCCAACAGCATCTTCACCAACACCGCGCTCACCTCCGACGGCGACGTGTGGTGGGAGGGCATGAGCAACGACAAGCCGGCTCACGCCACCGACTGGAAGGGCAATGCCTGGACACCGGAGAGCGGCGTGCCGGCCGCTCACCCCAACGCCCGTTTCACGGCACCGGCCTCGCAGTGCCCGTCGATCGCCGAAGAGTGGCAGGACCCGACGGGTGTGCCGATCAGCGCCATCTTGTTCGGTGGACGCCGCCGCACCACGGTGCCGTTGGTCAATGAGGCCTTCGACTGGAACCACGGCGTGTTCCTGGGTGCCACCATGGGTTCGGAAACCACGGCTGCCCAGCAGAGCGCTGCTGGCGTGTTGCGCTTCGACCCAATGGCCATGCTGCCGTTCTGCGGCTACAACATGGGCGACTACTTCGCACACTGGTTGTCCCTCGGTGCTGCGGCCGACGCCGCCAACCTGCCGAAGATCTTCTTCGTCAACTGGTTCCGCCGCGACGACAACGGCCGCTACCTGTGGCCAGGCTTCGGCGAGAACTCCCGCGTGCTCAAGTGGGTCTTCGAGCGCATCGACGGCACGGCCGACGCAGTGAAGACCGCCATCGGTTACCTGCCTGCCCCGGGCAGCCTCGATACCGACGGCCTCGACGTCAGCGACGCCGACATGGCCGCACTGCTCTCGGTGGATGTCGAGGGTTGGAAGGCTGCACTGCCACAGTTCGAGGCACACCTGGCCCAGTTCGGCGACCAGCTCCCCGCCGAGCTCACCCACCAGTTGCAGCGGCTCTCCGACGCCCTGTAGTCATTTCGGGCCAGCGACCTCTGAGTCGGCGCTGAGATGCGGTACTGCCGCAGATGAACGCCGACTCAGGGGGCGAGCAGCATTGCTCGGATGGCAAGACCCATGATGAAGAGGCTTCCGCCGGCGTACAGCAGGTAGAGGCGATGGCGCATCTGGATGCGATAGCTGTAGATGATCGCGATCGCGATGATGGCGAAGAAGCCGTAGAACGCGTGGAACTGCGGCAGCGGCACCTTGTACTTGCCGACCATGATCGCGCCGAGGAAGGCCTGCACGACAACCGTCACTTGGGCTGCGCCGATGAACCACCACAGTGCCCGACCGCGCACGGCCGTCCACCGGTGGGCGGCCAGCGCCCACAGCCCGGCGAGGGCGTTACTGATGACCACCACCCACGCCCAGGTCTCGTGGATGTCTCTGAATGTTGCCAACCCGCTGGCCATCATGCGCGAGAACCTATTCTCCGCAGCCGACGCCGCCCACGAACGACAAGATCACGTCAGCGTCATCGGTGCCGGTGAGCACACCACGCAGGCCTGCCTCGATCTGGAAGCTGGGCCCGGAGAACTCGTCTTCGGGGGCAATATTGACGGTGGGATAGGCGGCACGCAGTTCCGCAACTGACGAGCCGACACCAATACCGGCATCGGTGGCCAGACCATATGGCGAGATGTTGGCGCCGAACGCCGGCCCATACGTGTATGCGGCGAAGTGATCGATGGCGGTGAGGTCGTCGGTGAAGAACAGCGACAGGTCGTTCCAGTCGACGAAGCGGATCACGGTTCCCGGACATCCGATGCCATTTGCTGTGGCGTCGACCCATCCCGAGTCCGTGGTGGGGATACCGAGGATGGAATTCACGTAGTCGACAACCCCGTCGGCGTCAGCGTCGAACAGTGCGTCGCCCAGACCGGAGGCGGACAGCGGCAGCCCCTTGACCTTTGCGATCGTCGTTGTCGTTGCCGGGGGCATCGTCGTCGACGTGGTGGTGGTGGACGTGGTCGACGTGGTGGTCGGCGCGACAGTGGTCGTGGTTGCGGGGATGGTCGTCGTGGTAGTCGAAACCGTCGTGGTGCTGCCGGCGCTGCTGCTCTCGTCGCTGCAGCCCGCGGCGACGACCGCCATCATGCAGACCAGTCCCACCAGTGTTCGCCCTGACATCATCGACAGAGTCTGCCAGCACATCTACCGAATCAGGGTGTCAGCTTCGTGTCCACCCTCGACCAGGTGCAGCACACCGTCGACAACGTCGATGACCGTGACAGAACAATTGTCGAGACTGCGGATGACCATTCGGTCGTCGCCCAGAGCAGCCCCGATCACGGCATTGATGGCAACGAAGTGGCTGGCGACCACGGTGTCGTTGGGCCACGCCAGCACCGCCGCCGCCACACCATCACGAAAGGACGTGTACCGGGGACCCATTGCGGACCATGTGCCGGCCATCGCCAGTCGTAACCACTCGACACGGTCTGCCATGGCCACGCCCTCGGGCGATGGGATCTCGGCAACACCCGGCTCGATGCGCGGCGCCAGGTTCCACGCCGTTGCCAGACCGGCGGCAGTCTGCTGACATCGCAGCAAGGGGCTGGAGACCAGATCCAACGGGCCCAGCGGTGCAAGACGGGCGGTCATCTCGTCCGCCTGCTGACGGCCGAGCGCATCGAGGCCCGGGTCCGGGTCCGTGTTCCACCCAGCAGCAGCGCGACCGTGACGGACCAGGTAGACGCGAGTCACCGAAATTGCCCAATCATTCGAACAGCCAGCCGTCGCGCACAGGATGCGAAGCGTCTTTGCGGGTGTACCACTCGGTGCCGAACGCGATTGCGAACTGTTCGTCGGGCATGGAACTGAAGAAACCGGCGTCGGTGATCTGGCTCCTGTGACAACGAATCGACGCCCGCTTGACGTCGACGAAGGCACTGACATCGACCCGATGGGTCAACTCGGCCTCCGGCGTGCCGAACGGATTCCCGTCGTCGGCGGGCGCGTCCGGGTCCCAGTCGTCACCGTCGGGGCCGCTGGCCTGCCCCTGCTCGCGTGCCATGTCGAAGAAACGCTTCATCTCGTCGCGGTTCATCGTCGACTCGAACACCGCCGGCGTGCCCGCCAGCTCCGCCGCGCGATACCCCACCGTGTGGACCTTGATGTGGTCGGGGTGCCCGTAGTTGCCGTGCCAGTCGTACGTCGTCAACACATCGGCCGATTCCTCCGACAGGATTGCGGCCAATCTGCCGGCGGCCTCGTCCAGCGGCGCCTGCAGGAACGAGCGCGTGTTCTGGTTCTGCTCCCACCCGGTCATCCCACTGTCCATGTAGTCCAGCCACTCGAGGCGGTGAACACCCAGCGCAGCGACCGAGGCACGAGTCTCGGCGCGACGACGATCGACGAGTGTTTCCCCGTCAGCGAGATCGTCGGGCGATTCGCCGTAGTCGCCGTTGGTGGCAACCACCAATACGACCCGGTGGCCCTCAGCCACGGCACGAGCCATGGAGCCCCCGGTACTGATGCTCTCGTCGTCGGGGTGTGCGTGAAAACAGACCAGCGTGCCCATCAGGACGACGCTACAGCGCCACTTGCGACGAGCGACTCGATGCGATCGCTGTCGAAACCCCAGTCGGCCAGGATCTGACGTGAGTGCTGCCCAGCATGTGCCGGCGGCGAATCGATCTGGGGCACCGTGCGCGAGAAGCGCGGCGCTGGTGCCGGCTGCGTCGTCCCGGCAACCTCGACGAACGTGCCGCGAGCGACGTTGTGCGGGTGTTGCGCTGCCTCGCTCATCGTGAGCACCGGGGCGAAGCACACATCGGTGTGCTCCATCAGTGCACACCACTCGTCGCGCGTCTTGGTCAGCATCACGACGCGCAAGCGGTCCTTGAGGTGCGGCCACTGTGCCTTGTCCATCTGCTGCGCGAACTCGGCATCGCCGGCCAGGCCGGTGAGCCGCATCAACTCGGCGTAGAACTGCGGCTCGATGGAACCCAGCGACACGTGCTTGCCGTCGGCGCACTGGAACACGTCGTAGAAATGAGCACCGGTGTCCAGCAGGTTGGTACCGGGCGCGTTCTCGTCGAACATCCCGATCGTCTTCATCGCCCAGAACATGCTCATCAAGCTGGCCGCACCATCCACCATCGCAGTGTCGACCACCTGGCCCTGACCGCTGCGCTGAGTCTCCAGCAGGGCGCAGACCACACCGAAGGCCAAGAACATGCCGCCGCCGCCGAAGTCGCCGACCATGTTGAGCGGCGGTACCGGAATCTGACCGCCGCGACCGAAGTGGGCCAGCGAGCCGGCGAGCGCGATGTAGTTGATGTCGTGCCCGGCGGACTGGGCGTACGGGCCATCCTGCCCCCAACCCGTCATGCGACCGTAGACCAGCTTCGGGTTGCGGGCGAGACACACATCGGGGCCGATCCCGAGGCGCTCCATCACACCGGGCCGGAAGCCCTCGATCAGACCGTCGGCCTTGTCCACCAGGTCGAGCAGGGTCGCCACGCCCTCAGGGTTCTTCAGGTCGAGCGCGATGTTGCGTCGGCCGCGCAAGAGCACATCCCAGTGCGCCGTGTCGGGGGCCGACCCGCGCACGGACTGCGCCCGCTCGACGCGGATCACCTCGGCTCCCATGTCGGCCAACATCATGGCGGCGAACGGGCCGGGCCCGATGCCGGCGATTTCAATGATTCGATACCCAGTGAGCGGTCCAGACATGTCCGCTTTTCTAGTACGTCTCGCTGCGCGTGTCGCCATCGAGGGCATCAGGGTCGAACCGTCGCAACGACCTCCGCAGCAACGGGCACACAGGTACTATCGGGCAATGCGACACGTTGGGATTCGTGTACTGGTGGTTGCCGCGTTGGCCCTGGCGGCGTGCCGTACGCAGACCGAACAATCGCGCCAACTCGTGCCGCTACCGGGGGTCACCACCGCGTCCACCGTTCTCGCACCCACCACCACGGTCGACCTCACCGCGACCACCACCATCGTCGTTGATGCGACCTCCACGAGCGTGGCGGTGGCTGGGTGGCCGTTCGAAGGTTTCACGTCAGTGCTTCGAATGGGTGGTGAAGCCGCCAGAGGTAGCGGGTGTGGGGCCGACACCACCGTCGGGGAAGTCATTCCCGATGGGTGGTGGCTGGGGATCATCACCGCCGACGGGAACAGCCAGATGCAGGTCGACCTGGTGTGCGCATATCGCGGCACAGCTGCGCAGACGCTCATCGACGAGTGTCTGACAAGCGACGCGGCCGCAACCTGTACCGACTACTTCGACGAGTCGTTCTGGCCGGTGAACCGCAACGGCCGCCAGCGCACGGTGCCCAAATCATCGTCGCTCGTGACCGAAGCGGTGGACGACCTCTGCAACGTTGGGGCCGAGACCAGGGACGGCGGCATCACCGGCGAACTGGACTGGCTTCAGATCCAAGGCGGATCCGTCATCTACATCCGCCGCAGCTGCAACGAATGACCCTCGTCGCTGGCCGGGCTGAAGATTCGTCGGTTGTGCTGAGCAGCGGTTACACGCGAGACGTGTGGCTGAGGACCACGTCGGTGATCAGCGGCCATAGCGGCTCGGGCATGTCGTGGCCCATGTCGGCGACGAACAGCAGGTGGGCGCCGGGTACCAACTCCGCTGTGCGAAAGCCCGCCGATGGCGTGATCAGCTGATCGTCGCGGCCGTGAATGACGAGCGTGGGTACGTCCAACGCCTTGAGCCCCTCCGTGCGACTGCCGCTGGCATAGATCGCGGCCATCTGGCGAGGAGCACCTTCGGGATACGACGACCGGTCGTAGTCGCGAGCGGCAAGCTCCTTCGTGCGAGCTTCGTTGCGGTACTTCTTGGACTGCCAGACCATGTAGCGCGGCGAGGTCGCGATGTACTCCTCGCGGTTCGCAGCCGGCGGTGACATGATCGCGATCATCGCCTCCTCGGACGGCTGACCAACCTCGATCTCTCCAGGGGTGCTCATCACCGACGTCAGCGTCAGCACGCGGTCGGGGTGATCGATGGCGATGGTCTGTGCGATCATGCCGCCCATCGAGGCACCGAGGATGTGCGCCTTCTCGATCCCCAGCGCGTCGAGCAGCCCGACAGCATCATCGGCCATGTCGGACAACAGGTACGGCTGCGGCGGCGATTCGGTGCCGGTGAACGCGGCCGTCATCGCACCGGCCGGATCTGGCACCTGGCCGTCGAGTTTGGTGGACAGGCCACAGTCGCGGTTGTCGAAGCGGATCACGTAACGGCCACCGTCGGCGAGGAGCTGGCAGAACGCCGGCTCCCACGCCGTCATCTGCGCGGTGAAACCCATGATCAGTAGCAGCGCGGGGTCACCGGACGAGCCGAACGTGTCGTATTCGAGTTCCATACCGGTGTGGACGAGAGCGCGGGGCATACGCGCAGGCTACCTTCGTGACATGACTGTCTTCGGAGTCCATGTCGGACTGCAGCACACCACCGCTGCCGAGTTGCAGGATGTCTGGCGCCAGATCGAAGATCTCGGCTTTGGCTGGATCAGCGTGTGGGATCATTTCTACGGGGCCACCGGCAAACCCGATGATGCAGCGTGTCTAGAGGCTGTCGCGATGCACGCCGCGCTGGCCTGCACCACCAGCAAGGTCCGTGTCGGGTCCCTGGTGTACAGCATTGGCTATCGCCACCCCGCCGTACTGGCCAAGGCGATCACCACCATCGACCAACTCAGCGGCGGCCGTGCCGACATGGGCATCGGCGCCGGCTGGGCCAAGGTCGAATACGAGGCGTACGGCATCCCCTTCCCGCCTGCCAAGACCCGCCTCGACCAGTTGGAGGAAGGCATCCAGTGCCTTCGCGGCCTGCTGCACGACGACGTGACCAACTTCGAGGGGCAACACTTCACGCTGACGAACGCACGCAACGAGCCACGGCCCATCCAGTCGAAGCTGCCGATCTGGATCGGTGGTGGTGGCGAGAAGCGAACGCTGAAGATCGCTGCCAAGTACTCCGACGGCTGGAACGTCCCGTTCATCGCCCCGGATGTGTTCGCACACAAGAACGCCGTCCTCGACGAGCATTGTGCAGCCGTCGGCCGCGATCCCAAGGAGATCAAGCGCGCCATCAACGTCGGGCTGGCCTACACCGAGGAGAGCCTGCAACAGCAGTTCGGCGCGATCAGCGAGCAAGTTCGCCCGGGCGTGCTCACTGGCAGCCACGACGAGATCATGGACCGCATCGGGCAGTACGTCGAGGCAGGCGCCGATCAGGTGAACATTGCGCTGCGTGCCCCCTTCAATCTCGATGCAGCAGCGCGCTTCAGCGCTGCGCTGAGCTTGGTGTAGTGGTGACAATGGGTGTTCACGTTCTCGCTCCCGGCCGCGTCAATCTGATCGGCGATCACACCGACTACACCGGTGGCCTCGTGCTGCCGATGGCGATCGATCGCTACACGGAGATCAAGGGCAACCGCACGGCCGACCGGGTGCAACTGTCGTCGCTCGACGAGGAGCAACCGGTCGATCTGGCGCTGCACATCGAACGCCCTCAGGATGCCGAGCCGGCATGGGGCAAGTACGTGGCAGGGGTGATCTCCGAAATGCCGAATCCGCACGGGTTCCAAGGGCGCGTCACTACCGACATACCCATTGGCGCCGGTCTGTCCAGCAGCGCGGCACTCGAGATCGCTGTCGCTCTCGCAATCGGCTTCACAGGAACCCCACTGGAGTTGGCACAGCTCTGTCAGCGCGCCGAGAATCGTGCGTCAGGCGTCCCCAGCGGGATCATGGACCAACTGGCCATAGCTGCCGGGGTGGCCGGCCACGCGCTGCTCATCGACTGCAGCGACCTCACGGTGCAGCCGATTGCCATTCCACGTGGCGTGGAGATCGTGGTGCAGTTCATCGAGCACCGCACTCTCATCGGTAGTCCGTACGCGGAGCGCGTCGCCGAGTGCGCGGCTGCAGAACAGATCATTGGGCCGTTGCGCCACACCACTGCCGCACAGGCACGAACGATCACCGATCCGGTCGTGCGAGCGCGCGCCGTGCACGTCACCAGCGAGAACCGGCGGGTCATCGACTTTGCCGATGCCATCACCTCCGGCGACCTACGCGAGGCGGGCAGATTGATGGTGCAGAGCCACGCGAGTCTGCGCGATCTGTACAAGACGTCCACCCGCGCCATGGACGCGGCGGTCGCCGAAGTGTGCGCGATCCCTGGGGTGTTCGGCGCTCGGATGACGGGCGGAGGGTTCGGGGGTTGCCTCGTCGCGCTCACCGAACCGGGAGCACTGAACGAAGGTTGGGTCGTGCGTGCGGTGGCGGGCGCTTCGATCTCGGTCACTTCGTGAGCGTTTGCTACTGAGCGGTACTCTGGCCGCAGTCAACGGCGGTGGGAGAACTGGATGAGCGTCGAACTTCTGGCAGACGGGCTGCACTTCGGCGAAGGCCCGCGATGGCACCAGGGCAAGTTGTGGTTCAGCGACTTCTTCGACCATGCGGTGAAAACGGTGGACCTCGCCGGCACAGTTGAAACGAAGGTACCGGTGGCCGGGCGGCCCAGCGGGCTGGGGTGGCTACCCGATGGACGGATGCTCATCGTGTCCATGACAGACCGCCTGCTCCTTCGCCTCGAGCCCGACGCCATGGTCGTGGTGCACGCCGATCTGTCAGAGATCGCGACGTTTCACTGCAACGACATGATCGTCGACGAGGTCGGCCGCGCCTACGTCGGCAACTTCGGGTTCGACCTCGATGCGGCGGAGACCTCCGGCGACTTCGCCGGTGCCCTGGCCGCCTACGAGGGCGCCACGATCGCCCGCGTCGATCCCGACGGCAGCGTGCACGCGGCTGCTACCGGACTTCGTTTCCCGAACGGCAGCGTGCTCACTCCCGACGGCCGCACGATGATCGTGGCCGAGAGCATGGCTCGCCGCCTCAGTGCGTTCGACGTCGCCGCGGACGGCGTGTTGACGAACCAGCGCGTCTGGGCCGAAACGGGCAGACATGTCCCCGATGGCATCTGTCTGGACGATGAAGGGGCAGTGTGGATCGCCGACGCAAGTGGTCCGCACTGCGTACGAATCCGTGAAGGTGGAGACGTCCTGGCGGTCGTCGACACAGGGCAGCGCTGCTTTGCCTGCATGCTCGGCGGCGAGGACGGCCGCACCCTGTTCATGATCACGGCGCAGTATTCATTGGCCGCCGAGGCCAGCGTGCACCGCAGCGGGAAGATCCTCACGACACGGGTCGCCGCAGGCCACGCCGGGCGGCCCTAGCCACACGAGCGTCAGCCGAGCAGTTTCGCCTTCTGAGCGGCGAACTCCTCGTCTGTGATGGTGCCGCGCTGCAGCAAGCCCTCCAGTCGCTCCAACTGGTCCGCCACGTCGGTACCGGCGACCACTGCCGGCCCCCTGTAACCCGCACGTTGCTGCACCAGCGTCTCGACCTGCGCGTGCACCAGGTTCTGCACCTTGTCCGGGTGGCGGATGTCGGTGAAGCGCTGCTGGCCGTCCTCGCCACCCGACTCGATGAGCAGGTCGCCGGCGCCCAAGATCCGCTCGAACACGCCCTGATTGAAGTTGACGTTGTTGACGCGCTCGAGAGGAATCTCGATGCCGCTCTTCGCCACCACACCCTGGCGGAAAATGATGCGCTGCGACGTGATGACGAAGTTGGTGGTCAGCCACTTCAGAAAGCGACCGATCAGCCACAGGGCCGTGAGGATCAGGAGTGCAACCGTGACGAGGCGCGCGGCCTTGCCGGTCGTCTTGCCCGCCTCTGTCTTGGAGAGCACCACGATGCCGATGACGATGCTGCCGACCAGTGCAGCGGCGGGCTGCGCGAAGTACCACCAGTGCGGATGCATGTCGAGCGCAATGGTCTCATTGCTGTTGAGGTTCTTCTTCGGGTACGTCATGTTCCGCACTGTAGTGCTCGCTCGGAAGTGCCGGGGGTAACTGCATCACACCCACCCTCTATCGTGACGGCTGTGCCTGCCGACCCAATGTTGCACGGCCTCGATGCAGAACAGCGCGAGGCCGTCACCACCACGGCGGCGCCGCTCGCCATCGTTGCGGCAGCGGGTTCGGGCAAGACCACCGTGCTCACGCGGCGCATTGCGTATCGCGTGGCGCACGGCACGGCGATGTCGCAGCACGTACTGGCACTCACCTTCACCCGTGACGCCGCCGCAGAGCTGAAACGGCGGCTACGTACGCTGGAGATTCGCGAGCCCATCGAGGCGGGCACATTTCACGGCGTCGCGCTGCGTTTGCTACGCGATCGGGCGCTGGCTGCCAACCACGCTCCTCCACAGGTCGCCAACGACCGCATTCGGTTGGCCCGCGAGGTGCTCAGCGAACTGAAACTGCAGGTAGAGCCGTATGCGGCACTCGCCGATCTCGACTGGTCCAGGGCGCGTATGGTGCCACCGGATCGGTACGAGGGCGCCGTGCGCATCACTCGTCGGCGCACTGCCATTGCGCCAACACGGTTTGCCGACTTCGCTGCTGCGTACGAGCGGCTCAAGCGACGGCGCGGGGTCATCGACTTCGACGATCTGTTGGTGCACACCATCGAGGCCCTGCGCACGGACGCGGCGTGGGCTGATGGCGTTCGCTGGCGCTATCGCCACCTGTTCGTCGACGAGGCGCAAGACCTCAACCCGTTGCAACACGCCATGCTCGAGGCACTTCGTGCCGGCCGACTCGACCTGTGCCTGGTGGGCGACCCGCGCCAGGCCATCTATGGTTGGAACGGCGCCGACCCCACCACGCTCGCTGAGGTGGAGGTGCGTTACCCCGGCGTCACCGTCGTCGCGCTCACCTCCAACTACCGCTGCTCGCCGCAGGTGGTCCGCGCAGGCGCCGCCGCCCTCGCCGCCAGCGGGCAAACTGACAACAGCGAGAGCCGCCAGCCCGGCGCCGCCACCGTTGCAGTACGACAGGTGGCCGACGACATCGAGGAAGCCGAAGTCGTCGCCCGCCACCTACGCGGTCTACTCCACCACCACCGCGGGCGCGAGTTGGCGGTGCTTGCACGCACCAACGAGCAGCTGACCGTCCTCCAGCAGACGCTCGCCACGTTCGGTATCGATACCGAACGCAGCAACGGTCGTTCTCCGCTCGACGTTGCGCTGAAGGCGGCCTACCGCTGCACCAGCCGCGAGCAGCTCGCGATCTGGGTTGACGCCACGTTCGTCGACGGCGACGAGCTCACCCGCCGTGTCGCCGAGGAGGCAGACCGCTACCTCACCTCCGGCGAGCCTGGATCGTTTCGCAGCTGGGTGGAGAGACGCGACCCCTTCGACGATCTTGAACCCACCGATTTTCGCGATGCCGTCGCCCTTGTCACCTTTCACGCGGCAAAGGGCCGCGAGTGGTGGGGGGTCGTGATCACCGGCGCCGAGGAAGGCCTCGTGCCACACGGCTCGTCGTCGTCGCCGACACAACTGGCAGAGGAAGCGCGCCTGTTCTACGTCGCCATCACTCGCGCTGCGCAGAACCTGCTGATCACGCACTGTGCGCAGCGCCAGCGCAAATCAGTCGCACCCAGCCGATGGCTGCAAGCGGTCATCGACAGCTCAGCTGATGATGTCCCCGCGCCGCCACCGATCCGCACCCGACTACCGGCTGATCCGATGGTCCCGTTTCGAGAGTGGCGATCCGCGATCGCGCGTGTCTCGGGGCAGCCAGACCAGGCGGTCTGTAGCGACAAGGTATTGCGTTCGTTTGCCGACCTACCGCCAGCGAATGTCTCAGAACTGGCCCAGCGCTTGGGTATCACTGAGACGGCTGCGCTGCGGTTGCGGCCGCTGCCTACACGCGTGGGCTAGGGCTCGACACGGTCGCTGACCATGCGCTGGAAGAACTCCGGCTTCATCGAGATGAAGAGCGCGTCTGCTTCGGCGCACAGGCGGTCGTCAGCGACGGTGCGCAGTTCTCCCTTGACGAAGATCTTGCGGCCTTCGATGTGGTCGACACCACCTACGAAGCGCAACGGCGCCAGCAGCGGCGTGGGCGAGCGGTAGTTCACCATGAGACGAGCAGTCATCCCCGGTTGGCCGGACATTCCTTGTGAAAGCCCCAGGATCTCATCGAAGGCGGCAGCGATGTAGCCCCCGTGCACACAGCCCGGCGGCCCTTCGTACGCAGAACCGAACGTGACCTCGCCGATGGCCGTTTTGCCATCGAACTGCATGACGATTGGCGGTGCAAGTGGGTTCAACGGGCCCACGACCGGGCTGTGGTCGATGAAAATGTGGTCATCGAAATTGGCCAGTGAACCTTCACCCACCTCATACACGCGCCCATGGTCGGCGGCAGCGAGAATGGCCACTGCGTTCTGCACCAGATCGCGGGCCTGAGCAAACGCCTCGGACCGAGCAGTGCTGGATGCGAGCTCGTCGATGATCATTCGACAGGCTGTCGCCAACTCCGCACGCGCGTCGCCGGCGAGGCGCTCAGTTTGGTCCCCGCCGAACATCATGTGAGATCCACGATCACGGGAGCGTGATCCGACGGCGAGGTGCCCTTGCGTGCATTGCGGTCGACGATCGCGAACTCGCAGCGGGCTGCCACCGAGGCGGTACCGAGCACCAGGTCGATGCGCATCCCACGCCCCTGATGAAAGTCGCCGGCGCGGTAGTCCCACCAGCTGTAGAGCTTGCCCTCGGTGTGGTGTTGGCGGAACAGATCGGTGAAACCCCATGCTTCCAGCGCTGCCAGCTCGGCCCTCTCGGGCTCGCTGACGTGCGTTGCACCCACCAACTTCTTCGGGTCATGTACATCGAGGTCAGTGGGTGCGATGTTGAAGTCACCGGTCACCACCACTTGCTCGTCGGGTGAGCTGAGCGCAGCGACATGTCGGCGAAGTTGTGCCATCCAGCGCAACTTGTACTGGTAGTGCTCGTGGTCCAGCGCGCGTCCATTGGGCACGTACACGCTGCTGATGCGCACCCCGGCACACACGGCGGTGATGATGCGGGCATCGGGATCGGGCTCGCCACCATCGGCGAAGTTGGCCACGACATCGGTGAGGCCAACCTTGGACAGGATGGCGACACCGTTCCATTGGCCCTGCCCGTGATGTGCGCTCTCGTAGCCGAGCGCCGCAAATGTGAGGGCCGGAAAGGCGTCATCGGCCAGCTTGGTCTCCTGCATGCACAACACGTCGGGTTGCACGTCGGCCAGCCACTCCTCCACGCGAGGGAGGCGTGCTTTCAGTGAGTTGACGTTCCAGGTAGCGATGCGCACGGCACGACCGTAGCCAATCAGGCCTTGGCGCGCCCACGCCGCGCCGGAGGTGCCGCGACGGCAGGAGCAGCGGCAGCCTTCTTGGCGGGCACCTTTTTCGCCGGCGCCTTCTTGGCCACTACCACTGGCACCGGCGCCTTCGATGCCGGAGCCTTCGATGCCGGCGTCTTCGGTGCTGACGGTTTGGGGGCCGGAGTCTTCTTCGCGGGGGCGGCCTTCGGCGCCGGTGACTTCTTGGCGACCGCAGCCTTCGCCGCTGGTGCTTTCTTCACAACTGCAGCCTTCGGGGCGACGATCGCGATGGCACCAGTTGTCTTCGTGGCGGGTGCCTTTGCAGCCTTGGGTACCAGCACCTCCACGACCGGCGGGGCGACCAACTTCTTCACGTCCGCCGTGGTCGACTTGCCTGCCTTCGAAGGCTTCGGGGCCTTGTCCGCTGCCTGCACGACCTCGTCGGGTGCCGCAGACTTCGACACCTTCTTGGAAGCCTTCTTCGGCACCTTGGCAGCCTTTGCAGGAACGGCTTCGCCCAGTTCCTTGGCCGTGCCCATGCCGGGTACGGCCAGGTCGACGCTGCGCTTGGTCGGTACGAAGCTCTCCACGATCAGCGTGACCGACTCGCCGACCTTCATGAACTCACGCGCGCTGCGCGGTGCAGGCTCTGCCATCAACCGCAGCGGGACGTAGCCGACCACGTCTCCGATGCGAACGTATGCACCGTGTGATGAGTAGTGATCGACGATTGCATTCACGCTGGTGCCAGCTGGATGCCGCTCGATGAACGTCAGGAACGACAACAGGTCATTCACGGTCGAGCCAGCGGCAGGTGCGGCGGCAACGTCGGCAACCGGCTTCGGTGCCCGCTCAGCCTCACCCTTGCGACCGCGGCCTCCGCGGCCACGCGCTGGCTTCTCGGGAACCTCCACAGCCTCGACCACCGCCACGCGGCGCGGCGGGGGTGACTTCGGTACCGGCATCGGCAAGCTGGCCTCCGGGCTACCGACTCGTACCGTGCCTTCATCGGCCGACGAACGACCACGACCGCGGCCACGACCGGCATCGGAAGCGACGCCGTTGCCCTTGCGCTTTGCTTCCGAAGTCACCTTGCGGCTCAACGGGCCGCGGACGGGGAGGCGATTGACGAAAACCCAGCCGATGTGCGGCACCGGCTTGCCGCCGATGAGGCGACCTTCGTCGAACAGCCAGTCGTACTGTGCGTGGAACTCTTGATAGCTGTCGTTGGTGAGGATGTTGGCGTTGACCTTGTGGGCGATACTGAGAACGAATGCGTCGCCGCGACCGATCGCACCCGCCGGTGGAGCGACCAGTTCGTTGTTGCTGACCGCATCGTCGAACTCGGCGACCTCCTTGGGGTCGATGCGATGGCCGAAGGTGGCGTCGACCACGACAGTGATCAATGCCGTCGGGTCCTCCGCCATGTAGGCGAGCACCGCTTCGTTGAGCTGTTTGAGACTTGGGGCAGAACGACCTTCGGTAGCAAGGTTCGAACCGTCGACGACGACATGATGTGGCATAACTCGGCCAGCCTACGATGCGGTGATCTAGAAAGGCTGTATGAAGAAAGCAGTCCTCTGGGATTTCGGTGGAGTCATCCTGAGCAGCCCGTTCGAAGCGTTCAACCACTACGAAGCGCTTCACGGTCTACCCGCCGATTTCATTCGATCCGTCAACGCCACCAACCCGCACGACAACGCGTGGGCCAAGCTCGAGCGCAGCGACGTCCAAGGTGCCGAGTTCGATGCACTCTTCGCCGATGAATCCGAGGCGCTCGGCCACCGAGTACCCGGCGCCGCCGTGCTGGGCCTCCTCTCGGGCGAGGTGCGTCCCGAGATGGTTGCGCTGCTCGATCGAGTGAAAGCCGCCGGCTACAAGGTTGCCTGCCTGACCAACAACGTGACCGGTACCTTCGGCAGTGCAGAACGTGCCGCCGAGGTTGGCGCGATCATGGCCCGCTTCGATGCAGTGGTCGAGAGCAGCAAGGTGGGCTGTCGGAAGCCGGAGCCACGCTTCTACGAGATCGCCTGCGAGTTGCTCCAGGTCGAACCGACCGACTGTGTCTTCCTCGACGACTTGGGTATCAACCTCAAGCCGGCGGCAGCGATGGGGATGACGACCATAAAAGTCACCAGCGCCGAGGCCGCTATTCGCGACCTCGGCGCCGTGCTCGGCTTTGACTAGCTGACGTGCGGTCGGCCGCTACTTGACGACGATGGCAGTGACCATTCCGAACATGCCGGTGTCGCTCTCGACGTGGGGAAGGATGTGGCAGTGCCAGATCCAGGTACCGGGCTTGTCGAGGTGGACCAGAACCGAGTAACGCTCACCAGGCGCAACGTTCACCACGTCGGCGAGGTAGGGATTGTCGAGCGGGAAACCGTCCTTGGCGACCACGATCTGGTCGAACCGGTGCAGGTGCATCGGATGGCTCTGGCTACCTTCGTTGAAGTAGTGGAACAGCACCCAGTCACCATCGTTGGCAAAGATCGGGGCAGTCGCCGGGAAGCTCTTGCCGTTCAAGCTGTAGCCGATGACACCCGAGTCATTGACCACCATCGGAAACTCCTGCGTGATCTTGACGTCCGCAGGAACATCCACGCCACCAACCGTCTTACCGAGTGGCAACGGCACCTGTCCGACGAAGATCGTGCCGAACATGCCGTTGGGCATACTGACCTGCGAGTGGAAGTGCGGGTGGTACATCGCCACCGCCACTTCGTCAGCGGTGTACTTGTAGACGAACGTCTCACCAGGGTTGACGACGGGTTGCGTGATCGGGGCGACACCGTCGAACTCGAAGTCCATGTTGAGGCCGTGCAGGTGCATGTCGGTCGCGAGCGGCAGGTCGTTCTTCATCCGGAACTCGACCTTGTCGCCAATCTCGAGGTAGATCGACGGACCCGGCACGACGCCGTTGTAGCTCCATGCCTGGACGATCTTGCCGGGCGAAACCTCCCACGGGGTGATGGCGGCGACCAGATCGAACACCTTGGTGCCGTCGGCGAGCACTTCGGTGGGCTCCAGCGTCGGGTTGCCGACACCCTCGGTCACCGTCGGGAACTTGGACATCGTCGACAGCATCGCGTCGGTCATCGCCTGGTAATCCATGTGCTCTTCGGAGTGGTCGGTTCCGCCGGCAACCGGGCCGTCGCCGCCCACCGTCAGTTGCGCTTCCATCCCTGCATCACGGTGGCCGGGAATGTTGCAGTACACCGTGTAGGTGCCGGGAGCGACGCCGCCCAACATCAGCGCTTCTGAGTCGCCGGAACCGAGGTCACCCGTCTTCACGTCGGTGCCGTCGATGATGAGGTTGTGGGGTACCGAACCGGCGTTCTTGATCTGCAGCATTCCACCCACTGCCACGGACGCATCATCGATCGAGAACTCCTTCAGCGACACCGAAGCTGATGAGGGTCCCCCGCTCGCACCACTGGTGCCGCCGGCGACCGACTTCTCTTCGCTCTTGTCGATTGCCCGCATACCGAACCCGAAACCGACGACGGCAACGAGCAGGGCGGTCAGCGAGACGCCGACGGCGATGGCAAAAAGGTTGTCGCGTTTGTTCGACTCTTGTGGCATGTCTGTGTGCATGCGACCAGGATGTTAGTGGTTCACCACACCCATTAGGGCCGAAAGTCCCTACCCGCGCAGCCCAAGGTCACCCGCCGACTCGATGCGCTGCTTCTACTGCAGTGAGTGCAGCGGAGCGTCGAACGGTGACCCGATCATCCTGTGAAGGATCTCGAAGCACACCTCGCGCGGATCAATGCCCTCCTCACCCCAGCCGATGAGCGAGGCGCGGCAGACACCGAGTGCGGCGTTGGCAATCGCGTGAGCACGGACCCGGGCCTGGGTCGACTCCCCCCAGGCTCGCATCAGGAATGTCGCCACGACCTCCTCGTAGTCGCGATCGGTACGCGCGTCCTCGTCTCGAAGCGCACTCACCTGGGCGAGCAACTGATAGCGAGTCCGACGAGTCGGCGAGCTCGTGTCAAGCCCGCTCGATAATACTTCACATAGGTGGAGTAAGGGATTGCCGTTGGTTTGGCCATCTCCGAGCCGACCGACGAAGTCTCGAACACGTTCCTCGTGATCCGGAAACGCCGCAGCTGCCTTGGTCGAAAAATGCAGAAAGAACGTTCGTTGGCTCACGCCGGCCGCCGCCGCGATCTCTTCTACCGTCGTCTCATCGAAACCATTCAGACTGAACAACCGCAACGCGTGCTCTGCGAGCGTTCGGCGCGTCTCTTGCCGCTGACGTTCGCGTTGGTTCACTGCTGCGCCTCATCCACTGCCACCAGTGTAGGAAGACCGCCACCGGCAATCCGTCATCGTCTCAAGATCCCCTTGACGACGGATGAGTCACCGTATTAACTGCAGTGAGTGCACCAAGCCGCTGGCCGGTGGCTGACCTGGGGAGGTCCTGTTATGGTCTATGTCTCGAAGTCTCAGAGCACCCAGCGCCGTCGATTTGCGAGGCGAACTTCCGTCATCGCGATCGCTACCGCCATGGTGCTTGCCGCGTGTGGGTCCGACCCCGCCGCAACCTCGACCAATGTCACGTCGGTCGACGGTGGCCCGAGCACCGGCAGCAGCACCGCGCTCGTCATCGCTCGCGGCATGGACATCAACTCGCTCGATCCGTCGCTGGCCTACTGCGACACATGCCAGATCTATATGACCGCCGTGTACGAGACCCTCATCGGACTCGACAGCAGCGACAATCAGACGCTCGTACCCCACCTCGCCACATCATGGGAAGGCAACGCCGAGCAAACCGAGTTCACCTTTACTCTTGACCCGGACGCAAAGTTCGCCGACGGCAGCAAAGTGACCAGTGCGGATGTGAAGTTCTCGTGGGAACGGTTGAAGGGCCTGCAGGGCTCGGCGTCATATCTCGCCGGCAGCATCGACACAATCGACGCCACCGACCCGGGCGTGGTCAAGGTCACCCTCAACGCTGCCAACTCCGCGTTTCTTGCCCAGGTGAACAGCCCGTATCTCGGCATCATCAACAGCAAGGTGGCGATGGCCAACGGCGCAACACTCGACCCTGCGACCGACAAGGCCGAGACCTGGTTCCTCGCCAACTCGGCCGGCAGCGGCGCCTTCGCGCTCAAGGCCTACAGCGCCGGCAATGAGCTCCGCCTCATTCGCAACGACGCATATTGGGGCACGCCGGCCGGATTCCCCGAGGTCATCATGAAAGAGACCCCGACAGCTGTGACGCAGCGCCAGCAACTCGAACAGGGCGCCGTCGACATTGCGATGCAGCTCTCCGCTGATGTCGCCGCCGGCTTGAACAGCGGCGACGTGACGGTGAAGGAGGTGCCGAGCTTCAACTTCGTGTACCTGGCCCTCAGCGAGAACGCCACCGGTGGAGCAGCACTCACGCCGGACGTGCGCGAGGCAATCCGTCTGGCGCTGAACTACGACAACCTGATTCAAGTGACCGCCGGCGGCGCCGGGCAGTCACAGCCGTCACCGATTCCCAACGGCTTCGCCGGCACGGCAAATCTGACCAAGCCGACCCAGGACCTGGCCAAGGCAAAGGAACTCCTCGCCACTGCTGGTGTCAGCAACATCACGCTCGACGCCACCTACCCGTCGTTCAACGTGTACGGCGTCGACTTCAGTACTGCAATGCAGCAGGTCCAAACCGATCTCAAGGAGGTCGGAATCAACCTCGAGCTGAACCCGGTAGAGATTGCGGTGTGGGCAGACAAGATCGGCAGCGACGGCATCCCCGTCACCATGCTCTACTTCGCGCCCGACCACACCGACTCCAGCCAGTACGTCCAGTATTTCGGTATGGCCGAGGGAACGCAGTGGCAGGGCTGGTCCAAGAGTGCTCCGAATGCCGAGCAGGCCGACCTTCTGGGTCAGGCGCTCGCCACCCAGGACAGCGCCGCGCGGGCAGCCTTGTATGAGCAGCTCGCCAAGTCGATGATCGCCGACAATGTGATCATCCCGATCGTCAACCCGGATCTGTTCCTGGCCAGCCGCTCAGACATCACCGGCATGGCCTACAGCGCCTGTTGCAACCTCGACTTGTCCAAGCTCGGTCGAACCTGATCGTCAACAGGTGAAGCGATATCTGATTCGACGCATCGCGGTCATGCCGCTGCTCCTCCTCGGAATCGCCTCACTCGTCTTCGTCGTCTCACGATTGACGCCGGCGGACCCGCTGGTGTCAATCGTCGGCGAGCGGAACCTCAGCAACCCTGAGGTCGTGGCCGCGGCGAAGACTCGATGGGGTCTCGACGACACGGTGCTCGTCCAGTACGGGACCTACATGACGAATCTTGTCAAGGGTGAAATGGGAACATCGTTCACCACCCGTCAGCCGGTACTGGACGATCTGGTCGATCGGCTGCCGGCAACACTGGAACTGACCTTCACTGCACTGATCGGTGGCTCGCTCATCGGGATCGGACTTGGCATCGCCGCCGCAAGGAAGCACAACAAGTTCGTCGATCACATCGCCCGCTTCTTCGCGTTGATCGGGTCCTCGTTGCCGGCCTTCTGGTCTGGACTGCTGGTGTTGTACGTGCTCTATGCCCGACTCGGCTGGTTTCCCGGCCCCGGCCGGCTCGAACCGCGATCAACTCCACCTGGACGGATCACCGGCTTCTACACCATCGACTCGTTGTTGCACGGCAACATCTCGCTGTTCTGGGAGGCCTCGACTCACCTCATTCTCCCTGCCGCAGTCCTCGGCTGGGGTGTCGTTGGTATTGTCTCGCGCCTGGTACGGGCGAGCTTGCTGGATGAATTCTCCATGGAGTATGTCCGAGTCAGCCGGGCGATGGGCCTCCGCGAACGCACGGTCGTCAACACTCACGCGATGCGTAACGCGCTGCTCCCCACCATCACCATCGTGGCCTTCACGTTCGCCTTTCTCCTCACCGGTGCGGTCCTCACCGAGACGGTCTTCTCGTGGCCAGGGGTGGGCAGCTACGCGGTGGAAGCGTCCCGCAACCTCGACTTCCCCGCAATCATCGGCGTCACCATTCTCGGTGGCGTGGCCTTCCTCGTCACCAATCTGATCACCGACATCGCCTATGCGTTCGCCGACCCGAGAATTCGGCTCTCATGACCGAGCTCTTCGTTGCACCCAGAGCCCGCAGGCGGCGCCTTCGACCACCGTGGCTGCGCGGACCGGCATTGATCGGTGTCATCGTGCTCGTCCTCTGGACGGTGGTCGCGCTCACATTGCCGTTGTGGACGCCGTTCGACCCACTCAAGCCGGTCGCGACACGACTGCAGGAGCCAAGTTGGTCACACCTGATGGGAACCGACGCGCTTGGCCGCGACGTCTTCACTCGCACGTTGTGGGGCGCTCGCATCTCGCTCCCCGTTGCCGCAATCGTCATCATCTCATCCGTCATCGTCGGCACCATTGTCGGCGCCGCAGCCGGTTTCTTCGGTGGATGGATCGATGCCATCCTCATGAGGCTGGTCGACATCACCATGGCTTTCCCGCCGATCCTGCTTGCCATGGCAATCACGGCCTCGCTCGGACCGGGCATTCGCAACGCCTTGATCGCCATGGTGCTGGTGTGGTGGCCGATCTATGCCCGGCTCTTACGCGCACAGGTGATCGCCGTGCGCGAACGCGACTTCGTCGAGTCGGCCCACGCCATCGGTGCCTCGCGCTGGCTCATCCTGCGTCGCTACATCCTGCCGATGTCGTACACCCCCGTGCTCGTCAACGGCACGATGGACTTCGGACAGGTCGTGCTGCTGACTGCGTCACTCAGCTTCATCGGCCTGGGCGCACGGCCACCGTCACCGGAGTGGGGGGCGATGATCACCGAGGGCGCCACCAACTTCTACCAGTGGTGGATTGCCGCGGCGCCGGGTCTCGCCATTCTTGTCGTCGTGATGGCATTCAACTTCGTCGGCGACGCGCTGAGGGACAGCCTCGATGTCAAGGAACAGGGTCGATGACCGATCCCATCTTGTCGGTGCGCGACCTCCGCGTCACCTTCTCCACACCATTCGGCCCTGTGCCCGCCGTTCGGGGTCTCGATCTCGACATCTTGCCCGGAGAGTCACTGGCGATCGTCGGCGAATCAGGTTCCGGCAAGAGCGTCACGATGATGGCAATGCTCGGTCTGCTGCCCAACGCGACGGTCAGCGGATCCGCCACTTTCCGCGGGACTGAGATGGTTGGAATGCAGTCCTCCGCGTTGCGCCGGATACGTGGAAACAAGGTCTCGATGATCTTCCAGGACCCGATGACGTCCCTCAACCCGGTTCTGACGATCGGTCGACAGATGTCACTGGTGATGCGAGCACATCAACCTGACCTGTCGAAGAAGGCCGCGCTCGCGCGTGCGGTAGACCTGCTCGACCAGGTCGCTATTTCGCAACCCGCGAAGCGAGTCCATGCCTACCCGCATGAGTTGTCCGGCGGCATGCGTCAGCGAGTCATGATCGCCATGGCCATCTCGAACGATCCCGAGGTTCTCATCGCCGACGAGCCCACCACTGCACTCGATGTCACTGTGCAGGCGCAGATCATGGACCTGCTCGGCAACCTACGCCGAGAGCACCATCTGGCGCTCGTCTTGATCACCCACGACCTGGGTGTCGTCGCCGGCGAGGCCGACCGGGTTGCGGTGATGTACGCAGGCAGAGTCGTCGAGCGAGGCAGCGTTACAGCCTTGTTCGCTGACCCCGGGCATCCGTACACGCGCGGCCTGTTGGAGTGCCTGCCTCGGCTGGATGCCCGCCACGAGGTGCGCGCCGCGATCCCCGGCGTCCCGGCGAGCCCGCAGTCACTCCCGCCGGGGTGCCCCTTTGCTCCGCGTTGTAGGTTCGCTGTCGACAGTTGTTCCGAGGCCGAACCCGAGTTGGCCCCACATGGCGACACGATGATCGCATGCTCGGTGTTCGCGTGACCGACACCCCCATCCTTTCGGTTCGGAACCTGGTGAAGGAGTTCAAGATTCGCGACCGCGGACGGGCGGGGGTGGTCCATGCCGTGAGTGGTGTCAGCTTCGACCTACAACCGGGCGAGACCCTCGCACTCGTCGGTGAGTCCGGTTGCGGCAAGTCCACGACCGGTCGCTGCATTCTCCGTCTCGTCGAGCCCACAAGCGGTTCAGTGCAGTTTCGCGGTGAGGACCTCCTCGGCTTGGGTCGCGATGCACTTCGCCGCATGCGACGCCACATGCAGATCGTGTTTCAGGACCCCCAGGCATCGCTCCACCCGCGCATGACGGTTCGACGGCTACTGGCCGAACCGTTGCAGGTGCACGGCGAACCCGCCGATGTCGTCAGCGCACGGGTCGAGGAACTGCTGGCACTGGTGCAACTGCTCCCCGAGCACCTCGATCGCTACCCACACCAGTTCTCCGGCGGACAGCGTCAGCGCATCGGGATCGCACGCGCTCTCGCCATCTCACCGGCGTTGTTGGTGCTGGACGAGCCCGTTTCGGCCCTCGATGTCAGCATCCAGGCGGAGATCATGAAGCTCCTCATCGACCTACGCGAGCGGCTTGGGCTCTCTTACGTCTTCATTGCGCACGACCTCGCTGTGGTGCGACAGCTCGCCGATCGAGTCGCCGTGATGTACCTCGGAAAGATCGTCGAGGTTGGCCCATCCGATCAGGTCTACGAGTCACCACAACATCCGTACACGCAGGCCTTGCTCTCCGCGGTCCCGATACCGGATCCCGCAGTTCAGCAACACCGCCAGCGAATCGTGCTGCAGGGCGAGCTACCCAGCGCCATCGACCCACCATCGGGTTGCCGGTTCCGAACTCGCTGTTGGCGCGCAGAGCAACGATGTGCCGACGAGGAACCCTTGCTGGTCACTCGTAAGGGGGACCCAGCGCACAGCGTCGCCTGCCACTTCCCCAGCCTGGGCTCGGCACCCCTCGACGGAGTGCCGACATGACCAGCCGAGCCAGCGCAGTACTCGCCATCGACCTCGGTACCACGGGCGTCAAGGTTGCCGTCATCGATGACTCCGGTAGCGTGCTCGCCGGCGCCGGCGAGGTTTTGCCGCTGATCTTCACCGACGATGGCGGCGTCGAGCAGGACGCGCATGGATGGTGGGCGGCAATCGGCCGCTGTGGCCGACGCGCCGTGGCTGCATCGGGGCTACAGCCCGCAGACATCGGCACTGTGGCCGTCACCAGCCAGTACACCTCGACGGTTGCGGTTGACGCCGCCGGGCTGCCGCTCGCCAACACGGTCATGTGGATGGACGGTCGCGGCCGCCGGCACCACCGGTCGGTGGCCACGGCAGCGAACCGCGCGCGGTGGATCGAACTGCACGGGATGGCCCCGTCGGGAAATGATGACATCGGTCATGTCGCCGTCATCCGCGACCTGTGGCCCGAGGTGTACGCGGCAGCGGCCGCGTTCCTCGAGCCGATGGACGCAATCGCCGCCCGCCTCACCGGTCACGTGACAGCGACACAGAACACCATGTTCCCCATGTTGTCGGTCGACAATCGCACGTGGGGCTCCACGGAATACAGCGACGAACTGCTGGCCATGTCGGCACTGGACATCGACAAACTGCCGCGTCTCGTGCCGATGGGGCAACCCCGTGGCACGATCACGTCGGCTGCAGCTGAGCATCTGGGCATCTCCCCTCTCGCCGTCGTTGCCGACGCAACGATCGACTCGGTGACCTCTGCGATCGGAACCGGTGCCACCGACAGCAGCCGCTGCGGCCTGATCATCGGCACCACCACCGTGATGGCCACGCACCTCCCCGACAAGCGACACGACCTCGCTCACGGCCTGACCTCCGCTCCCAGTCCGCTTTCCGGCAGCTACTTCCTCGTGGCCGAGAACGGCGTTGGTGGCAAAGCACTCGACGTACTCGTCAACAACATCATCTACCCCGACGACGGCCTCGGCGAGCCGGCTCCGCCCGATGCGTTCGAACGTGTGCTCTCCGTTGCGGCCACGGCACCGCGTGGTGCCAACGGGGTCATGTTCCTGCCGTGGCTGATCGGCTCGCTCGCCCCCAGCTATCACGCTCGCACGCGCGCCGCGTTCGTGAATCTCGGGCTGGGCAGCAACCGCGCCGACATGGCTCGGGCCGTGGTCGAAGGTGTCGCGCTGAACGCCGCATGGCTGCTGCCTCACTTCTCGGCGCTGGCCGGCGCCACGTATGACGAGGTCGGCTTCGGCGGCGGCGGGGCCGGTTCACCGCTGTGGGGTCAATGTCTCGCCGACTGCTTCGGCATCCCGGTCCGTCGTCTGGCCGACTCATCCTCGACCAACGCGCGCGGTGCGGCACTCGTGGCGATGATCGCCGACGGTCGAATCACGCTCGACGAGAGCCGGGCAATGCTGCCCAGCGCCGAGGTTCACGACCCGGATCCGGCGGCGCATGCGGTGTATCAACGACTTCTTCCCCAGTTCATCGACTTTCACGACCGTGCCGCGCCGTTCTACGACGCGCTCAACTCATAGCAACGAGGTTCCACCATGAGTACCACCCCAAACACCGCCGGCAAGATCGTCTCGCCCATGCACCCCTACGCCGATCGGTACGAGGTGCACTCGGCGATGCCCGAGCAGGGCGTGAGCCGCGAAGAGATCCTGCGCGAGCTGCGCGAGATGTCCACCGAGGAGGACGCCAAGGGTGACAGCGGCCGAGTCAGCGGCAGTATCTACAGCGGTGATCACGATCACTACGCCTTTCTGGTCGAGGCGTACGCGTTCTACGCCCACTCGAACGTGCTGCAGCGCGACATGTACCCGAGCGCAACGAAGATGGAGGCCGAGATCATCGCGATGACCGCCGACATGATGCACGGCGACACCGAGGGCCCCGATGGCGTCGGTGGCCTGATCACCTCCGGCGGCACGGAGAGCTTGGTCACCGCGATGCTCACGTATCGCGAATGGGGTCGCAACGTGAAGGGCATCGAGCACCCCGAAGTCATCATGCCGGTGACTGCGCACCCCGCGTTCGACAAGGCATTCCACTACTTCGGTATCAAGGTGGTGAAGGCACCGGTCACCGACGAGTACCTCGTCGACCTCGACTTCGTCCGCGATCACATCGGTCCCAACACCGTCGCACTCATCGGCTCGGCCGGCACCTACCCCCATGGCCTCATCGACCCCATTCCCGCGCTCGGCCAGCTGGCGCTCGAGCACGGCATCGGGCTGCACGTGGACGGATGCCTCGGTGGGTTCATCATCGCCTGGGCACAAGACCTCGGCTATCCATTGCCGCCGTTCGACTTCCGTGTTCCCGGGGTCACGTCCATCTCGGCCGATACCCACAAGTACGGATACGCGCTGAAGGGCAGCTCGGTGTTGCTGTTCCGGCCCAAGTCGCTGCGTCGCGAGCAGTACTTCATGCAGGAAGGCTGGCCCGGCGGGATGTACGCCTCGCCGAGCATGGGCGGCAGCCGCAGCGGCGGGCTGATCGCCGCCACGTGGGCCTCGATGCTCCACATGGGCAAGGCCGGATATCGGGCAATCGCAGCCGACATCTTCCGAACCGCCGACGCGGTCAAGGCTGCGGTGCGCTCCCATCCCGAGCTGGAAATGATCGGCGACTCGTTGTTCAACGTGGCGTTCAAGGCCAGCCCCGACAGCGGCATCGACATCTTCCACGTCAACGATGGTCTTGCTGATCGCGGCTGGCGTATGAACGGCCTGCAGGTTCCCCCTGCGTTGCATTTCTGCATCACGCGCCCGAACACCCAGGAGGGCATCGCCGAGGCGTTCACCGTGGACCTTGCCGCGGCGGTCGAGTACGCCAAGAACCCACCGTCGCCGATGCCCAAGAGCGGCGCGATGTACGGCGCTGGTGGGCGTACGAACGACAGCAGTCGGTTGCGCATCGGCTTGTTCGACCGGATGGACGCAATGCACGAGGTGGGACCCGAATGACCCATCCGTTCCGCTTCGGCGTCGAGATGATGGCGCCGTTCGACGGGCTCTCATGGGCAGATTCGGCCAAGGAGGTCGAAGCGCTCGGCTACTCGACGCTGTTCGTACCCGACCACTTTCATGAGGGGTACGGGCCGATCACTGCGATGGCCACAGCTGCAATGGCGACCACGAAATTGAAGGTTGGCCCGATGGTGCTGGCCTGCGACTTTCGCCACCCGGCGGTGCTCGCTCGCGAGCTCGCCTCCATCGACGTGCTGTCGCGTGGCCGCCTCGAAGTAGGACTCGGCGCCGGTTACCAGGAAACCGATTACGACCGCTCTGGCATCGCAATGGACGCGCCTGGCGTTCGAGTCAGCCGGTTGATCGAGCACACGCGGGTACTGAAGCTGCTGTTCGGGAATGCTCCTGCGTCGTTTCAGGGTGAGCACTACCAGATCAACGATCTCGATGGAACGCCCAAGCCGTTCCGCGAGGGAGGTCCCCCGATCATCATTGCGGGTGGCGGCAAGCGGCTGCTCACGTTTGCCGCGACCACCGCCGACATCATCGGGGTCAACCCCTCGCTCCCGAGTGCGGCGGCCAGCGCCACTGCCGGCCGAGACGCGTTGGCGGCAGCGATCGACGAGAAGTTCGATTGGATTCGAGAGGCGGCGGGCGAGCGCTTCGATTTGCTGGAGTTCACTGCCTGGCTATCGGTCGCTCGAGTCACCGACGACGCCTCCGTTCTCGCCGAGAAGCTGAGCCAGCGCTTCGCCGCCGAACCCGATGACGTGCTCGCTTCACCCATCGTTCTGGTCGGCACAGAGACCCAGATCGAAGAGCAGCTCCATCACCGACGAGAGCGCTGGGGCTATTCGTACCACGTGTTACAGGCCGACCGGGCGCACGACTTCGCGCCGATCGTCGAACGGCTGACAGGGCGCTGACCGGCGGCACGCCGACTCGCTCGCGACACTCTGGACTACAGTTCGGCCAGACGCATCGCCGGGAGGACCCATGCATTCGAGTTCCATCACGCTTCGCAGCGCCGCGGCACTGGTGGCAGTGTTCACCCTCGGTAGCTGTGGCGGCAGCGAGGACGATGGCACCGCAGCCGTGAGCACGGAGAGCGAACCAACGGTCACCGACGACACGGTTGAGCCAACGTCCACCTCGGCGGCACCAACCACGACGATGTCGCCGACAACCACTTCCACCACCCCACCCGCCGTGCCCGGCGAGGAGTGGCAGCAGCTCGATGCTCCGTTCGAACCCAGCGAGACCGTGGCCGTCGGCGACACGCTGTGGATTGCCGGCCGAGTCGATGACCTACCCGTGTTGGCATCGAGCCTCGACGGATCGACCTGGACGACATACGACCTCGTCGCGCTCGGGCTCCCCACCCAGTCCACACTCAACGCTGCGGGAAGTCTCATCGGGCAGCTCTCACTCGGGTCATGGGACGGCTATCTGTACGCGCTCGTCGCCGTGCCGCCGCAGCCGGGTGCCAGCGTCGACGACGTGGCCGGCGACCTGTGGGTGGTCACGACCGAGGGAGCAGCCGATGGTGTCGTTCGTCTGATCGCGCCTGCCGAGTCGGGACTCGATCAGCGTCTGGCCGGCCCAGAGAACTTCCGCATCATGGATCTCGGCAACGGCATCGAAGGTACACCGCGTCCGACGTTCACTGCCATTGGCCAGTGGTGGCAGCCGTATGCCACCAGCGATGCCGACTTCGCCGCCATCGAACTCGGCGCCAATGGCCGGTGGGCGATCACCAGCGAGGACACTGACGACGGATGGTTCGAATCAGCGCTCGGCGCGCAGCTCGACGGCAACGCCATCGCCATCAGCCAGACGTTCGCATCCGACCAGGAGCTCGTGACCTGGACACGAACGGAGGCTGGTTGGCAGCTCGGTCGAGTACCACTCCCGGCGGGGATCAACCGCGGGTCGGTGGACAGCGCGGCGTCGGCACCCGGTCGCATCGTCGCTGTCGGAGCCATTGCCACTGACAGCAGATCAGGTGACGATCGATTCGTCGCCTGGACCACCACCGACGGGGTCGCATGGTCAGTGGTGGAGCTCGCGGAGGGCACCGGCGCGGCGTACGCAGACATCAGCGTGGCGTGGACCGGCCAGATGTTCGTCGCGGCGAGTAGTGATGGACTCGTCTGGTCGTCGACGGATGGCAACGCATGGGCCATCATCGGCGACGACAGTCTCCGCAATCTCGTTGGCTGGGCCGGGCGGCTGGTCTCGGTCAACTATGGGCTACAGGTCTCGCCACCGCTCGGCTGACAAACCGCCAGCAGCGCGCTCGACGAGTCAGAGGTCTTGGAAGGTTTCGTCCATCAGGTCGACCAGTTCCTGGTCGTGGATGGCCTTGCTACCGGTGGCAGGGCTACCGCTACCGATACGACACACCGAACGCAGGTCGTAGCCCTCCTCCTTGATCCGCCAGAAGCGGGCCTCGACGAAACGCCACGGACCCATGTTGTCGGGCTCCTCTTGCAGCCACACCACTTGCGTGGCGTTCGGGTAGCTCTCCAAAACCTCGCGCATTCTGGTGCCGGGGAAGGGGTACAGCTGCTCGACGCGCACCACGGCAACGGGAGCTGACCGAGCATCACGCTCGCGCATCGCGTCCCACGCCACTTTGCCGCTACAAAAAACGACCCGCTGGACCGCGGAGCGATCGGCGACGAACGGATCGTCGAGGACCTCCTGGAACGAGCCGCTGGTCAGTTCGGCGACCGACGACCGGCTCTCCTTCATCCGCAGCGGACCCTTGGGGGTGAACACCACGAGTGGCTTGCGAACATCGCGGTGCACCTGGCGCCGCAACAGGTGGAAGTACTGCGCTGCGGTGGTGGCGTTGCAGACCTGAATGTTGTCCTCCGCACACAGGATGAGGAAGCGCTCGATTCGCGCCGAACTGTGCTCGGGGCCCTGGCCCTCGAAGCCGTGCGGCAGCAGCAGAACGAGCCCGTTCTCCTGCCCCCACTTGTCTTCAGCGGCCACGAGGTACTGGTCGATGATGATCTGAGCACCGTTGACGAAGTCGCCGAACTGGGCTTCCCACAGCACCAGCGCTGCGTGGTTCTCGTGCGCGTAGCCGTACTCGAAGCCGAGTGCGGCGTACTCACTGAGCAGGCTGTCGTACACCCAGAAGTTGGCTGCCTTGTCCGGCAGCGTGGCGATGGGGATCCACGCCTGCTCGTTCTCGAAATCGATCAGCGCTGCATGGCGCTGGCTGAACGTGCCACGACGGCTGTCCTCGCCCGCAAGGCGCACCGGCGTGCCTTCGACGACGAGTGAACCCATCGCCAGCAGCTCGGCAGTCGCCCACTCCATCTCGCCGTGTTCGTGATACATCTCCGACCGCTTCTCGAACTGGCGGACCAGCTTGGGGTGCGGGGTGAAGCCCTCGGGGTACTCGGTGAAATGATCGAAGATGGCGTCGAGGGTGGCACGATCCACCCCGGTCTCGACGTGGGGCCTGACACCCATCGGCTTGGGTGGTTTGGCGGCCCGCACCAGCTCGGGAGCATGCGAGCGCGTCTGGTCGAGCGCCGTCTGCAACTTGGTGTGGAAGTCGGCGAGCGCGCCTTCGGCTTCCTCCACCGACAGCTCACCACGCTTGACCAGCGCCTCGACATACAGCTTGCGCACGCTGCGGTGCTCGGCAATCGCCTTGTACATCAACGGTTGGGTGTAGCTGGGGTCGTCGCCCTCGTTGTGGCCGAAGCGGCGGTAGCAGACCATGTCGATGACGACGTCCTTGTGGAACCGCTGGCGATATTCGAACGCCAACTCGGCGACTCGCACACAGGCCTCGGGGTCGTCGCCGTTGACGTGGAAGATGGGCGCCTGCACCGTCTTGGCGACATCGCTGCAGTACAACGAACTGCGCGAGTGCTGCGGGCTGGTGGTGAACCCGATCTGGTTGTTGATGATGAGGTGGACAGTGCCGCCGACTCGGTACCCGGCGATGTCGCTCATCGCGAGGCACTCGGCGACGATGCCCTGGCCTGCAAACGCGGCATCGCCGTGGATCAGCAGCGACAGCGACGGGAACGAACCCGGCGGGTCGATGTTGTCCTGAATGGCGCGAACGACGCCCAACACGATGGGGTCGACCGTCTCCAGGTGGCTGGGGTTCGCAGCCAGTTCGAGCCGGATGGATTCTCCGTTCGAGCCCGCATATGTGCCGCTGGCACCGAGGTGATATTTGACGTCTCCCGACCCCTGGACGGAGCTGGGGTCGACGTGGCCTTCGAACTCCTTGAAGATCTGGTCGTAGCTCTTGCCGATCACGTTGGCCAACACGCTGAGCCGGCCCCGGTGGGCCATCCCCAACACTGCCGAATCCATGCCGGCATCGGCGGCCATGGTGAGCACCTGGTCCAGAATCGGAATGGCGCTCTCGGCACCTTCGAGACCGAAGCGCTTCGTGCCGACGTACTTGGTCGCGAGGAACTTCTCGAAGGCCTCGGCCGCGTTCAACCGTTCGACGATGCGACGCTTGCGGTCCTTGTCCAGCGTGTAGGCCGCACCCTCCACCTTGCTCTGGATCCAGCGCTGCTCGGCGAAGTCCTGAATGTGCATGTACTCGACACCAATTGTGCGGCAGTACGCATCACGCAACACGTGCAACAGGTCGCCCAGCTTCAACTTCTCGGTACCACCGACGCCGCCCGTGAGAAACTCGCGATCGAGGTCCCAGATGGTGAGCCCGTAGGTGGCCGGGTCGAGTTCGGGCGGCATGTGCGGCTGCGTCCAGCGCAGCGGGTCGAGATCCGCGATCAGGTGCCCTCGAACGCGGTGCACGCGAATGAGCGTGGCCACTTGCATCTGCTTGTGCAGCATGGTGTCTTCGTGATTGGCCGGGCTCTGGTCGACGTGCCACTTCACTGCCTCGTACGGCACGCCGAGGCTGGCGAAGACATCGGCGTAGAAATTGTGCTCGCCCAGCAGCAGTTCGTGCACCCGCTTCAAGAACGAGCCACTCTCAGCACCCTGCACGATGCGATGGTCGTACGTGCTGGTGATGGTGACGACCTTGCTGACACCCAGCGCACTCAATGTGCTGTTGTCGGCACCCTGGAACTCGGCCGGATAGTCGATGCTGCCCACGCCGACGATCACGCCTTGGCCGGGCATCAGGCGCGGCACACTCTGCACGGTGCCAATGGTGCCCGGGTTGGTGAGTGAGATGGTGGCGCCCTGGAAGTCGCTGACTGCCAGCTTGTTGTTCTTGACCTTGCGGATCAGGTCTTCATATGCGGCCAGGAAGCCAGCGAAGTCCTGCGCGTCGGCGTCGCGCAGCACGGGCACGACAAGCGTGCGACTGCCGTCGGACTTGGTGACGTCGACCGCCAGGCCCATGCTGACGTGCTCGTTGCGGATGATACGCGGCTTGCCATCCGAGCCGGTGGTGAACGAGTTGTTCATGTTGGGCACCGCGTCGGCGATGGCGCGCACGATCGCGTAGCCGATGAGGTGCGTGAAGCTGACCTTGCCCTGCCCGGTACGGCTGCGGTATCCGTTGATGACCGTACGGTTGACCTCCAGCAGCTTGGCCGGCACGTTGCGGAAGCTGGTTGCGGTGGGAACCGTCAGACTGCGCTCCATGTTGTTCGCAATGGCAACGCCGGCACCGCGAATCGGCTCGCCGACCTCCTGCGCAGCAGCGGGGGCAGCAGTGGCGGCGGGTGGTGTCGCCGGCGCGGCGCTGTTGGCGACAGGAACGACAGCCGCAACCGGGGCCGCGGCCGCGGCTGGTGCCTTTGGCGGCGCGATCGTCTTGTAGTCCTCGAAGAACTCCTGCCAGGCTTCGCTCACGGAGCCAGGGTCGGAACGGAACTGCTCGTACATTTCCTCGACGAGCCAAGAGTTCGCGCCGAACTTCCCGGCCGAGGGTTCGGTGGTAGTCATCGAAGGTGACTGTACTTGCGAACGCCACCTTCGGGGTGCCCCAAGACGATGCGAGGCGGACCGGTGGGTATCCGAAGCCGAAACTTCTAGAATTTGGCGGATGAAGACCCGGTTCTTGACCTCCGCCGTAGCGATCACGCTGCTCGCACTCACTGCCTGTGGTGGCGAACACGCCACCGCCGGCACTGCCCCCGCCAACACCGACCTCGAGGTGCGTGCCCTCGATGGCATCGCATGGAACTCGAAGTCGTACACCGCCGCGTCGACCGATGGCAGCATCACACTCTTTGCTGCCAACGACAGCTCACTTCCCCACAACTTGCAGGTGCTCGACAGCACCGGCAAGAAGGTCGGAAAGCAGGTCGACATCGTGAAGGCCGGTTCCAGTGCGACGGTCGAGGTGACCATCGCGCCGGGGAACTACCGCATCGTGTGCGAGGTTCCCGGCCACACCAACATGAACTCGACGCTCACCGTCACCTGACGGTGAGCGGCCCGCGCGGAGGTTGTCAGAACTTGAAGATGATCTCGCTGAGCACCAAGAAGATGGCCCACAAGCCGAACGAAGCGATCAACGGGTTACGCACACCGGGGCCGTCGTAGAGCACGTTGAGGCCCTTGTTGGGCTGTGTCTTCCACGGCATCAGACCGAGCGAGTTGAGCTCGAGCACCACGATGAGCACCAGCGTGATGGCCCAGTAGATGCCCATCTTGCTGGCCGACACCGTGCCACCGGCGTACGGACCGTGGCTGGTGTACACCATGAAGAACAGCATCGACACCGAGAAGATGGTGTTCTGACGGCTGGCCATACCTGCTTTGCGGCCCGCTGCCGCGGCGGCCGGGTCGGGTGCTCCGCCGGCGAGCACGTTGGCGGCGTTGGCGAGCACGACCTTCTGGCAGCGCCAGATGACGCCCCACACGTTGAGCATCATGATGGTGCCCAGCAACATGCCGGTGCTGATGGACAGCCCACGAGCGCTCTTGCCGAAGCCTTCGTTGAAGTACTTCTCGGTGACCACGGTGATGAGGATGCCGGTGACGAAGGTGCTCAGCGCTGACCAACGGAACCACCACAGCGCCTTACGGGCGATCTTGTCGATGGCGATGAGGCGGGCCTTGCCGCCGATCTCCTTGTGCGGGTCCTCCTCGAACTGCGCGAACGCAGCCGTCTGCACGAAGTTGAAGTAGTAGAGGAGGCCGATCCATGTGATGCCGGCCAGGATGTGCAGCCAGCGGAAGCCGAACTGACCGAGACTGGCCCTGCTGAAGAAACCTGTGTAATCCGCAAGCACTTTTGCGTACCCCTCCCTGGTGAAACCGAACTGCTGCGTAACGTAGCACCGCCACGGCAGGCCGCCGCGAGATGCTCAGGGCGACGCCGGCGCGCCGATCAGGCGTGCAACGAGTTGATCGGAGAACGTTCCTGCCGTTGCGAGTGCGACGCGGCAACGGCCCTCGGGAACACCGTGGAAGCCCCGGTAGCGCGCCCTGGTGTCGCAGATGGTGGCACCCCTGCCGGGGCCGTCGGTGCAGTCCACGACCACGTCGATACGGGGGAATACCGTCGGCACGACATCTCCGGTGAGGACCGCTGCCGCAACCGCGTCGTGGCACGGGGAACAGCGCCGGCCATACGAGCTGACGCCGTAGTGGTCGAAGTAGAACTGGCTGATGGCGGCAACGAACGTGGCGACGGGGGTTCCGGCGGCCACCATGCGAGCGACGTGCTGTTCGGTCACGATCTCTGTCATCGTCACGTCGAGGGGCACCAGCGTGGTCGCCCACGCGGCGCCCAGCACTTCGGCCGCAGCCTCGGGGTCGTGCACGATGTTGGCTTCGGCCGCCGGCGTCTGATTGCCTGGCGCGTCGGCAGCGCCACCCATGATGACGACGTCGGCAACCAACCCGGTCAGTGCAGGGTCGGCGCGCAGCGCCATCGCCAGATTGGTCAGCGGGCCGAGCGCCAAGATGCGCAGCGCACCCGGGTACTGCCGTGCCGCTGCGCTGATGAGCTCCACCGCGGTCGACGTGCAGAGCTCGACAGCAACGTCGTCGGGTAGCCCTGCATCGCCGAGGCCATCGGTGCCGTGCACGTGGGTCGCAAGGTACGTCACCTCCCCCACCAGCGGCATCTCAGCGCCGACAGCGACCGGAATGTCGGTACGCCCAGCCAATGTCAGCACGCGCAGCGTGTTGTGCGCGCACCGCTGCGCCGTGTTGTTGCCGAAGACCGAGGTGATGCCCACGATCTCTATGTGGTCGCAGGCCAGCAGGTACAGCAGCGCCATCGCATCATCGATACCGGTGTCGCAATCCACCAGCACCGTGGTACGCCCCGCGGTCACGGTCGCAGGGAAGAACACGTCTCTGGGCAACTCCGCACCGGCCATGCCAGTTAGCCTGCCATCTCGTCATGGCTCACGAATTCATTTACACCTGTTACAAGCTTGCTCGCTTCTATCCGCCCGATCGCACGGTGCTGGAGAACATCTCGCTGTCGTTCTACCCCGGCGCCAAGATCGGCGTATTGGGAAGCAACGGCGCCGGCAAGTCCAGCCTGCTCAAGATCATGGCCGGCCTCGACGACGGCTACACCGGCGAGGCCCGCCTCACACCCGGGTTTACGGTCGGCTACCTCGCTCAGGAACCCCAACTCGACCCCACCAAGGACGTCAAGGGCAACGTCATGGATGGCGTGGCCGAGGTGCAGGGCCTGATCGATCGCTACAACGAAGTGATGGGCATGTGGGCGGACCCCGATGCCGACTACGAGAAGGTCGGCGCGCTGCAGGCCGATCTCGAAGACAAGATCGCCGCTGCCGACGCCTGGAGCCTGGAACGCAACGTCGGCATCGCCATGGACGCGCTTCGATGCCCACCCGACGACGCCGACGTCACCACGCTGTCCGGTGGTGAGCGTCGCCGCGTGGCGCTGTGCCGGCTGCTGCTCAGCCACCCAGACCTGCTGCTCCTCGACGAGCCCACCAACCACCTCGACGCGGAGAGCGTCGACTGGCTGGAGCGGTTCCTCCAGGAGTACACGGGCACCGTCGTGGCCATCACGCACGACCGCTACTTCCTCGACAACGTCGCCAAGTGGATCCTCGAGCTGGACCGCGGTCGCGGCATGCCCTTCGAGGGCAACTATTCCAGCTGGCTGGAGCAGAAGCAGGAACGCATCGCTCGCGAGGAGAAGGGCAACGAAGCCCGCCAACGCACGCTGGCCCGCGAGCTGGAATGGGTGAAGATGTCGCCCAAGGCCCGCCAGGCCAAGGGCAAGGCACGCCTCACCGCCTACGACAAGTTGCAGAACGAGGCCGAAGCTGCCGAGCGCGGCCCCGACAAGCTGGAGATCACCATCCCGGTCGGCAAGCGCCTGGGCGACACCGTGATCGAGGTCAAGAACCTCAACAAGGGGTTCGGCGACAAATTGCTGGTCGAAGACCTCTCGTTCACGCTGCCCAAGGCCGGCATCGTGGGCATCATCGGGCCCAACGGCGCCGGTAAGACCACGCTGTTCAAGATGCTCACCGGCCAGGAAGCACCCGATTCGGGGAGCATCGTGGTCGGCGACACCGTCGAGATGGCGTACGTCGACCAGAGCCGCGACATCCTCGATTCCGACGCGTCGGTGTACGAGGAGATCACCGGTGGCGTCGAACACATGAAGGTCGGCAACCGCGAGATCCACGGCCGGGCGTATTGCGCCAGCTTCAACTTCAAGGGCGCCGACCAGCAGAAGCGTGTCGGCGACCTTTCCGGTGGTGAGCGCAACCGTGTTCACCTGGCCAAGGTGCTCAAGGACGGCGGCAACGTGCTGCTGCTCGACGAACCCACCAACGACCTCGACGTCGACACGTTGCGGGCACTCGAGCTCGCTCTCGACGACTTCCCCGGCTGCGCCGTCGTCATCAGTCACGACCGTTGGTTCCTCGACCGTATTGCCACCCACGTGCTGGCGTTCGAAGGCGACAGCCAGGTTCGTTGGTTCGAAGGCAACTTCAGCGAATACGAGGCGTGGCGTCACAAGGAGCTGGGTTCCAGCGCCGACCAGCCGCACCGGATCAAGTACAAGCCACTGGCCCGCTGAGGGCATGAGCGTCCAGACCGAAACCGACAATGAGCTGGCAACGCGCCTCGCTGTCGAAGCTGGGCAGTTGCTGGTCGCCGTTCGAGAGGAACTGTTCAGTCGCGGTGCACCATCGTGGCAGGTGATGGACACCGGCGACCTCGCCAGTCACCGCTTCCTGCTGAAGGCGTTCACCGAGGCGCGGCCCGATGATGCGGTGTTGTCCGAGGAAGGTGCCGAGGACCCACGCCGCTTCACTGCCGACCGCGTGTGGATCATCGACCCACTCGACGGCACCCATGAGTTCGGCGAACACGGTCGATCGGACTGGGCCGTGCACATCGCCCTGTGGGAGCGCGACCGCTTCGCCGCCGGTTCGGTCAGCCTGCCGGCCCTCGACCTCGTGTTCTCCACCGATCCTGCGCCATCGCTGCCCGTTCCCGAACGCGAACGGCCGCGCCTGATCACCAGCCGCAACCGCAACCCGTATGCAGCTGTCGTGGTCGCGAACGCGCTCGGGTGCGATGCAGTGCGCCTGGGTTCGGCCGGCGCAAAGGCCATGGCCGTCGTCGTCGGCGAAGCGGACATCTATGTCCACGAGGGCGGCATGTATCAATGGGACAGTGCGGCACCAGCGGCTGTGGCATTGGCGGCAGGTCTTCACGTCAGCCGCATCGACGGTTCACCGATGGTGTTCAACGAACGCGACCCTTGGCTGCCCGACTTCCTGGTGTGCCGCAAGGAGTACGCCGAGCCAGTACTCGATGCGCTGTGGAACGGCCGGCGCACCCGCACGTAACCTGCAGCAATGGAGCTGACTGCGGTTCGATTCGAGGTCGCTGATCGCGTGGCGACGGTGTGGCTGCACCGCCCGCACCGCCACAACGCGTGGACGGGTCGCATGCACAGCGAGTACCGCTGGGTGCTCGCCCACCTCGACACACTCGCCGAGGTGCGCGCCGTCGTGGTCACCGGCACTCCCCCGGCGTTCTGCGTCGGCGGTGACAGCGCCGCCCTGGCCGGACACGCTGAGCGCGGTGCGTACGACGCTGGGTTGGCCGACGAACTGGCAATGCCCGGATACGGCGTCGCGCCGGAATTCGACGCCGACTTCGCGTTCCAGTTCGCAATGCGTTTCCCGATCATCGCCGCCGTGAACGGTGCAGCTGCGGGCGTCGGTCTTGCGCTGGCCCTCTTCTGCGACCTGCGTTTCGGCGCCGCGCCGGCACGGTTGACGACCGCAGCACCCAAGCTGGGGCTGCCGGCGGAGTACGGCATGAGCTGGCAGCTGCCGCGCCTGGTCGGCATCACACGCGCCGCAGATTTGTTGCTCTCCGGACGTGTCTTCACGCCTGCCGACACCAGCGACTGGGGCCTGTGGAACGCCGTGGAGACCGACAGTGCAGCAGCACTCGCAGCGGCACAGGCCTATGCCCACCATCTCGCGCACGGCGTCGGGCCGACTGCACTCGCGACGACGAAGGCGCAGCTGTATCGCGACCTGCTGCACCACTCACCGGCCGCAGCGATCAATGACGCGCAGCGGCTACTGGAGCAGGCGATGACGACAGCCGAGTATCGAGAGGGTGTCAGTGCGCTACGCGAGAAGCGCCCACCCTGCTTCGAGTGACCCCTGACACGCCAATTTGGAAGATCGGGCCTACAGTTCCCTCATGGAGAGCGGACATCTCAACCCACCTTTGACGCGACGCCTACCAGGTTTGGCCGTCGCTGGCGTCGCCTCGCTCGGCGCCGGTGCCGTGCATGCGGCCGCAGCCGGCGTTCACGCGGAGCACGCCCGGCTGGCGCAGCTGTTCATTCTCGCGGCCGCGGCGCAGCTGGGTGTCGGCGTGTGGGCGCTCGTGCGTCCCCACCGCCTGGCCGCATGGGCCGTTGCCTACGTCAATGTCATCGCGGTCGGGGGCTGGCTGGTCACGCGACTGACGGGCATCTCCTGGATCGCAGGTCTCGAGGTTCGCGAAGCTCCGCAGTTCGCCGATACGGCCTGCGCGTTGATGGGTGCAATCGCCATCGGCACCGCGGTGAGCGCCAGCCTGGTCGGGTGGCGGCCGGCAAACCCGGCGCGTCTGGCGGTGCCATCGCTGCTGATCGCTGCGCTTGCCGTGCCTGCGATGTGGTCCGGCGGCACGCATGTGCACTCGCACGGTGAAGCGGGCCACTCGCACACCGTCGACCCTGTCACCGGCGACACCGTCGCCCACGACCACCCAGCCGACCCTGTCACCGGCGACACCGTCGCCCACGACCACC
>Ga0073904_10000167_pt1 | contig 43927 bp, 43 predicted proteins | sample KloWWTrecipitate_FD_66668 | JGI IMG/M metagenome (GOLD analysis project Ga0073904, IMG submission 66668) | Active sludge microbial communities from Klosterneuburg, Austria, studying microevolution and ecology of nitrifiers - Klosterneuburg... | ecosystem: Engineered > WWTP > Aerobic digester >... | reverse complement strand
CCGAACAGACGCCAGAGACTCAGGAGACCCCAGCCCCTCGGAAGAAGGGGCGGCCAGTCCGAGTGAAGAACCAGCTCTCGGTGGCCTTGGACCTGCTGTTCGAGGCCCGAGTTCAGGCCGTGGGGCGGGACTACTCGATCGCCCTGTGGTATTCCGAGATGGGCCTGAACTCGACCGAGGTGTCGAGGCTGCGGTGGGTCCCGGACGGGACGCCGGCAACGAGGCAACCGGCCTCGGTGATGCTGAAGCTTGTGTGGTATCTGGCAGACACCGTAGGTGTCAACATCCCGCCGTGGGATCTGTTCGAGATGGCGCGCACGAGCTGGATGGAGCTGCCGACTCGTGGGTTGCGGACGATCCGCATGCACCTGTTCCCTTCGGCCCAGGCGGCCCAGGCGGAGCAGCAGCCATGACCCTCGAAGAGACAACCGACGAGCTGCTCGCCAGGCACGTCCGTGCGGACGCCTGGTTCTCGGGCGCCGTGCAGATGCGCCGGGACTTCCTCGCGGTCATTCGCCGGCACCTGAGCGGCGTCGTGAGTGACCAGAAGGGCATGAATCATAGTGAGGTGAAGCGGCTCCTAGATGGCATCCAGAACATGCCATGGCCGCAGAATCCTCACCTAGTAGCAACTGGACCCCGTTTCCCTCAGCCAAATGGGGGGAGCAAACCTAGTGACTCGGGATCGAGCGGGATTCAAGCTCCTTCGCCCGAAGATGGTCGAACCATCCGGGAAGAGGAAGGGGTGAGATGATCGCCGGATCTCGCCAGGTATGGCAGGCATGCACCTGGTGCGGGGTTCTTTTTTCAACTGGAGGACAGACAGATGGGAGTGCTTGACACAGTGGTTTCGGATGCCGTGCCCCGGCACCCGAAAGTTTTGTTGTGGGGCAAGCCTGGCCTGGGCAAGACCGTCACGGCCTTGTGGATCGCTAGACGCTTTGGGCTGCGAATCCTCGGCGTCGATGCTGACGGCGGCCTCGGGATTTACAGGAACTCGACAGAGAGTGACGGGGACCCGACGTGGCCGCCGATGGACACTCTGGAGGTCAGCGATCCTATCGCCGTGACCCAAGGCATCGACGAGTTGTTGAGGGACCCTCGGAAGTGGGGGATGTTCGTTGTTGACCCGATCTCGATGCTCGTGAAGAGTGCCGAGGTAGAGACCGACGCCGCCGCGAGGCGCAAGAAGAACACCAAGCGCGGAACCGAGATCAGCGACTACGAGACTGCCATGTCGATGGGCGATAGGCAGAATCTCAACCGAGTGAACTTCCTGCTCGTGCGCGACTTGTGGCGCCTGCGGATGCCGGTCATCGTGACCGCTCGTGAGAAGAACGAGTGGAGAGATCAGAAGGTCGTTGGCATCGTGCCATCCGCACCGGACGGCTTCGATCACGAGTTCGACATCGTTGTTCGCCTCGTAAGAACGGTCGATGGCGGCACGACCTTCTGTTTCGTCCAGAAAGACAGGTTGCGCCGGCTGCCGCAGACGGTTGAGATGGAACCCGGCAACCCGTTCCGCCTCGCTGAAGTGCTCGCTGATGCCTATGGCGACCTGTGGACTATGGGCACCGCCAGCAACCCTCGTGCGAGCGACGAGCAGATTCAACAGATTCGAGAGCTGCAAGTGCAGCTCAACGTGAACGGCAAACAGATGGCCTTGGTACTCTCCAGAGAGTTCAAAGCGAGCGAACTTGCCGACTTACGACCCGAGCAGGCCGATGCCCTCATCGCGCGAATGGCGGCGAGAGCAGCGGCAGCAACCCAACCCCAACCAACCCCAACCCCAACCAACGCTACCTAAACCTAACATGACACCCGACCCGATCAACGGTCCTTCTGACTCCTCCTTCTCGTTCCCGAGCGAGAGTGAGATGGCTGGCCTCCCCGATGGCCACTACCGCGCGCAGGTCAGCTCTGCTGAGTTGGCCACTTCGGCGGCTGGCAATGTGATGTGGAACCTCAAGCTTGAGGTCATCGAGCCCGCCCAGTTTCTCGGCAAGTTCGTCCGAGAGAAGGTGGTCTTCTCTGCCGGAGCAGCTGGGATCACGTTCGGCAAGCTCAAGGCTCTCGGTCAAGCGGTTCAGCCTGGCCAGAACTTCAACCCGCATGCGGGTATCCAGCAGATCATCGGACGGAAGGTCCACATCATCACTCGCGCGGAGGAGTGGAATGGACAGATCTCTCCGAAGGTTCAGTCCATGAAAGCCGATCCGGGGCCGGGCGGTCTGCCGGCGGCGCCAAAGACTGCCGCTCGCCCAACCGTCGTGAACTCCAGCACGACGGCGGCGGGCGGAACCAAGCCGGGCGGGGCGACTCCGATGACCCCAACCAACCCAGCGGAGAAGCCCAGCTCGGAAGAAGCTCTACCCTTCTGACAGACGAGGGTGTGTGCTCGCGTCCCTCCCGCAGCATGAACGGGTAGGGGCGTTTGGGGCTGCTAGCGCGTGTTGGCGGGTGCGATTCCCGCAGGCTCCCACGTCCGCGAGACACTTAGCAGGAGGATAGAGAGATGTCAGAGGCACTGGAGATCAAGGGCCACTTCACGGCCATCAAATGGCGAGCTGAGGACCCCGAGGCAAACCCTTGGGTCCTAGCCCAGTTCACCGCCCTCGACGGCGAGACCTACACCGTCAAGGGCAAGATTCATGGACTAGACCCAGGTCTAACCTACACCCTGGTCGGCACGATCAAGTCCGACAAGTGGGGGTCGAGTTTGAACGTCGAGAACTACTCGATCGAGCAGCCCAAGACCCTCGGAGCGATCCGTAGGTTCTTGGACAGCGTACCAGGCGTAGGCCCAAGCACGGCGATGAAGCTGACGGCAGAGTATGGGCTGGATACCCTAGACAAGCTCGTGGCTGACCCGGCTGCGTGCGCTGCAGCGATCCCGAGGTTCAGGCTGGAGGTCGCCATCGAAGCCGCGCGCTACATCAACGAGAAGCGAGTGAGCATCGACAACGAACTCGCAGTGCGGGGGATTCTGACCGACTTCCCAGACAGCGCCGTGCGGAAGGCCATCGAGCGTTGGAAAGGCGACGCTCGCGCCAAGATCCTGGAGAACCCCTACATTCTAACTGAGTTACCAGGCATCGGATTCCTGCGCGCCGACATCGTGGCACGCGCCCTCGGGGTGGCGGCTAACTCACCGCAGCGGATCGAGGCCGGTATCGAGCACACGGGGCGCCAACTCCGCGAGGATGGGCATACGCTGTTCTCGTATAGCGACCTCGTGACGCGAGCGGCGAACGTTCTGACGTTGCCGACCGAGATCGTGAAGGTGGTGCTCGACACCCTCGGAACCAGGTGGGTCGTTTGGCCAGGCAGCGACTGCGCGCAGTTGCTCAGTGACCACCTGCTCGAAAAGAAGATCGCGAAGTGGGTCTCGGATCGCGTGGCAACCCCGAACGCGCAACACCCCGACGCGCCTGCGGCGCCCGAGGATCTCGTGGACGACCAGGTTGAGGCGTTCGTCAAGTTCCACCAGAACCCAGAGCTGTTCCTGCTGACCGGCCCTCCGGGCACGGGCAAGACCTACACCGTCAAGCGCATCCTCGACTCCCTCGGAGGCGCTGCGTCCATCGCATGCTGCGCGCCCACGGGGAAGGCAGCCCAACGGCTGACCGAGCTGACGGGCCGCCCAGCGAGCACGATTCACCGGCTGCTCGGCGCAGTGCCCAGCAAGACGTCGCCTACCGGTTTCGACTTCCAGTTCAACGAGGCGCAGAAGTTGGAGCATGACGTGATCGTGATCGACGAGTTCTCGATGGTCGATCTGTGGCTGGCCTGGCGCTTGTTCCAAGCGATCAAGCCCTACGCGAAGGTACTGATCGTGGGCGACCACTACCAGCTCGCCTCGGTCGGCCCTGGCGCCGTGCTGCGCGACATCATGGCGAACGCGCAGGTGCCATGCGTCAAGTTGACCAAGATCAAGCGGCAGAACCCTGGCGGCATCGTGCTGGCATGCCATGCGATGGTGAAGCGCGAGCCCGTGGCGAGCAATCTGTTCAACGCCAGTGACCTGTGGTTGCTATCAGTGCAGATGTCCGATGGCGAGGACAAGACTGACGCAGCAGCGATGATGATGCTCTCTCTCTACCTCGATCGGATGCCGGCGTGGGCTACCAAGACCCTCGGGACCGAGGCCGGCGCGGCCATGCGGCGCGCAGTGCAGATCCTCACCCCTCGGAGGGCCGGGCATCCGCTGGGCGCCGAGGAACTGAACAAGCGCATCCACGACGAGCTGTTGAAGCGTGGGGAGTTGACGCCAACGAGCTACGCCTTTGCCGTGGGCGAGAGGGTGATCCAAGTGAAGAACGACGCAGAGATCGGCGTGTTCAACGGCGACCTCGGGACCGTGGTCGAAACGTCCAAGGAAGGCAAGAGCCCGGTCTACCACGTGCGATTCGACACGCGGGACCCGGCTGACGCTCCGATCAAGATCCCTGCCGCCGGCAACAACTTGCAGATGGCCTACGCGATGACTGTGCACAAGAGCCAGGGCAGCGAGTGGCCGGTGGTCATCCTCCCCACCCTCGGGAGCTTCGGACCATTCTTCGACCGCCCGCTGATCTACACCGGCATCTCGCGCGCGAGCAAGATGTGTGTGTGCGTGGGAAGCGTGGCGGAGTTCAACGCGATCGCGACCAAGCCAGGGACAATGCTGCGGAGAACTGGGCTCGCGGGTGCGATCCAGGCAGAGCTGTCACCCCAACCAGCCTTCAAGGCCAGCTAACAGGAGCAGAGCAGAACCATGAGTAGACACTTTCTTTTCGACCTCGAAACCGCCGCGAACATCACCGACGAGAAGCGCGAGCGTTTCATCCAGTCGGCCAAGTACGGCAACCTCAAGGACCCCGCCAAGATCGAGGCCAAGATCAAAGAGCACGTCGAGACGTGCGTTGAGCGCGCGGCCCTCGATCCTCTCTCGGGACGGATCGTGGCCTTCTCGTGCCACGTCATCGGATCCACCAGCTTCACCACCGTAGTGAACCTCGATCCAGCCGCTGAGATACACCTGATCGACGACCTGCTCACCGAGTGGCAGGGTTCGAAGTGCGACGCCATGATCGGGTTCAACATCAGGTCCTTCGACCTTCCGTTCCTCTTCGGTAGAATGCTCGCCCACGGCTCTCGGTGCGGGTTGTCCATCCCGAGGCCAAAGGACTACCGTCAGGTGATCGACATGCGAGACTGGCTACCCGAGGGCAAGCTGGCGCATTGGCTCGCGGAGTGCGGGCTTCCGAGCAAGGGCGGGGACGGTAGCGACGTAGCGAAGTGGGTCGAGGCCGGCGACTCTAGCGCGATCAAGGACTACTCCTCGCAAGAGATCCGCAGCATGGCGCTGCTGGTCAATAGGCTGGTGCTGGCCACCGGAGGTAACTTGGTGTGAGTATGAGTCCAACCGATGACGGTGTGCGGTGGAGATGCTTGTTCATCTCGTTGTTCTGGTTGATGGCCTGGGTCGCGGTGACCCTAGTCGCGTTGATGGTTGGGTTGTGGGTGGCTGGCTGGGTAGCAGGGAGGATGTGACCATGGAAGATCACTGGGTTGATGTCGTGAACGAGTTGGAAGCCAAGGTGAAAGAGCTTGAGGGCAAGCTCAAGATCGCAACCGAGAACTGCGCGCAAGCGGTGAAGGAGCGGGACGAGGCTATGCACGTCGCCGGGGTGGCGTGCCAGGACCTTGCCGATACGGAGTGCGAACTCGAAACACTGGGCACGCGCCTTGCCGCAGCAGAAGCGGTGTGCCTATACCTAATGGGATGGCTTCTCATGGAGCCAAATAGCAGGATCAAAGAGTTGCTCAACCAATGGATAGAGATCAGGGACCAACAAGAGCTGAAGGAGAAGCCATGAAGATCGACAACGTGCTAGCCATGCACCCTTGGCCGTGGCGACTCGATCGAGACGATCATGTGTGGGGCATTCGCGACTCCAACAACGAGATAGTTATGGGTGACGAATACTCTTACGCGTATGGAGATGTTCCTGACGCGATCGTAGAACTTGTAGCATCCCACGTGAACCGCACCACAACACAACGCACGCATAGCCCTGGCTGCTGGCAGTGGCACTTGGAGTGTGCGGTTAGCAAGATCAAAGGAATGAGCGAGGAGAAGCCATGACAATCAACACAAAGTGCATCACGCACGGAAGAGAGCAGTGCGGTGAGTGCTACATACTCACTAGTGGCGCGGAACACGAGAAACTAACGTTCCTTCCCAACATTGCCTTGTCGCCATTCGACCAGATCGGCAAGGTTGATTGGCAGTGTAATCACCATGGAGACTCGCGCTTTATGTGGGCGTGTGTCGAGTGCGTGAAGGAGCAGCTCGCGAAGGAATACGAGCGAGGGAAGAAGGAGGTAGTGCAGCCTGATGAATCCGAGACGATCAAGGAGCTGCGAGAGATGTTGACCCGAGAACGTGTGATTCACAGCAACAACTACCGTGAGCTGTGCGATCTAAAAAAGGACTACGCGACGCTCAGGAAGAACCATGATCAGGCTATGGAACAGATCAGGGTTGCTCACCGTGTTATCAATGCTCTGAAAGTGGGAATAGAGGACTGGGAGGCGCTGTGACCCGCCTAACCATCCTCGTCTGCATCGCCGCACTCTTCGCCTGCGGCTGGCAAGTGGCCACCGGGCGCGGGCTACTCGCGTGCGTGGGCATCGCGGGGGCGGGGTTGTTGTTGATTGACCTGGGGAGCAGAAAGGAACCAAGACCATGACAAACGAACGCACAGTTTACGATCGCATCTTCGAGTCAGTATTCCTCATGGCCTGGCGGCACGCTGAGCACCGTGCAGTGCCGATTGACGACACGAGTGGACGACAACCAACTGCAAACGAGATCCGCAATGTTGCGAAGTATGCCGCGATGATGGCTGGCATGGCAGAAGCGGAAGCACGTGTAGCCAGAGAACTCAACCCATTTGAGGAATCGCTAGTTGAGCTAAAGGCTGCGGCGGGAGATATTCTGATATCGTTCAACAGCGACACAGAATGCCGCATACCGCACCATCAGGTTGAGCGTCTATTCAAAGCCGTGTATGGCAAGGATGCCAAGACACCATGGGATGACGAAAAACAAAAGCCATGATCTACGCATTTACCGGAGGCCGAGACTACCAAGACCGCGCGATGGTCAACTTGATTTGCGACCTACTCATGACGGACGACAGCAACGAGTTTTCGGCAGGTGACTGCCCTACCGGGGCTGACCTGTTTGTTCGTGAGCGCATCCCATCAACGCGGATAGATGTATTTCGCGCGGAATGGACGCTCTACGGAAAGCCTGCGGGGCCGCGACGCAACGCAGCATTGTTAGCAGATGCTGACGTGCTGATCGCGTTCCCTGGAAACAATGGGACAGCGGATTGCGTGGCCAAGGCGCGACGGGCGCAGATACCAGTGATCGAAGTCGGTAACCTTGGGAGCGGGGAGGAGAAGAAGCAATGAGACAAAAATACCTACAAGTCGAGGGCGTTCCTCGCAACCGCAACCTGCGCTACACGCTGACATTCTTCTGCGGTATGTGGCGACACAGCTACGTAGTAGAAGGAGCCAATGGCGCGATGGAGTTCACGGTGTCGCAACTCATGTTGTCGAGTTCCGACAAGAGCGAGCGTAAGTGGAGCGCCGGCCTCGAAGCTCACCACGCATACCCGCAGGAAGGCAAACCGCCAGACCATGCGTTTTGCCAGGCCATATCCTTCCGCCCATGCTGGCACGATGGAACCAGCCTATACGCGCAGGAAAGACTCTTGCCGCAGTGGATCGAGTGCGGTGAGGACCCGGTTTACGTGTTCCAGATGTTGGAGCGGGAATACCAGGCCAGGTTCGATAGCGTTGGCATAGGTGCGATTGCGCCAGTGACTCCGGTGAGCGTAGTAGGGCAGACAACGGAGGAGAAGAAACCATGACCGACATCAAAGCCATCGTGGCCGATCTGGAGAAGCTGGACCGCGTGGCAACTCCTGCGCCATGGGGGGCAGCGCAATCGCTGTGTTGCCGTGATCGCGGCACTGTGAGCGTCCAAGAAACCGGGCACACGCAACCGTCCCATGCCTTCTCGACCTGGGACGCTGATCTAGTTGCCGCCGCGCGCAACGCCCTGCCCGCGCTGCTCGCCGAGCTGAAGCGCCTGTGGGCGATGGAGCAGGAGCGCAAGGCACCATCACCAAGCACGCGCGAGATCGTGGTGGCGAAGATCCAAGCGTTAACCCTCGCGAAAACCATCACCAACTTTGTTAGCGTAAATCGCGCAGCAGAGCGCAAAGCCGCGCAGGCGACAGGCCAAACGTGCGAGTGGTTCGTGAGCGAAAGCCTTGAGATCGCGAACCGCATTGAGAAAGCTATCAGAGACGTGGAGAACAACAATGAGTGAGTCAATCGAAATTCTCTCCAATGAGGACCTCTATTCCATGATCGCGAAGGGCATTGTAGAGCACGCCAAGACAAGCGATGAACTCACCGCCGTCAAGGCCGAGCTGGCCGAGCTGCGCAAGGAGCGCAACGAGCTGCGCGAGGCCATCCTAAAGCTGGGATACCTGACCGGCAGCGAGGGCTATTGCGGCGATCACGTGGTGTTGACGGTGCGCTTAGCCCCACGCGAAGCGGACACCTGGAACGCGCTCGTCGCCAAGGTGAGCGCCGTGAAGGGCGAGACCAAGGCAACAAAGGAAACGGAACCATGACAACACGCAAGCCGCGCACGGTCTGGGTCTTGGCCTTGAATGGCAAGCCGTTGCATGTGAGATCGAGCCAAGTCGATGCTGAGTATGCCATTCACCGCATGGAGTATGACATCCCTGGCAAGTGGACGTGTTTCAAGTGCGTTGAAGTGATACGGAAGAAGAAGAAGCAGAAAAGGAAGGTATCCCCATGACCCTGATCGCTCCCCTCGTGGCGCTCCTGTGCGCCGCTTTCTCTCCCGCTAAGACCCTTACCCACATCGAGGTGTTCGACAAGGACCATGCCCTCATGGTCTTCTCGGATCTCTCGATGGCCGTTGCGCCGTTGACGGCGATCTCTCCCAATGGCACGTTCCTCGGTGGCACCACCATCGAGATCGTCGCAACGAGTGACAAACTCACATCGCGGTGGACTGACGCGAAGGGGGTGCAACGCGAAGTCGTCACTGACTGCGTGACGCTGAAGCCCGTGGATTGCGTGATCCAGCACCAGAAGATCGTTACGTTGATGGAGGGCGCGTTTCCTCCCGTGCCGAAGAAGGAGGGATGATAGGATGTCTACATCCCCCATTCCTGACGAAGTTCCCGTAGCATTCCGAGAAGCCGTCGCCTTGATGCACGACTACCTGAAAAGGACGTGCGGAAAAAACCGGACCTTCCTCAACAACCTCAACGTCATCGCGAAGAACCGAGGAGCATGCGCCTTCTTCGTGATCCCTTTCGACTTGATGCCGGGTACGAAGGACGGAGCGAGGCAGCTTGCAAGGGCAAGGTCACCGTTCTGGAGTGTGACCAGAGAAGGTTGCGAAGGCAACGAGGTGTTCATCACCAGGGGAAGGACTCCTGTTGAGTCTTCGAGTCTTGCAGCTTCGATGTTTCCAATGAGTAAGGAGGACTAAGATATCCCTATGATCCCCAACAACATCATCGCCCGTCTCGTCTCTTCCGGTATGGGTCGAGACACTCTCGTCCCCGTCCCTCTCTACTTCCGTCCCGGCCTGGTGAAGCCAAGCCGGCTCGCCACGAGCCTCGGACTCTCGAAGGGGCACATTCAGGCCCTCCCCAACTCGGAGACGACGTGGCCCGATGGCTCCGTGCGCTCCGTCAAGACCGACGTCTTCATCCCTGATTACATTCGGGAGGGCGAGCAGTTCGAGGTCGTCCTGCTCGGCGCCGACATGCCCAAGATCGTGAAGATCGAGGACACCATCGTGGTCCGCAACAACGTCTTGCAGCCTGCTCTGTGGACGTCACGCCCGCCCAGCTTCAAGGTCTGCTGGGACAACGGTTCCAACACCGAGACGTTCGAGTTCCAGCGCGTGTCTGGCGAGCCGGACTACAAGATCGGTCTGATCTGGGACGTGCCGTTCCAGGCTGAGCTTCCCGGCGGCAAGTGGGCCAGGATGTACCTGCGGTTCAAGTACAACTCGTCTCAAGTCGAGGGCTACCTGCAGCTCGGATGGTCGGACAGCACCGACCCGAACCCCAGCAAGGAACTCGGCGCGGTCAGGATGACCTGCGAGAACATGGGAATCATCATCGAGGACGAGTGGGCGAAGGTCGCATCAACGAACAGCGACTACGACATCACTCTGACCGAGGCTGGCACCTGGAACGACATGCAGAGCCTGGCGTTCAAGTTCCTCCTCGTCAGTAACCTCAGAGACAGGAACCGGTTCGACCCGATCATCTGGCAGACCGACGCCGCCGATGCCGGCGCGTTCGGGTGGCGCATCCGATCGAGTCCCTCGCTAGCAGCCACCGAGAGCGCCAACGACTGGGCCGCTAGCCGCATGGGTTCGCTGGTTCAAGGGGACCCGTGGCAAGGCGGACACTGGGTTCCTACCGAAGCTGGGCAGACTGGCGACCACGCCGGGTTCGGACTCCTCGGGCCTGCAGCAGCCCTGCTCTACAAGGCTCCGAGGGCCATCGACCTGATGCGGTTCTCGTTCTACCAGGAGGCTTGCCGGCCCATCTGGGAAGGCCGAACTGGCTTCCGCAAATGGACCGACGAGGACCTGCGCGCGCGAGGCGTGATGATGTGGGACGAGCGCCCACACCCCGCCGGCAACATGCTCGGCAAGAGCCGCTTGCCCAACATCTACACCGAGGGCATGAGGACGAAAGCCGGGCTGATCTGGTGGGGCATGGACCGCCAGCACGGAGACGACGTGAACTGGTGCTCCTACCTCACCCTCGTGGACGACCCACTGGCTCACGACATGGCCAAGCAGCGAGCCGAGACGTGGATGGCCATGCTGCGGACGGACACCGGGAACGAGACGATCGACGGCCCGGACAGCGGACGCGGCGCCAGGTTGCTTGGCATGCTCTGCCGCTACTACCTCGTGAACCCTGACTCTCGGATCAAGGCGCGCATCCGAGAGAGAGTGGATCTCTACTGCCGCCTGCTCCTCGCGACGGGCGTGATGCCGAGTCCTGGCATGGTGACCCCGCAGCAAGTCTACGGCCCAAGCGAGCAGGCCGGCGGGCTTCCCGTGCCCCACTGGCGCCCATGGGAAGATGCCATCGTGGCCGAGGCGCTGGCAATGGCCTATGCGGTGACCGGCGAGAGCCTCGCCCTCGCTGCTGCCGGGTTCATCGCAGCGAACGTCGTCACGCACGGTTACGAGACCTTGCCCGGCGGTGGCAAGCGCATCTACGTCGCCCTCGCGCACAACGCTGGCGTCCCGCTCACCGAGGCGCAGAAGAAGGACGTCAACCTGGCCAAGGACTCCAGCGGGACGGGCTACCATCTGTGGTCAGCCGGCGCTGCAGCAACGGCCTACAACTGCGCGGTTGTGCTCGGCAACCAGCAGCCCGAGGCGATCCCGAGGATCAAACCGGTGGCTCTCGAAGCCTTGCGGATCTTTCAAGGTCTGTTGGTGTCCGAGCCCAACGTGTTCGAGCATCCGTTCGAGAAGTTCGAGGTCTCGGGCGAGAACAGCGAGTGGCTGGCGATCGAGGTGTTGCCGCCTCCGGCGTGGCTTGTGACGCCGTGACAACTCCCCTCGTGCCGATCCGTCCCATCATCATCGACACGAGGGAGCAAGCCCCATGGTGTTTCCCTCCTTCGATGCAAACCATCCGCCGTGGGTTGGGTTTCGGCGACTACTCGCTCGACGGCCTGGACTCGGTAGTGGCCATCGAGAGGAAGTCGATCCCCGACCTACTCGGATGCGTGGGCACCTCGCGAGAGAGGTTCACGCGCCACCTGTTCGGGCTGGCCGACCTCCCCTTCGCCCACGTCGTGGTCGAGGGGTCGATGGCGACCGTGGCTAGCGAGGTGGAGAACACCAGCCTCAACCTGTCCTCGGTGATGGGAACGATCGTCTCGTGGGCAGCGGCCACGGGCGTCCACTTCTGGTTCCCGGACGATCGGCGGTTCGCAACCGCGCTTGCGCTTCGCATCCTCACGATCTCGGAGCGCAAGTTCGATGGCTACGTAGCACAACAGAAGGTAGGGAACGACAAGCGCGTCCCACTACACCTAGTGGGCGAGGAGATGCTCTTGCCGTAGGTCAGCGGCATGGGTAAAGCGGCTGGTCCGTCTCGGTTTCGGAAGTCAGAAGCTCAGGAGTCGGCTCGTCATGGCGAAGCAAGTCAGAGATCACCAGGAGAACTACTGGAAGTTCCGCATCAACGTAGACGCCATCTTGGGGGACCTTGGGCTGCGCCCGGTCAAGATGCAAGGGGACTTCTACTTGCTGAACTGTCCTCTACACTCAGACGCCAACGCCTCGCTGGAGATCGCGCCCAGGCTGATCCAGCGAGGTGACGAGACGTTCGAGCCTGGCTACTGGAACTGCTTTGGAGGGTGCGGGAAGGGGGACATAGCTCTGCTACGGAGCAAGATGCTTGGTTGCGACTACACGCAAGCCAAGCGGCAGATCATCGAGAAGCACTGCCCCGAGATGCTGGTCATCACCGATGGGAAGGGCAAGTCCGACAAGAAGATGGCGAACCTGCCATCGGACGCCGCCCTGGGGCTGTGGATCACGCAACTGAAGGACAGCCAGCCCTTCATGGAGTACGTGACCAAAGCCCGCGGGATCGCCGTGGAGGTCATGGAGAGGGCCAAGCTGGGCGAGGATCGGATCGGCCACGTCACGATGCCGGTCTATGCGGCGGACGGAAAGACACTGCTCAACTGCCGGCTCTACGCTGCAACGAAAGAGGCTAGGGACCGAGGCGAACCGAAGATTAAGGGCGTCGCCGGCAGAGGGGTGCAGGTCTACCCCATGTGGATGGTGACGAAGGAGGCGCGGCGGCGCGTGTTCACCGAGGGTGAGTGGGATGCGCTCATCCTCCACTCGCTCGGTGAGACCGAGACTCTGACGACCACCGGGGGAACCGGCACGCTCAAGACCGTCGTTCTCGATGAGTGGTATCCAACAGGGCCGGGCTCAGAGGTTGTCATATGTTTCGACAACGACGACGCCGGCAAGACTGCCACCAGGAAGCTAGCGTCGGAGCTGCAGCGAGAGGGGGTCGAGACGGTCACGATGGTCAAGCTGCCGGAAGGGCAGAAGGACATCACCGACTACCTGACCTCGATCCCCGAGGACAAGAGGGTCGATGCGTGGAAGAAGCTGCTGGGAGGGGGGATCAAGCGAGACCTTTCGAAGGTGCGGCGGTGTGGGCTTGTCGCCGAGAACGGCTGCCTCGTGAACGAGGAGACTGGCGAGGTTGTGGCGACATTCACCGGGCAGGTCGTCTCCAGCGGCGTCCCGAGGTTCGGTTTTGGTGAGCCCACTCGCATGTTCACGGTCGAGCTGACCAACAAGGACGGCAAGAGCAAGCTCATCGTGACCTACGACTACTGCAACGAGGAGTTCGCTGATGCCGTGCAGCGCACGGGAGTAGGAGGCGCACTCTGGACGGTCGAGAAGCGATCCAGCGACAAGGTGTTCAACTGGCTAGCCGCCGCCGGGGCGGACACCGAGGTCAAGAAGGACGTGGGGTTCTGCTTCGGGTTTGACACCACCATCGTCGGGCCCGACCAGTTCAAGTGCTACTACACCCCCAACGTGCTGTTCAAGGACGCCGGTCCGGTCCCGAACAACGAGATCGTGATGTCTCCGCCGGCAGAGTTCCTTCGCAAGATGGACCTGCCGTTCCCCGAGAATGAGAAGATCCATGCCGGCCTGCGAGTGACGTTCGAGCACGCCTACTACTCGCACGCACCATCAGCCATGGCGCCTCTGCTGGCCGTCACGTTCATGGCGCCAGTGTTCCGGGCCCTGTGGCAGAACGAGGCCAGGTTCCCGACGCTACTCCACGGGCGATCTGGTTGCGGCAAGACCACCCGCTCGATCATCGCGCTGTCCTACTTCGGACACTTCCGCTCGACGAACGACCTCGTGACCCTCGGCGGTAGGAATGGCAGCGGGAGCACATTCAACTCCGTCGCAACCATGCAAGCCTTGGCCGGAGACAGCGTGTTCATCATCGACGACATCGGCTTCTCTCGCACGACCGACGAGAAGCAGCGCGAGGCACTGGTGGACTTCCTGCAGTCCCAGTCTCAGGGCCTCGGAAGAACGAGGATGACCGGTGCTGGCAAGTTGATCTCAGCCAGTGTCCCCAGAGGACTGCCGATCATCTCGACCGAGATCGTGCCATCCGAGGATGAGTCGCAGGTCGCCCGCACCTTCGTTGTGAACATGCCGAGCCACATCGACATGCGAGCGGAACCCTACCTCTCTAACTACCAAGCCTGCTTCGACTACATCGACGACCGGCACCATGCCATGGCTGGTTGGATCGACTGGAACGTCAGTTCGCCGCAGGCGGGGATTGCCTTCAACCGAGCACGTGCCGAGGTCAAGCCGTTGGTGGAGGATGCCGCGTCGAAGCTGACTCCAAAGTGGCGCAACGCGAACAACGCACCTCGGATCGTCGGGCGCTGGGTCTCGGTCACCGAGGCATGGTGGATGCTGCTAGCGTTCGCCTACGAGAAGGGGAGCCTCACGGAAAACGACGTAGCCAGGTTCAAGAACGAGTGGATGGACGATGTCATCCCCAACAATCTGTTCCACGCTCTCTCGTTCCTGGCTCAGAGTGGCCACAAGGAAACCTTCTTGAGCGGGGTGGCTATGGCCCTGCAAGGCGCCAAGGCGTGCCTATCGATACAGCATTCAGGAGCGATGATCCCTTCGTCATCTCCCTCGGGGGCTACGATAGTCGGGTATTGCAGCTCCCCTCACAACCTGGACGACGGGCTGGAAGATGCTATATCCTACTGTGGACAACCACTTGTAGTCTTCTTGGCGTCGTCCGCAGCTACAGCTCTAGGAGTATCTAGAGGATCGGTGCAGCAATGGAAAATGACACTTCAGTTTCTCAAGGCTTCGGATTACGTGTCGAGAGTAGTCCAGACGAACCAGAAGATCGCGAGGCTCTCGAAGAAGGGAGCCATGGAGTTGCTCGGCTGGATGCCAGGAGTGAGCGCAACGGTACTGTAACGATCGAAGGGCGACCACCGCCCGACGTGATGCAGCTCTCGCTGCAGCAGACCCACGAGCAGCTCAACAACGTCTTCAAGATCAAAGAGAAGGATCAAGAAGAGGCCGTGCAGATCGCGCTAGACCTGATGCGAGATGGAGTGAAGGCCGTGGACGAGAAGGGCAATCCCAACCATGCCATTCGCCTGTCCTACTTCCGAGAGATGTCGTCGATGTTCGGCCTCGCCATGGCCGACCGGCTCAAGCTCATGGAAGGCTTCGAGCGCATGGTCAGCCGCACGATGACCCACTCGGAGCGGAACAAGAAGATCGAGATGAGTTCGATTCGGGCTGCGATCAGCCCGCACGCAGCGAAAGAGATGGGGCTATGACCCCAGCTCGCGCAGCTTCGCCACGATCTCCCGGATCTTCTTGGCCGCCTCTTGCTGCGTCACACCGTTGAGCAGCGCGTAGTCGTAGATCGCCTGCTTCATCGCCTCGGGCGATCCCTTGAGCACCTGCATGATCTCCCTGGCGTCGGCCTTGGCCACCCGCCCTCGCGAGAGCAGGTCGTCTAGCTCGGCGAACTGAACGGCGCCACCCGAGGAGAACACCGACCTCGCGATCGGCGAGGACACCTGCGCGAACCGCATCGCCGACTTGGCCTCGCTCTGGTCGAGAGGGGCGAAGCCCTGCTTCTGCATCGCTAGGTTGGTCTCGCGGAAGATCGCTGTGCGCTCGGCTGGCTTGGCGTCGGCCAGTTTGTCCCGCATGTCCCTGAGCATGTCCACCCGCTCGGACTTGAGATCGGCCAGCTTGGTAGCCTTCTCCTTGGCCTGCGATGCGTAGACCCCTGCCATGTCTTCGGAGTCCACCACTGGGCCAGGCAAAGCCATGCCCTCGATCATCCTGTTGGCGCGGCGCGTAGCGTCCCTGTCGCCCGTGCCTGTGGCACGCACGGCTTCGAGGGCGAGTGGGACGCCGGAGACCTTCGGAACGGCCTGCTGGACGGCGTAGGCTGCTGCGTAGCCGATGCGGGCGAGAGGGCCATCGGACTCCTCGAAGACCTTGCCACCTGGGAGGCCAGGGTCCTTGCCGGCGAAGGCTCCCAGGACAGCCCTGCCCATGTCGATCGCTGGGTTGGTCGCGCTCTGCGAGGCGTAGGGGGACTTCACCATGCCGATCCACTTGAGCGGTCCCTCAAAAGGATTCATGGTCGAGAGATCGTGGTAGTTCATCCTCCCGTTGGCATCGCGACCGATTGGGAAGATTCCCTGCTCCATGGCCGGAGAGGCAAGACCCTTGCCAGCCATCTCCATCGACGTCTTGCGATCATCCTCGGTCTCACCGAAGTAGTGAGCCAGGAACGCTCGGATGCCAGCCATGAACAAGATCGGAATGCCGATAGAAGAGAGCGGCGTGTGGATGCCGTACTTGAGAGTGGCCTCAGCGATCTTGTAGTTGAAGCGTTGGTACCAGAAGAGAGTTCCGATGCTCTCCATGATCGGGGTCATCTCCTTGTAGTTGTAGAGAGACGCCACGCGCTCGATGGCTTCTTGTTGGCCAACCTTGTCCTTGAGGAACTTGTAGGAGATCAGCTTGGCTAGCACGTCGCTCTTGCTGTAAGCGTTCTCGATGGCATTGGCAGCCATTCCGAGAGCCTCGCTGCGGAACAGAGCGTCAACCCCAGAGATCATCTTGAAGAGACGCCCACGATCCTGGTTCTTCGCCCACTTGTAGATGTCCTCGCGAGTGGAGCGGTTGTTCAGGATCTGCTCAACAGCGAACTCGGTTCCGATCTGTCCGGCCTCCATGAGTTCCTTGAAGAGTGGCCCGTTGTTCGTGATTTCCGCCAAGGCCCACTTCTTGTTCGCATCGGTCCACTGGCCGTGAACTCCGATGACGGACATCACGAAGCTCTGAGACAGCTCCTGACGCAGAGCGCTCTGCGGGTTAGCCGTGATGGCCGCTCGCTTGATGGCGCTCAGCACGACCGCAACGCCTTCCATGAAGTCGCTCTGCCAGTATCTCGTGCGCTTGATGAGCGTGTGAACTGCAGGATGAACGAACTTCCCGATGGCTGGACCGAGGATGATCTCAGGGACCTTCCCAGTCTCTGCCTTGCCAACCTCATAGAACGCGCCAGGGCCCTTGCCCCACAAGCGTTCCGCTTCCTCGCGAGTGGACACCGAGAGGGCTGGGTCCACTGCGATGTCGTTGAACATCTTGCGGAGGGCCTGGACGGTCGATTGCTTGACCATGTTGGCCGGAATCACTACGCGAGGATCGGACTTGAACTCGGCCGGGTCCAGCACGCCCTTGGAGCGCGGCATGAACGGACCGATGTTCGCGAAGCCGGTCTTGACGCCGCCCCTGACGACGTGCTGCGTCGTCTGGGACATCACGTTCTGACCGAACGGATCGCTCTTTGCCTCACCTTCGAGTGAGCCGTCCTGATAGCTATCGAAACCGATGCGAGCGAGAACGTCCTTGTTCTCGCGAAGGACTCGCATCACTTCCCTAGCAGAGCCTTCGCCACCACCGGCCTGCGGGTAGTAGTTCTTGATGATGCGCTCGGGCGAGAGAAGACCAAGCTCAATGTTCTTCCGAGCAAAGTCGGCGAAGATCGTCTTGGCCTCTTCGAACACATCTTTGATCTTGTCGCTCGGCTCTTCCTTGCCCTGGATCGCGCGAACCAAGTGGTATGACAGCGATCCCTCAGCATGTGGATCTTCTCCAAGCACATCCACCAACTTGGTGGACATGATCGCACTCGCAATCTCACCCTTAGACTTGCCGGCCTGTTGGGCTCTCGTGTGTTCAAGCAGGCTCTTTGGAGACTTGCGGAACACGTCTATGAACCCAATGAAGTGGGCTAGCAAGAACTCTTCACCAGCAAGCTTCTTGCCCTCCTTCTCAACCTTGGTCCACAGTTCGTTGCGGACGTCTCTGATCTTATCCCATATCTTGTTCCACAGGAACTTGACTGCGCCAGAAATGGGCTTGGTGACGCTTGAGACATGGAGGAGATTGTCCATGCTCAGCAACATCTTGGAGAGCCCCTTGAGCGGATACTCCACACCGACCGTTCGGATCTTCCGAAGCAGGGAACCAGTGTTCTCGATCGCCCACTTGGCCAGCCCCCAAGCTTTCTTCAGCAGCTCATGGTTCTTCGACCCACGATAAACCGCGTAGGCCATGGCCGACATCGCCACGCCACCAAGACCAAGGGCTCCGGCTGACGTCGGATCTCCGAGGAAGGCGAACGCTGGCGCAGCCATGCCCAGGTTCTTCCACTCCTTCTTCAGCTCGGCCATGAACCCACGCCACAGCTCTTGGATCTTCGGCCCGCCCTCGGCGAGCATGGCCTTGTCCACGCCGTCCTCGGCGCGAGTCATCGCCTTGGCCGCCACCGACTTCTGCTCGGCTGGCAGCTTCTCGAACCACGCAGCAGGAGACTCCCCACGAGCCTCGGCCTGCGCCGCTTCCTTGCGAAGCTGGCCAACGGCCTCCGTGTAGGCTTCGCCGGCAGCCTTGCGATACTTGGCCACGGTCCCGCGATCGAGACCGAGGAGGTTGGCCACGCGCTCGTTGGTCAGCTCGATCTTGTTCTGACCGGCCTCGACCTTCTCGCTAGCAGCGAACCGCTTGAGCGCATCGAGGCGCTCCATCGCTGGGATGTCCGGGTTCGGCTGACCGCGCCGGAGGCTCCAGGGCTTCTCCAGCAGCACGCGGAAGGACGATGGGACGCCCTCGCCGGCAGCCGCCTTCTTGGCCATCTCGTAGGCCGCCTCCGAGGCTTCTAGGGTCTTCTCGCGCTTGCGCTTGCGGGCCCAGGTGGACTCTTCCTCGTACTTCGAGACGGCCTCGATGGCCTGCTTGCGGTTCTGGGCGCCGTCTTCTTCCGAGGGGGCTGGCTTGTCAGGTGCCTTGTCTGACTTGTCAGGTGCCTTGTCAGGCTCCTTGCCAGACTCATCCTTTGCCTCAGCCTCGATCTTCTGGGCAGCTTCCTCAGAAGACTTGCGCTCCGACTCCGCGCGCTTTTCGGCCTGCCGCATCCGCCTTTCGTTGCCGGACTGCTCCAGCATAGTCACGCGAGCCAACGACTTGTCCGCCGAGGAGAACCCGGCAGCCGTCGCCATCACCTCGTGCGCCACGTCCAGCATGTCGCCGGCATCGCTCATCTTCGCGAGAGCCTGGGCGAACATGGGGTCCGAGACCAACGCTGCAGTCTCGTGGACGAACGGGTCCTTGGCCGATCCGTTGCGGATCATGTCTGCAGCAGCCCGGAGCGACTCCAGCGCCCGCTTCACGAGGGGAGCCTGGTCGCCGTCCGCGAAGTCCCCGGTCATCTCGATCGCTCGAACGACCCTCTTGAGCGTGTCGCTAGCATCGCCAAGCGCCTTGGCTGGCTTCGACTTCTTCGGAAGATCAGCCTTGCCCTCGCTCTCGAACCACTTGGTTCCGCCGTCCACCGACTCGTAGAGCTTGCCGAAGCGCAGCGTGACGAGACTCCCGTCTTCGCGCTGGAAGATGCCGGCGATGTGCGGCTCCAGCCCCATCTTCTCGGCGAGCATCCGCATCACGGCAGCATCCGTGTTCGAGCGGAGCGCCATGGCCTTCATCATCTCGCCAGCGCCCTCGCCGTGGAACTTGAGCGGTTCCCTGTCTCCCTTGTTTTCGAGGAAGATGGACTTGGGGAACGCCTCGGCGAACAGGTCGTGCGGGATCGTGAGCCCGAGCTGCGTGCCGTCTTGCGAGAGGGTGAGGTTGATCTTGCGCTTCTCGCCGGGGAGAGACAGCTCGAACTCCGTGGAATCCGCGCGACGCGACACCTTGCCCGTCAGCTCCCATCCCGAGTCCACGAGGGTCAGCGCCTCCGGCGGCACCGTGCTCCGGCCTGCGGCAGCAGCCCCGATGTTCGCCTCGCCCATCTTGGCGGACTCGGCACCGCGAAGTTCGAGGGACTTCTGTTGGTCCTCGGCGATCAGCTTGTTGGTGTCGGCTGCGTCCTTGGCGGCGAGAACGTCCTGCTTAGCTCTGTCTGTCGCTTCGACCTGACGCTCTGCGGCGACCTGCTCACCCTCCGCTGCGACGTCCTCGCCCTGCTTCTGCTTGAACTCCGCAACGTCGGCTTCGACCTTGTCCCGCTTGGCGATCCGCCCTTCCCACCCGGACAACGTGGCAAGAGCCTTCTCGAAGTTCGCATGCTCGATCTCCCGGTTCCTGGCCCGGTAGAACGGCAGTTGGCTCGGCGCGACGCCTCGCATCAACGCCATTCCGGCTGGGCCGGCGAGGCCAAACTCGATCAACGCCTTGCCGAGAGCCTTGCCATCCTGCGCCATCACCGCATGGATGATCGGCTCGTAGGCGTTGAAGTCTGTCGCTAGCAACGGGAACGCCAAGCCTTCCACCGCGCCAGCCGCCATGCGAGCGAACGTCGCGCGAGATCCGTGACCGTTGAGCCACTTCTGGAAGGCGGCGAGATCGTCGGCGGCGGGCGCCCCGAGCTTCCCGAGGAGGGACTTCTCGACCCAGTTCCCGATGCGTCCAGTGACCACCATCGGCAAGGCCAGCGCGGCGCTTACGGCGGCATGCTTCGCCCTTTCGAGGGAGAGCGCACCGCCCTCGCCACCCAAGTAGCCCGCCGCGCCCCAGCCAACAGCCTGGCCAGTCAGCTCTGGCATCCACTTGAACGCCTTTTCGGTCAGCCTCGCCGAGAGCTGGGGAGACAAGCCAAGCACGCGCTTGCCGATCTGCTCCATCGAGGTCGAGAGCAGCTCCTGGGCCCCGATCGCGTCCTCTGCCCTCGCGAGGGAGAGCCCGGCCTTCTCGACGGTATCCAGCATCTTGCCGGACATCCGAGTGGCCATGGCCTGGGAGACGCGATGCCCGATCTTGCTCGCGATCATGCCCTCGGGGCCGGCGACGGTTCCGAGGAGAGATCCGAACATCTCGCTGCCCCGCACCATGGCGGAAGGGACATCGCCCCAGTCCTCGACGATGTTCCTGAGATCGGCAGAGCTTGAGCGCTGCTTGTCGAGTTCTTCCGAGAGGAACTTCTCGTCCGCAGACTTGCCCTCGATCGCTCCCATCAAGCGAACGGGATGCGTGATGAGGGTCTTCCAGTAGGTCGCCGAGCGCGCGAGAGCTTCACTCCCGCTCACGCCCTGCATCTTCCCACCGAAGAGGTTGACGACGTTGGCGGCGAAGTTGTGGGTCGTGGAGAGGATCTCCCCAGCCGCGCCCTCGGTCATCTGGCCGATAGTCGTGAGAGCCTTCTCGCCAAAGCTCAGTCCCTCGGACGGTCCGCCCCTGTTCTCCCAACCCGAGTACTGCGAGAGCAAGTCCTCGTCGATGATTGGAGGTCTTGGGTCGGCTCTGCCAGACTCTTGAAGAGTCTCGTAGATGCTCTTCTGTGGTTGCGGCTGGGTAGCCGGCTGGGTCGTCGGCCTAGAATCTGGGCCCTGTCCTTGCGGGTCTGCGAAGAGACTCACTTGCCACCGGCTCGATGGAGCAACTCTCGCGGGTCTTGGCCATGCAAGATCGCGTTCACGATCCTCGCGAGAGCGTTGGGATCAACCTTCTTGCCCTTGGCTTGCATGTTCTCAATGGCCATCTTGCCCTCGTAGTAGGCAGACCTGAGGCGCTCCTGATACACCATCGATGGCATGGAGTTGTTGCCTCCTCCCGAGGCCTGAAGGACACCGCCGCTCTTGCCCGAGGGCGCAGTCATGCGCTCGAACGCCTCTTGGTTGGGAGCTAGCTCGCCGTTCGGCTTACGAGTGAACAAGGTGTCGAAGTTGACCGGAACGGACTCCTGACCAGAACCAAGCTGCATCTCGAACGCCGGGAACGAGAGCGCGCGATCGAGTCGGTAGCGCTCTTGGTCCTGGGACATACCGACCCTGCTTGGCTTGGAGGTTGTGGATGGCTGGGGAGCAGATCCAGACTGGGGCAGAGGAGATGGCTCGGACTGTCCTGACTGCCCGCCACCCGAGGGGCGAGAGGTTGTGCCACCAGATCCGCTTGCGAAACCCTGGAGCCCCGACATCTTCATCCATTCATCGGCAGCACTCTCTGCTATCCGCATCTTCTCTGCTATTGGAGTCATAAAGTCCCCACTCATGGCCTTCAGGCGACCCTCGATGATGTCGTTGCGCTCTTTCCAAACACTCAGACGTTTAGATGTCTCGCGCTGAGAGACCTCGTCTGGAGTCGCTTTGCGGAACTCGACCGTGCCGTTCTTGATGACCGGAACCTCGTAGGTCCCAGGGGTGGACCCAGGAATGGTCTGCCCCATGATTCCGAGGATTGACCTATCAAGCTCGAACTTGCCCTGACGACGCTCCTCGTCCTGTCTCTTCTTCTGAGCGACCTCCAGCTCGATGCCATCGGCGTTCGCCTTGGCCGCCCTCACCTGCTGAGCAAGCAAGCCGCTGCTAGCGAGAGCCTGAGCCGCCTGGAGCTTGGCCGCATACTCTTCCTTCTGGACCTGCATGACGCTCATGTGAACCTGATTCGTCATCCGGTCCATGTTGAGCTTCTCAAGCTCGACGTTCTGCTGGAACGCCTTGGCCTGCTGGCTAGCCTGGAACTCTTGTTGCCACCGGATGCCCTGGGCGATGCCCTGCCCGGCCTGGCCGATGCCCTGACCTAGCGCCGCAGCCCCACGCTCGCGCGAAGCGTTCGCCTGCTGAGACTGCTCGGCGTTGAACGCATCCGTGCGAAACTGCTTGTCACCAGGTTCCATTTCATACCTCACGCAAGAGTGTCGAGAAGGGTATCGAACAACGCATCGGCAGCGGCGTTCGAGTTGTGCCAGAACGGGTCTTCGCCGAACTCCTTAACCACCACATTCGAGACGAGATCGTAGGTTGCCTGCCCGAACAGGGCCGAGCCGGCAGCGATCGCGCCCTCGCGAGAGGGGTAGCTAGATCCCATCGGCGTTGCCATGCCGAAAGCGGCGGCTCCGGGGTCCGCCATTGGAGATCCCTGCACCGTACCTTGCCCTTGCATTCCCTGGGCTCCGGAGCCGCCTGAAACCTGTCCCTGTCCGCCATCGCCTTGAACGTTGAACTGCCCGCCGCCGCCACCGAGAGGAGAGCCTTGGCCTTGGCCGCCCTGCTTGACCTGCTTGGTGGGCTGGGAGGCTGCGCCTTGGGCTGCGCCGCCCATGGGCTGGGAGGTGGGCTGGGAGGTGGGCTGGGAGGTTGGAGTTGGAGGCATGCCTCCTGGAACTTCTCCTTGGCCTTGAGTGTTCGCACCGTCTTGCGGTAGGGACCCTTGCGTCCCCATACCACCCCAACCATGCGCTGAATCGGATGCGTTGGCAGATCCGTTGGGAGTTCTGTTCTGAGCTGCGATCCCAGCGTTGACGAGCCCCATCAAGGCCATGGCTCCAACCATAGATCCCCCGCCCGTAGGCACCGCCAGTGCCGCGCCAGCCACCGTAGCCGCAGCCCCGATGACCGTCCCGGCGATCTGCATGTTCGCAGAGTTCCGGCTAGCCTTCCTGGCCTTCATCTCAGCGTCAGTCCGAGAGAAGTGCAGCAGGTCTGGCGCCTGGGTCTGGCTGTTCTGCAGAACCTGCGCCATCTGCGAGTAGTAGGGCGAGGCCATCGCGGCTGCGCCACCTGGTCGGTAGGACTGCAGTTGCCCAAGACCCCCTTGCAGCGCACCTAGCGCGTCCTCGTTGAGCCTGGCATTGCGATGCCCGACGATGCTCTCGGACTGCGCCTGCACCCGGTCAGCGATCTCGCCCGGCGGGTTGATGCCGTTACGCGAGTAGCCGAGTTCATCGAGCCCACCAGACTGTTGCTGGTAGTCGCCCATCTGCGAGGTCCGGCGAGCGTCCACAGACGCCCCGGACTCGTAGCCACCCTTTCCTCGGATTCGACGCCAGAAGCCCATGGTGTAGTCCTAGTGCTAGATCGTGGTTCCGAAAACTGGATACAAAACATTCGGCAACACAGGATCTGGGTATCCAAATAGGGCGATAGTTAGCTTGCCAAACGTAACGTTGGCAGAGTTTTGCACTCCCCCGAAGTCCGTGGTCAGCTCAGCGGCAGTAGCCCCGAAGAAGCTGTAGGACCAGTTCCGCATGACGTAGCCAGCCGGGATCGTGCTCAACTCGGGAGCACGCGCGATCGTCCCGTTGACCGTGCCAGTGTAGTCCCGGAAGTCCCCGTAGACTCCGATCTGATCGACCATGTACCCGTTGACGCCTGAGGTCCCATCGTAGAGCGATGTCTGGTAGGACATCAGATGGTGTCTCCCATAGGCATTGACCGTGGAGTGATTCAACACGGTCGCGAATGCGTAGTCTTCGCCGGCAAGCGTGCGCTCGAACACGACTGCGAACACTCCACCAGTAGAGACGTCCCCAACAACGGCTGCTATCTCTGTGGGGGTTGGGTTCCCGGCGTTGACGCCACCAACCTTCGCGACTCCTCCATTCTCGGAGTTGATGAAGATGGTGTAGTCCGCTTCATCCCACGTTCCTAACGAGGAGTCGCCGACCCCCTTGAAGTTACGAGCTGTCAAGTTCACCGTGGTGTTGCTAGCTCCACGCCACATGAACCTGTTTTGGAAGCATCTCTCGTCGTCGATGAACGAGCAGAAGTGCGTGTTGGGGAGTTCGATGCCGGCGAGCGTTGTCCCTGCCCAGCTCACCGCCCCAGTGACCGAAGCGAAGTTTTCGAGCGGCTTCAAGAACGTGATCTCGATCTCGGTCTTCATGGCCCCAGGAAAACCGTAAGTCGCGATCCCGGTCACCACCGGGTTGAACGTGACGGTCTTCTTGATGACCATGCCAGTCCAGAACACCGGGCCGTAGGTAGACCCACCGTGATCGAAGGCACGCTTGGAGTAGGTCGATCCGTAGGTTCCGTTGTCCGTGTTCATCGTGCCGTCCGGGTCCCATTCCGCTGGGATGTAGACCATCTCCAGCTTGGCCGATGTCACGTTTCCACTGTTGTCCGTGACCAGAGGCGTGTAGGTCGCCGATACCATGGCCGAGGTATGGCTGGCGTGTTCGGGAGGATCGTTGGCGATGACTCCAGCGTCGAACCCTGTTGAGTAGTACCCGCCGGCCTCAGTTGGGTTGTTGAGGAGAAGGATGCCAACCTCCATGCCTTGGTCGCCGACCTGATATGTTCCACTACCAACAGCAGTGCTGAACGCAGTTGGCGTGCCCCAATCGCTGTAGAGGTCGATCGTGGTCGCGTTGATGCCCTTGGCGTAGTAGACCCCGCTCACGAGAGGGGTGGCCGCGCCAGCGCCGCGAATCGAGATCGGGCAATACTTGTTGGTCTCGATGCCGTGCGATTGTGCCAACACAAGCCTGGCCGGGCTAGCGCGAGAGATCGAAACCACCTTGAAGATCCGATCGACGTGCTCGAAGAAGATCCCAGAGTTCATCCCCCGACCGTTCCCGTAGGACGTCACAAGGACGTTGAGATCAGCGATCGCGCCGCTCTCAGTCAGGTAGATCCTCTCGATACTGCCGCCAGCACGAGTGTTGATCGCGATTCGGAACTGCTCACCCGTGAGCGCCCCGCCGAGGGCATCGAAGGTCCTGGACTTGATCGGACCGAACTCTTGGAGAGTCTCCCGAGTCGTGAAGTCTTCGGTCCCGGTCTTGAGCATGTGCTTCCCATTCTCGAAGGATGACCCCGCCGTGGCCTCCGGGATATGGAACCCAGCCGCCCGGACGTAGGTCGCAGCTTGAGTGTGGTAGATGATCGTGCTCGAAGTGTAGGGCTTGCTCATTGATAGGTTTCCGATGCGTTCGGGTCTGGGAGCTGCGCGTTTCGGCCTCTGTACACCTCGAAGATCGCAGCAGGATTCTTCGTCGGAACTTTCTCAGGGATGCGAGTCTGGCCCTCGAACATGAGGGTAACCAGGATCTCGCGAACGTTCAACCACACCGGCTTGAGGGCCGTGTCGTCCCAGTAGCACATGACCGACATGAAGATCGGTCGCATGTAGTCGGTCGTGCCGGTTCGAAGGTCGAGTTCGATGACGTCGTAGTCGCGCAGAATCTGCACACGAGGAGAGACGGCCAGGATGGTCAGGTCTTCCTCGCGCTTGGTCTCGACTGTGGGAACCTGATAGACCGTGAACTCGGCGTAGCCGTTCACGTCGTCTCCCGTAATGGTCGTCCCGGCTCGCCATGGCGTGATGGCCACGGATTCGAGGGGCGTGTCGGTAGCGTGACCGATCGGGAGGTAGACCGTGTAGAGCCCAGAGGTTGGGGTAGACAGACGCTTGGAGAGCGTGTCGAGCTGCGTGTCGAACTCGCGAAGACTGCCCGAGATCGGGTAGCGGTAGGAGAGGATGTCCTTCGCGACGAACTCCATCTACTTCCCGACCTCCACGGCTTCTAGGGTGATGTTGTTGATGCGGACTTGCTGGCCGCCAACGATCGTCAACATGAAGGAATGCTCATGCCCACGGTTCGAGCCGCGGCGGAACTGCTTGACCATGGCCTGCCCTGCCGGCGTGATGCCGAGGGAGTTGGTGAAAGCGTTGCCGAGCAGGTCATACTCGACGGAAGACGTGCTGAGGGGCGAGGAGATCGTGACTGAAGCGCGCTCAGTCTCCAGATCCAGCTTGCCCCACACTGGCGGGGTGTTAGTGCGCGAGAACCCCGTCACGAGAGAGTAGGCCGTGTCGCTCGCGAGGCGCGAGTAGGCCGCGTAGCGCAGGGAGACGCTCTCGATCTTCTTGGACGACGTGTTCATCTCCAAGTTCATCTTGGCACTCTCGATCCGCATGGTGAGCGTGCCGATCAGGAGGATGTCACCAGCAGCCCAGGTCGCAGCCGAGCTGAGTGTCACCGAGGTATCGCTGGAGTTGGGAGTCGTGACGATCGTCCCGGTCGAGATGATCTGCTTCGTTGTCGGGTTGTAGAGCACGTACTCCATGCCAGCGGTAACGAGAGTCCCGTTGGCATACTTTCCGCCGCCAGACGCCAGGTTGGCGATCGGCGCCGCGAAGTTGAACGTGGTCGAGGCTGCTCCAGCCGCGCTGGCTACAGCCTTCACCGGCTCGAAGTTGCCGTCCTGGGCCGAGTCTTCGAGCGCCCCGATGATGAACCGAGGGTAGGGCGAGTAGGTTGTGTCGGTCGCGTCTATCTCCGCCACGAACAGCATCCGATGCAGCCCATCAGCGCAGAGCGCCCTGGTCATCGAGTAGATCGCGAAGCGCGGCTTCCACACCGACCACCCTCGCGTGACGTAGGACCACACCAGGAACTCGTCGCACGGGAACTTGGTCTTGAGGTTGTCGCCGGCTGAACTCCACGAGTAGCCGTTGAACCCCTCGTCCACCATCGTCGTGGAGATCCGCCCCGAGCGCACACCGAAGTAGACGCACTCGCGCTCGGGATCGTGGACCCCGAAGGAGTGAAGCATCATGCCCTTCGAGTCGCGCTGGTAGAGCGGGTTGATCCCCGTGAACGCCTCGCGCAAATCCATGCCCAGCCACTGAACCTGCCCGTCGATCAGCGCCACCGGCCCGCGATCCGAGAGCCAGGCTAGACCGCCAGGGAACTCAACCATCGAGTTGGGAGCGATGCACCCATACTGCGAGGACAGGAGAACCGGCGCCGCCCCACGAGGCGACTGGTTCCACGTCAGAACGTAGGTCTGCGTCCTCGTGCAGATGATGAGAGAGTTCTGGAACCGTCCGAGGGCTTCCACGTCCTCGTCGCCATCAGCGTCAACGATGATGCGGTTGATCGAGGGGGTTTCGCCTGGGCGGCCCTGCTCCGAGTACCAAAGCTGGCCACGAGGAAGGATCAGGTAGGCAGTCTTGCTGGAGTTGTTGTAGGTCTGCTCCTGCACGAACCTGTAGCCGTCGATCTGGTAGCGAGGCCAGCAGTTCTCTGGATGCCCAACGGCGTTGGTCCCGTAGCTCGTGTGCATGAGCTTGTCGATCGTCACCGTCTTGTCGAGCGGAACTCCTGGGGGAGTCGTGGCTCGATCGGCGTAGTTCACGATCTGCGGGTCGCCCTGGAACACGTCCTTCGAGAACAGCTCCGAGCCAGCGTAGGCTGGCGGAATGCCGGAGTTCGCCACGTTAAACGCGGCATCGAGCGGCACCGCCGTGGCGTTGAAGTTGCCACACGCGATCTGCTGCTTCTTGCGATTCGGAGTTGATGCGTTGATGACGTCGAACTGCAGAGTGACTTGGCCGCTCTGCAGCTCGTTGCGCTGGCCGATGTCGCCGTAGGAACCACCGTAGAACGTGGTCCCCTTGATCGTGCGAACGGCCTTGCACCCCATCGGCATCTGCGGGATGACGGGAGGCGTCTGCGTGAAGTCCAGTTCCTCGCGAGTCGCATCCTCGGGATCGAAGTTGAACAGGTTGACCCACACGAGGCCCTTCGTCACCGGCCCGCTGTAGTTGTTCGGTTCGCATCCGAACTTCGGGATCTTGACGTTCTTGTAGAAGCCAAGAACCGAACCGTCCTTCCGAGAGACGTAGATGTTCAGCGAGGTCGCGTTGCACTCGGCTAGCAGGTAGCCAGGGTGCAGGTAGAAGAACTCGATGAACATCTTGTTGCCAGCATTGGAGCCAGCAACCGTCACTGTTACGGGTTCCGAGGCTAGGCCGACCTCCCCAGTGAAGTCGTCCTTGTAGGCAACCTGGACCTTGTAGTTCCCGGATGGCGTCCAGATGGCCACCGGTCCAGTCTGGAACTGGTCAGCGTTCAGCTTGTCGATCCCAACGTCCTGCAGAATCGCCTTGGGGATGCCGACTGACCGAGGGCGGTCGTAGCCCGTGTTCGGGTAGTAGTTGATGCCGGACGATCCTGAGTCGGTCACCGGGATGACGTAGGGGGCCTGGAAGACCACGCCGTAGCCTGGGGCCCCCATGAGCAAGCGAGTCCCAGCCGTGTCGATCGAGAGCCGACGCGGGATCTGCTTGGCGCGACGCTTCGGCCTGCCTTGGTAGCCTTCCTCGTAGAGCAAACCGAACTTGCCGCCCCAGTCTCGGATGGTGTTGGCTGCTAGTGCGATGCTAGGCGCTAGCACGAGAGGGGCGTTGATGTCCGGTTTGTCCTTGAGCGTGTAGGTCGTCAAGGAGTAGCTGTCGTAGTCTGGATTCCTGCACACCTTGACGCTTCCACTCTGCGATGAGTTAGCCGTGAACGTCCCTGAGGCCGTGGGAATCTCAACATCGAACGTCATCGTCGTGGTAGCACCGGGCGTGAACGTGACACTCACGCTTGTGATCTTGAGTCTTTTTCTATTGAGAGCAGTGGTCCCGCTTCCGGTAACACCCTCGACGATGACGTATTCGTATTGGTGCGGATAGTAGTTAGCTGAGCTGTAGGACCCAGAGATCGAGACCGTCAGGGTTGCCGTGTACGGCCCGCCACCAGAAGTCGCTGAGTAGGCTGATAGCGTCTCACCAGCCGCGATCATGTAGGTCCTTCGATAGTCCGACTCGCCTACCAGAACGAGTCGATCGCGCACCGATGACAGAGCGTGCGGGATGGCGAGCTTGTTGAACGCGAAGAAGAACGAGTCTATCGGAGTGTTGTTCTGAAGTGGCGATACCGAGGTCGTCCACATGTAGAGCTTGCCAGCCGGGCGGTTGGACAAAGCCGCTGGCAACTTGCTCGCATTGGTAGTGTCCAACGTGTTGCCGCCACCGAAGTTCGTGATCGTCAGCGTCCTTCCAGTTAGATCGGCAGTGTTGATGAACGTGGCTATGTAGAGACCATCGATGCCGTTGTCCCCCAACGGTCCGAACGCCCCATCTGGGATCAAGCCACTGGCAGTGTTCACGCCCTCTTCTGTGTACTTCGAGTTCTCGATGAACACGTAGCTCTGAAACCCATTCGCCATGCGATGGGGAGCTGAAAGGGTGAGCGTGCTGGTCGTGTTGACGACTGCAACCGGAGTGTAGATTTGAATCTCCCACTCGTTCGACACCGCGTCATAGAACTGCGAATCGAACGACGGCACCGCCACTGGGCGCCACCCTGGGAACCTGCGAAGCTCGGTCCCATCCGAGGATGGGTAGACGTTCTCCAGCAGGTTGAAGCTGCGCTCGGAGTTGTCGAACACAGTGAGGTCTGTCTGGCCTCGCCACTGCGTAGTCCTGAGCGGGATGAGAGCCATCAGACCGTCCTATTCCACTCGATGTCGTTGAAGAAGTTGTTGCTGTTCACCGGCCTGGGCGAGCGAAGCCGGTTGTGCTCAGAGCGGCGCAGATTGTTCATTATGCGCTTGATGTTGAGCAGCTTCTCCTCGTACTCCATCTTGTAGAGCGAGTAGGCTTTCGAGGAAGTGTCGAACCCGGACATCCGATAGACCACACCCATCACGAGGGCTTCCTGGAAGCGACGAGGGATGATCGACGTGTCCTCGTTCTTGTTCATCCGAGTCCACTTCAGCTCGTAGTCCACGTAGTAGCTTCCCGAGGGGGCTGCGTAGCCAGTCTGAGACTCGCCGATGCAGACCACCATCGAACCGTCTGTGGTGTAGTTGACGGTCTTCCACGAGACGAGCTTGTTGTCGGTCGTCGTGATGCGGATGGGGCGCTCGATGTAGTTGGGAAGCGTGCAGTAGCCGTTCCCGTCGATCGTCAGCGTGAGCGTCTCACGAGGGCGGGCGAAGATCGCCAGGTCACCAAGCCGGTTGATGATGTCGTCCTGCGTGTCGTTCGCGAACTGCTTGGCTAGTGCCGTGTCGAAGTCCGTCTCGCTCGAAGAGCCCTCGTAGCGAAGTTTCGCGCGGTCGATGATCTCCGAGAGTCGCAGGCCGTCGCGTCGAACGGTGCGAAACTCCTTGTAGTCGTAGTCCTCCGCCTCGATGTTGAACAGGTAGAGGGTGCGGAGGTTCGCGCTGCCGAACGCGAACATCCAGTAGTAGTAGTTGGTGCCCGCGAGCATGTCGCGAGACTCCTTCCACTCCAGGTTGGGCGCATCGTCGTCGTTGTTGTTGAGGTAGGCTTGGATGCGAACCCCGTAGACGTCCTGGTTGATGCGGAACCTCAGCTCCTGCACGATCGAGAGGTCGGTTGTGCCGGTCGGCTCGTCCTTGAGCGTGAGCGATGCCGCGTTGGTCGTGGTCATCACCTGCTGCGCGCCCAGACCGAGAGGAACCGTGTAGGAGTTCCGGTAGATCCCCAGGGTTCGAACACCGCTTGCAGCGAAGAGGATCGTGACGCCATAGCCCCAGAACAGATCGGCATCCGAGGCCGCGAGGGGCGTGCCGTTCGCGTAGGTCCCCAGCGAGATGCGATGGTCAGCGCCCTCAGCCGTGATCGCGAACCGCGCCCGAACCACTTGGGATGACTTGGACGGCGCCGAGAGGTACTGGATCGAGACCGAGTTCTTGGCCGCCTCGTTGGTGACAACGCGATCTCGGATCTCCACGCCGTAGGTTCCGGCGTGCTTGGTAGTCCACCCATAAGTGAGTGGCGTTCCTAGCCCGGTCGAGTCGTTGCGGTCGAACTTGTCGCTGAACGAGACCATGCTAGTCAGTCCTTGCCGAAGTAGAGACCTTCGCGCTTGAGCTTGTCTTTCAGAGGTTCGCCGTCGAACCAGTATTGCTTTCCAAACTGGAGCTGGCGAGCCATGACGATCTCACGAGGAACGGACCCATCCATGCGGGTAGCTCCGTCCTTGTAGTACTCGCCACTGCGGTAACCCTCAGCGGCGATCTTGCGCTTGGTCGCGATGATCTTGCTGTAAAGCGCCTCTTGCTGCGATGAGCTTCGATGGCCCTCAGCGAGGTTGGCCCCGACTCGCTTGAACTCGGGGACAACGCCCTTGTTGATGATGCTCAGGTGAGACTCAGTGATGTCACCGTTCTCGACCGAGCACCGAAGGCAGTGATCGCCACCAGGCATGAAGTCATCGTCTTCACGATCCTTGTAGGTCTTACAGGTCGCACAGATGAACCCGATCCTGGTGGCGCTCATGTCACTCAGGATCAGTAGCCCGAGTTCTCAGTGATGCCAACGGCGATGGTCATCGCCTTGAGCGAGAGAGGCTTGAGGCCCCACTCCATGACGTACTGGCCCTTGGTTGAGTCGCCGACGATCGCGAGCGGGCGGAAGCCCATGCCGCGAAGCACGCCGATCTTCACCATCGAGGGGTGGAAGGCGATCATGCACTTGCTCGGGTTGAGCGCGTGCGTTCCTACGGTCGGAGATCCGGCACTGGCCTGACCAGCGACCACGTTGTAGGTGGTCGCAGTGTTGAGGTAGCGATCGTTTGCGATCGCAACCGTGCCCATGTCGGTCGTCACGAAGTCGATCGTGTCGAACATCTGGCGAGCCGAAGCGTCAACGTTGCGGTAGTTGGCCGGGACGTTGCCAGTCACACCGTTCGAGAAGGACCCACCGGACGCCGAAGGCATGCAGAACGCGCTGATCGAACGACGCAGGGCAGGCGGGACGAGGATGAGAGATCCATCGACCTTGTACTCGCCAGTGTGCGCCGCACCGAGCCACGACTTGTTGAACAGCGTGCGAGTCAGGATCGTGTCCGCAGCAGCGACGGTCGTGGTGCCACTGAGGTTGGACGTCAACATCGTGGTCGCGTAGTCAGTGGTCGTGTAGTCCGTTCCACCACTCCAGAACCTGGTGTAGGTGTTGCTGAGGAAGCGGTCGATGCCAGCCTGCGCTGCAGCCGTGATGAGGCCATGCGTGACGCGAGTCGTGCCGCCGTTGGGGCCACCGGAGTCGGACCGCGCCACACCGAAGTGGATCGCCAACTCGATCTTGGTTGCCAGGTTGAGCATGGTCTTCCATGCGCGATACCGGAACTCGTCAGACCGCCCAGCCATGATGCTTGCGCGCTCAGTGGCCGTCACGTCGATCGCGTCGGAGTTGATCTGAGCCACCGACTTGAAGCGAGCCGGGTAGGTCGCGGCCGCGAACGTCGCGTCAGCACCTTCAGCGACCGTCGAGGTCGTGACGGTGGTAGGGTCGCTCGCGCGAGTGACCGTGTCCGCCGGCCAATCGTAGAACTTCTGGTTCAGCGGGACATGCTCAAGGAGTCCGAGCAGAGGAGTCTCGACCGAGGAGACGATGGTGATGAAGTCGTCGAGCGACTCGCGAATCGTGCCGTCGCCACCCGTCCAAGACTGTGAGGTATTTCCAATGTATGCCATGACTATCAGGTTCGGGGCGGTGCCCCGAAGTACGATCCGATTCTGTCAAACAGAGCCTCCCCGGCCAGTTCGTTGAACCCGTTGACGTTCGGCGGGACGCCGCGCAGTGCTTCCAAGATGGTCTTGGAACGCGACTGTTGGGAGTCTTGCCTTGGCTGCTGGGTCGCAGATGGGGAAGTCTGATGGTGTACCGTCGGGTTCGGTCCACGAGCGTCTTGAGCCGGGAACAGAGACGGATTCCGAGTGGAAGCGATCAGTAGAGCTTCGCTTGGGCTGAGCCCGGTCTGCTGGCAGACAGAGGCGATTGCCTGAGCCTGCTGCGAGTTCACGCCGATCCCGAGTTCAGTAGCGACTCGGCGCTCAGCGAGCATGGCTTGGAGTTCCGCTGGCGAAGCGCCGATCGCTTGCTTCACGTACTCTTCGGCCATGACCTGGGCGACCCTAAGTGTCTTGGGGTCTACCTCTTGCTTCCCATCTTCATCCTTGAGGATCGGGTCTACGGCAAGACGCTCATTCGCCTTGTTGGCCGCATTCACCGCCCTCGCCTCTGCCTCCAATCGAGCGGTCTTTTCCCTGAGAGCCGACGCTTCGGCGAGTGCAGCGTTCTTGGCTGCTACCGTCTCGGCGAACCTGTCGTAGGGAACCGGACCTTTCTCCGTAGTCTGCTGCGCTGCTGACTGATTCTGCGCGGCCTGCGGAGCAGTCTGATGGGCGGGTTGCGAAACCGCCTGTGTCGCTGCATCGGACTGGACGAACTTGTCTACGGCACCAAGAACCCGCGCCATGAGGTTGTCCTGAGCCTGTGAAATGTTCAGGCCCGAGGGGTTTACCTCGCGAGGGAGTGTCGTGATCTCGTTCTGAGTAGTTTGGTCAGCCATTGGATTGTCGGTTGCGAAGCCGCTTACGCTGGTCGCCTGCTATCTTGGCGAAGGAGTTGATGGTTGCGGGGATGAGTGGCGGTTAGAAGTAACCGCTGGTCTTGGCCGTGTTGCCGGTCTCGGGCTGCTGCAGGTCGGACGTGCCTTCCTTGCCAGGAGCCTTGTTGCCAGCCGCCGGCAGGTTCCCGAGGGTCTGGGCATTGCCCGTCGCCGGGTTCTTGTGGATCGCGTTGAACTTGTCAGCCGCGCCACCCTGGTCGGTCACCGAGTAGGATTGACCGAGATACTGTTCCGTCGTCATGTTGATCGCTCTCGCAAGAGAGCCTCGATGTCCGGGTCTGGATTGAAGATCCCGTTGGAAGGTTGTGAGTCTACGTTCTTGGACTTGGTTCGCAAGTCCTCCAAAGCGCCAATCCTGCGCTGGATGTCGGATCGGATGTAATCGGGAGCCATGAGGATCATGGTCAGCTCCTTCAGACGTCCCTGAATGTAGCGGACGTCATCGAGAGTGGCCGATCGCTTGGCTATGTCCGAGAGGAGCTTGTTGTGCCGGCGGGTCATAAGAAGGACCAGGGCCTGCCAAGGCTGAAGCTCCGAGAGGTCGAGAACGAGCTTCTCCAGCTCGATCTCCTCTTGGAGTTCAATGATCTTGGCTAGCGTCTCTTGGTTCATCGGATCAGCCTTGTGCCATGTTCTGGGTCTGCGGCGTAGCGTTCATGCGACCAGGGCGGTTCATCGTCCCGAGGGACGGCGGGCCTGGAGTTTCACCCACTGCCGACTGCGACGGGCTGCCGCCGCCACTCCCGAGAACTGGCGACGTCGCCATCGACGACCCCATTTCCGAAGTCGCATCTCCGCTCTCCTCTGGTGGTCTCTGGGCCCCCGAGACCATCGGGGACCTGGAGTTCATGGCCTTCTGCCGCGCCTTCTTGCGCTGCGCGCTGAGCGCGTGGTTCATCAAGTGCTGGGTAGTCAGCTTGAGCCCGTAGGGGTTCTTGCCGCTGTCCTCAAGCTCAACGGCCTGCTCAAGATGGACCTTCATGTGCTCGTCATCGTCATCGAGATCGTCCACTCGGATCTCGGTTCCGCTGGCCATGAGGTAGTTCTCCTCCAGGGGGGACAGCAGCGTGTTGAGCATGGACGGCACGTTCACGATGTCGTCGCCGAGCGAGCGCCCGATGGTGATGTCGTAGAACTCCTCCAGCAAGCGAGGCGTGTTCACGAGATCCTGGTTCTGCGCCACAAACGGCGCCGAGATCGTGAGGTAGTTCGCGATCGCCGAAGCCCGCGTTCCGATCGTGTGCAGGTTCGAGAGACCAACGAAACGGAAGTCGATCTTGCGCTGGAACTCGGTCGGCTTGATCTCGGCATACTGGCCGAGGAATTTGGCCGCCTTCCCGAGAACACGGAACTTCTGCCGGCGCGTGACGAACTGCGCGTTCATCTCGTGGAACCGCTCGCAGATCTGCTCAAGGAACCCGGAGTAGGCCCGGATGCCACCGAGAAGGCGCTTGTTGCCCTCCTGGATGCGCCGCTCGATCTCGGTCGCCGTGTTGGCGCCACCGCCCGAGTCGGTCCCCTGGAGGATGTCTGGCACCCCAGTGACTTCCTGGATGTCCAGCTTGAGCGTGCCCTCGATCAACTCCATCGAGCGGAGCGTGTCGGGCGCCGCCGAGAACTGAACCTTGCCGACGCCCTGGAAGATCGACCCTGGGACGGCTCCGAGGAGCGTGTCGGGAAGATCGGCGTCTTCTTCGGCGAAGACGTAGGGGCACACCGTCAGCTTGTGTGATTCGAGTGCTAGCTGGCGATGATGGTCCAACTCCTCGTTGATGCGGACGGCGTTGTCGAGCGGCCCGGTTCCGAGGAGGTCGAAGCCTTCCTTGCTCCACACCGCGATCGCGTAGGGGCGTTTCTTCGAGTCGTAGAAGTTCTCGATCGCCCGCACGCATACCTTGTCGTTGACCGTGATGAGCTGGGTCTCGACCTCGCGCCCGTCCCCGTAGAGGTCATACTTGCACCAGACCTCGGAGACGTCGAACTCGTCCGGGCTGCCCTCTGGGAGCCTCTGCCCCTGCCCATACTTCTCGGTCATCGAGCGCAACATCTTGTCGTGCTCGGCTTCCGAGGCTGGGAGGGTGTTGGGAGTCAAACCCTTGATCTTGTCTCCGTTGGCCCAGATGCCCTGGTCGCACAGGGCCATGATGGCGCCGCGAGTCATCCGGCAGGTGTCGCCGATGAACAGCGCATTGCGAGGATCGGGCTTGCTGGTGTCGATGATGAGGTTCAGCGGATCGACGAGGCCAACGCGGGGGCCGTCGAACACGACCTGCTCTTCCATGGTTCGCTTGAACTTGTAGTCGAACCCATCATCAGTCTGGATCTCTTCGACGAGGGTCTTGGGCCGCTCTTCGATATCGCGATGCCATCCTGTCTTGCCGACCACGATCTGGTAGGTGAACAGAGACCGGATGCCAGCTAGGTCGATCTCATCAGCGTCGCACTCATCTAGCTGCCACATGATGAACGCCTGGATCAACGCAGCAGCCGTCTTGTCCATCGGCTCCCGGCCCTCGACCTTGAACCACTCGTCGTAGGACTTGATCGCCTCGTGGATGCGAGTGACTGCAGTCTCTACGCGCTTGTAGAGTTCAGGGACGTGGATGTCCGCGAGGCCAGGGATCTTGCTGACGCTGTTCCCGCGCAGCATGTGGTTGATGTAGCGCCACTTCTTGCGGATGCCGAGCGTCTTCTCCTGGTAGACCGTCTTGTACCGCTGCACGGCCCGCACGATCTTCTGATCGAACTGCTCGTCGCGCCCCGCGAGGCTCTCGTAGGGAATCTGCTGGTTCATCCACGAGCGAGCGAGGGCCGCCGTCATCGGCCCAGCATTGTCGCTCACCGTGAAAGTGCCGGTCTTCACCCCGGACGACCGGGGCATGGTTGCATGGCTCGTGTTCCTCAGCGTGGCATCGTAGCCACCGATAAGTGGGGAGTTTGAGTTGTCAGTCCCGCCGAAGATCACGCCGCCAGCCATGGTCAGACCTCTTGGGTGTCAACAGCGTCGAACCAGCCGTCGATGTATAGAGACGACACCACCACACCAGCCGAGACGGTCACTCGGACGATGTCAGCCGGTCTGCCAACACACGTCATGTCGTGGTGCGAGAACGTAATGATGCCAATGCCACCAGCCCCGGATTCCGAGCAATACGGATCAGCGATCGTCCTTGCTGTAGAGCCGTTGTAGAACTCCACGAGAACGTCGCCAGATCCGGCTGCTTGGATCGAGAGGGACTTGACGACCGGAGCGATCCCTGGCCGTCCAGAGTTAGGGACGAGAGTGACCGTGCCTCCGGCAGTGAGGTCTCCGGCGATGGTGCTCCCATGCGCCCAGAAGCCGCCGCCCTGAGAAGTAGAAACTGATGCAGGCATGTCAGATCACCTCACTTCGTGAAGACCGGCTTGGTCTTCTGTTGCTGGACTTGTGCGTTCTTGGCCACCTGAAACTCGTTGGCTGACTTGGCCGAGGCCAAGAGAAGCCCGTTCAGGGCTACAGCATCGTCGCGCAAAGCTTCCAAATGGAAGCTCAGTTGGCGATGGATCTCGGGGTGCAAACCGGAGTGGCGCATCCACGAGGTCAGAGCTTCTGTCTTGTCGAGTATCCGCTCCATGAGAACGGTCTCTTTCGTAGCTACCATGTTCCGGTCCTTTGTTGATTCTGTCCGAGTCGATCCCACCAGTCTACCGAGTCATCGCCAGGGTTGAAGAAACTACCTGGCTCACGAGACCGCTCGCGAGTTCTGTAGAAACGCCGCGCTGCAGACGGAGCGAACGAACAGATGCGCGCGCCGTCTGGCGTCGCGCGATCAATGTCCGCGATCGCGTCAGCAATGTCGTTCTTGCTGTAGCGAGGGAAGCGCACGAGCTGCAGCACAAGCTCGCCGTCCGGCAATGGTGTGCCCTTGTCGTCCTTGAACCCCTCCGCATCGAAGAGGGTCTTGGTCTGCCCGTTGTCGATGAACTTCTTGGGCACCGTGTCTACGACGCGGAACTTGTTGTTCTCGAACCGCACCTGCAAGGCACGGATGCGCTGGTTCTTGGACGGCTCTCCAACGCCTCGCGAGACATCAACGATGTTGAGCTTCACCTTGAGGCGCTTGGCCTCCTCGTCGATGATCGCTCGGAAGACCGTGTTGAGCGCGATCTTCTCGAAGAGCTGCGCGCGGATGGGAACCTTGCGCTCCCACTTGCGGATCATCTCGAAGAACTCGCCGACAAACTCCCACACGCTCATGTGCCCGACCTTGAGGTCGATCAAGTAGGCGATGTCGTCCGAGTCGAGCCCGATCAAGGCTACGACGCTGTGACACGCCTCCTCCTTGTCCGAGACGGCAGTGTCGGTCAGCACGTAGCACGTCAGGTTGGACATCCACTCTTGCCAACGAACCTGCTGGAACTGCTCACGCCGGAACGGGTTGCTGATCCCGCTCACGATCTTGTTCAGATACTGCGAGCAGAACTCCACGTAGTCCATGCCGCGAAGCTGCTTGGTCAGCCAGTCCAGAGACTGGTGCTTGAACAGCGGATTCCCAACCAAAGACCATTCCCCAGACTCCGTCTTCACGACGTCCACGCCCGAGTCGAGGATGAGAACCTCGAAGTCGCGCTTCTGGTTCCCGAGGATGTAGCCGTAGAGGTCGCCGTCGAAGTAGCGCGTGCCAACGATAATGAGCGTGCCGCCCGCAGTAAGGAGCGGGAGCGCGAAGCGATACATGTCCAGAATCTTCTGGACCTTCTCAGCCGTGTTGGAGTTCTCCTTCACCACCACGTCGTCGAACACGATCACGTCGAAGTGACCACCCGTGACCGGGGCGTCCGGGGCCGTGGCCTGGAACGAGTACTCCTGAAGACCGACGACTGTGCGTCCGGCGACGTTGAAGGCGTTGCCCTGCCACGGCACACCCTGCATTTCTCCAAAGACGTCGATGAGCGTCTGGTTGGTCTCAAACTGCTTCTTGATGGCCTGGAGCTTCTTGTCCGCGGCCTTGATCGTGTGCATGCCGTAGAGCACGCGGCAGTTGGGATCGCGGATCACGCGCCGCATCATGTAGCCCTGCAAGATCGTGCTCTTGTAGGACCCACGAGGAGCCTCTAGGTGCTTCCATCGCTTCCCGCTGTCACGATCGAGGAAGTCCACCATCTCCTTGTGCGGACCGTCCGCGCGCACGCCACCCGTGCCTACGTTGTGCGTGAGCCCGGTCTCCTCATCCTGGTCGTAGTTCCACCCCAAGAGGTGACGGCAGAAGAACCCTGTGTCATTCAGGGCCCGCTGCACGAAGAGCAACTCTGGGGTGGTCTGCACTAGCTACTCGTGAACCTCAGGATCCGTCTTGGGTTCTGGGTCTTGAATCTCTGGCTGAGCCGGGGGAGCCGGGGGAGGGAGCGGCGCATCCTCCTTCATCTTCACGAAGGGAGGGGGCGGCCCACGATGAAACGTCGGTCTTGGCTTGGGGTCTGGGGTCATCGCATTGCCTCGATCACTCTGTCTGCGTGTTCCTTTGCTTCAGCTGCTTCAGCGAGCTTCTTCTCGCGACGATGCCTCACGCTGCCAGGCTTGGCGGGCGCATGAGGATGCTTGGCCTTCTTCTCGACCTTCTTGGTCTTGGTCTTGGTCATCAGATCACAAGCCCCTTCAGAATGCTAATGATGACGCCAGTGATGGTATCGCGAACGATGGTCGAGGCGCCAACCGCAGTGCCGGCGGCTATCGAGTGGACTGCTGCTCGCGCGTGCGCCAGCTCGGTCTCGACGTTCTCGCCAGCAGCCTTCCGCACTTCGAGGGCTGCGAGGTCAATACTAGCCTCCACCGCAACGGCGATGTCAGCCTCGCTCCACATGTGTCCGAGGTTCTCTAGCTTGCGCCGAAGGACGTCCTCGAAGTAGTTGCTCACCGCGTCACCTTGGTCCCGGATGCTTGCTCAACTCGAATCCGCCAAGCATCAACCGTGCGAATGCGCCGATCCTTCTGATCCATCGAGAGGCCAGGGTCGGCCTGGACGTAGTTGAGGTACTCGGGCGAGATGGCCTTGTAGGTATCCATGTCGGCGGAGACATACTCCGCTGGAGGAGAACACGAGGCCACGAGGGACAAGGCCACCACACAACCGAGACGCCGCCATCCGATCTTTCTAGGTTCACTCATGGGTCTCCTTTGGTAGGTCACAGGCTGAGCTTGGTCTTGAGGTAGGCAACCATCGGCGTGTAGCCGTAGTTGTAGAAGCCTTGGGCTTCGTTGAGCGGAGGCGGCAACGGAGTTGTCAGCCATGCCGAGTGGCCGGCGTTCGCGAGGGCGATGATGGAGCAAGCATCCGTCGCGCTCTGCGCCTCGATCATCGCCTTGAGAGCGAGGGTGGATGCGTAGGTCGGGTCGCCATCAACCACGCCCTGCACGAAGAACGTCTTGTCGGCCAAACCTGCAGCCGCGTTGGTCGTGAACGGGGCCGCCGACGTGTTGAACATTCGCATCCACGGCCAACACGCCACGATCACGTTGGGACGACTGTTGGCTCCACTGTGAGCCGCGTAGTTGTTCCCGTTGTCGAACTCGTAGTTCGTGAGCGCCGAACAGATGGCCATGTTGCCGCCAGCCGAGTCACCAGCCACAGCAATCTTCGCAGTGTTGATGTTGTAGGTCCCAGCGTTCTCCTTGAAGAACCGAATCGCAGCTCGCATGTCGCAGATGGCGGCGATCGCAGCGTTCACCTCGTTGTTCCACCCAGTGTTGAGGAGCGAGTAGTTGAGCGAGGCAGCGTTGTAGCCGAGCGAGGCCATGCGCTTGCAGATCAACTCGGCCTCTCCGTTGTTCTTGGTTCCAAGACCAAACCCACCACTGTGGGCGAAGATGAACAACGGCCTCGTCCCCGCCGGAGGCACGTCACCAACAGTCCACGTAGGACCAGTGAAATCGTAAGCCGTGGGCTGGTAGAGATCCAACGTGTTGGACCCAGGGATAGTGTTCGTGTTGTAAGTGATGTCCGACGTCACCCCAACCGCGAACAGTGAGTCTTGGTATTCAGTCAGAGTCGGTGCTGGAAGTCCTACCATGTTACGATCCTGCCTTGTCCTTGGGGATGTGTTGCACGCATTCGCGAATCCACTTGTTCATCTCACGCACCGCTGAGGAGTTATCTTCGATCCTGCTAGCTAGTAACTGGAGAGATCCGACATGCGAGTCAGTGATGTTTTTGATCCGCGTCTCCTGCGAAGCCATGATGTCGCGAATCGTCTGAGCATTCTCCTCACCAGCCTTGGCCATCCTGTTGATGAACAGCCAGATCGACGCGATCACGCTGGCGGCTGCGCTCCCAGGAACGAGGAACTGCCCGAGCGTTCCAATGTCGTTTCCAGTGGATTGCGCCGCCACCGCTGCAAGTGAGATGGGTAGCCAGGACCAGATAGCAACTTGAACTGCGATCATCACAAGAGTCTTCCTTTGGACGAGAAGAAAAGGAGGGCGAGTCTTCTCACCGTGAGGAGACTCTCTCCGCTCTCGTACCTTTCCCATAGATGCTGCGAGGATGAGGGCATTCATGTGGTACCCAAGGACCTTAGCGAAAAATCACACGATCGGATCGGGTGCGAGAAGGTGACGCTTGGACTCGATGACAGCCCATGCGCCAGCCGCAACTGAGGCTGAAGCGGGAGCCGCGAGGATGGCGCGTTGAGCCGCGAACACGGTCTCACACGGGTCGCCGGCCTGGTGGTCGGCCATGATCCTGCGCTTGAGATCCTCGATGCGGTCGGCAAGCCAGGTGCCGCTGGCACCGAGGGCAACGGCTTCCGTGAGAACGCGGCGCACGTTGGTGCGGAGCTTCTTGCGGTCCACGTTCGTGGGAACGGCATCGTCCTCCACGAGGGTGGGCCAAGCCTTGGCGATGTTCGCGATGGCAACGTTGACGCTAGCAGCCCCAGCAGACGCGATAACGGTCGCGCTCTGTTTCGCCCACGTAAGCGCCTCCTTGAGGTCGTCAGCCTCCTCGGTCGTTGACGAGGCGTCAGTGCCGCGCAGGACCTTGCGAGCGTGAACCAGGACGGTCTTCACGTCGGCGGGAGGGGTCTTTGCGAGTCCATCGCGAACTGCCTTGAGGAGGTCGTTTGGGGTAATGATTGCCATGTTCATTCAACTTTCGTGAAATCGGACACACGCGAAACACCGTTCTCGACGGGAGGCTTCACCGCGTTCTTGATTGCGCTAGTGAACTCGCCCTCGATGCGTTGGCGGATCTGCTTGGACAGCGGGGCAGCGTCGATGCACTGGCTGAGCAGGACGACGCACTCGCGAGAGAGCGTGAGGTTCGTGACCCACTCGGGGAGTTGGATTGTTTCTTGGGACGGCTGTGGGGTTGTCATGGGGTTCGTTGGTTAGTAGCAAGCATTCCACGCGCCGTTGTAGCCTTCGTGCTTACCGGTCGTGGAGTTGTAGATGAAGTCGCCGTTGACGGGAGTAAGCGCGTCGCGCTCGGTCGTGGTCAACACATTGGGGCGGAATGCGCTAGTTGTTCCTTGGCAAATAACACGGCCTCCAGCGCCAGCAGTAAAGGCAACACTCTTAGATGCTGCGGACGCCGTCAACTTGAGATCCCCAATAGATGCCACCATGTGCACTGCATACGAATCAGCAGCATTAGACCACGCTACTAAGTAACCTGTAGGGGCACCAGCGTCAGAATACAAATGAATCCCGGCTCCAGCGGATGCGTGGGATGATGTGTTCATCAATGCTAACGTATAGGCATCAGCAGTTGCCTTTGATACTAGCAGTTTGATGAGTCCACCTCCTGGTACAGCTCCGATTGCCACATGCCCCGTCGTATTATCCACCCTAAGCGCGTTGGCGTCACCCGCAGCGGTTACGTGGAAGAGCGAGGAGGGGGAGTTCCCGATACCGACCTTGTCAAACTCCACAGAAATCATGTTGGCGCTTGACAGAGTCTGTATGTATACGCGACTGGCGTTAGTCGCATTTCCAACAAACATATTTACATTGCCAGATGTTGAGGTGTATGACAACACGTTGGACCACACATTACTTGCGTAGTCTAGCGCCTTGATGTTCCACGACTTTGTAGCATTAGGAGTTGCCGAGCTGAAAGCATAAAAGTCACCACCAACGTGATACACGTTTCCTTCGGTGTATAACTCTCCTATGATGCGAACCTTCTGATTACCGGGAGTTGTTCCAATCCCAATGCGACCAGTGGTATTATCTACCCGCAACGCATTAGCATCACCCGCAGCCGTTACGTGGAACAGGGAGGAGGGGGAGGCACCGATGCCGACTTGTGAAGCCGTCGAATACAACGCAGCCGTTGGAGAGAAATAGCTGTAAAACCCATAAGCCGCTCCCGACGCATTATTAGCCATCAATGACTGGTCTATCACCTGCCATCCAGTCGTTCCTGATCCAGTATAAACAATGTCTATTCCAGCGCCATAACTCAGGTTGCCATAACCTACGCTATTGCTAGTGCTATTGACAACTGATAATGACCCGTAGTTGATGGCGCTACCATTCCACCCCTCGGTATTTCGGATAGTGATGCGAGTTCCAACAACGTGCAAGCTCGCGTCAAGAACAATAGTCCTAACAACAGCCGCCCCCGGATTCAACAACTGCACCCTAGCGTCCGTGCTAGTGATCGTCTTGTTGCCGCTCAGCGTCTCAACATTCGGCACCGTCCACCGCGTGAACTCCT
>Ga0073904_10000165_pt1 | contig 44322 bp, 41 predicted proteins | sample KloWWTrecipitate_FD_66668 | JGI IMG/M metagenome (GOLD analysis project Ga0073904, IMG submission 66668) | Active sludge microbial communities from Klosterneuburg, Austria, studying microevolution and ecology of nitrifiers - Klosterneuburg... | ecosystem: Engineered > WWTP > Aerobic digester >... | reverse complement strand
AGCCAGCAGGATGGATGCTCCGTCTTGGCCCGGACTTCGCACGCGCAAGCATCGGAGCTTGCGGCCGCTGGCCTTTCGTCACGCCAACTCGCCCTCTCCACCGGCGTTGCCGCGCAGCCGACCGTCGCTTTCTGTGAGTTCAAAGGCTCCACACGAACAGAAAGCGACGGTCGGCTGCGCGGCAACGCCGGCGCCAGGATTAGTCCACTCCCGGCACACACGAGAAGATCCCGGAAAAAGCGAGGCCCCGCAGTGCGGGGCCTCTTGTTGGTGCGATGGCGAGACAGCCGTCAGTAGACGTCGTCCACCGTGTTGGTGATGTTGAACTTGCCCGTCGGAGTGATCAGGCGCGCGTCGTCAATCACCGCCTTGAGCGTCAGGGTGCGGTCGTCCACCACCACGATGGCCGAGCGCTGGTCCTTGCCGTTCCACACCGAGAACCAGACCTCGTCGCCCGCCGCGTTGTACTCCGGCTGCACCACCCGCTTCGGGCCTTCGCCCAGGTTCGCCCACTCGGCGATCGGCAGCACCTTGAAGCCGGCGTCCAGGTTGTCGATGTCGAACACCGCCACGCTCTGCGAGACCTTCGCGTCGGGGTTGAGCGGCGAGTCCACCCACAGGTGGCGCGACTTCGGGTGCGTCTTGATGAACAGCGAACCGCCGCCCTGGCCGTGCAGCACCTCCACCACTTTCCACGCGTGCTCGGCGTGCTTTTCCGGGTCCGTGCCGATCAGGGTGATGTTGTCGTTGCCCAGCGCCGACGTGCCCCAGACCGGGCCGTACTTGGGATGCACGAAGTTGGCGCCGCGGCCCGGGTGCGGGATCTTCTCCACGTCGATCAGGCCGACCATGCGCTGTTCCTTCGAGTCCACCACGGCGATCTTGTCGCTCTGGTTGGCCGCGGTCAGGAAGTAGCGCTTGGTCACGTCCCAGCCGCCGTCATGCAGGAAGCGCGCGGCGTCCAGCGTGGTCACCCGCAGGTTGGCGATGTCGCTGTAGTCCACCAGCAGGATGCGGCCGGTTTCCTTGACGTTGACGATGAACTCGGGGTGCTGGTGGCTGCCGACGATGGCGGCCACGCGCGGCTCCGGGTGGTATTCCTGCGTGTCCACGGTCATGCCGCGGGTGGAGACGATCTTCAGCGGCTCCAGCGTCGGGCCGTCCATGATCACGTACTGGGGCGGCCAGTAGCCGCCGGCGATCGCCAGCTTGTCCTCGTAGCCCTTGAACTTCGAGGTTTCGATCGAGCGCGCCTCCAGGCCGATCTTGATCTCGGCCACGCGGTCGGGCGTGGGCATCCACATGTCGATCAGGTCCACCTTTCCGTCGCGGCCGATGGTGTACACGTAGCGCCCCGAGTGCGAAACGCGCGAGATGTGCACGGCGTAGCCGGTCTTGATGATGTTGATGATCTTCTTGGTGTCGCCGTCAATCAGGGCGATCTCGCCCGAGTCGCGCAGCGTCACGGAGAACACGTTGGCCAGGTTGTAGCTGTTCATCTGGCGCGTGGGGCGCTCGGCCACCGGCACCAGCACCTTCCAGCTGTTGCGCATTTCCGGCATGCCCCATTCGGGCGGGCTGGGCGGCGTGTGCTGCAGGAAGCGCGCCATCAGGTCCACCTGGTCGGCCGACAGTTCACCGCCGGTGCCGAAGTTGGGCATGCCGCCGGGCGAACCGAAGTTGATCAGCGCCTTGAGGTAGTCGGTGCCCTTGGCCTGGGTGATGTCGGGCGTGAGCGGCTTGCCGGTGGCGCCCTTGCGCAGCACGCCGTGGCAGCCGGCGCAGCGCTGGAAGAAGATGTCCGTGGCCTGGGCGAACTCGGCTTCGGTCATGTCCGGCGCACCGGGGGTGCGCACCTGCCTGACGTCGGTGGCGGCGACGGCGCTGGGCGCGCCCTTGTAGGCCGCCACGGCCTGCGACGTGCCCGGATGCGCCTGGCCCTGCGCGGGGTCGGACGCGCCGGCGATGCTCTTGCGCGCGGCGGCCACCTGGGCCGGCGTGAAACGCACGTCGCTGTCGTTGAACTCGTCCATGACGTGGTTGAGGATGGCCGAGATGTCGGCGTCGCCCAGGTGGCTCATGGCGGGCATGACGGCGTTGTAGTCGTTGCCGTTGACGGTGATCTTGCCGTTCAGGCCGGCCAGCACCGTTTGCAGGGCTGCCTGCGGGTCCTTGGCTATCCAGCTGGAATCCTTGAGCGGGGGGAAGGCACCGGCCAGCCCGGCGCCGTCGGCCTGGTGGCAGGCCGCGCAGTTGGCGAGGTAGGCGGCCTGGCCGGCTTCCTCTTCGGACTTCACCGGGCGTTCGTTCGCCTGGTCGGCGGTGGTGGACTGGGACTGGGCCAGGCCGCTGGCGGCGAGGCCCAGCGCCAGGGCGAGGGACGCACTGATCACGGTTCTTTTCATGTCTTCATTCCCCGATGGTCGTTTGGAAAGCCTGCGGTGGCGTTGCCACCGTCGACGCCAGCTTGGTCATGCGGCCCCGCGAATCCCCTGACCTGCATCAAGCACAACGATACTCACGCGCTGGCCCTGCCCCGGTTTTGACCCCGGTCAATCGGCGGGCGCCCGGGACTGTCGTAGGGTGCAAGCCATCCCGCCCGTGAGCCGACCATGTCCTCCTGCCTGACCAGCCTGGCCATTGCCGCCGCCGTCGCCGCCGCCACGCCGGTCCCGGAGCCCAGGCAGCTCGACGCCGTGGTGGTGGTGGGCAGCCGCAGCGCCGAGCCGGTGAAGCAGGTGGTGGGCACCGTCAGCCGGATTGACCGCGAACAGATCGAGCGCCGGGGCGTGCAGACCATCGAGGACCTGGCGCGGCTGGTGCCGGGCATGGACGTGGCCGCCGACCCGAACCGCTTCGGCGCCATCGGCTTCAACCTGCGCGGGCTGGAGGGCAACCGGGTGAGTGTCGAACTGGACGGCATCCCCCTGGCCGACGGCTTCGGCGTGGGCCAGTTCGCCCTGGCCGGCCGCGACCTGGTGGAGCTGGGCATCGTGGACCGGGTGGAAGTGCTGCGCGGGCCGGCGTCCACGCTGTACGGCAGCAAAGCCCTGGCTGGCGTGGTGGCTTACTGGACGCTGGATCCGCTGGAGGCCAGCTGGCGCGGCGACGACCAGCGCCAGCTGGGCGCGCTGCGGCTGGGCGCCGGCAGCCGGGACCATGCGTGGTGGCTGTCGGGGCAGTGGGTGGCGCGCAGCGACGACGATCGCTTCAGTGCGCTGGTGGCGCTGGGCCGCCGCGACGGCGGGGAAACCGGCAACAACGCCGACGACCCCGGCCAGCAGGCCAATCCCGCCGACTACCGCAATGACACTGCGCTGGCGAAGTTCGGCTACGACGCCGGCGACGCCGGCCGCTGGCTGGCCACGCTGGAACAGGGCCGCGGCGAGCGCCGCACCGACGTGCAGTCGCTGCTGTTCGGGCCGGGCCGCTTTTCGACCACCTATGCGCTGGAGGCCGACGACCGCACCCGGCGCGATCGCGCCAGCCTGTCGGTGGAGTGGCCCGCGCTGGGGCCGATCGGCCCGGTGCGGGCGCTGTTGTACCGCCAGGACAGCCGCAGCGAGCAGCTGAGCGACCAGTACCGCCTGGCCGATCGCGCCACGCCGTTCCCGTCCCGGCGTTTCCGCGGCTTCGGGTTCGAGCAGGAAAGCCTGGGCCTGGAGCTGACCGGCCAGTGGCGCGGCGAATGGGGCGGGCTGTCGCACTGGCAGGTGTTCGGCGTGGACCTGGTGCGGCACGACTACCGCGGCCTGCGCGAGGGCACCGAGACCAACCTGGCCACGGGCGCCACGACGAACGTGATCCTGGGCGAAGTGTTCCCGCTGCGCGATTTCCCGAACAGCGTTTCGCGCGAGGTCGGCGTGTTCTGGCAGGACGAAATCAGCCTCGGGCGCGGCTGGGCCGTCGTGCCCGGCATCCGCTGGGAGTCCTACGCCCTGGATGCGAATCCGGACGCCATCTGGACGGCCGACAATCCGGCGGTCGAACCGGCCTCGCTCGACAGCCACCAGTTCACGCCCAAGCTGGGCCTGCGCTGGAGCGGCAAACGCCTCGGCGTCTACGCGCAGTACGCCCGTGGCTTCCGGGCGCCGCCGTTCGGCGACGTCAACGTCGGGCTCAACCTGCCGGCCTTCAACTACGTGGCCCTGCCCAACCCCGGCCTGCGCCCCGAGCGCAGCGATGGCTACGAACTGGGCCTGCGCTGGGACGGCGAAGCGCTGCAGGCCAGCGCGGCGGTGTACGAGAACCGGTTCGAGGACCTGATTGAATCGCGCGCCAACCTGGGCCGCAATGCCGACGGCCAGCTGGTGTTCCAGTCCGTCAACCGCGACCGGGCGCGCATCCGCGGCGCCGAGCTGGAGGCGCGCTGGGCGCTGGACGCCCTGTCCGAACATGCGCGCGGCCTGTATGCCGACCTGTCGGCGTCGTGGATCGAAGGTGACGACACCGCCCGCGACCGGCCGCTGAACTCGGTGCCGCCGCCGCGCGCCAGCCTCGCGCTGGGCCGCCTGTCCGACGACGGCAGCCGCGGCGCCGAGCTGCGCCTGAGCGGCGTGCGCGCCGTCACCCGCGCCGACCAGGGGGCCGGCGCACTGTTCCTGCCGCCCGGCTATTCCACCTGGGACCTGCACGCCTGGGCCGACCTGGGCGAACGCGTGCGCCTGAACCTGTCGCTGACCAACCTCACCGACCGCCGCTACTGGGATTGGTCCACGCTCCGGGGCCTGGGCGCCGGCGCCAGCGACATCGACTTCTATTCCAGGCCCGGCCGTGGCGCGAGCCTGGGGCTGCGCGTGGAATTCTGATCCGGGTTGACCCGGATCAGGGATGGTCCGTGGCTCCGATGCTGCAATGGCGCCATGGACACCCCCCCTCCCACCACGCTGGACCTGCGCGACCTGCCGGCCCCGGAACCACTGCTGCGCGCCCTGGTCGCCATCGATGCGCTGGCCGGCGATGCGGTGCTGCGCCTGCTGACGCCGATGCGACCCGAGCCCTTGCTCGAACAGCTGCGTTCACGCCGGTTGTCATATTCGGTGGCGGCGCACGACGGGGGCGGCTGCGCCGTGACGGTATGGAACGACGATGGCACGGCTGTCGATTGAGCGCGCGCCAGACGTCGCCCAACCCGGCATTTTCCTGCACAGCGTGCCCGCCTGGGGTGCGCTGGCCGGGCTGATGCTGCTGGCCCAGGGGCCCGCCCTGCTGGCTTCGCGCTGGTCGCTGGCGACGGTGGCGCTGGTGCATGTGTTCACCCTCGGCGTCCTGGGCAATGCCCTGTTCGGCAGCCTTCTGCAGTTCCTGCCGGCGGCGGCGGGCGTGCGGCTGCTGGTGGGCGCGTGGTGGGCGAATGGACTGCATGCCGTGTTCAATCTTGGTACCGCGGCCCTGGTGGCGGGGTTCTGGTGGGCGTCGCCCGGCCTTCGTGCAGCGGGGGCGGTGGCGCTGGTGATGGCGTTCTTCGAACTGGTGGTGGTCACGCTTCCCGGCGTTCTGGCCAAGGCCCGATCCAGCCTGCTGCACACGGGCGTCGGCCTGTCGCTGGCCGCCGCGCTGGCCACCGCGGCCATGGGCGGGCTGCTGGTGGCGGCGATGGCGGGTGGCATTGAACTGCCGATCCAGCGCTGGACCGACCTGCATGCCGCCACCGGCGTGGTGGGCTGGATACTGGTGCTGTTGGCGGCAGTTGGCCGCGTGGTGATGCCGATGTTCCAGGGCGCGCCAGCGGTGCCGGAGCGTTGCCAGGGCGCGTGGCTGCTCTGGGTCGCCGTCGGATTGCCGCTGGCAGGTATGGCGTGGGTGCCGGGCGGTGCAAGGTCTGCGCTGGCCGTGGCCACCTCGGTGGCGGTGCTGTCGCTGGCGCTGGGCGGGCTCTGGCTGCAGCGGCATGCGCGCCGCAGCTCGGGCGCGACGCTCGCTGCGTTCTGGCGCGTCGGGCTGTCGGCGCTGGCGCTGGCCGTGGTGCTGGCCTGCCTGCCGGGCGAGCGGGCGGTGCCGGTGGGCGCCCTGGTGCTGGCCGTGGCGCTGCCGATGCTGGTGCTGGGCATGCTGCTGGAAATCGACGCCTTCCTTGGCTGGATCGACCTGCACCGTCGCTGCGGCCGCGGGCTGCAGCTGCCCGGCGTGCAGACCCTGCTGCCGCCGACGCGACGACACGCCCTGTTCTGGCTGTTCGCGATGGCTGGCGCCGCAGCGCTGCTGTCGGCCCTGCATCCCGGCGAGGTTGGCAGCCGTGTCGCCGGGGCGCTGATGCTGGTCGCCTACCTGGCGCTGGCGCACGCGCAGCGCGGTGTCGCCCGAGCGGTGGATGCGTTCGCGCAACAGCACGCCCGCTGCAACGTGGCCCTCCGGAGCAAGCCATGAGCCTGCATTCAAAACCACTGGCGCCGCTGCGCCACGGCATCGACCTGCTGGACGACGCGATGCTGCTGCTGCTCGCCGGGCGCCGGCACCTGGTGGCCGCGGCGGCCCGGATAAAGCAGCGCGAAGGCCTGCCGGCACGGGACGCCGGGCGCGAGTCGCGCATCCTCGCCCGCGGGCAGCGCCTCGCGCGCCGGCTGGGGCTGCCGGCGGAACTGGCGCAGCGGCAGATGTCGCTGGTGATCGCCGAAGGCTGTCGGCTCCAGGGGCTTGAACCTGACCCGGATCAAGGCGCGAAGCCCGGGACGGGCAGCATCCTTGTTCCCGCCATGAACCCGTCCGACACCAGCCCGACCCTGCTGCCGCGCCTGCTGCTGCGCGCCTTCCCGCCGCCGGCAAAATGGGCGCCCCTGCTGCGCCGCCTGCCCTTGTCGTGGCAGGCGCGCGCGCTGGAAGCCGCGGTTGGCCACCTGCTTGCCGCGCCGCTGCGCGAGGGGCAATTCGAGTTCATGCAGGGTCGGCGCCTGGGCATCGAAGTGTCCGACCTGGGCCTGGCCTGGGTGCTTTCGCTGGAGGGCGATCGCCTGATGGCCACTTACGAGCCGGCCGACGCCACGGTGCGCGGTACCGCCACCGACCTGATGCGGCTGGCCAGCCGCCTGGAGGACGCCGACACGCTGTTCTTCCAGCGACGGCTTGAACTGACCGGCGACACCGAACTGGGCCTCACCGCGCGCAACCTGCTCGATCGGCTGCCCTGGGAGTCGGTGCCGCTGGGCCTGCGCGTCGTGCTCAACCGGTGTGCGCGGTTGGCCAGCGAGGCGCGCAGCGCGCATCAAAGCACCGGCCCGGCAACATGACCGGGCCGCTGCGCATCAGCCCGCGGGCAGCCCGGGCTTGCCGGGATTGCCGCGCCAGTAGCCGTTGACCGCGCCCAGGCGCGGCGGCGGCATTGGCGAGCGACGCGCCAGGTCGAAGTGCTCCACCACCTCGCGCATGCCCTGCGCCTGCGGATAAAGCCGCAGCATGGCGACGCCGAGGTCGCGTAGTTCGGCTATTTCCGGGCCCAGGTCGGTGATTTCCTCACCCTGGATCTGGACACCGTTGATGCGCAGGAACGGTTCGCCTTCGCGGGTGGCCAACGGCAGGCCGTCGGGGTGCTCGATGCAGCGGAAACCGCACGCGTCCTTGGCGACGTCCAGCGCACGGGCGGTGAAGCAGCGCGCCGAGTACGACAGCGGCAGGCGCCCCCACGCAATCACTTCCAGCTCCGGAGGCTCGGCGCCGTCGGCGCGAAAGGCCACCAGCAGGTCTTCCAGCAACTGGCGGCCCTGCTCGACGCCCGGCACCCATCGGCGCAGGCCGTCTTCCACCAGCATCGCCAGGGCGCGCTGGTTGTAGATGTTCAGCGTGGGCCCGGCGACGAACGGCAGGCCACGCTCCTTGCACAGCTGCACCGCGGTCAGGTCATTGGCCTCGACCAGGAAGCCGCCGTGGTCGAGCATGCGGATGACGGCGTTGTGCTCCGACTCGGCCTCGACCAGCGCCAGGCTCGACAGCACCACCTGGCGGCCTTCGCCGGCCAGCGCTTCGGCCAGCGAGATCCAGTCGCGGGTGCCCAGTTCGCGGCGCTTGCTGCACACCGTTTCGCCCAGGTAGACGACGTCCACCGGCCAGTTCGCGACCTGGCGATAGAAGGCCATCGTGGTTTCGCGCGGCCAGAAGTACTGCAGGGGTCCCAGGCTGATTTTCATGCGTTCAGTGCCAAGCACGGTGGTAGGGGCCGAGGGTGGTCTGGTGGCCCTCGGCGTGGGCGGACAGCGCCTGCTGCCACGCCGGGTTGGGCGACCAGGCGGCGGGGTTGGCAAGGTGCCGGTCGATGGCCTCGCGCCAGGTGCGCGTCACGGTGGTGACATAGGCAACGCCGCGCTGGCGGCCTTCGATTTTCAGCGCGGCCACGCCGGCTTTGGCCAGCTGCGGCAGCAGCGCCAGAGTGTTGAGGCTGGTGGGTTCCTCGAGCGCGTGGAACACCTCGCCGCCGACGTCGAACCGGCCCTTGCACACGGTGGGGTAGGCGGCCGGCTCACCCGGGGCGTAGCGGTCCATCAGCATGCCGTTCAGGCGCACGCCGCGCTGGCCGTCGCCGTGTTCTTCCCAGCGCACGAAGCGCGCCGGCGAGCACACGCCGTGCCGGTTGGGCGAGGCGCCGGTGACGTAGCTCGACAGCTGGCAGCGGCCCTCGACCATGATGCACAGGCTGCCGAACGCGAACACCTCCAGCGGCACCGGTGAAAACACGCACAGGCGCTCCACCTGCTGCAGCGAAAGCACCCGCGGCAGCACCGCCCGGCTGATGCCGAACCGCTCGTGCATGTAGCGCAGCGCCGGTGCCGACGTGGCCGAGCCCTGCACCGAAAGATGGCGCGCCATGCCGGGGTGTTCGCGCATGGCATGGTCGAGCACGGCCATCTCGGCGGCGATGATGGCATCGCAACCCAGTGCGGCGGCGTGGTCCACGGCCTCCTGCCAGACCCGCAGGCGCGACGTCTCGGGATAGGTGTTCAAGGCGATGTAGACCTTGCAGCCGCGCTGGTGCGCGTAGGCGATGCCGGCGCGCAGCTCGGCGTCGTCGAAGTTCAGCCCCGGGAAGGCGCGGGCGTTGGTCTGGTCGCGGAAGCCCGCGTAGACGGCATCGGCGCCGGCATCCACGGCCGCGCGCAGGGCCGGCAGGTTGCCGGCGGGACAGACCAGTTGCATCGCGCACTCCGGGGCGGGGACGCGGCATGCTCCCCCGCGGTGCCATCACCGTCATTGACCTGGGTCAGATACGGGCCGCATCGATCGGGCCATCATGCTGGCCAGCGGCGACCGTGGCCGTTGCACCGAAGGAGCCTGCCTTGAAACCGATGCTGCCGCACTTGTGCGTCGCCCTGCTGTTGGCCGCGCCCGCCCTGGTGCCGGCTACGTCGCGCGTTGCCGAACCGGCGGCGCACCACGCTTCGCACGCCGGGCATGCGCCGGGCAAGCTGCCTGCGGACTCCGGCGCCCCGGCCGTGCGCTGGCAGGCGGACGAACCCCTGGCCCGCGGCATGAAGCGCCTCCGCGCCGCCACGCAGGCGCTTTCACATGGGGCCCACGGCCATCTGAGCGCGGAGCAGGTCAAGGCCATCGCCGCCGAGCTCGACGCCGCCGTGCAGGACATGATCGCCCAGTGCCGGCTCGAGCCCGAGCCCGACGCGGCCCTGCACCCACTGCTGGCCCGCGTGCTGCAGGCCAGTGCGAGGCTGGCGAGCGGCAAGTTCGACGCCAAGGCCATGGAAGACCTCGAAGCGGTGCTGGCGCGCTACCCGGTGCTGTTCGACGACGTGGCCTGGAGCGCCGACCAGATCGACTCCGCCTGACGTTCCGCCGCCGGATCCGGCACGATCGGCTGGCTCCAGGCGCGCGAGGTTTCGGCCGGCCACTTGCGGGTGGCGTCGATGCCCAGCTTCGATCCGAGGTTGGGCACCGGGCTGGAGAAATCGAGGTAGTCGATCGGCGTGTTCTCGACCAGCATCGTGTCGCGCGCCGGGTCCACCCGCGTGGACAGCGCCCACAGCACCTGCGACCAGTCGCGCACGTCGATGTCCTCGTCCGTGACGATGACGAACTTGGTGTAGGTGAACTGTCGCAGGTAGGACCAAACTCCCATCATCATCCGCCGGGCGTGGCCCGGGTACTGCTTGCGGATGCTCACCACGGCGATGCGGTAGGAACAGGCTTCCGGCGGCAGGTAGAAGTCCACCACCTCGGGAAACACCTTGCGCAGGATCGGCACGAAGACGTCGTTGAGCGCCGACGACAGCACCGACGGTTCGTCGTCCGGCGCCCGGCCCATGTAGCTCCCGTGGTAGATCGCGTCGCGGCGCATGCGCAGTCGCTTCACGGTGAACACCGGGAACTCGCCCTGCGCGTTGTAGTAGCCGGTGTGGTCCCCGAACGGGCCTTCCGTGGCGGTGTCGCCGGGCTCGATGAAGCCTTCCATCACGATCTCACTGCCGGCGGGAGCATCCAGCCCCGTCATCGCGCTGTGCCAGACGCGCGTGCGGGCGCCGCGCAGCAGCCCGGCGAACTCGTACTCCGACAGCGTGTCGGGCACCGGCGCCACGGCCGCCAGCATCGTCGCCGGATCGGCGCCTATCGCCACCAGCAGCGGGAACGGTTTGCCCGGGTGCGCGGCCTGGAAGTCGGCGAAATCGAGCGCGCCGCCGCGGTGCGGCAGCCAGCGCATGACCACGCGGTTGCGCGACAGCAGCTGCTGGCGGTAGATGGCGACGTTCTGGCGCGGCTGGCGGGTGCCCCGGGTCACCACCAGGCCGAAGGTGACCAGTCGCGCCACGTCGCCCGGCCAGCAGCGCTGGATCGGAAGCGCGCCGAGGTCGATGTCTTCGCCTTCGAGCACCGTTTCGTTGAAGGCCGCCTCGCGGGTGGTCTTTGGCGCCACGTGCGCCAGCTGCGCCAGCTCGGGCCAGTTCGCCAGCGCCTGCCGGAGGTTGGACGGCCAGCGCGGCTCCTTCACCGACGCCAGCAGTTCACCCAGCTCGCGCAGCGAGGCCAGCGGCCGGCCGCCCAGCGCCAGCTCGATGCGATCGCGATGGCCGAACAGGTTGCCCAGCAGCGTGTGCCGGGAACCGACTGGGTGGGTCATCAACAGGGCCGGACCTTGGCGCCGCAGCGCCAGCCGGCACAGTGCGGTGCTTTCGAGGTCGGGGTCCACCGGCGCGTCCACCTGCTGCAGTTGGCCACGGCGCGAAAGCGCGCCCAGGAAGCTGCGCAGGTCATGGTGGTTCATGCGGCCGGGATCGCGCCGAGCGCGGCGAGGCCGGCCTCGAGGTTGATGCCGTTGCGCGCCAGCCACGCGCGGTCGAACAGGGTTTCGTCGTAGCGGTCGCCGCGGTCGCACAGCAGGCTCACCAGGCTGCCGGACTGGCCTGCGTCGCGCATCGCCCGCGCCAGGCGCAGGCAGGCCACCAGGTTGGTGCCCGAGCTTCCGCCATAGCGGCGGCCCAGCAGCGATTCAAGCTGCCAGGCGGCGGCGATGGAATCGGCGTCGTCCACCTCCTCCACCCGGTCCACCACGTCGAACACGAAGCTGGGTTCGACGCGCGGGCGGCCGATGCCTTCGATCAGCGTCGGCTGGCTTGCCACCGCGGCCGGGTCGCGCGTGCGCCAGCCCACGGCGAACGCACCGCCCGTGGGTTCGGCCACGCACACGCGCGTACGCAGCCGGCGGTAGCGCAGGTAGCGGCCTATCGTGGCCGAGGTGCCGCCGGTGCCCACGCCGCAGACGATCCACGTGGGTTCCGGGTCCGGGCCTTCGGCCATCTGTTCCAGGATGGATTCGGCGATGTTGTTGTTGCCGCGCCAGTCGGTGGCGCGCTCGGCCAGGCCGAACTGGTCGAGGTAGCACAGGCCTTCGCGCGCGGCGCGCTCACGCGCGACCGCGCTGGCATCAACGCCCGGAGGCACCAGCACGCAGTTCGCGCCCAGCGAGCCGATCAGGCGCACCTTGGCCGGGGCGGTGCAGTCGGGCATCACCGCCGTGAACGGCACGCCCAGCAGGCGCGCGAACCAAGCCTCGGATATCGCCGTACTGCCCGATGACGCATCAATCGCACCCTGGCCTTCGCTCAGGCGGCCATTGCACAGCGCATACAGGAACAGCGAACGCGCCAGCCGGTGCTTGAGGCTGCCGGTGGGATGCGAGGCCTCGTCCTTGAAGTACAGGACGATGCCCGGGAACGCCGCCAGGTCCACCCGCAGCAGGTGCGTGTCGGCTGAACGCGCGGCTTCCTGGCCCAGGCTGGCCAACGCGGCGTGCAGCCAGCGGCGGCAGGGCGCGTCGGTCATGCGGCGCCAACCATCAGCGCCGTCGCGCGGCGCTCCAGGTAGTCGAAGTACATTTCCAGGTAGCTGATGCCGTTGCCCGTGTCCAGCAGGAAGGGATTCATCAGCGTGTGCCGCAGGATCACCACGCGGTCGTCGTCCTCGCCGCCGGCGTCCAGCGTGGCAGGGTCCAGGTCCAGCGACGCCAGCACGCGCAGCGTTTCCTCCCGGCCTAAAATCTCGGGCCGCAGGGTGGTCATGGAGCCGAAGAACTCCCGCGCCTGAAGCGGCTGGCCCGGGTCGTAGCTGAGGCTGCCGTGCAGGGCGCGCACGAAGCGGTTCATTTCGCCCACGTCGCAGTTGCCGGCCGGGTTCAGGGCCAGGCAGATCAGGTTGCTGTCGGGCTCGAAGGGTATGCGGCAGTGCAGCCTGCCTCCCAGCCGGGCGGCGAAGCGGGCCGCGGCCGTCCGGAAGGCTTCGGTGGCCAGGATGGACTCGCGCGGCAGTTGGCCGAAGTGGGCGTGGTCCAGGGGCAGCACGCGGTGCGTGACGTAGACAGCCGCCGCCGCTGCACCCGGCTTGGAGCCCTCGGGAATGTAGCGTCCAAGCTGGCGGAAGCGCTGGAAGAAGTCCCCGTCCTCGCCCGCGGTGAAGACGTAGTCCGCTTCTTCGGCCAGCAGCGCCATCGCGCGCTGGTCCCTGCAAAGGAAGGCGCCGGCGCCATAGGGGATGTAGCCGAGCTTGTGCGGATCGACGGTGATCGAATCGGCGCGGGCGAGCGCACCGAACGCCGCGTGGACTTCGGTGGCGGGGAAGTCTCGGTACTCCTCGCGCATGTGCGCCAGCGGCCGCAGGCTGCCGTCGGGTTCGCGGAACAGCGTGGCCAGGTAGCCGCCCCAGGCGGCGTCCACGTGCACGCCGAAGCCCAGGCCGCGCGCGGCCCAGCGGTCGCGCGCCTCCAGCAGTTCGTGCACGGGGTCCATGGTTCCGAACTCGGTGCTGCCCAGCACGCCCACCACCATCAGCACCGGCTGGCGTTCGCGCTCGCAGCGCTCCAGCATCGCCTCCAGGGCATGGACGTCGGTGCGCATGCCGCGCTCGGGCATCAGTTCGAGCTGGGCGCGGCCCAGCCCCATCAGCTTCATGCCCTTGGACCAGGAGTAGTGCGCGGTCACCGGCGCCAGGACCCTCGGCGATTTCAGCTGCGGATGCCTGGCCAGGAAGTCGGCGAGGCCCAGGGTCTCGAGCCGTTCGGCGTTCCAGCGCTGGCGCCATTGGCGGCGCTGTGCTGCCGGGCAATGCGCCAGCCAGGCATTCCATTGGTCCAGCAGGGCCACGGTGGCGGCCGGAGTGAGGTTGAACGCGGTCCAGTCGTCTTCCGGCACGTCCAGGCCGGGCGCGCCGATGGCCCGCAGCGCCACCGGGAACGCCTTGACGGCCAGCGCCAGCCGCAGCGACTGGAAGTTGGCGAGCGTGCCGCCCGAGGTGAGGTGCCCGAACGCACAGTCGGGACGCGCGGGGTCGTCCACGTAGCCGAACATGCGCGCCAGCTGCAGTCCGACCTTGAGTTCGAGGTCGATGGTGACCGGCGCGGCGTCGAGGCTGACGTTGTTGGGGTTGTAAGGCAGCGTCAGGTACTGCGCCGCGAGGCCTGGCAGCAGCAGGTCGGACACCATGTGGCCGATGTAGCGTGGGCTGTGGAAGGGCACCGAACGCTTGAGCGACGCCGACAGCGAATGCAGCTCGCGGCGCATGCGCGCCTCGAAGTCGCGGAACGCGGGCTCGCCTGCGGCGTCGGTCGGGATGGCCGGCGGGTCCTCGGGGTGGAAGTTGCGGCGCCAGTAGACGTGGTCGCGCAGGAACTCGACGACGAGCTTTTCCAACAGGCCGTCGTTCTCGCCGTACGGGCCCAGGAACAGCGGATGGATGCCGGCCGATGTCACGACGCCAGCCCCTGCAGCAGGCCCAGCGGGCTGTGCGTGCGCGCCACGAAGTACATGAAGCCAAAGGTCGCCAGTGCGGCGAGGTAGAAGCCGGCACGCGCGCGCCGGCTGCGGGCGCGCTTGAGCGCCAGGCTGCCCAGCACCACGTACACCACCAGCAGCGCCAGCTTCACCGACAGCCACGGCACCACGAAGGGGTTGAGCTTGAGCGCGGTCAGCAGCATCAGCGCCGCGGTCAGCAGGGCGGTGTCGATGGTGTAGCTGAGGTAGCGCAGCGGCGCGGCCATCGCCCAGCGCGCGCCGGCCAGCACCGCGGCGCCGCGCAGGGCGAACAGACCGCCGCTGGCGATCACCATGGCCACGTGCACGGCTTTGATCTGCAGGTAGAACACGATCATGGCGCGCCCTCAGCCCGGCCTGCCGTCGGCGCGCGGCGTGGCGTAGATCCACAGCGAGCGCAGCACCCAGGGCGTGAACACGGCCAGCCAGCCCAGGCCCGCCGCCAGCATCCAGGGCGCGGGGTCGGGCACGGCTTCGGCCGCCACGCGCACCATGGCCACCAACTGCATGCCGACGAACGCCAGCGCGGGGATGCGCCCCAGTTCGAGCGGCCGGCCCGAGTGGCCCTGGGTGACGCGCGTCACCATGGCCACCAGCAGGCTGCCGAAGAAGCCCACCGACAGCGCGTGCACCGGCGCGCGCCCCAGCGCGAACTCACCCGTCGCGGCGAACCAGGCGCTCTGCGCCAGGTACAGCGCCAGCCCGATCGGCAGCCAGGCGAAGCCCACGAACAGCACCCGCAGCAGCGGCGGCATCGGGCCGCGCGGCCACCAGCGCCACAGTGCGTAGCCGGTCAGCACCACCAGCGGTGCATCCACCAGCCACAGCCACTGATGCAGATGCGCCAGCTCCAGCCCCAGGTGCGCCAGGCACAGCGGCCACAGGGCGACCAGCCAGCCCATCGGCCGCCACGGCACGTAACCCGGCACGACGTTGGCGGCAAAGAAGGGGAACATGCGGTGCGCCACCGTGGCGTACACGGGCACCAGCAGCCCGAACGTGCCGATCTTGAGCATGGCGAACGCCAGCCGCGGATCGGGCAGGTGCAAGAAAACCACGAACGCCAGCAGGCCGGCCAGGCCCATCACCAGCGCCGCGAAGCAGGACAGGGCGTGCCAGGTGGTGGCGCGGTCGCGGAACAGCCAGCCGGCCAGCACGGCCATCGCCGCGATCCAGCCGGCCACGGTGTTCACGGCACCCAGGTGCACCAGCATGGCCGAGCCGGTTGCCAGGCCCGACAGCGTCAGCACCTGTCCGGCCACCAGGCCCAGGCCGACGGGCAGGTAGTGCCAGCGGCTGGCTTCGGTCTGGCCCATCCAGCGCGGGAACACGGTGAGCAGGAAGCCAAAAATGAAGGCGGGCAGCACCTGGTACTGCATAACGAAGCCATGCATCCAGCCCGCCGGGACGGTGGGCGCGGGCATGGCGCCACCCAGCCAGGCGGTCCACCAGGCCATGGCGGCAATCACGTTGAAGGCGCCGATGAAGAACAGCAGCCGATGCGGCGCGGCGGCAATGGCCGCAAGCGGGAAGGAGTTCGGTGCGTGCTTGATGTCCATGCCGCCATGCTGCCGCGCCCTGCCGCCTGCCGCCTTGACCCACGTCAGTCCCTTGGCTGCGGCGCCGTCGCCGCCCCGGAAGCGAGGGTCACTGCTTGGTCCTTGCGCCGTCGCCACCCCGGAGGCGAGGGTCACTTCCTGCTCACGGCAGAGCCTTTTAGTTCGCAGGAAGTGACCCTCGCCTCCGCGGTGCGGCCGGCGCCGGAACCACCAAGAGCGAGCGCCAGCCCCCGCGCCTGGAAGATCAGCCAAAAAAAACGGGGCCGCGAATGCGGCCCCGTGCTCCCTTCCCTTGCTTCGCGCCAGGATCAGCGCGCGGCCTCGGTCGCTCCTTCGATCCTGGCGGGCGCCTTGCGCGGCGCAATCCACAGCCGCGCCACGAACCACGCCAGCGACAGCGCACCGACGCTGAAGATCGTGTCGCCCGGCACCCGCATCCACACCAGCATCTCGATCAGCGGCTGCTGCATGAAGTCCGCCGAACGCGCGAACCAGTAGCCCTGGTCGATCGCCGCGATCAACTGCAGGATGCCGATCGGAAGCAGCGTGAACAGCGCCATGCCCACCAGGCCGATGTTCATCGCCCAGAACGCCGTGCGCAGCGGCGCCTCCGGCCAGATCGCCTCCGGCTTCAGGCCCCGCAGGCAGAACAGCATCAGGCCGATGCCCAGCATGCCGTACACGCCGAACAGCGCCGTGTGGCCATGCAGCGGCGTCAGGTTCAGGCCCTGCATGTAGTACAGCGGCAGCGGCGGATTGATCAGGAAGCCGAACAGGCCCGCGCCCACCAGGTTCCAGAACGCCACCGCCACGAAGAACAGGATCGGCCACTTGTAGCGCTGCATCCACGGCGTGGCGTGGCCCAGCTTGAACGTGTGGTAGGCCTCGAAGCCCACATAGGCCAGCGGCACCACTTCCAGCGCCGAGAACGACGCGCCCAGCGCGATCACCGCCACCGGCGTGCCGGTGAAGTACAGGTGGTGCAGGGTGCCCAGAACGCCGCCGGCCATGAACACGATGGTGGCGAACAGCGTGGCCAGCGTGCCCGTCTTCACCTTGATCAGGCCCAGCTTGGTGAACAGGAAGGCGATGACCGCCGTGGCGAAGACTTCAAAGAAGCCCTCCACCCACAGGTGCACCACCCACCAGCGCCAGTACTCCACCATCGAAAGGTGCGTGTGCTCGCCCCACATCAGGCCGGCGCCGTAGAACAGGCCGATGGCCACCGTGGACAGGAACAGCAGGGTGGTGATGGACTTCGACTCGCCGCCCTGGCGGATGGCCGGCACCAGGCAGCGGCCCACCAGCGTCAGCCAGATGCCCAGGCCCAGGAACAGGAACCACTGCCAGAAGCGGCCGATGTCCACGTATTCCCAGCCCTGGTGGCCCCACCAGAAGTTGTTGGCCAGGCCCAGCTTCTGCATCACCGCGAACCACTGGCCGGCGAAGGCGCCCACCACGATGATGATCAGGCAGACCCACAGCACGTGCACGCCCAGCGCCTGGAACTTCGGCTCATGCCCGGAAATGGCCGGCCCGATGTACAGGCCCATGCCCAGCCACGCCGTGGCTATCCACAGCACCGCCAGCTGAGTGTGCCAGCTGCGCGACAGCGAGTAGGGCAGGTATTCGGCCAGCGCGAAGCCATACGCTTCCTGGCCTTCCACCTGGTAGTGCGCGGTCACGGCGCCCAGCAGGATCTGCACCAGGAACAGCGCCATCACCACCCAGAAGTATTTCGCCGTGGCGCGCATGGACGGCGTGACCACCACCGAGGCCAGCGGATCGGTGGCCGGCAGCTTGATGGGCGCTTCTTCCTTGCTGTGGTTCACCGCGTAGTGCCAGCCCAGCAGCGCGATGCCGGCAATCAGGAACAGCACGCTGAACACCGTCCACAGGAACAGGCTCGACGGCGGCGTGTTGCCCACCAGCGGCTCGTGCGGCCAGTTGTTGGTGTAGGTGATGTCCTTGCCCGGGCGCTGGGTGGTGGCCGACCAGGCCGTCCACCAGTAGAAGGCCGTCATCGCGCGGCGGTGGCCGGCGTCGGCGACGGTGTTGTTCTTCATCGCGTAGTTTTCGCGCAGCTTGGCCGTGGCGGGGTCGTTGCCCAGCAGGCTCTGGTAGTGCGCCGAGACGTTGGCGATGGCCATCGCGCGCTCGTCGTCGATCACCACCGACCGCGTGGCGGCGTCGTAGGTGTTCGGGCGCATCATGGCTTTCAGGCGGGCCGCGAGGGCGGCCTGTTCCGCGGCGCCCAGGGCGGCATAGCTGGCCGCCTGGTGGTCGCGCCGCGCCCACTGGTCGAGGATGTCCACGGCCTCGCGGTGCAGCCAGTCCGCGGTCCAGTCCGGCGCCACGTAGCTGCCGTGGCCCCAGATCGAGCCCAGCTGCTGGCCGCCCGTGGACTGCCAGACCTGGCGGCCGGTTTCGATGTCGGCGCGGGTGAACACCACCTGGCCGCTGCGGGTGACCACCTGCTCGGGCATCGGCGGCATTTCCCGATGGATCTCGCCGCCGACCCACAGCAGGACGGAAAACGAGACGCCCAGCAAGATCGCCAGTGCGATCCATAGCTTGCGTGTACTGCTCATGACAACTCTCCGGTTCAGGATGTCGTCATGCTCGGCCGGTGGGCCCGGGCTGTCCCTGACCCAAGTCAAGCCGCCAAAACGTAGGAGGGCCTTCAGGCCCGACGCTTTTCGGAGAGCATCGGGCCTGAAGGCCCTCCCACAGGGGTTGTGTGGCCTAGTGGCGCAGGACGTTGAGGGCCAGGCCTTCGAGGCGCGGCATGTCCAGGATTTCCAGCTCGCGCCGCTCCACGCTCACCAGCTTGTCGTCCTGCATGCGCTTGAGCACGCGGCTCACCGTTTCCGGCGCCAGCCGCAGGTAGTTGGCGATGTCGGTGCGGGTCATGGTCAGGTGCAGGCGCGTGGCCGAGAAGCCGCGCCGCGCGAAGCGCCGCGACAGCGCCACCAGGAACGCCGCCATGCGCTCGTCGGCGGTGAAGTCGCCGGCCAGCAGCGAGGCCTTGCCGATGTCTTCGCTCAGCAGGCGGAACAGCTGCGCCTGCAGGCCCGGCATGCGCGTGGCCAGCAGCGCCATCTTCGGGAACGAGAACCGGCACAGCATCACCGTGTCCAGCGCCACCGCGTTGCAGGGGTAGCGCGACTGGCTGATGGCGTTCAGGCCGATGATCTCGCCGGGCAGGTGGAAGCCCAGCACCTGTTCATGGCCGGTGGCGTCGAGCACGTAGGTCTTGACGGTGCCGGCGCGCACGGCGGCGATGGCGTTGAACTCGTCGCCTTCGCGGAAGATGTGTTCGCCCTCGTGGAACGGACCCACGTGTTCGACCAGCACGTGCAGGTCCATCAGCGAGGACTTGTCGAAGCCCTGCGACAGGCAGGCGTCGGAAAAGGCGCAGGTGCTGCAGAAGTGCAGGCAGTCGCCGTCGTCGGCCGCGGCGGGCGAGGGCAGCGGGCGTCGCCGGGACGCGGGACTCAAGACGGACACCCCGGGACCGGCCTCAGATGGCCTTGGAGAACCGCGCGGGCTCGGACTGGGGCTGCTGGAGGTAGCGGTCGAAGCATGCCGCGATGATACGCAGCAGCAGCCGGCCGCGCGAGGTCACTTTCAGGCCGCGCAGGCTGCGCTCGACCAGCCCGTCTGCCTCCAGGGGCTTCAGGCGGGCCAGGTCGTCCCGGAAGTAGTCCTCGAACTCGATCTCGTGGCGCTGTTCCAGGGCCGCGAAGTCCACTTCGCCGCGGCACATCAGCTGCTGTATCAGGTCGGCGCGCAGGATGTCGTCGGCGTCCAGGGTCATGCCGCGCCAGGTCGGCAGCCGGCCGGCGTCAATGGCGATTTCCCAGGACGGCAGGTCGCGCGGGTTCTGGCTGTAGGTGTCGCCCACGTGGCTGATGGAACTCACGCCCAGGCCGATCAGGTCGCAGTCGGCGTGCGTGGTGTAGCCCATGAAGTTGCGGTGCAGGTGGCCTTCTTCCTGGGCCTTGGCGAGGTCGTCGCCGGGCAGGGCGAAGTGGTCCATGCCGATGTACTGGTAGCCCGCGGCCGACAGCTTCTCGATGGCCAGCTGCAGCAGGCCCAGCTTGTCCTCGGCGCTGGGCAGGTCGGCTTCGTTGATGCGCTGCTGGGGGCGGAACAGCTGCGGCATGTGCGCGTAGCTGTACACGGCCAGGCGGTCGGGCCGGGTGGCGATCATGGTGTCCAGGGTCTTGCCGAAGCCTTCGCGCGTCTGGCGCGGCAGGCCGTAGATCAGGTCCACGTTGACCGAGCGGAAGCCGTTCCTGCGGCAGGCATCAATGACGGCCTGGGTTTCCTCGACGGTCTGGATGCGGTTCACCGCCTCCTGCACCGCCGGGTCGAAGTCCTGCACGCCCAGGCTGGCGCGGTTGAAGCCCATGAAGGCCAGCGCCTCGATGTCGCCCTTGTTGATGCAGCGCGGGTCTATCTCGATGGAGAAGTCGCGCGACGGGCTCTGGCTGAAATGGAAGTGCCGGCTCAGGGTTTCCAGCAGCTCGCCGATCTGGCCGGGCGTGAGGAAGTTGGGGGTGCCGCCGCCCAGGTGCACCTGCATCACGTCGCGGTCGCGGTCGAACAGCGGGCCCAGCAGCGACGCCTCGCGCACCAGGCGCTGCAGGTAGGTGTCGGCGCGCGAATGGTCGCGGGTGATGATGCGGTTGCAGCCGCAGTAGAAGCAGGGGCTGAAGCAGAAGGGCACGTGCACGTACAGCGACAGCCGGCGCGGGATCGGGTCGTCGTTGCTCAGCTGGGCGGCCTGGCGGAACTGCGCTTCGCCGAAGCCGGAATGGAACTGCGGCGCGGTCGGGTAGGAGGTGTACCGCGGACCGGGGCGGTCGTAGCGGCGCAGCAGCTCGGCGTCGAAGGGGGGGATGGCAGTCATGGCCCGCAGGTTAAGCAGGCCCGCGCCGCCATGCCTTGACCCGCGTCAAGTGGGCCGGGGGGTCAGATCCATTTGGCGCGGCGCAGCACGACGAACAGCCCGGCCACGATGGCCGCGGTCACGCCCACCAGCACCAGGTAGCTGTATCGCCCGGCCAACTCCGGCATGTGCTCGAAGTTCATGCCGTACCAGCTGGCCACCAGGGTGGGCGCCGCCAGCAGGCCGGCCCAGCCGGCCAGGCGCTTGACCACTTCGCCCTGGGCCACGGTGACCAGGGCCAGGTTCACGGACATGGCGGCGGTCAGCATCTCGCGCAGGGTGTCGGTGGCGTCGTTGACGCGCAGGGTGTGGTCGAACACGTCGCGGAAATACAGCCGCATCTCTTCGCCGACCATGCCCGTGTGCACGCGGGTGAGCTGGCCGGTGATGTCCTGCATGGGCGCCACGGCCAGGCGCAGGCGGGTGAGTTCGCGCTTGAGCTCGTAGAGCTTGATCACGGTGTCGCGGCTGAAGCTTTCGGCGAAGATGTCCTGTTCGAGTTCGTTGAGCTTGTCGCGGAACTCGTCGACGATCGGCAGGTAGTTGTCCACGATGAAGTCGAGCACGGCGTACAGGCCGTAGCTGGGGCCCATGGCCAGCAGCTCGGGTTCGCGCTCGCAGCGCCCGCGCACCGGCGCGTAGGACAGCGAGGCGCCGTGGCGCACGGTGAGCAGGTAGCGCGGGCCCATGAACACGTGGGTTTCGCCGAACGCCACCTGGCCCTTCACCGCCTGCGCGGTGTGCACGGCGATGAACAGCGAGTTGCCGTAGGCCTCGATCTTCGGGCGCTGGTGGGCGTGGTGGGCGTCTTCCACCGCCAGGTCGTGCAGGTCGAACTCTTCCTGCAGCTGGTCAAGCAGGATCTCGTCGGGCTCGTGCAGGCCCACCCAGACCCAGCTGCCGTCGTCCACGGACAGGACGTCGCTGACCTGTTCGAGCGTGATCTCCCGCCGTTTGCCGTCGCGGGTGTAGGCGGCGCAGTTCACCACGCTGGCGGGGGAAATCGGCGGGATGGGCGGCAGGGCTTCGTTCATCGCGACATCATCGGCCGGGCCGCGGGCCCGCGGCAAGCGTTCAGCGCCGGGGGTCGAAGGTCCGCAGCAGGGCCCAGTGCAGCGGCAGGAGCAGCAGCACCCATTCCACGTTCTCCTGCACCAGGAAAGGCAGGAACTTCAGGAAGCCGGCCAGCGCGGCGCTGCCGGCCACGGTCCACAGCAGCCAGCGGAAGCGCGGCGACGGCTCGCGGCCGCGCAGCTTCGCCCAGCCGCCGGGCAGCAGGAACAGGCACAGGGGGCTGAGCAGCAGCAGGTTCTGGTTGCCGTGGCCGGCGACGTGGTCGGTGGCCAGCCAGATGAGCGCCATCACCGTGCCGGCCAGGCCCGCGAGGGTCCAGAACAGCAGGGCGCCGGCGGCCAGGGCGCGCGGCGCGCGGCGCGCCGACCACAGCGCCAGCCCGGCCAGCACTACGCCGGCGAACAGGGCGCCGGTGCGCAGGCGCGGCGCCTCGGCCGGTGCCGGGGCCACGCGGTGCGGCAGCAGCGCCTGTTCGCTGGCGACCAGCGGCCGGCCGTCGGCCAGCTTCACTTCGCGCAGTGCGTCACGCAGGCGCATCGGGATGAACGACTCGTCCCAGCGCGACAGCGGCCGGTCGGCGAAGCCGCCCAGGCCCAGGTGGAAGCCCACCGCCATCCACGGCGCGGGCGAGGCCAGGCGCACCGATTCGCTGCGGTAGGTATTGCCCTGCGAACGGCCCGACAGTTGCGGCTGCAGTGCGCCGCCCAGCGCCTGGTCTATCGCGTCGCGCACCTTGGTGGAGCAGTTGCTGGTGTAGTAGTCGTAGCGGTACTGCGCGTTCTCGGGGCGGGCGTTTTCCGCCAGCGCCGCGGCCAGTGCCGTGGCCGCTTCGGGCGCGAGGTCCAGCCACTGCACGCCCACGCCGCGGCCGGTCTGGGCGTAGCGCGCCAGGTCCTCGTCCAGCGGCAGCGCCACCAGCCAGTACTGCATGTGGCCGCGGACGAAGTTGCCGAAGAAGCCCGGCTCGTCCATGTCGAAGTAGCCGAAGTTGTAGGACGTGGCGGTGCCGGTGGCGTCGTCCTGCACCAGCAGCGCGTTGTGGCCGAAGCGCTCGAAGAAGATGCCGCCCGGCTCCATCGTCACCACGCCGATGCGCGGGGCTGCGGCCGCCAGCGCCGGGGCCAGCAGCAGGGCCAGCCACAGCAGCAGGGCGAGGGTTCCGCGCCACTCAGTCGGGCGCATGCACGCTCAGCACGAAGGTGTGCACGCGGCGCGCGTCGGCGCGGCCCACGCGGAAGTGGAAGCGGCCCAGCGCCAGCTCTTCGCCGGCTTCGGGCAGGTGGCCGATGGCCGAGGTGACCAGGCCACCGATGGTGTCGTATTCGTCGTCGTCGAAGTCGGCGCCGAACTGGTCGTTGAAGTCGGCGATCGGCGTCAGCGCGTCCACCATGAACTGGCCGTCGGCCTGGGCGGCGATCAGCTTCTGCTCGTCGGCGTCGTCGTGCTCGTCGTCGATCTCGCCGACGATCTGTTCCAGCACGTCCTCGATGGTGACCAGGCCGGCCACGCCGCCGTGTTCGTCCACCACGATGGCCATGTGGTTGCGCGACAGGCGGAACTCCTTGAGCAGCACGTTCAGGCGCTTGGATTCGGGGATCAGCACCGCCGGGCGCAGCAGTTCGCGCACCGTGGACGGGCCGCCGTCGGCCACCATGCCGCGCAGCAGGTCCTTGGCCAGCAGGATGCCGAGGATCTCGTCGCGGTCGTCGCCGTGCACCGGGAAGCGGGAGTGGCCGGACTCGACCACCATCTTCATCAGGTCCAGGAACTTCGCCGCCAGGGGCAGGGACACCATCTGCGAGCGCGGCACCATGATGTCGCCGACCTGCTGTTCGGACACCGACAGGGCGCCTTCGAGCATCTTCAGGGTGTCGGGCGTGACCAGGCCGTTGGCCCGGGCGTCGCGCAGGATCTCGACCAGGTCTTCCCGGGTCTGGGGTTCGCCGGAAAAGGCCAGGCTCAGGCGTTCAAGCCAGGAGCGGCGTTCCGGCGGGCTACTAGGGGAATCTTCGGACATCTCGGTGGGGCAGGCGCCACGAGGGGCGGGCCCCCGATTGTACCCCCACCACCCCGCGAGGAAATCGTACCAGGTACATTTTCAGTCTCATTGAGACTGAAAATGTACCTGGTACGATTTCTTCAGTAGGGGTCGGGGAGGCCGAGGGTGGCCAGGATGTCGCGCTCGAGCTGCTCCATGGCCTCGGCTTCGCGCTCGTCCTCGTGGTCCAGGCCCAGCAGGTGCAGCACGCCGTGCACGGTGAGGTGGGCGTAGTGGGCGGCCAGCGGCTTGCCCTGCTCCAGCGCCTCCTTGGCCACCACCGGGGCGCAGATCACCAGGTCGCCCAGCAGGGGCAGGGTGACGCCGGGCGGCAGGTCCACCGGAAAGCTCAGCACGTTGGTGGCGTAGTCCTTGCCCCGGTAGTGCCGGTTCAGGGCCCGGCCCTCCTTGGCGTCCACCAGGCGGATGGCCAGGTCGGCGCGCTTGATGCGGCCCTGGGCGGCCGCGGCGGCCCAGCGGCGGAAACTCACCGCGGCCGGCAGGCCGGCGCGGGGCAGGCCGTAGCTCACGCTCACATCCAGCTGCACGGGACCCTGGGTCATTCCTGCGACTCCTTGCCGTCGCGGGCATCGTATGCCCGGACGATGCGCGCCACCAGCGGATGCCGCACCACGTCGTGGGCGGTGAAGAAGGTGAAGCTGATGCCCTCCACCCCGCGCAGCACGTCAATGGCGTCGCGCAGGCCGGACTTCTGGTGCTTGGGCAGGTCGATCTGGCTCAGGTCGCCGGTGACGACCGCCGTGGACCCGAAGCCGATGCGGGTCAGGAACATCTTCATCTGCTCGACCGTGGTGTTCTGCGCCTCGTCCAGGATTACATAGGCGTCGTTGAGCGTGCGCCCGCGCATGTAGGCCAGCGGCGCGATCTCGATGACGTTGCGCTCGAGCAGCTTGGCCACCTTCTCGACGCCCAGCATTTCGTACAGCGCGTCGTAAAGCGGCCGCAGGTAGGGGTCCACCTTCTGGCTCAGGTCGCCGGGCAGGAAGCCCAGCTTCTCGCCGGCCTCCACCGCCGGGCGCACCAGCAGCAGGCGCTGCACGCGCGACTCGTTCAGCGCCTCGACCGCGCTGGCCACCGCCAGGAAGGTCTTGCCGGTGCCGGCCGGGCCGATGCCGAAGTTGATGTCGTGGGTGGTGATGGCGTGCAGGTATTTGGCCTGGTTGGCGCCGCGGCCGCGCACGGTGCCGCGCTTGACCTTGATGGCCACTTCCTGCGGCTCGAAGCCGTCCACCACGCGCTCCAGGTGGGCGCTGCCCAGGTGGCTGTGGATGGCGTGGGCGTCCAGGGTCTCGCTGGCGGCCTGTTCGTACAGCGCGTGCAGCAGCTTCTCGGCCGCGGCGGCGGCCTTGGCTTCGCCGGTGACGCGGAACACGTGGCCGCGGTTGGCTATCTCCACGCCCAGCCGCAGCTCCATCTGTCGAAGGTGCTCGTCGAAGGGTCCGCAGAGGTTGGCCAGCCGTTCGTTGTCCTCGGGCCCGAGGACGAAATCGCGGTGCGGGGGTTTGTTCATGCGGCGACGCCTTCGCGGGTGAGGATTTCGCCGCGCAGGGAATTGGCGCGGGCCTCGGTGATGCGCACGTCCACGAACCGGCCCACCAGCCGCGGCTGGCCGGGGAAGTTCACGTTGCGCATGTTCTCGGTCTTGCCGGTGAGTTCGTCCGGGTCGCGGGCGCTGGGGCCTTCCACCAGCACGCGCTGCACGCTGCCGACCATGGCTTCGGAGATGCGCCGCGCGTTTTCATTGATGGCCGCCTGCAGCCGGCGCAGGCGCGCGTTGGCGACGTCGGCCGGCACTTCGTCATGCAGGTTGGCGGCCGGCGTTCCGGGGCGCCGCGAATAGGCGAACGAGAAGCTCTGGTCGAAGCCGATCTCGTCCACCAGCTTCATGGTGGCCTCGAAATCGCGGTCGGTTTCGCCCGGGAACCCGACGATGAAGTCCGAGCTGATCGAGATGCCCGGCTTGGCCTCGCGGATGCGGCGGATCCTGGCCTTGTACTCCAGCACCGTGTGGCCGCGCTTCATCGCGGCCAGGATGCGGTCCGAGCCCGACTGCACCGGCAGGTGCAGGAAGCTGGCCAGCTGCGGTATGTCGCGGTGCGCCTCCACCAGCGCGTCGCTGAACTCCACCGGGTGCGAGGTGGTGTAGCGGATGCGCTGCACGCCCTCGAGCCGGGCCACCGCGCGCAGCAGGAAGGCCAGGTCGGCCACGTCACCGCCGGCCATGGGCCCGCGGTAGGCGTTGACGTTCTGGCCCAGCAGGTGCACCTCGCTGACGCCCTGCGCCACCAGCGTGGCCACTTCCACCAGCACGTCGTCCAGCGGCCGCGACACTTCCTCGCCGCGCGTGTAGGGCACCACGCAGAACGAGCAGTACTTGCTGCAGCCCTCGATCACCGACACGAAGGCGCTGGCGCCCTCGGCGCGCGGCTCGGGCATGCGGTCGAACTTCTCCACCTCGGGGAAGCTGATGTCCACCTGCGGCCGGCCCGTGGCGCGCGCCGCGTCAATCATGCCCGGCAGGCGGTGCAGGGTCTGCGGGCCGAACACCAGGTCCACCCAGGGCGCGCGCTTGAGCAGGGCCTCTCCCTCCTGGCTGGCCACGCAGCCGCCGACGCCGATCAGCACCGGCTTGTCGCGCTTGAGGTGCTTCCACTTGCCGATCAGCGAGAACATCTTGTCCTGCGCGCGCTCGCGGATGGAGCAGGTGTTGACCAGGATGACGTCGGCCTCTGCTTCCACCGAAGTGAGCTCCAAGCCGTGCCCGGCGCCCAGCACGTCGGCGATGCGGGCCGAGTCGTACTCGTTCATCTGGCAGCCGTGGGTCTTGATGTAGAGCTTGCCCTTGGCGGGCGAGTTCACGGGCATGGCGGCGGTTAATCCGTTCCGTGGGGGGCGCCATTGTAGCCCCGGTGCTTGGCAACGGACCCGGCTTGGAGTAAACCTCGCGGCCATGACCCCGGTTCGCCGCCTGGCCCTTGCCTGCCTGATCCTCGCCGCCTCGCCGGCCGGGGCCGGCACGCTTTACAAGTGCACGGGCGCCGACGGCATCCCGAACTACTCGGGCTCCCGGGTGCCGGGCGCCAGCTGCAAGGTGGTGAGCACCTACACCCCGGCCGACGCCCGGCCGCGTGGCCCCGCGCCGGCCCCGATGGCGGCCGTGCCGGTGTCCGGCGGCGCCGCGGCCAGCCCCGCGCGCAGCGCCCCCACGGGCCGGGTGCAGTTCCGCACGGCGGCCGCCGGCCAGGCCCTGCCGGCCGTGACCGCCGGCAGCGGCGCCAAGGTCACCCGTGGCGCCATGTACAAGTACGAGCGCGACGGCATCGTCCACTACACCAACGTGCGGCCCGGCGGCGACGCCGGCGCCAAGATGCTCTTCAGCTATGTCGAGACCTGCTATGCCTGCGGCCTGCTGCCGGGCGTGGACTTCTCCACGGTGCGGCTCAACACCGAGGCCTATGCGGCCGAAGTCCGGGCCGCGGCGCTGGAGTTCGGGGTCGAGGAGGCCGTGGTGCGGGCCATCATCCACGCCGAATCGGCGTTCCGGCCCAATGCCGTCTCGCACGCCGGGGCCCAGGGCCTGATGCAGCTGATCCCGGCCACGGCCAGCCGTTTCGGGGTTGCCGACGTGTTCGACCCCAACCAGAACATCCGGGGCGGGGTGCAGTACCTGGCCTGGCTGCTCAAGCGCTTCAACAACGACCTGACCCTGGCCGCGGCGGGCTACAACGCCGGCGAAGGCGCGGTGGACCGCCACGGCGGCGTGCCGCCCTACGCCGAGACCCAGCGCTACGTGGTCCGGGTGGGCCAGCTGGCCGAACGCTACCGCGGGGCCCTGTCGGCCCAATGACGCATCCGGCGGCGTTGTCGCTGCCGCGGTCCCTCCGCTACAATTGCGCGTCTTTGCGGGGCCGGCCGGTCCCGCCTGCCGTTTTTCAGTCACTTAGCAAGTTTTTCGGAGAGCCGGATGGCTAACGAAGGGGTCAACTCAGGCCGTCGCCGCTTCCTGACCGCCACCACCGCCGTGGTTGGCGCAGTGGGCGTGGCAGGCGTGGCGGTGCCGTTCATCAGCACCTGGAAGCCCAGTGCCCGCGCCCAGGTGGCCGGTGCGCCGGTGTCCGTGGACATCAGCAAGATCGACGGCGAGCCGGGCATGCGCATGATCGTGCAGTGGCGCGGCAAGCCGGTCTGGATCTTCAAGCGCACGCCGGAACAGCTGGCTGCCCTGCCGGGCCTCAACGACCGCCTGCGCGACCCGGCGTCCGAGAACGCCGACCAGACCCCGGCCTTCGCCAAGAACGAGACCCGGGCCATCAAGCCCGAGCTGGCCGTCATCGTCGGCATCTGCACCCACCTGGGCTGCTCGCCGTCCTACGTGCCCGAGCTGCAGCCCCAGGCCTTCGACTCCGAATGGCAGGGCGGCTTCTACTGCCCGTGCCACAACTCGCGCTTCGACCTGGCCGGCCGCGTGTTCCAGGGCGTGCCCGCCCCGTCGAACCTCGAAGTGCCGCCCTACCACTTCGTAGACGACACCCACCTGGTCGTGGGCGTCGCCCCTGAAGGAGCCGTCTGATGGCCAACGTCATTGCCCGCACGGCCGAGTCGGTCATCGGCTGGTTCAACGACCGCACGCCGGGCCTGGTCCCGGCGTACAAGAAGCACATGTCGGAGTACTACGCTCCGAAGAACTTCAACCTCTTCTACTACTTCGGTTCGCTGGCGATGCTGGTGCTGGTCAACCAGATCGTCACCGGCATCTTCCTGACGATGCACTACAAGCCGAGCGCCACCGAGGCCTTCGCCTCGGTCGAGTACATCATGCGCGACGTGGAGTGGGGCTGGCTGATCCGCTACATGCACAGCACCGGCGCCTCGCTGTTCTTCGTGGTGGTGTACCTGCACATGTTCCGCGGCCTGATCTACGGCTCGTACCAGAAGCCGCGCGAGCTGGTCTGGGTGCTGGGCATGATGATCTTCCTGGTGCTGATGGCCGAGGCCTTCATGGGCTACGTGCTGCCCTGGGGCCAGATGTCGTACTGGGGCGCGCAGGTCATCATCAACCTGTTCGGCGCCATCCCGGTGGTCGGCAACGGCCTCACCGAGTGGATCCGCGGCGACTACCTGGTGGCCGACGCCACGCTCAACCGCTTCTTCGCCCTTCACGTGATCGCGCTGCCGCTGGTCCTGCTGCTGCTGGTGGTGCTGCACCTGGGCGCCCTGCATGAAGTGGGTTCGAACAACCCCGACGGCGTGGACATCAAGAAGGTCAAGGACAAGGCCACCGGCGTGCCGAAGGACGGCATCCCGTTCCACCCGTACTACACGGTGAAGGACCTGTTCGGCGCCGGCTTCTTCCTCATCCTGTTCGCCTTCATCGTGTTCTTCGCGCCCACCATGGGCGGCTGGTTCCTGGAGTGGGACAACTTCATCGAGGCCGATCCGCTGGTCACCCCGGCGCACATCAAGCCGGTGTGGTACTTCACGCCCTTCTACGCGATGCTGCGCGCGATCCCCGACAAGCTGTTCGGCGTCATCGTGATGGGCGGCGCCACCATGATCCTGTTCGCGCTGCCGTGGCTGGACCGCTGCAAGGTCAAGTCCATCCGCTACCGCCCGCTGCTGCACAAGGTGCTGATCGCCATCTTCGCGGTGGGCTTCGTCATCCTGGGCTGGCTGGGCGCGCAGTCGGGCTCCGACACGCAGAAGCTGGTGGCCCAGATCCTGACGGCCTACTACTTCGCCTTCTTCATCCTGATGCCCTTCTGGTCCGCGATGGGCCAGACCAAGGAAGTTCCCGAGCGGGTGACCACGCATGACTAAGCTGCGCTTCTTCGCCCTCCTGCTGGCCATCGCGCCGAGCCTGGGCTTCGCCGCGGGCGCTGGCCCGGCCCTGGAGTCCTCGGGCACCGACCTGAGCGACAAGGCCTCGCTGCAGCGCGGCGCCGGCCTGTTCATGAACTACTGCTCGGGCTGCCATGCGCTGTCGCTGCACCGCTACTCGCGCATCGCCGACGACCTGGACCTCGATCCGGCCGTGGTCGAGGCCAACCTGATCCAGGGCGACGCCAAGATCGGCGAGAACATCAACACCGGCATCGCCGCCGGCGACGGCAACGCCTGGTTCGGCAAGGCACCGCCCGACCTGAGCCTGTCCGCCCGTGCCCGCCACGCCGGCCCGGACTGGATTTACTCCTACCTCAAGGGCTTCTACGTCGACGAAGCCCGCCCGCTGGGCTGGAACAACACCGTGTTCCCCGGCGCCTCGATGCCGCACGTGCTCTGGGAGCTGCAGGGCATCCAGCGCCCGGTCTACGAAAAGGGCCCCGACGGCCTGCCGCACGTGGCCAAGCTCGAGCTGGCCAAGCCCGGCCGGCTGGACGCCAATCAGTACGACCAGGTGGCCCGCGACATCAGCGCCTTCCTGCAGTACGTGGCCGAACCGGCGGCGCTCAAGCGCGAATCGGTGGGCGTGTGGGTGGTGCTGTTCCTGGCCTTCTTCACCTTCATCGCCTACCTGCTCAAGCTCGAGTACTGGCGCGACGTGCACTGAGCCCGACGGGCCAGGTCACGGCAGGGGCCGCCTTCGGGCGGCCTCTTGCGTTTTGGGGAGGGCGGGCGCGGCGCATGGGGGCCGGAGCCGCCACGGCTTGCGGCGGACCCGGGGTTTCGGGCAGGGTTAGGGCTTCCGGTGACCGCCAGCAGGGGCTTGTGGCGCCGCGAGAGGGAACCCCGATGGCTGCCAGTCCGCGCATCCGCAACGCCCTGACGCTGTTCTCCGCCCGTGACTGCGTGGTTTGCCACCGCGTCAGGCTGGTATTGGCGGCCAAGGGCGTCACCTATGAACTGGTGCCGGTGGACACGACCAACCCGCCCGAGGACCTGGTCGACCTCAATCCCTACCATTCCGTGCCGACCCTGGTGGACCGCGACCTGGTGCTCTACTCGGCGGGCGTGGTGGCCGAATACCTCGACGAACGCTACCCGCACCCGCCCCTGATGCCGGTGGACCCGCTGTCGCGCGCCCGGCTGCGGCTGGCCATGTTCGCGGTCGAACGCGACTGGGTGCCGCACGTGCAGGCCATCCAGCAGGGCAGCAAGGCCCAGGCCGACGCCGGTCGCCGGCGCCTCAAGGAGCTGCTGGTGGGGTCGCTGCCCCTGTTCAGGGCCTCGAAGTTCTTCCTGAACCCGGAAATGAGCCTGGCCGACTGCGCCATCGCCCCGATCATCTGGCGCCTGCCTGCGCTGGGCATCCTGCTGCCCAAGGAAGCCAAGGTGATCGAGGACTACGGCATGCGGATCTTCCGCAACCCGGCCTACCTGCGCAGCCTGACCCCGGAAGAGAAATCGCTGCGCGAGCTGCCGCCGTGACCGACGAGGTCGCCGGGATGACGTCCAACCGCCCGTACCTGCTGCGGGCGCTCAATGAGTGGATCAACGACAACGGCATGACGCCCTACCTGCTGGTGGACGCGGCGCGCGAAGGCGTGCAGGTGCCGGCGTCGGTGGTGAAGGACGGCCGGGTGGTGCTCAACATCGCCCCGCGCGCCGTGGCCCACCTGGCGATGGACAACCGCGAGGTGCGCTTCATGGCGCGCTTTGGTGGCGTCAGCCAGTCGGTGGTGGTGCCGGTGCTGGCGGTGATGGCCATCTACGCCCAGGAAACCGGGCAGGGCATGATGCTGCCCGAGGATGGCGCGATGCTGCCCGACGATTCACCCGACCCCACGCCCGGCCCCGAGGCCGGCGGCGACGCGCCAAAGCGCAGCCACCTTCGCGTCATCAAGTAAGCGGCGCACCGTCCAGCGGCGCGGCCTGGGGCGGCGTCGGCGGCATCGGCCCCACCACCGAACGCAGGCGCCTGCCCTGCAGCACGATGCGGCCGGCGCGGCGGTCGTCGCCGTCGGTGGAGTATTCGAAGCCGAAGTGCCGCTCCAGCGCCAGCCAGCCGTCGCTGCCCCGGCCCAAACGCATCGCCACCAGGTGCACGCTCTGGTCCAGCCACTGCACGCCGGCGCGGCTGCAGGCGGCCTGGCCGACGCGGGTGGCGGTTTCCGCGGCGCCGCGGCCGGCGTACCAGAAGGCGGCGCCGGCCACGGCCAGCACCATCACGATAAGGGTAGAGAGCATGCCCACAGTGTGGGGACGCCACCGCCCACCCGCAAGGCGTCCCCCCCTGCCGTGATGGCGCGCGCATGGATAAGATGGGCGCGAAAGCCGGCCCGACGGGCCCTCGCCGTTTCGCAGGAGAGCGAAGATGAAACTGGTGTTTCCCAATGGCGAGCATGCGCAGGTGTTGCTCAGCTCCGGCGTCAACCGCGTGGGCTCGGGCCCGGACAACGCCGTCGTGCTGTCGGACCCGTCCATCGGCGACGTGCACTGCGAGATCCACGTCACCAGCACCGGCGCCAACCTGCAGGTGCCCGCCGGCGGCGGCCCGGTGTCGGTGAACGGCAAGCCGGTGCCCGACATCATGGCGCTGCGCGCCGGCGACCAGATCGGCTTCGGCCCGGTGCTCGCCCGCTTCGCGGTGGTGGAGGCGGCGCGCAGCGTGTCGCCGGCCGGTGCGGCTGCGGGCCCGGACGAGGATTCGGGCGCCACGCGGGTGCGCATGGCGGTGCCCAAGTTCGTGCTGCGCGGCGTGTCCGGCGCGGTGTTCGGCAAGGTGTTCCCGGTGGCCGGGCCAGTGGTGATCGGCCGGGCCCCGGAGTGCGACATCTCGGTGCACGCGGAAGAGATTTCCCGCCGTCACGCGCTGGTGAAGCCGACCCCGGAAGGGCTGTCGGTCGAGGACCTGGGTTCGTCGAATGGCACCTACATCAACGCCAGGCGCGTGCAGCAGGGCTTCCTCAACGCCGGCGACGAACTGCGCCTGGACGCCGTGCGCTTCATCGTGGTGGCGCCGGGCATGGAAATGGCCCAGCAGGCCACGCGCCAGCAGGCCGGTGCCCCGGTCGCGGCCGCCGGCAACGGCATCAGCAAGTGGGTGCCGATCATGCTCACCGCCGCGGCGGTGCTGTTCATGGTGGCGCTGCTGATGAGCCGTTCGGGCGGCTGAGCCTGCGGCTTCAGCGCGGGGGCGGGCCCAGCCGCAGCGACAGGTCCAGGGCCTGCACGTGCTTGGTGAGCGCGCCTACCGACACGTAGTCCACCCCGCAGGCCGCGATGTCGGCCAGGCGGTCCAGGGTGATGCCGCCGGACACTTCCAGCGGCGTGCGCCCGGCGGCCCGCCGCACGGCTTCGCGCAGGGCCTCGGGGCTGAAATCGTCCACCAGGATGCGGTCGCAGTCGGTGGCCAGGGCCTGGTCGAGTTCGTGCAGGTCCTCGACTTCGATGATCAGCGGCAGGTCGGGATGCAGCGCCCGCGCCGCCGCCGCCGCGGCGGCGATCGAGCCGGCGGCGTGGATGTGGTTTTCCTTCAGCATCACCGCGTCATACAGGCCCATGCGGTGGTTCACGCCGCCGCCTGCGCGCACGGCGTACTTCTGCGCCACGCGCAGGCCGGGCAGGGTCTTGCGGGTGTCGAGGATGCGGGTGCGGGTGCCGGCCACCGCCGCCACGTAGCGCGCGGTGCACGTGGCGGTGGCCGACAGCGTCTGCAGGAAGTTCAAGGCCGGGCGCTCGGCGCTGACCAGGGCACGGGTGCGCCCGGCCAGCGTGACCAGCACCGTTCCGGCCGCCACGGCCTGGCCCTCGGCCACGCGCCAGTGGATTTCGACATCGGGGTCCAGCGCCCGGAAGCAGGCGTCGAACCAGGGGCGCCCGGCGATGGTGCCGGCTTCCTTGGCGACCACCCAGGCTTCGGCCGGGACATCGGGCAGCAGTTGGGCGGTGGCGTCGCCGGGGCCGAGGTCTTCGGCCAGGGCGCGGGCCACGTCGGCCTGGACCTGCTCGGGGGGCAGGGCGCCGGGCATCAGCGCGGGAAGTCGCTGATCTGGGAGACGGCCAGCGCTTCGTCCGCCAGCAGCACGGGGATGCCGTCCTCGATGCGGTAGACGGTGCGGCGGTCGTGGGTGACCAGCGCCTCGGACAGCGGCGCCGCCTGCGGGCTGCCGTCGGCCCGGACCACGGCGCCGGCGGCGATGGCGCGGTTCACCGCGGCCAGTTCCGGCGCGCCCAGCAGGGCAAGCGGCTGCTTGGTGGTCGGGCAGCAGAGGATGTCGAGCAATTTGCGGTCCATGGGCGCGGCTGTGTCCGGCGGGGGCTTGCGTCTAGAATAGCGTTTTGCCAAAGCCGCCCGCCATGAACGAACGTGCCGCCGCTCCACTGGACGCCGCTGCCCCGCTGGTCGGGGTCGTCATGGGTTCGCGCTCGGACTGGGAGACGATGCAGCACGCCGTCGCCCGCCTCGAGCAGCTGGGCGTGCCGCACGAAGTGCGCGTGGTGTCGGCGCACCGCACGCCCGACCTGCTGGTGGACTACGCGAAGTCGGCGCAGTCGCGCGGGCTGCGCGCCATCATCGCCGGCGCCGGCGGCGCGGCCCACCTGCCGGGCATGATCGCTTCGATGACCGCCGTGCCGGTGCTGGGCGTGCCGGTGCAAAGCAAGTCGCTCAACGGGCTCGATTCGCTGCTGTCCATCGTGCAGATGCCGGCGGGCGTGCCGGTGGCCACGTTCGCCATCGGCGCGGCCGGCGCGGCCAACGCCGGCCTGTTCGCCGCGGCGCTGCTGGCGCCGCAGCACGGCGCGGTGCGCGAGGCGCTGGACGGGTTCCGCGCCCGCCAGACGCAGGACGTGCTGGACCGTCCGGACCCGCGGCAGCCGTGACCACCGTCGGCATCCTCGGCGGCGGGCAGCTGGCCCGCATGCTCGCCCTTTCCGGCGCGCCCCTGGGCCTGCGCTTCCTGGTGCTGGACTCCACGCCCGACGCCTGCGCGGCCCAGTTCGCGCCGCTGCTGCAGGCCGACTACCGCGACCACGATGCCCTGGCGGCCTTCGCCGACCAGGTGGACGTGGCCACCTTCGACTTCGAGAACGTGCCGGCGGAAAGCGCGCGCTGGCTGGCCGAGCGCGTGCCGGTATTCCCCAGCCCGCGCGCGCTGGCCGTGGCGCAGGACCGGCTGGCCGAAAAGTCGCTGTTCCGCGAACTGGGCATCCCGGTGCCCGAGTTCGCCGACGTCACCAGCCGCGCGGCCCTGGACGACGCGCTGGTGCGCATCGGCACGCCGTGCATCCTCAAGACCCGTCGGCTGGGCTATGACGGCAAGGGCCAGTTCCGCATCAAGTCACCGGCCGACGCCGACGCGGCCTGGGCCGCCCTGGGCGCGCAGGCCGACACGGTGGGCCTGATCCTGGAAGGCTTCGTGGCCTTCCAGCGCGAGCTGTCGGTGGTGGCCGTGCGCGGCCGCGACGGCGAGCTGCGCGCCTGGCCGCTCACCGAGAACTGGCACGAATCCGGCATCCTGTCGGCCAGCCTGGCGCCGGCCACGGTGGACGCCTCGCTGCAGGCGCAGGCCCTGGCCGCCGCGCGCAAGGTGGCCGAGGCGCTGGACTACGTCGGCGTGTTCGCGCTCGAGCTGTTCCTGCGCGACGGCGTGCTGCTGGCCAACGAAATGGCGCCGCGCGTGCACAACTCCGGCCACTGGACCATCGAAGGCGCCGAGACCTCGCAGTTCCAGAACCACCTGCGCGCCGTGCTGGGGCTGCCGCTGGGCGACACCCGCGCCGTGGGCCACAGCGTAATGCTGAACTGGATTGGCGAGATGCCCTCGTCGCTGCCGGTGCTGGCCGAAGCCAGCGGCCACTGGCACGACTACGGCAAGTCGCCGCGGGAGGGCCGCAAGGTCGGCCACGCCACGCTGCGTGCCGACACGCCGGCGCAGTTGGCCGCGGCGCTCGAGCGCACCGGCCGCGCCCTGGGCCGCGAGCCGCAGGTCGCCGCCGTCGTGGCCCGTCTCTCCCAATCCTGACCCGCCCGCAGGATCAGGCCGGTTCGTTGGCGAAGACGACGACGTGCGCCAGGTCGGGCCGCACGCGAACGCGTTCACCCGGCGCGCGCTGCTGGTGGCTGGGGAACAGCGCCGACAGCGTGGTGCCGTCCGCCAGCCGCAGCGTATGCAGCGACTCAGCGCCGCGAAAAGCCACCGCGCTGACGATGGAATCGATGCCGTCTTCGCCGTCGCTGGGCACCAGGTCGTCCGGCCGCAGCAGCACGCGCACGGCGCTGCCCACCGGGTAGGGCAGTTCGCCCTGCACCGGCAGTTCGCCCAGCGCGGTGGCCACGCGGCCGCCCGCCAGCACCCGCGCGGGCAGGAACTTTCCCTCGCCCACGAACGAGGCCACGAAGGGCGTGGCCGGGCGATGGTAGAGCTCGAAGCCGGGCGCCCACTGCAGCAGGCTTCCGGCCTGCATCACGCCCACGCGGTCGGCGAAGGCGAAGGCTTCCTCCTGGTCGTGGGTGACCAGCAGAGCGGCGATGCCCAGCTGCCGCAGCAGCTGGCGCAGGTCGTCGCGCAGGCGGCCACGCAGGTCGGCGTCGAGGCTGGAGAACGGTTCGTCCAGCAGCAGCAGGTCGGGCCGCGGCGCCAGCGACCGGGCCAGCGCCACGCGCTGCTGCTGGCCGCCCGAGAGTTCATGGGGATAGCGCGCCGCCAGGCCGTCCAGGCCCAGCAGGGCGAGGGTCTCGAGGCTGCGCGCCTGGCGCGCGCCGCGGTCAAGGCGGTGCAGGCCGAAGCCGACGTTGTCGGCCACGGTGAGATGAGGGAACAGGGCCAGGTCCTGGAAGACGAAGCCTAGGCCGCGCTTTTCCGGCGGCACCGCCAGCGCGTCCTGGCCGCGAAGGCGAAGGTGGCCGGCGTCCGGCGCGTGGAAGCCGGCGATGGTGCGCAGCAGGGTGGTCTTGCCGCAGCCGCTGGGCCCGAGCAGGCAGCCCAGTTCGCCGGCCTGCAGCGTGAGCCCCAGCCCGGCCACGGCCGGCTGGCCTGCATGCGAGCAGGACAGCCGGTCGATCTCGAGCAGGGGCCCGGGTGCCGGCATCAGTTCATCTGGCTGGCGACGAAGTCCCAGTTCACCAGGTTCCAGAACGCCTCGACGTACTTCGGGCGCGCGTTGCGGTAGTCCACGTAGTAGGCGTGCTCCCAGACGTCGCAGGTGAGCAGGGCCTTGTCGGTGCCGGTGAGCGGGGTGGCCGCGTTGGGCGTGCTGACCAGGGCCAGCGAACCGTCCGGACGCTGCACCAGCCAGGCCCAGCCCGAGCCGAAGGTGGTCAGCGCGGTCTGCGTGAACTGTTCCTTGAAGGCCGCGAACGAACCGAAGGACTTGGTGATGGCGTCGGCCAGCGCGCCGGTGGGCTCGCCGCCGCCGTTGGGCTTGAGGCAGTTCCAGTAGAAGGTGTGGTTCCAGACCTGGGCCGCGTTGTTGAACAGGCCGCCCTGGGCCTTGCGCACGATGGCCTCCAGGTCGAGGTTCTCGAACTCGGTGCCCTTGATCAGGTTGTTGAGGTTGGTGACGTAGGCCTGGTGGTGCTTGCCGTAGTGGAAGTCGATGGTTTCGCCGGAAATGTGCGGCTCAAGCGCGGTGCGGTCGTAGGGCAGGGCGGGCAGTTCGATGGCCATGGAGGTCTCCGGTTGCGAGGGGGATGGGGCGCCGTGGGGCGCCGCGTTGGCCGTATAATTCTAGCCCTATCGCGCGCCTGCCTCCGGGTCGCGCCCTGAACGGAGTTTTCCATGAGTGTCCTGGAACGCATCAAGGCCGAGGTCGAGGGCCACCCGATCGTGCTCTTCATGAAGGGCACCCCGCAGTTCCCGATGTGCGGCTTCTCCAGCCGGTCGGTGCAGGCCCTGAAGGCCGCCGGCGCGGTGGGCTTCCACACCGTGAACGTGCTCGAGCAGCCCGAGATCCGCGCCAACCTGCCTCGCTATTCCGACTGGCCGACCTTCCCGCAGCTGTTCATCAACGGCGAACTGATCGGCGGCTGCGACATCACCGTCGAGCTGCTCGACAGCGGCGAACTGGCGCGCATGGTCACCGAGGCGCAGAAGGCCGCATGAGTCCGGCCGCCGCGGCACTGCCGGCGGTCGCGGCCAATGCCCTGGCCGGCCGCACCGTCATCATCACCGGTGCCCACGGCGGCCTGGGTGCCGAGGCCGCCAAAGCCTGCGCCCGCGCCGGCGCCACGGTGGTGCTGGCCGGTCGTCGGGTGCCCAAGCTCAACCGGGTCTACGACGCCGTGAGGGCGCTGGGCCCCGAGCCGGCGCTGTACCCGCTGGACCTGGCCGGCGCCGACCCGGCCGACTATGCCGCCCTGGCCGAGAAGGTCGCCACCGAGCTGGGTGGCCTGCACGGCCTGTTGCACTGCGCCGCCGAATTCACCGGCCTGGCACCGCTGGAGGCCACCGACCCGGAGGCCTTCGTGCGCAATCTGCATGTCAACCTCACCGCGCCGTGGCTGCTCACCCAGGCCTGCCTGCCGTGGCTGCGCCAGGCCGGCGACAGCGCCGTGGTGTTCGTCACCGACGACCCGGCCCGCGTGGGCAAGCCCTACTGGGGCGCCTATGGCCTGGCCAAGCTGGGCCTGGCCCATCTGGTGCACCAGCTCAGCGCCGAGACCGACGCCACGCCCGTGCGCGTGGCCGGGCTGGAGCCGGGCCCGATGCGCACCGACCTTCGGGCCCGTGCCTACGCCGACGAGGCCCAGCTGCGGGTACCGGCGCCGGCGGCCTACGCGCCGGCCTGCGTGCACCTGCTGTCGGCGGCCGGCGCGGCCCACCGCGGCCAGGTCTGGGCCCCGCGGGTGCCGTCGCCATGACCACCCTGTCGGCGGCCCTGCTGCTGTTCCTCATCCTGGACCCGCTGGGCAACATCCCGGTGTTCCTGGGCTTGCTCAAGCCGCTGCCCGAGGCGCGCCGCCGCATCGTCCTGGCGCGCGAGCTGGTCATTGCCCTGGTGGTGCTGCTGGCCTTCATGTGGGGTGGCAAGTACGTGCTCGAAGCCATGCACCTGCGCCAGGAGTCGGTGTCCATCGCCGGCGGCATCGTGCTGTTCCTGATCGGCCTGAAGATGATTTTCCCCAGCGCCGAGGGCATGTTCGGCGAAGTTCCCGACGGCGAGCCCTTCATCGTGCCCATGGCCATCCCCCTGGTGGCCGGCCCCTCGGGCATGGCCGCGGTGATGCTGCTGGGCAGCCAGGACCCGGGCCGGATGGGCGACTGGACCCTGGCCCTGGTGCTGGCCTGGCTGGGCACGGCCGTGCTGCTGTTCTCGGCCACCTTCCTCTACAAGGTGCTGGGCATGCGGGTGCTGGTGGCCGTGGAGCGCCTGATGGGCATGCTGCTGGTGGCCATTTCGGTGCAGATGCTGCTGGACGGCGTGGCCACCTACTTCCGGGCCGCCCCTGGACTGTGACGGCCGTCACGGTCCGGGCCCGGCCGTCCCGGGCCTGTCACCTGAATGACATGTGAGCGGGGTAGCGTGTTAAACTCTTGTTATTGCCCGGGTCGCAGGGGACACCCAGCCAGGCAAGTCATCAAGGACTAGCCGTGCCTGGCCCGTCAGGCACCGCGGCGGGACGCCGCACTCTCTTTTCTCTAGCCACTAAAAATCAGGGTTAACCACCATGACCAATCGCAACCGGGTTCGGCTGTCGCAGCTTTCCCTCGGCCTCGCCATCGCCCTCGCCGCGGCGCCGGCCTTCGCCCAGAACACCACCTCCGCCGTCGGCGGCCGCATCGTCGGCAGCGACTCGCAGCCGGTGGCCGGCGCCCAGGTGACCATCGTGCACGCCCCGTCGGGCACCGTCAGCAACGCCACCACCGGCGCCGACGGCCGCTACTCCGCGCGCGGCCTGCGCGTCGGCGGCCCGTACACGATCACCATCGTCAAGGATGGCGTCACCGAGACCCGCGAAGGCGTGTACCTGCAGCTGGCCGAGACCACGTCCGTGGACGCGACGCTGGGCGAGGACGCCACCACCCTGGCGGCCGTGGAAGTCACCGGCACCGCCGTGATGTCGGAGGTGTTCAGCGCCGACAGCATGGGCGCCACCACCTCGGTCAACCGCGAACAGCTCGACGCCTACGCCTCGATCAACCGCAACCTGCAGGACTACGCCCGCCTCGATCCGCGCCTGACGCAGACCGACAAGGCGCGCGGCGAGATCTCGCTGGGCGGCCAGAACAGCCGCTTCAACTCGGTGACCATCGACGGCGTCAACACCAGCGACACCTTCGGCCTGGAAGCCAACAACCTGCCGACCGCGAAGCAGCCGATCTCGATCGACACCATCGAATCGGTGCAGGTGAACGTCTCGAACTACGACGTCACCCAGACCGGCTACACCGGCGCCAACATCAACGCCGTCACCAAGTCGGGCACCAACGAGTTCAAGGGTTCCGTCAGCTACGTCTACCGCGACGACAACTTTGCCGGCGACCGCCTCAACACGACCACGGGGGACTACTTCGACTCCCCGGCGTTCGAGGAAGAGACCATGGGCTTCACCTTCGGTGGCCCGCTGATCAAGGACCGCCTGTTCTTCTTCGCGGCCTATGAAGAGTTCTCCAGCTCCCGCAACGCGCCGGAGTTCGGCCCGATCGGCAGCCAGTTCACCAACGTCAACATCACCCAGGCGCAGATCGACCGCGCCATCGCCATCGCCCAGACCAACTACGGCATGGACGTGGGCACCGCCGAGTTCCCGGAAGGCAACGAGCTGACCGTCGAGGATTCGCTGATAAAGCTCGACTGGAACATCACCGACGCCCACCGCGTCAGCCTGCGCTACAACAAGACCGAGCAGTCCGAGCCGATCTATTACGGCTTCGGTATCCGCAGCCTGTCGCTGTCCTCGCACTGGACGACCCAGGAAAAGATCTTCGAGAGCGTGGTCGGCCAGCTGTTCAGCGACTGGACCGAGAACTTCTCCACCGAGTTCAAGGTTGCCCGCCGCGACTACGACAGCGTGTTCAACAACAACTCGCGCCTGCCCACCATCGCCATCCAGTTCAACAACCCGGCGGCCGCCGGCACCGCCACCGGTACCACCACGCTGCTGATGGGCACCGAGCAGAGCCGCCAGTTCAACCAGCTCAACACCAAGACCACCAGCGCCTACTTCGCCGGCAACCTGTTCGTTGGCGACCATGAGCTGAAGTTCGGCTTCGACTACGACGACAACGAGATCTTCAACGCGTTCCTGCAGAACACCAACGGCAACTACACGTTCTCCTGCCTCGAGACCATCACCTGCGCCAACAGCTTCCAGTCGGGCCGTCCGGTGAGCTACACCTCGCAGCAGCCGCGCGCCGGCCTGACCCTGCTCGATGGCGCGGCCGCGTGGACCAACCAGAACGTCGGCCTGTTCGTGCAGGACACCTGGTCCGTCAACTACAACCTGACGCTGATGGCCGGCCTGCGCCTGGATACGCCGAACGTCGACGACTCGCCGCTTTACAACGCCGCCGCCGACGCCGCCATCATCGCTGGCGCGGGCCCGTACGGTCGCCAGACCGGCGGCTTCGGCTACGACAACAGCGTCACCATCGACGGCAAGGAACTGCTGCAGCCGCGCGTCGGCTTCAACTACACCTTCGACAGCGAGCGCCCGACCCAGCTGCGCGGCGGCTTCGGCCTGTTCCAGGGTGCGTCGGCCAACGTCTGGCTGTCCAACCCGTACTCCAACACCGGCCTCGCCACGCAGATCTTCAGCTGCAGCGGCACGGGTTCGCAGGCCTGCACGACGCCCATCTTCAGCGCCGATCCGGACCTGCAGCCGCGCCCGGTCGCCACCCAGCCGGCAGCCAACGTCGACATCATCGATCCGGGCCTGGAACAGCCGGCCATCTGGAAGGCCAACCTGGCGTTCGAGCATGAGCTGCCGTTCTGGGGCCTGGTGGCCTCGGCCGAATTGCTGCTGACCAAGACCGAGACCGGCATCTTCTACGAGCACCTCAACTTGGGTGAAGCCACCCGCATCGGCCCGGACGGCCGTGAGCTCTACTGGAGCGCCGGCGGCTACAACCCGGCCTCCTGGAGCGCCACCGGCAGCGCCAACGTCGGATCGGGCGTCACCAGCCGCGCCCGCAGCAACCTTGCCTTCGGCAACGTGCTGCTGGCCAAGCCCAGCGACAAGGGACACGGCGAGATGCTGACGGTGTCCCTGTCCAAGCCGATGGCCAACGACTGGTCCTGGAGCCTGGCCTACACCTACGCCGACGCCACCGACGTGAGCTTGCTGACCTCGTCCACTTCGAACTCGAACTGGAACGGCCGCATGATCTTCAACCCGAACGAGGAAGTCGAAGCGACCTCCAACTACCTGGTCAAGGATCGCTTCACCGGCGCGCTGCAGTTCCGCCAGTACTTCTTCGAAGGCTACAAGACCGAGATCGGCTTGTTCTATGAAGGCCGCAAGGGCAAGCCGTACAGCTGGACCTACATCAACGACTTCAACGGCGACGGCATCGGCGGCAACGACCTGATGTACATCCCGAACCCGGGCCAGATCTCGTTCCGCGACCGCGCCGGTTCCGCCGCGGGCACGGCCGACGAAGCCGCCGCGTTCTGGGCCATCGTCAACGCCAACCCGGCGCTGCGCGGCAGCATCGGTGGCGTGGTTGATCGTAACAGCGACTACAACCCGTGGATCAACTCGTTCGACGTTCGCATCAGCCAGGACCTGCCGGGCTTCTTCGAAGGCAACAAGACCGTCATCTCCCTGGACATCCTCAACATCGGCAACCTGATCAACAAGAAGTGGGGCCAGATCGACGAGATCGACTTCCCGTCCAACCGCAGCTTCGTCTGGTACAACGGCATCGATCCCGTCACCGGCAACTACGTGTACAACGTGGGCAACGTCGAGAACGAGATCAACCGCCAGGCCAAGGGCGAGTCCTCGTGGGCGGCGCAGTTCACCATCCGCTACGAGTTCTGATCCCAGCGGGTTTGCTTCAGGGAACGGCCGGCGAGCAATCGCCGGCCGTTTCCTTTTGGGCGCCGTGGTGGTGTTAGAGTCTGCCGTCCTGACAAGACGACGATGAACGAGCGACCGATGAGCGACACCTACGAAAAACTCCCCACCGTGAACACGCGCATCTCGCCGCGCGGTGGCCTGGACATCCTTTCCCGCGACGAAGTGGCGCGCCTGCGCGACGCCTCCACCGGCGGCCAGCGCGACATGCTGCGCCGCTGCGCCCTGGCGGTGCTGACCACCGGCAGCGAGTCCGACGACCCGCGCGCCGCCGCCCAGCGCTACCCCGAGTTCGACATCGAGGTGCAGCAGCAGGACCGCGGCATCAAGATCGAACTGCGAAATGCCCCCGCTTCCGCCTTCGTGGACGGCGAGATCATCCGCGGCATCGCCGAGAACCTGTTCGCGGTGGTGCGCGACATCGCCTACAACGCCAACGAAATCCACGGCAGCGGCCGCTTCGACCTGGGCACCAGCGCCGGCCTCACCAGCGCCACGTTCGAGATCCTGCGCAACGCGCGCGTGATGAAGTCGTTCCAGGACCCCAACCTGGTGGTCTGCTGGGGCGGCCACTCGATCAACCGCGACGAATACCTGTACACCAAGAAGGTGGGCTACGAGCTGGGCCTGCGCGGCCTCGATATCTGCACCGGCTGCGGCCCGGGCGCCATGAAGGGCCCGATGAAGGGCGCCACCATCGCCCACGCCAAGCAGCGCCACGGCCGCCCGCGCTACATCGGCATCACCGAGCCGGGCATCATCGCGGCCGAGTCGCCCAACCCGATCGTCAACAACCTGGTGATCATGCCGGACATCGAGAAGCGCCTGGAGGCCTTCGTCCGGCTGGGTCACGGCATCATCGTGTTCCCCGGGGGCGTCGGCACGGCCGAGGAAATCCTGTACCTGCTGGGCCTGCTGCTGCACCCGGAAAACGCCGAGCTTCCGTTCCCGCTGATCCTCACCGGCCCGCGCGAATCGGCGGCGTACTTCGAGCAGATTGACCAGTTCCTGCGGCTCACGCTGGGCGAGGCGGCCACGTCGCGCTACCGCATCATCGTGGACAACCCGGCCGAAGTGGCCCAGGCCATGCGCCACGGCATCCGCAAGGTGCGCGAGCACCGGCTGAAGGAACAGGACGCGTTCTTCTTCAACTGGTCGCTGCACCTGCCGCTGGAATTCCAGATGCCGTTCGCGCCCACGCATGCGGCCATGGCCGGCCTGAACCTGCACCGCGACCAGCCGCCGCACCTGCTGGCGGCCGACCTGCGGCGCGCCTTCTCGGGCATCGTCGCCGGCAACGTCAAGGAAGAGGGCCTGCGCGAGATCGAGCGCCACGGCCCGTTCACCATCGACGGCGACGCCGACATGATGAGGGCGCTCGATGGCCTGCTGCGCGCCTTCGTGGCCCAGCGCCGGATGAAGATCGCCGACGACTACAAGCCCTGCTACCGCATCGCCGGCGGCTGAGCCGGCAGCCGGCACGGGCCCCGGCTCCGGCCGGGGTCAGCCCAGCGGCATCCGGATGGTCGCGATGAAGCGGC